>Ga0302196_10002944_pt1 | contig 15774 bp, 14 predicted proteins | sample II_Bog_N1_3_FD_198794 | JGI IMG/M metagenome (GOLD analysis project Ga0302196, IMG submission 198794) | Peat permafrost microbial communities from Stordalen Mire near Abisko, Sweden - II_Bog_N1_3 | ecosystem: Environmental > Terrestrial > Soil > Wetlands > Peat | place: Sweden: Abisko...
CACCCACCACGGTGAGGACGGGCGGGCGGCCGTTGTCGGGGTACTGGATGGCGGTCGGTGTGCCGCTGCCGTCGACGGCCCGCAGGCGGTAGGCCGGGGCGACGATCGGCTCCGGGGCCCGCTGCTCGAGCACGCGCAGCTGGTAGTGGAAGTGCGTGATCGACTGGTCGCCCCCGCCCCGGGCGCGGCGCTTGACGACGTTCGGTCCCAGGATGACGACCCAGGCCGCCACGATGATGATCACGAGCACCACAGGCATCAGCTCCTCGACCGCCTGTTACCAGCGCAAACGCTACCGACGACGAATTCCGCAGTGGTGGATACTCTGCGTGGCGGTTCCACCACGGCACTAGCGTCGTCCGGGTGATCGCCTTCTGGACGCTGCTCGTGGTCGCCGCCGCGGCGGCGATCGTCGACTGGACCGCCGTCGCCCGGAGCGACCGCCGGCTCGAGTACCTGGCCAAACCCGGCGTGCTCGTCGCACTCACCGCGGCCTGCGCCGTGCTGCCCGCCACCCACACCGTCCTCGTCGACCGCAAGTGGTGGTTCGTGGCCGCGTTGGTGCTGTGCCTGGCCGGCGACGTCCTGCTGATGCTCCCCCGGGACCTGTTCGTCGCCGGCCTCGGCGCCTTCCTGGTCGGGCACCTGCTCTACATCGTCGGACTGCTGCAGCCGCCGTCACCGCCGGGCGTGCCGCCCTTCGCCTTCTCGACGACGGGCCTGGTCGTGGCCGCGCTGGTGGGTGTCGCCTACGGGGTGGTGCCCGCCACCCTCATCTTCCGGTCGCTGGTACGCAGCGGCCAGCGCGAACTCATCGCCCCCGTCGCCGTCTACCTCGTCGTCATCCTGACGATGGCCGTGCTGGCCGCCAACGTGGGCATACCCGCGGCGCTGGTGGGCGCCGCGCTCTTCGTGGTGTCCGACACGATCCTGGCCGTCAACCGCTTCGTGCGCCCGATCCCCCACGGCGACGTGGCCGTCCACCTGACGTACCACCTCGCCCAGGGGCTGCTGGTCCTGTCGCTGCTCAACTGACGCGGCGCAGGACGGCCGCGGCCGGACTCAGGTGAAGTCCGGCGCCTCGGTGCGGGTGCGCTTGAGCTCGTAGAAGCCGGGCGTGCCGGCGACGAGCAGGACGCCGTCCCACAGCCTGCCGGCCGCCTCACCCTTCGGTGCCGGGGTCACGACGGGGCCGAAGAAGGCCACCCCCTCGACGGCGATGACCGGGGTGCCGACGTCCATGCCGACCTGGTCCATACCGAGGTGGTGCGAGGCCTTGACCGCCTCGTCGTACGCGTCGGTGTCCATGGCGTCGGCCAGCTCGGCCGGCAGGCCGACGTCGGCCAGCGCTGCCAGGACCGTGTCGCGGTCCAGCTCTGCGCCGTCGATGTGCCGACGGGTGCCGAGTGCGGTGTAGAGCGGCAGCACCACCTCGGGGCCGTGGGCCTGCTCGGCGGCGACCACGACGCGCACCGGGCCCCAGGCGGAGGCCAGCAGTTTCCGGTACTCCTCGGGGAGGTCGTCCCGACCGGAGTTGAGGTAGGCCAGCGACATCACGTGCCAGTGCACGTCGACGTCACGCACCTCGGCGGCGTTGAGGATCCACCGTGAGCTGATCCAGGCCCACGGGCAGAGCGGGTCGAACCAGAAGTCGGCGACGGTGCGCCCGGTGGCGTCGGCTCCCGATCCCTGCGGTCCGGTGGTCGTGGCGGTGGTGGTCGTGGCGGTCAACGGGGCTCCTCGGTCGGCGGTGGCAGACGGTGCAACACCTCCGCGACCCCTCGTGTTCCCCGGCGGGTTCCTCCTGACCCGGACGCCCTCAACGGGGCTCAGGCGTTCGACCGTGCGGCCCAGCGGCCGCCGCGCCGCTCGACGGCCACGTCGACCCCGAAGGCGTCCGACACCCGGACGTCGGTCAGCACCTCCCCCACGGGGCCGGCGGCCACCAGGCGGCCCCGGCGCAGCAGCGCGGCGTGGGTGACCCCGGGCGGGATCTCCTCGAGATGGTGCGTCACCAGGACCAGCGGTGGCACCGCCGGGTCGGCGGCGAGCCGGGCCAGACGGGCCAGGAGCCCCTCGCGGGCCCCGAGGTCGAGGCCGGCGGCGGGCTCGTCCATGAGGATCAGCTCGGGATCACCCATGAGGGCCCGCGCCAGCAGCACCTGCTGGCGCTCACCCTCCGACAGCAGGCCGAACGCCCGCTCGCCGAAGGCGGTGCCGGCGAACCCGGCGTCGGCCAGCAGGGCGGCCGCCCGTGCCCGGTCGTCGGCGGTGTACTCGTGCCACCACGTCTCGAGGGCCGCGTGGCGGCCGGTCAGGACGACGTCGAGGGCGGGCTGGGCCGGACGCAGGGTCCGCCCGACCGACGCACTGACGACGGTGATCCGCTTGCGCAGCTCCCGCATGTCGACCCGGCCCAGCGTCTCCCCCAGGATCCGGACGACACCCCGGGTCGGCCAGAGCCCGGCGCCGACGACCCGCAGCAGTGTGGTCTTGCCGGAGCCGTTGGGGCCGAGCAGCGCCCACCTCTCCCCCGGACCCACCGTCCAGGTGATGTCGTCGAGCAGGGCCACACCGTCACGGACGACGGCCACCCCGTCGAGGTGGATGACCGGCGCGGCGTCCCCTCCGGAGGCCCCGCCGTCCACCCCGCCGTCCACTGGCGCCGGGCCGTCGCCCCGGGAGGTGGCCGGGTCGCCCGGTGCGGAGTGTGGCATGCGACGGGCCAGCATACGGACTGCGGCGACCCGCACACGAATGCGCCGTCCGGCGGTCGTCCGGGCCGAACCGGGCGGAGCGGCGAGGTCCGGCCCCCGCCGCCGTGGGGCCCGGCGACGGGCCGGGGGTGACTACCATCGCCGGCGTGACCGCGGACCCACCACCGGCGCCGGCCCGCCCGTCCACCGGGGCGTCCGCCCCCTCGGAGGCCCGGGGGTCGGATGACTCGTGCCTCTCGTGCGCCGCGCCGACCGCGGCCCGCTACGACGCCCCCGGGGGTGCCGTCCGCCTGTGCCCTCCGTGCGCCGCCGAGCACGACTTGGGCTGCCCGTAGCGGTCGGCCCCACGGCGACCGGACGGGACGACGGGCGCCTAGCGGGAGCCGTCCGCCACGGCGTCGAGGAGCCGACCGACCAGGTCGCCGTGCATGGCGTCACCGAGCATCACGACCAGTCGGGTCAGGGGGAACGAGCCGAGCATCCGCAACGTCTCCGGATCCCCCAGGAGCGGCGTCATGTCGCCGCCCGGAGCGGTGCGGAGTGCGTCCTCGATCAACCCTCGGCCCGTCGGGTGGTCCAACCACTCGGCCAGCGTGCTGGAGCGGCCGAGTGGGAGGGCGGGGGGTGGTCCCCCGACGACGACCTCCGCCGTGGCCCGGATGTCCCGGGACGACGCACCCACCGACACCACGAACCGGCCCGGTCGGAGCACCCAGCCGTGCGCCCGGGTCGACCACTGCGACAGGTCCCGCTCGTCCAGGGTGAAGGTGACCTCCGTCGACGCCCCGGGCGCCAGCGACACCTTGGCGAAGCCGCGCAGCTCGCGGACGGGGCGGGGAGCCGGTGCGTCGGGTGCACCGAGGTAGAGCTGCACCACGTCCTTGCCCGACCGCTCCCCCGTGTTGGTCACCCGCATGCGCACCATGATCCGGACGGCGCCGCGCCAGTCGGTCGACGGCGCCGGGTCCTCGACCACCTCGACCGCCAGGTCGGAGTACGCGAAGGTCGTGTAGGACAGCCCGTGGCCGAACGGGAAGCTGACCGGACGGTCCACCAGGTCGTAGTGGCGGTACCCGACGAAGACACCCTCGCCGTAGACGACCTCGCTGTCCCGGCCGGGAAACGTCGGGAACGCCGGTGTGTCGGCCAGCCGCACCGGGATCGTCTCGGCGAGCCGACCGGACGGGTCGACGTCTCCGACCAGCACGTCGACGACGGCACCACCGCCTGCCTGGCCGCCGAGCCATACCTCCAGGATGGCGCCGGCATGGTGCTGCCACGGCGCGGTGGTCACCGCACCACCGTTGGACAGCACGACCACCACGCGGTCGGTCACGCCGGCGACCGCCTCGAGCAGTCGGCACTGCCCGACGGGGAGGTCCATGTGGTCGCGGTCGAATCCCTCGGACTCGAAGCTCGGCGGAAGACCGAGGAACACCAGCACGACATCGGCTCCGGTCGCGATCTCCACGGCCTCGGCCCGCAGGGCCTCGTCGTCGGCCTCCGGGTCGTCCACCCCGAACCCGGGGGCGAATCGGACCTCGGCGGTGGCGCCGAGGCGGGCACGGAGCGCGCCCAGCGCGTCGTCGACCCGGGTCGGATTGACCTTCGAGCTTCCCGCCCCCTGGAACCGTGGGCTGCGGGCGAACTCCCCCACCACCGCCACCCGGGCCACGTCGTCGGTCAACGGCAGCAGCCCCCGGTCGTTCGTCAGCAGCACGGCGCACTCGGCGGCGACGGACCGGGCGAGCTCGTGGTGCCCGTCCTCGTCGAACCCGCTGACGGACCCGGTCCCTGCGGTCACCCGGTCGAGCAGTCGCAGCAGCCTGCCGGCGGCCCGGTCGACGACCGACTCCTCGAGCTCCCCCGAGCCGACGGCGGCCGCCACCCGTGCCGGTCCGGCCCCGTGGGACGACGGCATCTCGAGGTCGAGGCCGGCGGCCACGGCGGCCACGGGGTCGTCCACCGCACCCCAGTCCGACATGACCAGGCCCTCGAACAGCCACTCGTCACGCAGCACCGTGGTGAGCAGCCACGGATCCTCGGAGGCGTAGACGCCGTTTACCCGGTTGTAGCTGCACATGACCGTCCACGGCTGCACCGAGCGGACGACGCGCTCGAACCCGGCCAGGTAGATCTCGCGCAGTGTCCGCTCGTCCACCACGGCGCTGACCCGCAGCCGGTCCGTCTCCTGGTTGTTGACGGCGAAGTGCTTGAGCGACGTCCCGACGCCCCGGCTCTGGACGCCGTCGACCAGTGCGGCCCCGAGGAGCCCCGACACGAGGGGGTCCTCGGACAGGTATTCGAAGTTGCGCCCGCACAGCGGGGTCCGTTTGATGTTGATGCCCGGCCCGAGCACCACGGCGACACCCTGGGCGCGGGCCTCGTCGCCGATCGCCTCGCCCACCCGACGGACCAGGTCCACGTCGAACGAGGAGCCCAGGGCGGCGGCCGTGGGGAAGCAGGTCGCCGGCACGCTGTCCCCCGCGCCCACGTGGTCCCCACCGTCGGGCTGCTTGCGCAGGCCGTGGGGTCCGTCGGACACCATGACCGACGGGATGCCGAGCCGCTCGACCGGACGGGTGTGCCAAAAGCCCGACCCCGACAGGAGCGACGTCTTCTCCTCCAGGTCGAGGTCCGACAGGATGGCTGCTGGATCGGAGTGGGGCACGGGTTCCTCGTTCCTCCGGGTCGTCGGACGCCGGCGCGTCAGGTTAGCGGCGGACGCATACCCCGTCCCGGGCCGTCGTGCGGCACGTTCGTCGTCGCGGCCGACCTCAGACGTTGAAGCGGAACTCGACCACGTCCCCGTCCTGCATCACGTACTCCTTGCCCTCCACGCGGGCCTTGCCCGCCGCCCGCACCGATGCCACGGAGCCGGCCTCCACCAGGTCGTCGAAGCCGATGACCTCGGCCTTGATGAATCCCCGCTCGAAGTCCGTGTGGATGACGCCGGCGGCCTGGGGGGCGGTGTCGCCGATGTGGATGGTCCACGCACGCGTCTCCTTCGGGCCCGCCGTCAGGTACGTCTGCAGGCCGAGGGCGTGGAAGCCCACGTGGACCAGCTGCACCAGGCCGGACTCGTCCTGGCCGTACCCGGCCAGGAGCTCGGCGGCGTCCTCGGGGTCGAGGGCGGCCACCTCGGCCTCGATCTGGGCGCAGAGGACCACGGCCTCGGCCGGGGCCACCAGCGCCCGCAGCCGCTCCGCCAGTGCCTCGTCCCCCAGCGCGCCCTCGTCCACGTTGAAGACGTAGATGAACGGCTTGGCGCTGAGCAGGTGCAGGTCGTAGACGAGGTCGGCGTCGATCTCGCCCGACGCGATGGCCGAGGCCACCGTGCGACCGCCGTCGAGCACCTCGCGGGCCTGCTCGGCCGCCCGCAGCTGGGGCACCAGCTCGGGTTGCTTGCGCGACTCCTTGGCGAGCTTGGTGATGCGGTTGTCGACGGTCTGGAGGTCGGCCAGGATCAGTTCGGTGTTGATGGTCTCGATGTCACCGCCCGGTTCGATGCGTCCGTCCACGTGGATCACGTCGGGGTCCTCGAAGACGCGCACGACCTGGCAGATGGCATCGCTTTCGCGGATGGCGGCCAGGAACTTGTTGCCCAGACCCTCCCCCTCCGACGCCCCCTTCACGATGCCGGCGATGTCCACGAAGGTGACCATGGCGGGCAGGATCTCCTTGGATCCGAAGATGCCGGCCAGGACCTCGAGGCGCGGGTCGGGGACGGCCACGACCCCGATGTTCGGCTCGATGGTGGCGAACGGGTAGTTGGCGGCCAGGACCTCGTTGCGGGTCAGGGCGTTGAACAGCGTGGACTTCCCCACGTTGGGGAGACCGACGATGCCGATGGACAGTCCCACGGGTGCTTCCTCCGATGTCGCCGCCGGATCCGACCGGCGGGGCCAGACAGCGAGCGTAGGTGATCACCGCCGGGGCCGGTTCACGGGCTCCCGGCCCGATCAGGTAAGGGGTGCGACCAGGTACTCGCTCATGGTGGAGCTGCGCAGCCGCTCGAGGTCGAGGCACGCCGACACGCTCTCGATCATGCGGCCCACGTTCACCCCCAGCTCCTCGTCGGTCGACGCGTTGAAGAACAGCTTGGGATCGGACACGTGCTCCACCGACGGCCAGGCCTCCTCGACGATCCCGCCGACCTCCGGGGCACCCTCGGTGAGCGACCGGACCACCTCGTTGCGCACGTAGCGGGTGCGGGGCTGGAGTTCGGCCGACACCGGCGACTGGGTCCCGTGCCACCGGGTGATCCACTCGCGGTAGTCGAGGCCCGCCGGCCGGTGGATGAGGGCCACCGTCAGCACGCCCGGCGAGCGCTCGCCGTCGGGCCAGTCCCGCGGTCCGGCGTGCGGGGTCGTGCCGTAGTCCTCGTAGAGCGACTCCACGACGAGGTAGCTGGCCGTCGGCAGCCGGAGGGCGGCCAGCGCGTCGTCGATCTCCCCGGTCCGCTCGTAGCAGTCGAGCCACATCGAGACCTCGGCGACGTGCGGCTGCTCCCCCGCCGGCGCCGGCGCCGGCGACGGCGCCCGGTCGGCCGCGGAGTCGTGGACGTTGAAGGTGGCCGCCCGGGCCCCACCGGCGCGCAGCCGGGGCAGCGTGTCCTCGATCAGCTGCTGGCGCAGGGCGTCTCCCGACTCGGCGTCCCCCGGGCCCCAGACCAGGGCGATCACCTTCTCCACCGCAGCCCCCTCAGCCCGGCGTGGCCGACGCGCCGTGGACGGCCGGGACCCGGCAGGCACCGTCGATGTCGAACACCTGGTTGAAGCGGCCGAGCGCCAGCCACGATCCGACGCACAGCGCCAGGTCGACGAGCTCGTCGTCGGTGTAGGCGTCGTGGCACCGGGCCCAGAAGGCCGCGTCCATGCTCCGATGGTCGACGGCGTAGCGCCGGGCGAATTCGGCGGCCAGTCGCTCGCGCTCGGTCAGCGCGCCGTCGTCGGCGCCGACGGCGGCGTAGAACGATTCCGGCACCTCGTCGGGGTCGGCCCCACGCGACGGCACGTCACGGGCCGTACGCCAGTCCAGGCAGAGCGCGCAGTCGTTGATGCGGGCCATGGTGATCCGGGCCGCCTCGAACTCCCGCAGCGAGAGGCTCGAGTGCTCGTAGACGGCCGACGAGTAGCCGCCGGCGGCGGACGTCAGCCTCGGGGCCAGGGTGGTCCAGACATGGACGAGGGGGTCGGCCCCGTCGGGGACGGTCACGTTGGGCATCGGTTCCTCCTCGACGGCACGGCCGCGGCGGGCGGCCGACGGTTCACGACGTGGCGACGGCCGGGAGGCGGCGCACGACCCGACCGGCGAGACCGGTCACGTACTGCTCCCACCGGCGGTCGCCGAGCAGCCAGAGCCACAGCTCGCGACGCGTCGACATCACGATGGTCACGAAGTCCTCACGACTGCATCCGGCCGGTTCGAGGGCCGGCTGCCAGCGGGCCCACAGCCACACGCCGATGCAGATGTCGTCGGAGAACCCCTTGCGCCAGTCCCCCCCGGCCAGCAGCTCGTCGCGCAGGCCGACCCGCAGCTCCTCGGGCTCCTCGGGGACCTCCAACCGGGGTCCGGCGGCCTCCCGGGACTCGTCGTCAACGTCGGTCACCAGGCTCACGCTAGCCCTCCCCCGGTGCCCACGGCCGGCTCAGCGGTCCGCCACGACGGGGGCACGGTCGGTCCCCTCGTAGTGGGCGACGTGCTCGGCGTAGTCGATGAACAGCGGCGCGTCCGGGTCGAACGGCCGGCGCAGGCTGTCGAAGGCCACCCGCTTGTCGAAGGCGTCCAACTTGACCAGGGCCTCCGGGGTGTCGAGGTCGCGGAAGTCGAGCCGCCCCCGGGCGTTGTCCAGGGCCCGGTGGCCCCGCTCGGTCCGCACCAGCACACTGCTCCACCCGTCGATCGACCCGACGCTGCCCACCGACAGGTCGGCGCTGCGGCCGAGGAAGTCGGCGCACTCGTCGCAGCCCTTCAGGGCGGCGCCGTGGAAGTTCTTGATCGGCTCGTCGACGGCCAGCTCGCCGTCGCGGTACTCCACGATCATCCGGCCCCGGATGACGTCGACCTTCGACACGCGGTCGATGTCGATGCCGCGGTCCTTCTGGAGGAGCTCCAGCATGAGGCCCCGGTAGTCGAAGCTCTTGGTGCACAGCAGGGCGATGGTCAGCACCACCGCGTCGATCCGGTGGGCGCCGGTCGGCCAACGCCGGGACTGCATGGCCCGGATGCCCTGGATCTCGCAGGGCGTCCCGACCACGGCGATGCGCGGCTTGGCCGGCAGGTCGTACTTCGAGAGGTCCAGCTCGGCCAGGGCCATCGTCTGGTTGTAGAAGGAGCCGGCGGCGTCGACGATCTCCTTGGCCGTGGTGGCCAGGTGGGCCACGCCCTTCCACGGCTCCTCCGGGTCGTCGCTCGGCCGGGTGACCAGGGCTCCGTCGATGTCGCCCGCGACCAGCGCGGCGATCAGCAGCGCCGACACCACCCCGCCGTCCTGGGCTCCGTCCGGTCGGGCGCCGGCCCGGACCGCGTAGGCCTCGGTGACCGCGCCCAGTCCGTCACCGGGGGGACCCCCGGTGATCTTCCAGTAGGTGTCGCTGGCGTCGACCCGCTCGACCGAGGCGGCGGCCACGTCGTCCGCGGACGCACCCGGCAGCACCGTCGACGGCGGCCACAGGGCCTCGTAGCGCAGGCCGCCGCGGGGACAGAAGTCCCAGCACAGCGAACAGCCCGTGCACATCTTGACCAGCTCGGGGAGGTCGGTGTCCTCGTCGATCCCGATGGAATTCGAGGGGCAGGCGGCCACACAGGTGCCGCACTGGATGCAGCGCCCGGCGTCGATCACCCCGGCCTGGAGCTCGAAGAACCAGGTCTTGCCCGGTGGCTCCTCGATCCCGTTGATCTCCTCGCGGAGGCGGTAGGCCTTCATGCCCCGGCTCCCGGCTTCGTCCCGAGGCTGACCGGCGTGCCCGTGCCCTCGGCGGCCAGAGTGGCCCGCAGCTCGTCGTTCGGCACCCGGCGCGCCCAGTTGTGGAACGGCTCGTCAGGGCGGCGCTCGGACTGGTAGCGCCGCACCACCCGGAGCAGGGCGTCGGGCACGTCGTTGACCGGGCGGGCGCCCTCGATCCAGTCGATGAAGCCGGCGTCGGAACCGAGCGAGCCGCCCATGCCGATGTCGACGGCCTCGGACAGGTGGTTGCCCACGTGGGCGACGTCCCCGCGGAACCCGATGTCGGCGATCTGGGGCTGCGCACAGCTGGCCGAGCAGCCCGAGAAGTGCATGCGGATCACCCCGGCGTCCTCGCCCAGGGGCGAGAACTCGCCCGGCGTCGGCGGCACGCCCACCGGTTCGCCGGCCAGCTGCTCGTCGAGGAACCGGGCCCACTTCACGGCCCGCTCCTTGGTCTCGACGATGGCGTAGCGGCAGAACTCGGAGCCGGTGCAGGCCACGACGCCACGGCTGAACGGCCCGGGGTACGGGGAGTACTTGGCCAACAGGTCCTCGGCGAGCAGCGCGTCGACCTTGTCACCGTGGACACCGGTGAAGGTGATGTTCTGGTCGGTGCCGACCCGGAGGGTGCCGTCGCCGTAGGCGTCGGCCAGGCGGGCCGCCTCGACGAGCTCCATCCCCTGCATCCGGCCGACCGGCACGGAGCAGCCCACGTAGAAGTAGCCGTCCTCCTTCTGGCGGTGGACGCCCACGTGGTCGCCCCGGTACCGACGGGTCAGCTCCTCGCCCGCGGGGACGAGGTCGAACCGTGCCCGCTTGGCCAGCTCGTCGCGGAAGCCCTCCGGCCCGAGTTCCTGGACCAGGTAGCGCATCCGGGCCAGGCCCCGGTTCTCGCGGTTGCCCAGTTCGCCGAAGAGCTGGGCGATGGCCCGGGTCACCTCGACCGCCTGGTCCTGGGCGACGAAGACGTCGATGTCCGACGCCATCCGCTCGCCGTCGGACAGGCCGCCACCCACCAGCAGGTTGAACCCGAGCGAGCCGTCGACGGCCCGGGCCGGCCAGAGGCCGATGTCGTTGATCTCCGCCTGGGCGCAGTCCTCGACGCAGCCGGAGACCGACATCTTGAACTTGCGGGGCAGGTTGGCGTACTCGCGGTTCCCGGTGAAGAAGTCGGAGACGGCCCGGGCGATGGGCAGCGCGTCGAAGGCCTCGGCGGCGTCGACGCCCGACACGGGGCAGCACAGGACGTTGCGGGCCGAGTCGCCACAGGCCTGGACCGTGGTGAGCCCGACGGCGGCGAACCGGCGCCAGATGCGGGGGATGTCCTCGATCCGGAGCCAGTGGATCTGCACCGTCTGGCGGGTGGTGAGGTCGGCGTAGCGCGACCCGAACATCCGCGACTCGGTGCCGTCGGGGCCCTCGCCGAACGCGTCGGCGGCCACCCCGATCTCCCGGGCCTGCGCGGCGGTGAGGAACCCGCCGGGCACCTTGACCCGCATCATGAAGTTGTCGCCGCCCTGCTTCTGCGGGTAGATGCCCGCCCACTTGAGGCGCTCGACCTCGCCGGGGACCTTGGCGATGCCGGCCGGGCCCTCCTTCGAGTAGGTGTCGATGATGGCGTCGGCGATCTCGAGGGGGTGCCGCTCCAGCTTGAACAGCTCGATCTCGTTCAGCTCGCCCGTCTTGCGGTAGGGGTTGACGAACGGCATGGGGCGGTCGGTGCCGCGCAGGTGCAGCCCGTACAGCTCGTCGCGGTCCTTGGTCACGTCAGCGTCCGGTCATCTCAGACGTGCAGTCCGCACTCGACCTTGTCCGTGTCGGCCCACCGGCCGGCACGGAGGTGCTCCCCCTCGGCCACCGGGCGGGTGGTCGGAGCGCAGCCGATGGACAGGTAGCCCTGGGAGCGCAGCGGGTGCTCGGGGATGTCGTGGTCGTGCGCGTACCCGACGAGGTCCTGGTGGGTCCAGGTGGCCAGCGGGTTGATCTTGACCATGCCCCAACTCTCGTCGTAGGCGACGATCGGGGCGTGGCGCCGGGTCGGGGCGTCCGAGCGCTTGAGCCCGGTGACCCAGGCGTCCTTGCCGGCCAGCGCGGACCGGAGCGGCCGGACCTTCCGGAACTCGCAGCACTGGGCGGTGCCGCACGGGTGGTCCTCGGCGCCCGCCACCGGGTGGGCCACCGTCAGGTTCAGGTCGTAGCGCTCCCGGACGGTCTCCACGTACTCGAGCGTCTCCTCGAAGTGGGAGCCGGTGTCGAGGAAGACGACCTCGATGTCGGGGTCCACGCCGACGGCGATGTCGATCAGGACCGCCTCCTGGAACGAGCAGGACAGCGCGAGCTTGGGGCCGAACCGCTCGACGGCCCAGGCCACGATCAGCCCGGCGGGCGCGGTCTCGAAGGCCGCCGACTGCTCGGCCAGCTCGGCCCGGAGCCGGGCCACTGCGGGGTCCACCGCCAGCTCGGCCAGCCTCGTCCGGTTGTCCACCACGCTCAGCTTCACGTCGACTCTTCCTCTCCCGCCCGGACCGGGGGGCGCTGCCCTACGCCCTGTCCGGCCGTCGCGGCCTTCCCTCACCTGCACCCGGCGCCGAATCGGCATCCTTGACCCGTCCCCCCCAGGACCGGTCGGTACCTGTCGGAACTATACATGACTAACCCGATCAGGTTTTGAAACATTCCCGCCGTCGGCGAGCCCTCCGGCGAACCCATTCGCAGCAGCCTAGGACCGGCCCCTTCCGTGCGTGCCCGCGGGTGCCCGGACGCCGATCCCCGCCAGGGGCGCCGCCGCCCCGACGCCGGTCACGGGGTGCACCTCCCGGTGTCGCTAGGGTGACGCCCGTGACCAGTGCCGCGCCCACGACGGTCGATTCCATCGACCTGTCCGACATGGCGTTCTGGGCGCAGCCGCCGGACGAGCGGGAGAAGGCCTTCGCCCTGCTCCGGGCCGAACGCCCCGTGGCGTTCTTCGAAGAGCCCGATTTCGCCGGGTCGTCGTCCCTCGCCCTCGCCCGCGGCCCCGGCTACTTCGCCCTCACCCGGCATGCCGACATCAGCGAGGTCAGCCGCCACCCGGAGATCTTCTGCTCCGGCAAGGGCGCGCTCAGCATCATCGACCTGCCGGACACCATGGTCGAGTACTTCGCGGGGATGATCTCGTCGGACAACCCCCGCCACGCCCGGCTCCGCCGGATCGTCTCCAAGGCCTTCAGCCCGCACCAGGTGCGGGCGATCGCGGAGGAGATCGGTCGGGTCGCCGACGGCCTCATCGACCGCGCCGCCGATCTCGGCGAATGCGACTTCGTCACCTCGTTCGCCGGGCCTCTCTCGCTCGAGATCATCTGCGACATGATGGGACTGCCGCCATCCGAGCACGCCACCGTCTTCCGGTGCTCGAACGTGATCACCTCCTCGGACGACCCCGAGTTCCTCCCGCCGGGCAGCGACCACCTCCTGGCCATGCTCGAGGCGGGCCAGGAGTTGACGGCCCTGATGACCGAACTGGCGGCGTTCCGGCTGGAGCACCCGACGGATGATCTGACGACGGCGCTGGTCACCACCAACATCGACGGCGAGGCCCTGACGCAGTCCGAACTGGCGTCGTTCTTCATCCTGCTGCTGACGGCGGGCAACGAGACGACTCGGAACTCGTTGGCCCACGGACTCCTCGCCTTCAGCCAGCACCCCGACCAACGGGCGATCTGGCAGGCCGATCCGGTCGGCGTCGCCGCCACCGGGGTGGACGAGATCGTCCGCTGGGCCAGTCCGGTGAACTGGATGCGGAGGACGGTCACGACCGACACCGTCCTCCACGGCCAGGCGCTCACGGAGGGGGACAAGGTCCTGCTGTTCTACGGCTCGGCCAACCGGGACGAACGGGTCTTCGCCGATCCCTACACGTTCGACGTCCTCCGGTCGCCGAACCCGCACCTGGGATTCGGCTCCGCGGGGCCGCACTTCTGCCTGGGCGCGCACCTCGCCCGGCAGGAGATCGGCGTGATGCTGCGGCTGCTGCTGACGCGGCTGCCGGACATCGAGGTCAGCGGCGAGCCCGACTGGGCCGTCTCCCGCTTCGTGAGCGGGATCAAGCACCTGCCCTGCCGGTTCACCCCGGTCCGGCCGCACGCGTGACCGTCGGGCCCGGTCGGACGACCGTCCGGGCGACCGGGACGGGGGGCGTCACATCGGTGCCTCCGCCGCGTCGCACCTAGGGCTTGGCCACCATGAGCACGGCCACCGCCACCAGCACCACGGCCAGGCCGATCCCCAGCAGTCCGGTCCGCAGGCACACCGCCACCGGGTCGACGGTGGGTGCGGCCCCGTCCGCGCCGTCCGCCTCCGCCGGGGCGCGGGCCCCGGCCCCGTCCACGGCCTCCCGGGTCGCCACCTCGGCCTGGAGCCGCCGCTCGGCCGGCCACAGCCCGCCCTCGGCCACGAAGGCCACCACCACCCAGGCGCCCAGGCCGATCGTGACCCAACCGTCCGAATACCCCCATTGACCACCGCTCATGGCGATCAGGGCGACGCCCAGCACCGGTACGAGGAAGAGCACCCGGCCCACCCAGTTGACGCCGGGACGGAAGTAGCGGACGACGGCCACGGGCAGCGGTCCGCCGCGTCCGAGCGCGCGCCGCAGGGCCAGGGCGAACCCTCCGGCCACCACCAGCGCCACCATGGCGACCAGCGCGCTCAGCACGTGGGCGAGCAGCACCAGGTCGTAGGCGGCCGAATTGTCGTCGACGCCGGCCACGAGATGGGCCAGATGGGCCGGGTCGACGGAAGGCACGCTGTGATTGTCGCATCCCACCGGATACCGGCCCACGCGGCACCTTGCACCGCACCGCGCCGCGGAATTGCTAGGTTGGGCGCGGGTCGACGACGTACGTTTGGCGCAGACCCGTACCGTGCATCGACGACGGATACCGAGGTGGCAGCCAGGTGACACAGAACCTACGAATGCCGAGGAGTGCCGTCCCCTTCTGATGAACCAGCTCCGACTCGATCCCCTGACGGGGCGCTGGGTGGTGGTCAGCACCGACCGCGCCAACCGCCCACGGGCCTTCGCCCCGCGGATGGCCTCCATCCAGGCCGACACGTCCCGTCCCTGCCCCTTCTGCCCGGGTAACGAGGAGTCGGCGTCGCCGACGCTCGAGACCCTCGGCCCCGACGGCAAGTGGCGCGTCCGAGTGGTCCCGAACCTGTACCCGGCCTTCGAGGGTGACGCCCCCTTCGTGGTCACCAACCGGGGACCGGTCTTCACCCAGGCCACGGCGGGCGGCATCCACGAGGTGCTCGTCCTCTCCCCCGACCACCAGAACTCGTGGTCGATGCTGACCGACGACCAGACCGGCGCCGTCATGCGGGCCATCAGCGACCGGATCGGCGAGCACTCCGCCATTCCGGGGCTGCGGTACAGCCAGGCGATCGTCAACGCCGGACGCGAGGCCGGGGCGTCCATCGAACACCCCCACGGCCAGCTCCTCGGGATGTCCTTCGTCCCCCGCGAGCTCGTGGAGGAGCAGGCCGGGTTCGCCCGGTTCGCCGGGCGCTGCCTCCTGTGCACGACCGTCGACGCCGAGGAGAACGTGGGCTACCGGGTCGTGTACTCCGACGAGCAGGTCCTCGTCGTCTGCCCCTTCTGGAGCGGCTCCCCCTACGAGATGCTGGTCATCCCCCGGGCCCATGGTCCCCACCTCCACCACAGTCCCACCACCGACCTGCTGGCGGTCGGCCGGGCCCTCAAGATCGCCCTCGGTCGGCTGCGGGCCGTGCTGGGCGACATCGCCTACAACCTCGTCTTCCACTCCGCCCCCTACCGGGCGCCCGAGCCCTACCACTGGCACGTCCACGTGGTCCCGAAGCTGACCACGGTCGCCGGGTTCGAGCTCGGCACCGGGGTGCTCATCAACATCGTGAACCCGGAGCAGGCCGCCGAGGAGCTGGCCGCCCCGGAGCAGGTCGCCGAGACCGGCTGACCCGAGGCACCCGGCCTCAGCCCGGCTCGGCCACCACCAGGACGAGTGAGCCGGCGAACTCGGGCCGGCTGCGCAGGTCGCCCCACCGCCGGTCCCAGGTGCCGTCGGCCAGGTCGGCGCCCAGGTGCGCTTCGAA
>Ga0302196_10002952_pt1 | contig 15752 bp, 8 predicted proteins | sample II_Bog_N1_3_FD_198794 | JGI IMG/M metagenome (GOLD analysis project Ga0302196, IMG submission 198794) | Peat permafrost microbial communities from Stordalen Mire near Abisko, Sweden - II_Bog_N1_3 | ecosystem: Environmental > Terrestrial > Soil > Wetlands > Peat | place: Sweden: Abisko, Stordalen...
GTGTCAAGGGTAAAGATGAACGCCAAACAACGGCGCCCTTGACACCCCTCCGACCACAACAAGGGCCTTGTTGCGAAAATTAGTTGACAGGAGCCGACGCTGTCATACACGGCGTTACTCCCCGGTGGCGTCGCTTCCCGACTAAGAACATGATGCGCTCTTGGGGCTTAATTCTGCGCAAAGAAAATCGCACTCCATCCTGCTGGTTTTCCGGAGCTAGGGTGGAACTGCACTATCGCTCAGATTCCTCTGCTCTCAACAGGCGCGCCACGGCGGCTGCGCCCAGCCCGAGGCAAACGGCTACCGAGGCCAGTCCCGCGATGTAGTTGTGCGTGAGCTGGTGCAGCCAGCCCATCGCCACCGGGGAAACAAAGCCGCCCAGATTGCCGATCGAGTTGATGACCGCGATCTGCGCGCCCACCATGGGGCCGGCCAGGCGCACCGTGGAGGCGCTCCAGAAAACCGGCATTGCCGCCAGAACGCCGATGGCTCCAACGCTGAATCCGGTAATGGCGATCCAGGCATTGGGCGCAAAGGCCGCCAGCAGAAAACCTGCCGCGGCGGCTGAGAAGGCGGCTGTCAGGTGGAAGCGGCGCTCCCGGTGGCGGTCCGAACTCCGGCTCCAAAAGACCATGGCGAAGACCGCGGCCAGGTAGGGCAGGGCCGCCGCCCAGGTCAGGCTTTTCAGGCTCATGCCGTGCGAAACCAGCACCTTGGGAATCCAGAAGCTGAGCCCGTAGAGCCCGATCATCAGGCAAAAATAGGCGAAGCTCCAGCCGTACACCACGGTCTGCCCGGTGAGCGCTCCGAAAAGCGAGTGCGGCCGTCCGGAAGACGGCGGCGCTGCTGCCGCTAGATCGTCCTGGAGCGTCTGCTTCTCCGCGGCCGAGAGCCAGCTTACGTGTTCCGGCCGGTCGGGCAGCACAAAGTAAACCAGGACGCCCAGAAGGATCGCCGGCGTTCCCTGGAGAAGAAAGAGCCACTGCCAGCCCTTCAACCCGCCCACCTGGTCCATCATCATGATCTGCGCGGAGATGGGCGCGCCGATGAGGTTGGAGAGCGGAATGGCGGTTACGAACAGCGCCATCACGCTGGAGCGGACCGAGGGCGGCAGCCAGAAGGTCAGATACAGAATGACGCCGGGATAGAAAGCAGCTTCCGCCGAGCCCAGCAGGAAGCGCAGCACGATATAGAGGGTAGGCCCCGGAACGAAGGCGTTGGCGACCGACACGATGCCCCACGCCACCATCAGGATCATGATCCAGCGGCGGGCGCCCAGGCGCAGCAGCATGATGTTGCCGGGAACTTCGAAGAGGAAGTAGCCCAGGAAGAACATTCCCGCCGCCAGCCCGAAGAGTCCTTCGCCGATGTTCAGGTCGCGGTTCATGGTGAGGGCGGCAAAGCTGACATTGACCCGGTTCAGAAACGAGACCAGGTAGAGCAGCATGAGAAAAGGAACCAGGCGGCGGGAAATCTTCAGGTAAAGAGGATTCATGGCTCTTCCTTAGCTTTTGCACTCCGGGAAGGCCGTGATCCGCAGCTTGGCGGCCGCATAGGGAATCAGCGAGATGGTTTCCTCCGGCTGATCGCTCGTGACCGGGCTTTGCGGCAGTGGATTAGCCACTCCATCTTCCGCGCGCCAGTCCTTCAGCTTGCGCGCCTTTACACTGAGCCGGACCGGCGCATTTCCGCGCGTGAATGGGCCGGTGCCCACCTCGGACTCTGTGACTGCGACGCTCTTTTCCGGCGCGGTCTCATCCACTTCAAGCGCATAGTTCCAGCCGGTGGTGGGGAAGACCTGCCAGTCGGCGGTCATGCCGCGGTCGCCGAGCTTTACCCAACTCTCGCCGATTCCATAGGAGAAAACCAGCGGACCGCGCTCCACCGCGACCGAGTTGTGGAACCAGCGGGAAACGCGCGGCTTCATGGGGAAGACGATCTCTACGCGGTCGCCGGCCGTCCAGGTGCGCTCAATGTGGGCAAAAGTGCCTGGGGTGGGGCGGGGCTGCGGCTGGCCGTTGACGGTAAGGGTTGTTTCCGCGGCCCAGGCCGGAATGCGCAACTGGAGGGGGAAGGCGAGCGGCGCGGCGGGATTCACCGTGATTTTGACTGTGCCGCGGAAGGGGTAGTTGGTCTCTTCCACCAGGTGAATCGGCGTGCCACGGAGTACCGTATGTACCTCGCACGGCGCGTAAACAGCGGCTACCAGCCCGTCGTGCGCCGCTGAATCCTGCGTGCCCGAGAGCATAAAGAGACTGTTGGCAAGCTTCGGCCAGCCCTGATGGTAGTTCGCCGCGCAGCAGCCGAAGTTCGGTTCCAGGCCAAAGAGATTCGACTCCGGACCGTCGCTGACCCAGGGCTTGTGGTGCAGGCTGCACTCCACCTGGTTCGGCTCCTGGTTGTATTGGTGGGCCCACATGTCGTCGGTCAACGTGCCGGGCAAGGCGTTATAGGCCAGGCGCTCCAGCCGGTCGCCGAGGGAGGCATCGCCCAAAATGGCAAGCGAATGCTCCAGCGAAAACATGTATTCAACCACGGTGCAGAGTTCGGAACCCTGCGAAGGATCGGGGCCGGCCAGGTGCTCGTCGCAGGAGAACATGCCGTTGGGCAGGCCGTGGTATTTGTCGAGTTGACCGATCATTTGCAACACGGCGGAGCGGTCGGAGGGGCTGCCTGAAACCAGAGACCACACCGGGCCGGTCTTGATCGCCTGACCGTTGTTTACGCCGTGCGTGGCCAGGTCCGGGTCCATCAGGCCGTTGCCTGCTTCCAGCTTGAGAAACTCCGGCGTCACGCGCTGGGTGTACTTGAAATCGGCGTACTGCGACATCCAGTCGTAGCCTTGCTTGTTTAACAGGCGCGCCAGGTCCAGCAGCCGGGCCGAGCCGGTGCGGTTGTAGAGCCAGATCACGCTCAACACTTCATCCTGCCAGCGGAATTTGCCCCAGTCGCGCAAGGGGCGGCGCGGCAGCTCGGCAAGCTGGAAGTCGAAGTACTTTTCCATCGCCGGAATCACGCGCGGATCGCCGGTCAGTTCCTGGTACTGCGTGAGGACTTTGAGCATGACGATGCGGGGCCACCAGTCGTCGTTGGTCGCGGGGCCGATCATGCCGTTCGAGGCGAGGTGCGTGAGCGTCCACTCGATGTACTTTTGCGCCTTGGCCTTGAGGGGGGCATCGTTGAGCAGCCAGGCCAAAGGAACCAGGCCGTCCAGATAGTAGGGGCCGCGCTCCCACGATTCGCCCGTTCCTCCCAGCCAGCCGCTCTGGGGGCCAACGTCCGCCCAGGTCTCGTCCAGATGGCCGCTCAGGCCGTTGGCCTGGACTTCGAGTTGCCCTCGCAGCCAGCCCGCCGGACGAATGGAACCCAGGGGCAAAAAGTAGAAGGCGCTGGCGGCCAGGGGCGCGCGATTCTTGACGGGCGAAGACTCCGCTGCCGATTTCAGGGCAGCCGCGAAGGCCGGGTGCGCGGAGCTAAACAGGGTTGCCGCTGCCAGGCCGGCGAGGCTCGATTGCTTCAAGAAATCGCGACGGGACGAAGGGACTGGGAATTCAGAGGGCACATTCAACTCCGGGGCAAAAGCCAGCAACCATCCTAATCAATCGGGCTTTGCCAGAGATACGAGCAGGGTGATGAACGGAGGGAACTGGATTGGAGGAACACTTAAAAGTGCCGTAGATCCTTGCGCAAACCGGGAAGGTTGGGGTGGGGCTCGAGGTATCCCGGGTCCCCAAATGCGAGGGACCCGGGGCACCCGGCTTTGGCGGTGAGATTTGCTTCCTTTGGTCCTGGGGCACCCGCCTGCTGCTTTGGCTTAAAAACTGCAGCGGAGGGCCAGTTGCATGAGACGCGGAGGCATGGCGCTGACGGCTTGGCCAAAGCTGCCGCTGGAGATGTTTCCCTCTACCGCGGCGGCGCCGAAGAATTGCGCGTGATTGGCCAGGTTGAAAGCTTCGGCGCGGAACTCGAGCGTGCGCTTTTCTTTGAGCTTCAGGGTGCGCGAGAGGGTGGCGTCCAGATTTTCGAGGCCTGGCCCGGAAAAGAACCGGCGGCGCGCATTGCCCAAGGTTCCCAGAGCGGGCAGGGTAAGCTGGCTGGGGTCGAAAACAGGCAGGCCGCCGCGGGGATTGGTGTGCAGGCTGAGCGACTTTCCGCTCCAGTCCGGCGTGTCCACGCCGTTGTTGTTGATGCCGTTGGGAATGGCGCCCAGCAGGGAGGTGTCGTTGTTGTTCAAGAGCGTGACCGGCAGGCCGGAGGTGAAGCGCGCAATTCCCGCCAGCGCCCAGCCGGAGGCCACGGCCTGGAGCGCGCCCTTGGATTTGGGCGTGGGAAGTTCGTAGCGAAAGCTGGTGACCAGGTTGTGGCGCAGGTCAAAGGACGAGAGGCCGCGGCTCAGAGAGGGCTTCACGGGGTTCACCGGCTCCGGCAACCCGGCTGATTGATCGATGGACTTCGAGAAGGTGTAGCTGGCCAGCAGGTCCAGGCCGTGGGAGCGGTGGGTCACGGTGGCTTCGAGAGCGTTGTAGGCGGCGTTGGCGATGGTGCGCTGCAATTCCACGCTGCCGAAGGCGGGGCCAAAGGTGGTGCGTGCGGCCTGTTCGTTGAAGGGGCCGCAGTTGGCCGCGCCCAGACTCAGGCAGAGAGCCGGGTCGGCGGGGTTGGCCTCCTCCAGTACCAGCAGGTGGTGGGAGGAAGCGCCCACATAGGTAAGAGAGGCCAGCGTGGATTGGCCGAGTTGCCGCTCCACGCTCAACATCCAGTGCTGGGCGTAGGGAGTGACGTCGCGCGGGTCCACGGCGGGAATGCCGACCAGCGGCTCGAACTGGCTCCAATCCACGTTTCCGTCCGGGTGGGAGCGGCTGGCGCCATAGGCTACCTTTTGCAGAGGGAAGCGCTGCCCGGCATTGGCGCCGGTGGCAGCCACCGTAAAGGGGGACTCGAACAGTGGCGGGGCGGCCGAGGTGTAGGTGTACCCATAGGGCGGATTGGCGCTCATGATGCCTGCGGAAAGGCCTTCGTACGCCGTATAGAAGATGCCGAAGCCAGCGCGGATGCTGGTCTGGTTGGCGGAGCCGGTGAGCCTGCGTATCCAGGGGGTGGTGAAGGCTGGCGTCCAGGCGATGCCCAGGCGGGGCGAGTAGTTGTTGCGCGCCGGGGCCAGGGAGGACGGTACGCCGGGGTCTCCGGGAAAGACCAGTCCCTGCGGCGCGCCGGGAAAGACCTGCGACTGCTCGCCCTTGACCAGGGTTTGGAGCTGGTTGTACTTCTCCTGCCAGGGCCGGATGCGGTCCCAACGGACGCCGTAGTTGACCGTGAACTGGCTGGTGGCCTTCCAACTGTCCTGCGCAAAGGCCGCCAGGTAGAGGTTGCGGTTGTAGAAGTCGCGGGCCTGGCCCTGGGTGTAGCTGGAAGGGGCGCCGAGGAGGAAATCGGCGATGTCCAGCCCGGTCTCCGAGCCGTTGAAGGCGAAGCTGCCGTTGAAGATCACGTCGGGGTGGGTGTTGATCTGGCTGAGGTGCACTTCGCCGCCGGCCTTGAGACCGTGGGTGCCCAGGATGCGAGAGAAGGCGTCGCTGACCTCGTAGATGTTCTCGGCCTGCACCAGCGCGGTGGTGTCCACGCCCAGGGTGAAGTCGTTGAAGGCGATATTTTCAATGCCTTCGGTGGAGGGCTTGAGAGCGACGATCCCGGAAAATCCCTGCGCGGCGAGAGAGGGACCAACGCCGCCCTGGGGCTGGCCGACGGCGTTGTCGTTGCGCATAAAGCTCAGGTGGAACTCGTTCAGGGCCGCAGTGCCAAAGGTGACGGTGTGGGCCAGGCTGGCCAGTTGCGCGCGGCCATTGCTGGTGGCGCTGAAGCCGGGCACGCTGGCGCCGCCCGTTCCGGTGGGGTAGGGGTTGTTGAGGGAGTAGCCATCGAGGAAGTAGTAGCCGGTCAGGTTCTGCGTACGGTGCGTCCAGTCCAGGCGCAGGGCTCCCTTGTTGTCCGCGAGGGTTTCCGCTTCGGCTGCGGTGGCAAACAGGGCGCTGCCGGCGTTGGGCTGGGGGATCGATGCCAGCAGGTAGTTCGCCGGAGCCGACCAGGCGGATGGGGGAATCCGGCCATCGGGGAAGACGGTGGAGTAGGGTTCGCCGGCGGTGACCTTCCGGCCCAGACGCATGGTGAGCAAGCTGGCAAGATAAGGTCCGCTGACGCTGCCGGTGAGCGGGTTCTCGGTGAAATCGCCGCTGCGCTCGGCCAGCGAGGGAACGGAGATTTCGCCGGTATCGAGGCCCTCGGTCAGGCGGGTGCCCTGGTAGTCGGCAAAGAGAGCCAGGCCGTGGCGAAAGGGAGTGGCACCGATGGCGCCGCCGAATTGGTTTTGCCGATAAGCGGCCCGCTGTTGCGAGAAGTAGTTGCGCGCGTCCAGGTCGGTGTTGCGGAGGAATTCGAAGGCCGAGCCGTGACCTTGCGCGGTGCCGGATTTGGTGACCACCAGCACCTGGCCACCGGAGGAGTTGCCGAATTCGGCATCGAAGTTCGAGGTGAGGACGCGGAAACTGTCGATGGAGTCGAGGTTGGGCAGAATCGAAGTGCCCATGTTCACGTCCTCTTCCACGTCGCTGCCGTTCACGCGGAATCCGTTGGAGGATTCGCGCTGGCCGCTGATGGAGAGGTTGCCGGGGTTCAGGTTGCCGGAGGGGGGAGTGGAGGCCACGCCGGTCATGATGACCGCACCGGGCTGCGCCGTGTTGGCGGGAACAATGCCGGGCTGCACCGCCATCAGGTCGGTAAAGCCTCGTCCATTGAGGGGTACGCTCTCGATTTTTTTGGTGTCCAGCGTTTCGCCCAGCTGGGTGCTGGTGGTTTCAGCGGCCAGACCTTCGGCGGTGACTTCGATGGTCTCGGCGACCGCGGCCACGGTGAGAGCGAGGTCGATCCGGGCAGAGGGCGAATCGGTGGTGAGCTGGGCCTGCGCGGTCAGCGGCTCGAAGCCCTCGGCTGCAACCTGGACGCTATAACTGCCGAGAGCCGCCAGGGGGGCAAGAAAGCTGCCATCTTCGGCGGTTTCCACCTCGACGGCTGGCGATGCGCCTTCCAGGCGGACGGTGATGTGGGCGCGGGGAATACGCCCCCCGCTTGCATCATGCACCGTGCCTGCGAGACTGAAGGGCGACTGGGCCGGGAGAGAATGTACGAAAGAATAAAGACAACAAAGAAAAAGAGCGGAACGAAACAGCTTTCTCAACAAAAACTCCCCTGAAATCGGCAAGGCCGGGATGGACTCACGGACGTTGCGGAAACAGAAAACCGCCCTCGATTCGAGTCAGGGCAGCAATATCCGACAGAATTAGTCCTTATTTAATATACGACTAATTATGTCTGAGTTCAATTCTCGGTTCAGGATGGGTTCTAGAACTACAGTTTTCCTTCGCTAGAATGCTGCAAGAGAATGAGGGTCCGGGCCTAAACAGGCTGCGGAAAAAGGAGCCAAGTGAGCTACTTTTTCTCCACAGGGATTTGATTTAAGACAGTGGCATGCGTGGAAACGACAAGCAGCAGGCGGCGATGTTCAGTTATGTAACCCTGGAGCAGCGGATTCCGTTGGATCATCCGGCGCGGCAGATTCGCGTGTTGGCCGACCGGGCGTTGCAGCGGCTGGATGCGGAATTTGACAAGTTGTATGCCGAGATTGGCCGCCCATCGATTGCACCGGAGCGGCTGCTTCGGGCAACTCTGTTGATGGTGTTGTACTCGATTCGCAGCGAGCGGCAGCTGATGGAGCAGATGCAGTACAACCTTCTATTCCGCTGGTTCGTAGGTCTTGAGATGGACGACGCGGTCTGGGACGTAACGGTATTCACCAAGAACCGCGAACGTCTGATTGCCGGGGCGATCAGCCAGCAGCTGCTGGATGCGGTGTTGGTTGAGGCGCGCGCGCAGGACTTGCTGAGCGAGGAGCATTTTACCGTGGACGGGACGCTGATTCAGGCCTGGGCTGCGGCGCGCAGCTTCCATGAAAAGTCCGATCCACCCGCACCGGGAGCCGGTTCCGGCTATGAGGGCGAAGTGCTGCTGCGCGACAAGGTGGAGTCGTCCACCGACCCGGAGGCGCGGCTGTATAAGAAATCCACGCCGGATAAGGCGGTGCCGAGTTATCAGGGCCATGCGTTGATGGAAAACCGCAACGGGTTGGTGGTCGCTGCAGAGGCCAGCCTTTCGGCCGCCAATGCGGAAGTCGACACGGCGTTGGCGCTACTGGACCGGACCACACCCGCAGTCGGGCAACGAAGGCCGGAGCAAAAGATGACCCTGGGGGCCGATACGGGTTATCAGGAGAAAGGGTTCGTGAGCGCTCTTCGGGAACGCGAAGTAGCCCTGCACGTCAGCGAATACGTGAAGGGCAACCTGGGCCGAAACAGCTTGACGGAAACAGAACGAAGCGACGAGCGGCAGTCGATCAGCCAGCGCAAACGCAAGCTGATTGAACGAGTTTTCGGCTGGAGCAAGTTGGACCGCCCGCTACGCCAGATCAAGTTGCGCGGACTGAAGCGGGTGGACTGGTTCTACCGGCTCACCATCGCGGTCTATAACTTGGTGCGGATGCGGAGACTGATCCCGATTCAGGTTGTGGCCAGTTAGGGCCGAAGTGTGTCTGGAGGCCGATAAAACGGCCTCCAGACACAAAATTTCAACTGATCTTCAGCGAAAAGGCCGCTCGAAAACGCCAAAAAATGGGCCCAAAAAAGACAGCAGCCTGAGAAACAGGACTTTTTCCGCAGCCTGTAAAGGCCACCTATATTTTCGGCTTATTCAGGGGCCTGAAGAGGCTGCGGAAAAAGTCCATCTTTTGCGTAGAAACCGCGAGAAACGTCCCTCCGCGGCTAAAGCCGCATTGATTCTGGAGGCTTTATGCGGGGGTTAAAACCCCCGCCTCCCTCCGGATCGAGTTTTTCCGCAGCATGTGAAGGCCCCTGCTCCCTCCGCAAAAGACGATCTACAACTGTAGTACTAGTCCGCAAGAGAGGTTCGGGTTCCATTGGAAATTGCGTCCAGGGCTGTTTCAACACCTGAGAAGTGGACCGTCACCACGGTGATGTCGTCGGACTGGCCGAAGAGGCGCGCTGTCTCGGCAATGACGGCGGCGGGACTGGAGCTGATGGAGCAGGTGCGGTCGAAGCCGAAGAGTTCACCGGATTTCGATTGTGCCTCGACGACGCCGTCGGAAACAAAGGTCAGCCGGTCGCCGGGAAGCAGGTCGAATGCGGCGAACTCGTATCGGTTCGAGGACAGGATTCCCAACGGGAGAGACCCGGGAATGGAGAGTTCCCGGCCATTGAGGTAGGGCGGCAGGTGACCGGCGTTGGCCAGGGACAGGCGGCCCTGGGCGCTAATGTGAGCTGCCAGGCAGGTGGTGAAACCGCTCTGGGAGCGGCCCATGGCGAGGTTGTTGAGCGAGCGGAGCAGTGCGGCTGGGCCGGCGTTGTGAGCGGCTTCTGCGCGGATTGCGCCCACCAGCACGCTGACCATCATGGCGGCGGGCAGACCCTTGCCGCTGACGTCGCCGACCACGATGGTCATGCCGCCCTGGCCATCGGCGATCTGCTGAAAGAAGTCACCGCCTACCTGCTCTGCCGGCTGGTAGACGCACACGACGGTGAAGCCGGGGCACTGGTCCAGATGGTCAGGCAGCAGGACCAGCTGCACCTGGCGGGCAGCCTCCAACTCGCTGGCCATGCGCTCCTCCTGCCGCCGGGCCAGCATAAAGCGCCGGATGAGAAAGACCAGCATGGCCAACAGGAAGAAGAGGTGCAGAAGAATGCCGGTCTGCATGGTGAAGGGTGGCAGCGGGAGGGGCAGCTCCAGGATCCTGGGCATGGTGGTCCAGCCCGCCTGTGCGAGCACAATGGCGAGGTTGTCGGCCAGATAGTAGCCCAAATCCAGGAGCGCCGGAATCAGCAGCAGTCGCGCATCGAGGTTGCCGCGCAGGGTGCGGTCCACCAGCACGCACAGAATCCAGATGACGGCAGGCAGCAGGCAGGCGAGCTGCGTAGCCGCTGACGCGGGCGCTGAAAACCAGCCAGGCCAGTAGAAGACGCCGGGCAAGGGGCTGAAGACAACCAAGGCGAGGCAGATGCGGCCCACGACCCCGGCGCGTGCTTTCAGAACGCAGGAAAAAAAGCAGAAGGCAGCAAAGATGTTGATGGCCGCCAGGGCGCCGTCCGTCAAATCGTAGATTTGCAGTGGAGGCCAGGAGTAGATCTGTTGGCCGACGGTGAGCGCGTTGTCGGCGGCCTGCGCCAGCAGCATCCCCGCGAACCAAAGGTACTCGCGTTCGGCGGGCCGGAAAAGCAGCAGCCAGAGAATGGCGAAGCCGACCAGGGCGGCGGTAATGCTGTAGGAGTAGCTGTCAACAAAGGCGACGTTGCGGCGCAACTGCTGGTGGCGCTGCTCGGTGGCCAGCAGCCTGGGGTCGCCGGCCAGGTGTCCGGCCTGGAATGGCCCGCCGCCCACATAGGTTGACCAGATGGGCGAGTGCCACACGCGAATCGCCACCTGAACGTTTCGCTCTTGATTGCTTCCTTCCTGCGTGAGGGGGAAGAGGTGAAAACTGAAGAGTGTGGATGGAATCTCGGTGAGCATTTTCCCCGACCCGCCAGCGAGCCTGCCGTCGACATAGACCTCAAAGGAGGTGACGATGGGCGCGAGCAGCAGGGAGGTGGGCTTGTCTCCCGCGGGAACCCTGACCGCGAACCTGTACCATCCGAAGCCGCTCATGGACGGATAGCCCTGAGGGGACCAGGATGCGCTGCTTTGCAGGAGCGGCCAGCCTGAATCGTCGAAGCCGGGCGCGGCCCACAGCGGCGTTCGCCCATGGTCCTGTGGAGAGGTTTGGACGAGAGGGGAGTCGCCGGGATGGAAGCGCCACGGTCCGTCCAGCGAGACCACCGGTTCGCGGCCGCGGTCCAGATCAAAGGACTGGGCAGGCAGCCAGGCCGCGGAGGCAGCCACAGCAAACAGGACCAGCCGGCGAAGCATCGAGGCAAGGCGCATGGGGACCGCTTCTTTCCGGGGGAGGGGAGAAACGTGGTTTGATGCTAACCCAGGGAGGGCAAGCTGTGCGTTAAAGATTTTTTGAAGGGCCCGGCGCTTCCAGGCAGGGGCCGGGGCGATTAAAGTACTCAGCATGAAGAATGTGCGATTTTCCTTGTGGCTGGCGCTACTGGGGTTTGCCGTACTGGCGGTTGTGCCCGGTCGAGGGCTGGGACAAGCTGCCGCTGCGCCCAAGACTGCCGAGCAACCGCAGTTGGTAATTCTCGACACCGATATCGGTGACGACATTGACGACGCCTTTGCGCTGGCCCTGGCGCTGCGCAGCCCGGAACTGAAGCTGCTGGGCGTCACCACGGCTTACGGAGACACCGAACTGCGGGCGCGCCTGGTGGACCGCTATCTGGCCGCGGTGGGCCGCAAAGACATTCCGGTGTCTGCCGGCGTCCAAACCCCGCACGACAATGTTTTCACCCAGGCGGCCTATGCCCGCCAGGAACCGGAGCGGAAGCCCGCCGACGGGGTTGCCTTCCTGCTGCGCCAGATTCGCGCTCATCCGGGAGAAATCACGCTGATCGCCATCGGGCCACTCGTCAATGTGCAGGCGGCCATCGAGCGCGATCCGGCGACCTTCCGCCAGCTCAAGCGGGTGGTGCTGATGGGCGGCAGCGTCTATCGCGGCTACGACGGCAGCAACGGAGAGCGCCGGCCCCCAGACGCCGAATGGAACATCAACCGCGACCCGGCCGGTGCGAAGGCGCTGCTGGCCTCGGGCGTGCCGGTCTTCATGATGCCGCTCGACTCGACGCAAATCCACCTGGAGGCGGCAGAGCGCGAGAAGATTTTTGCGCACGGATCGCCGTTGACCGACCAGTTGACGCTGCTTTACCACCAGTGGATGGCCGGCACGGAGAATCACTGGCCTGCGCCCACACTTTACGATCCGGTGGCCGTGGCCTACGCGATACGCCCTGAACTGTGCCCGGTGAAGCCCCTCCATCTTGAAGTGGACGAGAAGGGCTTTACCCGCCCGGGCGCGGGCGCACCCAATGCGCAGGTTTGCCTTAAATCGGACGAGAAGGGATTTCTCCAATTTCTGCTGCAACGGATTGCCGGGGAAGAAGCCCGCTGAGCGGGGTGGAAAGCCGGTTCGATTGACCCGGGTTTCCAGCGGGCGGCGACCGCTTTTGCGCCCCCTGGAGGGAGATTCTTACAACTGTGAGCTGAGTCACTTGCAACTCCATTGACACTGGAACAAAGTAGGAGAAAAATGGCCAAGCGAAACAATTTGTACCGTTTTGAGCGGCGTATGGAGGGAAAGTGAAAAAAGCAGTGAAATTGCTATCTTTGGGTGCGGTAGCACTCTTGAGCGCGGGAGTGTTTCTTGCTGGTTGCAAGTCGGCTCCGGAGCTGACACAGGCCGATGCGTTGAAATTGATCCAGGCCAAGTATGACCAGGTTGATCCCGCTGGAACCAACATTACGGTGGACGATCTGGGCATGCGGCAGGGTGTTACTGCCAAGTACTGGGAACGGACCACGGTCTATCCCAACAAGTACTGGGCGGACTTCACCCTGACCGCGGATGGCAAGAAAGCGATCAAACTGCCCGGTGGCGGCAGCGTGATCCAGTGGCGCCCGGAAAGCGCGACCGACAAGAATTACTCCATCATCGTGGTCACCGCGGTTGCGAATCACCTGAAAGCGCATGACGTGACGAATCTTCAGGACGAAGTGCTTCCCGGCGTCACTACGGCCAAGGGCGCGACCTTCACCGAAGCTGCCAACCTGGATGGCGTGCCCGACGCGCTGCAAAACATCGCTCACAACCCCGGCAACAAGCTCAGCTCCAAGCGTCAGGCGGATTTTTCGTTTGAAGGCGGGGCGTGGAAGCTGCATTCGATCGAGTAGAGCAGGAGCAGGTTCTGGAAGAAGGACCGGCGGAAACCGGTTTCTGTTGACTTGGGGCATCGCCTCTGGCCGGCAGATGAAAGACGTGCAGAAAATTGAAGGCGCGCCAGGATGTCACTCCTGGCGCGCCTTTCTTGTTCCGATCGCTGGCGACTACTTGCCCAGAGATCCTTTTGTTTTTCCAGTGACACCCTGGATGAAAGGCAGGCCGTTCGGCTCGCCATAGCCGGTGACGTTGTCCCAGCCAGGAGTTACGGTCAGCGATGAGTCGGTGCCAAAGCTGAGCACCAGGGCATCCTCGGAATCAAACGGCCAGATGGCGCTGGGGAACACCGTCTGCGTGTAGAGTTCTCCGGGGTAGAAGAGGCCATCGGCGGAATAGAAGGTGGCGCCGCTGGAGTCGTAGACAGTGCCCGCCGGGTCGAATGGAACCAGGGCGGAGGTGGGCAGCACGTCGGTGATCTGTCCGGGTTTCAGCTTGGCAACCGCGGGAGCGGCAAAGCCGAGCGGCGTGCCGTTGTACTGGTCGGCGATGGCCCAAACGGAGGTGAACAGGGGGCTGGCCAGGCTGGTGCCTCCAACGCCGATCTCGGCATACTGCTTACCCTGGTAGCTGTAAATGACCACAACGCCGGTAAAGGGATCGGCCACGGCGGAGACGTCCGGAACCTGGCGTCCGGCTCCGGGCAGAGCACTTTGCCAGGAGGGTTTGGCAAAGAAAGCGCTCTCGCCGCCGCCTGCTCCGGCATAAAAGAAGCTGTAGGCGGTGGGAGGATCGGTGGGGCCGCCCAAGGCGATGTAGTCCAGATTGTTCCCCCATCCGGCAACGATGTCCCCGGTGCCGAGGGGATTGTTCAGGATGCTGGTGCCGCCAACCGCTGTGGCATAGGGGGCATTGGAAGGCACGCTGACGTCTCCGACCGGAGTGCCCAGGCCAAGATCGCCGCCATCGCCCGAGGAGAACTGGAAGGAAACTCCAGCGGCAGCGCCCTTCTTCAGAACTGAGTTGAAGGCGTTCTCTTCGGCGGGTCCGGAGATGATCTCGTCGTCGTTTTCCCAACTGCTGGATGCGGTGTTGGCCACCTTATTGGCGATGATGTACTGCAACGAGGCGATCTGATCTTCATTGTCCTGGCCGGCTGAAGCCACCATGACAATCTTGGCGCCGGGGGCGATGCTGTGGGCGGTCTCAATATCCAGCGCAATCTCCACGGTCCAACCGGTAAGGTCGGCAGCGCCTGGATCGAGCGGCTTCCCTTCGGGATAGATGGTCCAGAAGTTGGACGAGGTGAGCGCGGGCAGGCCGAAGATCTGGGAGTAGGTATTGGCATCCGCCTCGGCGGCGGCGTAGCCGTAGGCCTCGACCAGGGCGATGGTCTGCCCGGTGCCGTCATAGCCTTCCTTGATGAGCGGGGTCAGTCCGTAGTGGTCCTGCAACTGCTTGGGCGAAAGAGCAACGGTCAGAGCGGGATTCACGTCGTAGACCGTTCCATAGTAGACGCCCAGCGGCAAGGCCCCATTGGTGTAGTAGGTAAACAGGGAGGGGGCAGTGAGCGGAGTGCCGGTAATTTCTTTCAACAATCCGCCGCCGATTTCAGCCTTGGTCAGCGGCTTGTTGTGCAGCGGCTTGTTGGTGCGCGGGTCCCTTGAGACGGTGAGCTGGGGTCGGCTGGTGTGCCGTTCAAGTCCCGCCACGGACTCCACCAGTTCACCGGCTGCGCCCCTCAGTTGCGCGTCACTGGTGTGGGCGTCAAAGGTCTTTCCTTTGTAACTCAGGCTGTGGATCTGGGTCTGGAAGGCGCTTTCGGCTTTGGCCACCGTGCCATGCACGCGGATCGAGAACCGATTGGGATCCGAAGAGACCACGCTGAATCCCTGGTGGATCAGTTCCTCCTTGACGGCGTCGAACTCGGCAGCGGTGGGAGCGTATTTTGCAAAATCCGCGTCTGTAAACCAATGGTGAAAGGTGGGCGACGCAGGATCGTAGAGAGCCTCGACGGCCTTGTCGTATTCGTCCGAGTTGTGCAGCTTGAGCACCACGGTCAGGTTCAGTTCCTTGGTGGGCTCGGTGCGCCCCAGGTCGTTGGCCAGTGCCACAGCCTTGGGAACGTTGTGGGCGGGCAGAGCCTTGGCGGGAAGGGATGTCAGCAGGGAGAGCGACACGATTGCCAGGGCAGACAGGGAAGTTCCAAGCTTGATTTTCCTTGAAGTCATGATTCTTCCTCGAGTAAATCGGGTTGGGGGATTACTACCAATGGAAGTCGAGCGACCCACGATGACCTGGCGGCTCTTCCGCAGGGAAGGGCACGGGGAGTGCGGCCAGCGTTTCAGCGCAAGAATGAGGGGAAAGCATCGAGCGGTTAAGCGGTCTGCAAGGGACGATGACGGAGAACGCTCCCCCAACCGTCCGCCGCAAAAGTCTGAGTGGGATGCTTTGCGTGCTTTCTCTGAAAAAAGCGCAATCTTCCCCGTCAACAGTCCTGGGGCTGAAGCGTTCGAGCGATGCAAAGCTGTAGGTCAGGTTTTAATCAGAAGGAATGGTCAACAAGCGTTGATGGGGTCAAACCTTCGAGGCAGTGGAGAACGATGTGCCATGGGGGGATTGTGTCGAGAGATTGCTTGTGTGTCAATGAAAAAGTACCGCATTATAATACGCGGCAAAAAATAAATTGAGTGTCGCACTGTTCAGGGCTGGCGCGAAGGGGGCGTTGAAATCCGGCGAGGAGCTTGCCTTTCGCCTTAACGGTGAACTGGCTGGCTGGCGGTGATCAGGCGGTTGGAGGGGTTTTGACTTTGACCGTCGGCGCGGG
>Ga0302196_10002960_pt1 | contig 15726 bp, 12 predicted proteins | sample II_Bog_N1_3_FD_198794 | JGI IMG/M metagenome (GOLD analysis project Ga0302196, IMG submission 198794) | Peat permafrost microbial communities from Stordalen Mire near Abisko, Sweden - II_Bog_N1_3 | ecosystem: Environmental > Terrestrial > Soil > Wetlands > Peat | place: Sweden: Abisko...
GGTTCGGCCAGGTCGAGGCTGCCGTTGTTCACGAAAAGCGGCGTCCCGATTTCCGCGGAAAGCTCCCCCCACAGGTCCAGCGCCCGCCGGACCAGCGGGACGTAAGTCGGACCCTCGTTCAGGCCGACGCGCAGAATGCGCGTGATGCCGTGGGAGCTGCCGCGCCGGTTGGGCAGCGAATACTGCTCGATGCCCAGGACGCGCAGCTTGCGCCGCGCAGCGTGCAGCGCGATCGCGCTGCCGATGCCGCCCACCCCGACCACGATCACGTCGTACGTCTTCACCGGTGCGGGCCCGCGCTCAGAACAGCGTCAGGTACTGCTCGAGCTCCCAGCGCGAGACGTCCCGGTGATAATCGTTCCACTCCTGCCGCTTCAGCTCGATGAACTCCGGCGCAATCGCGCCCAGGGCGCCGCGCACGACGTCATCCTCCTCCAGGGCCGCGATCGCCTCCGGGAGAGACTGGGGAAGATGGCGCAGGCCCAGCGATCGCGTCCGCTCCTCCGTCATCGCGTAGAGGTCGACGCGGTGCGGCTCGCCCGGATCGGCGCCGGTGGCGATGCCGTCCAGGCCGGCGGCGAGATAGGCCGCCAGCAGCAGGTAGGGATTGCACGCCGAGGAGGGCGACCGGTCCTCGACGTGGCCCGGTTCACAGACCCGGAGCATCTGCGTCCGGTTGTTGTCGCCATAGCTGATGAAGGCGGGCGTCCAGGTATAGCCCGACCGCGGGCTGAACAGCCCGCGGCCCACCGCCAGCCGCTTGTAGCAGTTCACGGTCGGCGAGGCCACGGCGCAGATCGCCGCCGCATGCCGGATGACGCCGCCGAGGAAGTGATAGGCGAACCGGGAAAGGCCCAGGCCACGCGGATCGGCCAGGTCGATGAAGCGGTTGGCGCCGGTGGCGGCGTCGGCGACGTGAAAATGCAGGTGGGCGCCGCTCCCGGTGCGATTGCCGAACGGTTTGGCCATGTGGGTGGCGATCGCGCCGTACTTCCCGGCGACCTGCCCGGTCATCATCTTGAAAAAGGTCATGCGATCGGCGGTCGTGAGCGCGTCGGCGTAGTGGAAGTTGATCTCGAACTGGCCGTTCGCATCCTCGTGGTCCGCCTGATAGGCCCCCCAGCCGAGCTGGTTGCAGTAGCCGACAACCTCCTGGAGATAGCCCAGCGCCGGCGCGACCGACTTGAAATCGTAGCACGGCTTCGCCAGGCGGTCGACGCCGGCCGGGTCCCACGGGGCAATCGAGCCGTCGGGATTTTTCACGACCAGGAAATGCTCCGGCTCCATGCCGACGTTGAAAATCACGCCCTGCTCCCGCGCGCCCCGCAGCACCCGCTGCAGGTTGACCCGCGGGCAGAACGGATGGGGCTGGCCGTCGACGTAGAGGTCGCAGGCGAAGCGGGCGGTCCCGTCCTGCCACGGCATCGGCGTGTACGAGGCCAGGTCCGCCCGGCCCATCATGTCGTGGGAGTGCGCGCCCTGGCCCATGCCCCACAGCGCGCCGCCGGCAAAGCCCGCGCCGCTTTCCACGACCGCCGCGAGCGCCCCGGCCGGCACCATCTTGGCCTTCGGCGAACCGTGGACGTCGACAAACTGCGCGAGCAGGTACTGCACGCGATCCCGCTGCAGTCTTTCGGTCATGGCGGCGACGGATTCCATAGGGCGGGCGGCGGGCGGGCGGTGATTTTATCCAGGAAAAACTGGTTGCTTATAAGGAAACTCGTGTCAATTTGATTTTCGGTGCGCAGCGCGAAATCACCAGCCTTATGTGCGGCATAGTAGGACTCTTCATCAAAAACCCGGCGCTGGAACCCGCCCTGGGCCGGCTCTTCGAGCGGATGCTCGTCTGCCTCAGCAACCGGGGGCCGGACAGCGCGGGCTTTGCCATCTACCGGGACGACGTTCGCCCCGGGCGGCTGAAAGTGACGTTGCACAGCCCGGCGCCGGCGTTTGCCTGGGACGCCGTGGCGGCGGACCTGGCGGGAAAGTTTGCCCAGCCGGTCGAGCACCGGGTGTGCTCGAGCCATGCCGTCTTCGTGCTGGACGCGGACGCCGGCGCCGTGTCGGCCCGGCTGGCCGCGGCCTTTCCGCAGGTCAATGTCATGAGCCTCGGGCACCGCATCGAGATCATGAAGGAAGTCGGGCCGCCCGCCTCCGTGCTGGAGCGTTTCCAGGTCTCCGAGGTCTGCGGCAGCCACGCGATCGGGCACACGCGCATGGCGACCGAGAGCGCCGTCACCACCAAAGGTTCCCACCCCTTCTCGAGCGGGGTGGATCTGTGCCTGGTGCACAATGGATCGTTGAGCAATCACCACCGGGTGCGCTCGCGGTTGCAGCGCCACGGGATCTCCTTTGGCACCGACAACGACTCGGAGGTGGCCGCGGGCTACCTGAACTGGCGCCTGCAATCGGGCGACAGCCTGAAGCAGGCGCTGACCCAGGCGTTGGTCGATCTCGATGGATTTTACACGTTCGCCGTCGGCACGGCGGACGGCTTTGGGGTCCTGCGCGATCCCATCGCCTGCAAGCCGGCGATCATCGCGGAAACGGCGGACTACGTGGCGATGGCGTCCGAATACCGGGCCCTGGCCGACCTCCCGGGCATCGAGCAGGCGAGGCTCTGGGAGCCCGAGCCCGGGGTCGTCTATAGTTGGAGCAAGTCCCGCCCATGAACTCCCCGGCCCCAGCCGAAAAGGTCTTCGACCTGGCCCTGACCACGGTCCGGGAGCTGAACCAATCGTTGCACCGGCGGGAGGAAACCGCGGCGGGGGGCAGGTGGCTGGTCACAAACCCGCGGGGCGCCCACGCCATCGCCTGCGGGATCCGGGCTCCCGTTGAGGTGCGGATCGAGGGACACGCCGGATATTACTGCGCCGGGATGAACCAGGAGGCCACGGTCATCGTGGACGGCAACGCCGGCGTCGGCGTGGCGGAAAACATGATGTCCGGCACGGTGCACATCAAGGGCAGCGCCAGCCAGTCGGCGGGAGCCACCGGCCACGGCGGCTTGCTGGTCATCGACGGGGACGCGGGCGCCCGGTGCGGGATCTCGATGAAGGGCGTCGATATCGTGGTCAAGGGCTCGATCGGCCACCTGAGCGCGTTCATGGCCCAGGCGGGGACGCTGGTCGTCTGCGGGAATGCCGGGCCGGCACTCGGCGACTCGCTGTACGAGGCGAAGATCTTTGTCCGCGGCCGGGTCGCCGATCTGGGGGCGGATTGCGTGGAACGGGAGGCCACGGCCGGCGAGCGTGAGGCGCTCGGAAAATTGCTGCAACGGGCGGGCGTTGCCCATCCGCCCGCGGAATTCCGGCTCTACGCCTCGGCGCGGAAGCTTTACCGGTTTCACGTCGATCACGCCGACAGCTATTAGCCTTCCCTCCCGCCCATGCCTGCTCCCCTGCCCCCCGGACAGCGCGAGTCCGCCACCTTTGACCGCCACGCCATCCACGAGATCCAGCGGGCGGCGGAAACCGGCATTTACCACATTCGCGGCTGGGGCGCGAAGCGGCGCCTCCCCAGTTTCGACGACCTCGTCCTGCTCGGCGCCAGCATGTCGCGCTATCCGCTGGAGGGCTATCGGGAGAAATGCGCCACCGACGTGGTGCTCGGCAGCCGGCACGCCTCCCGGCCCCTGCATCTCAAGATTCCGATCACCATCGCGGGGATGAGCTTCGGCGCCCTGTCGGCTCAGGCCAAGGAGGCGCTCGGGCGGGGGGCATCCCGGGCGGGAACTTCGACCACCACCGGCGACGGGGGCATGACTCCGGAGGAGCGGGCCTCGTCGCAACAGCTGGTGTACCAGTACCTCCCCTCGCGCTATGGGATGAACCCGGATGACCTTCGCCAGGCGGACGCCATTGAGATCGTGCTTGGGCAGGGGGCGAAGCCGGGCGGTGGCGGCATGCTGCTCGGCCAAAAGATGAGCGGCCGGGTGGCGCAGATGCGCACGCTGCCGCCGGGCATCGATCAACGCAGCGCCTGCCGGCATCCCGACTGGACGGGGCCCGACGATCTCACGATCAAGATCATGGAACTGCGCGAGATCACGGACTGGGAGAAGCCCATCTTCGTGAAGATCGGGGCATCGCGGACCTATTACGACACCGCCCTGGCCGTCAAAGCCGGGGCCGATGTCGTGGTGGTGGACGGAATGCAGGGCGGCACCGGCGCCACGCAGGAGGTTTTCATCGAGCACGTGGGCATCCCGACGCTGCCCGCCCTGCGCCAGGCGGTCGAGGCGCTGGAGGAGCTCGGGATGCATCGGAAGGTGCAGCTCATTATCTCCGGCGGGATTCGCTCGGGCGCGGATGTCGCCAAGGCGCTCGCGATGGGCGCCGACGCCGTGTCGATCGGCACCGCGGCGCTCATTGCCCTGGGGTGCAATAGTCCGAAATGGGAGGGGGATTACGCGAAGTTGGGGACCGCCGCAGGATTTTTCGACGATTACGCGAGCGGACGCGACCCGGCGGGAATTTCCACCCAGGATCCGGAATTGGCCGGCCGGCTGGACCCGGTGGAGGGCGGACGCCGCCTGGCCAATTACCTCAGTGTGCTCACGCTGGAGACGCAGACCATCGCCCGTGCGTGCGGCAAGTCACACGTGCTGAATCTGGAGCGGGAAGACCTGGCCGCCCTCACCCTGGAGGCCGCCGCCATGGCGAAAATCCCGCTGGCCGGCACCGACTGGTATCCCGGCAGGGAAACGTAGAAGCGGCATGCTGCCGCTTCCCTACGAGGCAACGCGGCCGCGCGCTCATCTATAAACTCCCCAATGCCTGAGCTCGCCGAGGTGGAGTTTTACCGCAAGCGGTGGGCGCTGTCCGCCACGGGCGCCACCGTCGTGGCGGTCGAGGTCCACCCCCGCGCCAAGGTCTTTCGCGGGACCGAGCCGGCGAAACTCCGCGCCGCGCTGACCGGGGCCACGCTGGTCAGCTCGGCGACCGCCGCCAAGCAGATGCTCTTCCGCTTTTCCGATGATGCGTGGCTGGGAATTCACCTCGGGATGAGCGGGGAGCTCACCGTGGAGCCGCCCGATACCCCCGCCCGGCGGCACGCCCACCTGGTGCTCCGCACCGCGCGGCACGCGCTCGTCCTCGAGGATCCCCGGATGTTCGGTCGCGTGCAGTTTCATCGCGGGAAGGCCGCTCCGGCCTGGTGGTCCCGGATCGCGCCCGCCGTTCTTTCGGCGGCGTTTACGCCCGGTGCCGTCGCGGAATTTCTGCGCCGCCGGGCGAAGGCGCCGATCAAGGCCGTCCTGCTCATGCAGGAGCGCTTCCCGGGCATCGGGAACTGGATGGCGGACGAAATCCTGTGGCGCGCCGCGATTCACCCCCGACGGCTGAGCGGTTCGCTCACCCCCGCCGAGGTCCGGCGCCTGTGGCGAGAGTGCCGCCAGGTCTGCCGCATGGCCCTGCTCGCCCTGGCCGGGCGGGGAAATTCCCTGCCGCAATCACTCAACGAGCGGATCCCGAACACCTGGCTGATGCCGCACCGCTGGCAGGCCGGCGGCCGGGATCCCAGGACGGGTGAGCGGCTGCAGCAGGCAACGATCGGCGGCCGGACGTCCGTCTGGTCGCCCAGCCGCCAGCACGAGCCAGCAGGAAAACTTGCGTCCGGCCGCCGCCTGTCTTAGGATGAATGATCCGGATATGAGTGCGGCCTTACAGACGACGATCCAGTATCGGATCGATGCCGAGAATTGTCTCATCTACGTCAACGACCGGTGGGATCAGTTCGCCGAGGAGAACGATGGCCGCGGCCTTGCGCTGGTGGACGTCCTCGGCACGAGCCTGTTCTCGTACATTGCGGACGATACCATCCTCCAGCTCTACATGCAGCTGGTGGTTCTGGCCCGCCAGGGCCGCCCGGCGACCTTCAACTATCGCTGTGACAGCCCGAAGGCTCGCCGGCGGTTTGAGATGAACATCCACGCCTTGGACGCCGGCGAGGTCGAGTTTTCATCCACGCTCCTGGAGAACGAGCCGCGAGCCGAGGTCTTGCTGCTCGATCGCCGCCAACCGCGCAACGAGCAGTTCCTTCGCGTGTGCAGCTGGTGTCAAAGGATCCGCGTCGGAGACGCCTGGCTCAGCGCCGAGGAGGCGGTGGAAAAGCTGGATCTGATGGAAGAGGCAACCATGCCCGTCCTCACGCACGGCATCTGCGAGACGTGCCACGACGAAATGATGGCCACGATCGCCAGGGTGGGGACGGACGAATAGCCGGGGTCAGGGCGACCGCATCCTGACGACATACACGCCCCCGGCGCGGGCGGTGAATCGCACGCAGTGCCAGGCCTTGCCGTCCTCCCAGTTCTCGTCGCGGATCACGCAGCGGACGCTCTCCGAATTCATCAGGTCGATCACCTCCCACTGCGACGGAATCCCGCAGCCCGGCGGCACCACAAAGCGAATCTCGGCGTCACCGCTCGGCGCGACCAGAAATCGATTCGCCACCGACAGCCGCACCCCCGCCCGGGCGAGTTTCCCGAGATCGAATGCGTTCCGCCCCGCATACAGCACCTTGTAGGTGGTGCCGCCCGAGGCATACAGGTTCATCAGCGCCCGGATCTGCCCGGCGTTGGCATAATCGAACGGCGGAAACGACAGCTCCAGTTTCCGCTCGTAGTTGATGTCCGTGGCGAGCCACTCGAGGTAGGTCCGATCCCAGTCGGGGTTCCCGGTCGGCGTGTCGCTGCCCAGCCCCCACACCATTTCCGGCCAGGTAACCCAGCCGTGGGCGCGGGCCAGCTGCAGGAGCCGCCGATCCAGCCCCTCGTGGGATGCCTGGGTCCGGGCGGAGCCGATCAGGTCGCCGGAGATCACATCGTCGATGGTGTCGGCGCAGGATTCCAGCGGATAACTCTCGATTCGGATCCCCGGCTTCACGGCGGCGCAGCCGGCGCGGATCGCCTGGAACAGGGCCCGCTGAATATTGTCGCGATCGCGGTCGTCGAAATTGTCATTCGGGTACATGCTGGGCTGGTTCGCGTCGCCCTTGGTCAGGCAGAAATCGATCTTGTAGGCGTCCGGGTTGTACTCGCGCGTCAGCCGCTCCATGATGGCGGCGATCTGCTGCCGGGCACCGGGCACCCGCGGATCGAGGACCAGGGCGTTGCGCCCCACCTGGCGCACCCGCGCGCCCCCGGCACCCGTGAGCAAATAGGCGCTCGGCAGGGACTTGGCCGCCGCGCTCCCCTCATTGACGAGCAGCGGTGCCACCCAAAGGCGCACCCGGTATCCCTTGGCATGCAGCCAATCGACCAGGCCCCGCAAATCGGGGAAGCGCCGCCCATCGGGCGTCCAGTCGCCGAACGCCGCCTCGGGCGGGGTCCAGCCCTCGTCGATGGTCACTCCGCCGAAGCGGTAGCCCTTCGCCTCCCACTGCTCCACAAACTCCATGATTCCCGCCTGGGAAATATTCTCCTCGAAGGAGCGCCAGGTATTGATCTCGCACCTGGGCGCGTGGGAAGGGTCCCGATCCTCCGCCCGGCAGGCCGACACCCGGCCCAGCAGCAGAAACCCCAGCGCGACCAGCCCGACTCCGATTTTCATCGGACGACTCTCCTAAGATTAACGCCCCCGGAGGTCAACCTGACGCTCCTGGAGCAGCAACTCAAGTGGCGCAGGCGTCCCGCCTGCGCTGCTGAATCGGCATCGCCGCATCAAAGCGAAGGCATGGCTCGAAGCGCCACCATCTCGGGTCGGGATGCGCCCAGCGCTGAGCCCGCCAGGCCAGCCCGGACCGTCGCGGCACTCGCTCCCGCGGTACCCACGGCCACGACCGTCCTGCCCGCCGAGGCCGGAATCGCGGTGATCGCCCGGCCGATGCTCTGGGCGCCTGCGCCCATCGACTCCCGGCCGGTTGCCACCCTGACCACCGCGACCCCCGTCTTGAGCGGAGCCGCCACGACGGCGACCACCGTGTGCACCGTTGCCGAAACCGCGTGCGCCGCGGCCTGGATCGGGCCCAGGATTTGAAAAGCACTCAGGCGCGGCGCGAATACAATACATAGACACGCCGCTGCCATACGCAGGTGTGGGGCCCATCGCACTGTAGGGGAAGCGTGGATCCGGAATTGTTAAGCCTTCCCCGGGCTCAATTGTCAATATAACGCCGTGCGAAGTACTTGCACAAGAGGGACTCCAGGGCGCACCGCGTCCCTTCGGCCTCGCCATCCATGGCGGAGCCGGTGGCCGGGAACCCGCGCTCCAGCCGGAAGGCGAAGCCGAACTTAAAGTCCAGTTAACGCTGCCGGGGGGGCAGCACTAATCACCGCCCGCGCCGCATCTGGCGGTGCCGGCGGGATCGTCGCCGGTCGCGCGAGTGCTGCCGCGATGGACTCGCCTTGGCGCAGTTCGAGCTGGAAGTCTTCACCGACCCTTTTCACCCCACCCCGGCTCCACACCGGCGGTCGCCCCCCGAAGTTGTCCCGGATCCTAACGATCCCGTCACGCCCCGCCACGATCCGGAACCAGGTGGTGGCGTTGTTCTCTCGGCGCGCGGAAACGCGGCAACCGCCCTCGGTCCGCAGGTCAGCGAATGCGGCCTCGTGCCAGCGCCAGGCCATCGCGGGAAAGATGCGGATCACGCCGGCATCGCCGCCGCCGGGGTGCGGGCTCCAACTTTGGACCAGCATCTCCTGCACGGCCTGCATGGCCAGAAAGTTGCCTTCCAGCGTGAATGGCCGGTAGGTCGCATCCACCAGGCCGGAACGGGTTTGGTCGCCATTGGCATGGAAGCCGTTTCGCAGGATGAACGCATGGGTGAAGAGATCGAGATCGTGGAGCGCCGCCTCGCCCTGTCCGACCCGGGCCCGCAGGCAGGCCATCCAGGAAAACGAGTATCCGACCCATTTGCTGGTGCCGAGCCGATCCCAATGCGCCAGGGTCGCCGCGATGACGCGCCGGTCGGCGGCGCTGCCTTCGACGGTGATCAGGTTGAAGGGATAAATCCCCATGATGCTCGAGAGGTGGCGGTGGCTGACGGACAGCTCCCGGTCCGCGTCGAGCATCAGGACGCCGCGGGCATCGCGATGACTGTCGCCGAGGGCGCCGGCCACCGCGGCCCAGTCCGCCGCGTCGCCCGGCCGGCCGGCGGCGCTGGCCATTTCCTCGAGCGAGAGGAAGAACGCCTTCAGGCAGAAGCTGTCAAAATTGCTATTGGGGGTCAACCACGCGCCGGCGGTGTTGCCAAACACCTCCGGCGACGTCGAGAGCGGCAGCTTCAGTACGCCCCGGGCGTCCGCTTTCAAGAGGGAGCGGAGGCACTGTCCGACTTCCCGGCACCACGGGTAGGCGCGGTCGCGCAGGAACCGATCGTCGCCGGTATATCGCCAATGTTGGTAGAACAGCCAGCCGCACCACGCGCCCATCGTCGGGGAGAGGCTGTACTGGCCCCAGCCGCCGAGCGGCTGGCCGGAGAGCGACATCACGCCCGGCACGGCGGCGCCGGGGGCTCCGTAAAAGCGACCGGCGAAGCGCCGAAAGGCGGGCAACCGGTTCCAGAGAAAATCAAGGAAACACGCGCCGGCGTCGAAATTTCCTGCCGCCAGATAGGCGACGTAGGTCATCTGGGTGTTCAGGTCGTTGTGATAGTCTCCCTTCCATGGCGGCAGCTCGCCCGCGTCCGCCGTCCACACCCCTTGGAGCGGCATCGGCGGGGCCCCGCGGCGGGAGGCGGCGCCATAGAAATAGCGCGCCAGGTAATATTGCCGGAGGATCGGGGCATCCGGAACGAAGACGGACGACTGGCGCCAGAAATCGCTCCACCACGCGAGGTGCGGCCGAAGCATCGCGTCGTAACCGGCGGCCAGCGCCGCCGTGACCCGTGCGCGGGCGAGGCCGATCGGTTCGGCGCCGTCCTCGCTGGAGGTTACGGTGGCGGCGAGCAGCGTGGCGCCGCCATCGCGGCGCGAGCCGACACAGACACAGTATCTCAGTCCGCCGGCGGCGGTTTGCAGAAACCACTGCACGCCGCCCGAAGATCCCGCGATTGCCGGAACGTAGCCCAACTGCGCCAGCGACGCGGGCGGGGTAAGGTGCAATCCGACGACCGGCGTTCCCGGTATGCGGACCAGCGCGACCGGCGCCGCGGCGCTAAAAAAGGCGTCCAACCTTCCCCCGTCGGCGAAGCGGCCCCCCCCTTCCGCGGAGGCGAGATTCAGTTCGAACGATTTGATCCGCCGCCCCGGATCGAGCGTGATCTCAAGGCGGCCGGCCGGGATTTTCGTGGGGTGGCGATCGTTCCAGTTCGAGTCGAATATTTCGTTGAATTCGGCCTGCCTGCGCTCGGCCACCAGCCGTTTCATGGTCGCGTAGTTGAACTCCCCGGCGCGGAAACCATCGGCCGGCCGCTCGTCCCACAAGTCGCCGCGGTCGAGGGATAGGCGAATCCGGTTCCCCTCGCCCCAGAGCAACCCACCCATCAGGCCGTTTCCCAGCGGCACCGCCTCGTCCCAGGTCGCGACCGGAGCCGTGAGGACGAGGTTCAGTTCAGGGCCGGGTGATCGCGGCAACTCCGTTGGCGCCGCGACCACCCCCGCCGGCCCAAGCCCGGCCGCAAAAATCAGGGTCACGCTCCATTTCGCCGCCGCGGGTCGTTTGATGCGCATCGATCTACGGAAGGAAGCGGGTTTCCGACGGCGATTTCCACCCATTTCTCCGGATTTTACATCTGGCGGACCCCACCCGTCTGCCCTACCATCAATCCCCATGAAAAACCCCCGCTCCCTGCTGCTCGTCGGCCTCGGCCTCCTGGCCGCCACCCCCTTCGCCCGCGCCGACCAGCTCGATGACATGATCACCGCGCTGCGGGTCGGCGCGAAATTCGACTCGAGCAACCTGGGCTTGAATCTCATCACTACGATCGCCCCGCTGAGCTCATCGCTGAGCAGCGCCTTCGATACCGCCGCGGCCAATCTCTACCTCAATGAGATCAAGCTCTCCATCATCGACCCGGCCAACGAGGGCGGCTGGCCCTACCGCTCGTTCCTGATCGAGGACGACGTCAATCTGCGCAAGATGCTCACCCAGGGTCTGACGAGCCGTTATGCCACGGCACCCGACCCGGTGCTCGCGTATGCCATGATTTGTCCGGCGCTCTACGCCGCGGACGAAAAGCAGGTCGCGAGCCTTGAGGGCTATCTCAAGGCCAACGATCCCTTCCTCTATAAGATCGAGCAAGGCAACGTGGCGCAGTATTGGCGGCCCAACATCGCCGCGACCCTGAAGCAGCAGCCCGCCGGCAACTGACGGGCGCGGGCTACGGGCTCGCTTCCTGCCAGCTGGCGACGCCCGGCAGGTGAACCGTCTCTCCGACGGCTCCGTCGATCAGCCAGACATCGTCTCCCGCCGAGATCTTTCCGCATGGCGGAGCGGCCAACGTCAGGCTGTCCTCCGTTGCCGCCGCCACGGTGCCAAGCGGCTGGTCCACCCGGTTGCAGACCGTCACGCCGCGGTAGCTGCCAAAAATGCGGAGGCCGCCGGTGGACAGATGGGTGCCGGCGATCGCGTGCACATGCACCAGGCCCACCCGGAGATCGTCCTTGAGGGAAAGCCAGACCTGATCGCCGTCCAGCTGGGCGGCGGTGATCGTCCCGACCGTTTGGCGGAGTGAGCTCGAGAGCTCAAGCACGCGGCCGGTGAGTGCGGCCAGATCCCGCGGCTGCACGGCGGCGGTGAGCCGGACGCGCAGGCGGCTGCCCGGCACATCGAGGGCTGTGATCCTCCCCCCGAGCGGCGTCGCGGTCAGCAAAAAATTGCCGGTGCGGAGATAGGTGCCACCCGCGAGAAACGCGCGAATCGGCCGGTTCCCCGGGTCAAATGTGACCACGGCGGTCTCGGCGTCGGTCCAGACGCCGTTGGCCGCTGTCCCACCCCAAGGCTCGCCGGAATCAGGATGGTGGATCACGACATCCCGCTCCCCGTCGGTCCGCCGCACGGTGACGACCGTGCCTCCCCGGAAGTCGTCGCGTCGGACCGCCGCAATAAAGGGCGCGGTGGCGAACGGCTCGAGGACCGCGACAAAGCGGCTCGCAAGTTCCGGCCCGGTGGCCGCGGCGACGCGCCGGGCGATCAAATATTTGACCCGGTCGGGAAAATTGAGCGGCGAGACCCGGGCATCCGCCAGGATGAGCTCCTGGCCGGGCTGCGGCAGGATGCGCAGGCGAATCCTGGCGTTGGGATCCTTGTCGTGGCCGTACTCGGCGACAAAATCATCCGCCCCCGCCATCAAACGCTGCACGTGGTTGAGATGCTGGAAGCCGGAGCCAGCATAATCGAGATAGCTGCCCTTGAACCCGCCCGCCCCCCTCACGGGATCGTCGTACAGCGCCCCGAGGGCCACCTTCGGGCCGGCCAGCGTCCCGGGCGCGGGTGCGCTCCAGGTCCCGCCGAGAGCCCGGAAATTCCCGGTGGGACCATGCAGGCTGTAGTCATGCTCCCGGCCGCCGCGCACGTCGAAGCAGTCCACGACGTAGCCGTCGTCGCGGGCGCCCCGAGACCGGGGCGCGTCGACCATGACCAGGGTCCGGCGGTAAGTGCCCGCCTGCGGATAGGTGCCGGGCGCATCCGCCACGAGGGTACGGGCAAAGGGGCCGTCGGCGAAGAGCAGCAGCCGGCCGGCGGGATTGGCCTGCTGCTGGCGGGCGTCGACCGTAACGGTATTGTGGGAAATGCTGGCTTTCGACCAGGTGAAGATGCCGGGATTGAACTCGTTGGCTCCGTCCGGATAACCCAGCGACGGGGTCATCGCCTGACCGTGGGCAAAGAGATCGATGGACAGGCGGTCGTGATGGTAATGCGCGACGTGCAGGCCGTAGAAGATCCCGATGGAGCGGGTGTCCGCGGGATTATTGAGCAATGCGTAGCCGTACCCGCTGAATACGCGGGAGGGCTGCGGCGGGACGACCCGGCCGTCGGACCGCGGGGCGGTCACCGGCACGGGCGGAGCGAAGAGCGCCTCGTAGTCGCCAAAGCTCTTCTCTCCCGCGGCTCCGATATTCGTCAGGAACGCGGCATACCGTGAATCGCGGAAAAGCCCCAAGCCCCGCCGGAAAGTCGCCGCGTCGTTGCCCACCACCGGGGCGTAGCGCGTGCTGGTGTCGCCGAGGGCGGGGGTGTGGTCGCCGATCGTGATGAAATCGAGCGGGGCGTCGAACATCCGCTGCAGGCGCGGCCGGTCCGGGAAACTGTAGCCGAGCAGGCCGAGCAGATCGGCCGAGCGGGAAAAGACGCGGGTCCAGACAAAATTGTAGCCGGGCGACTCGTGCGGGTTGCCGTCGCGGTAGACGAGGTTGTAGAGGCCGTAGTCGAGGCCGATCCGCAGCATGTGGCCCTCCGGCCGGTGGAGAACCTCCGCGACATAGCGGGCGTTGTCGCCGTGCTGCCGCACCACCGCCAGTTCCAGCAGCGCCGCCTGATGGGTGCCATAATTGCCCCGGATCTTGTCCGCATAATAGGCGTCGATCGCTTCCTCGAGATAGTTTGCCTCGATAAAAGCCCGGAGCTGCTCGCCGGTCTGGTGATAGAAAGCCTTGAGGGCCGCATCGGTATCGATCGTCTCCCAGATATTGTCATAGGCCTCGGACAGCTCCGGGGTGACCTGGTAGGCTTCCCAGATCAGGTTCACGATCTTGCCGGTATAGCGCGTGCCCTCTGCCGCCATCATCCGGCCGAAATTCGACTGCTGCTCATAATTCATGTTCGGATACACCTCGGCGACTCGGCGGAGGAGAATGGCCGCCTTGTGCGCGTAGGCCCGGTCGCCGGTGAGGAGGTAGGCCCGGCTGAGAAACAGGATGGCGGTGTTGATCGAACGGCTGTCGGGATCGAGCCCCTGCCAGATCATGTGGTTCGCGTAGGCGACGAACCAGTAACGGTTGCCATCGGGTCCGACCCAGCCCCAGCCATCGTCGACGATCTTCCCGACCAGCGTGCTCCGGTCCTTGAAACCGCTGCGGTAGTAGGCGCCGTAGTCGTTGTCCGGGTAGGTCTCGCCGCCGATCGGACACTTGACCTTGAAAGGGTGCTTCGGGTCGACAATCCAGGGATAGGTCGAGCCGCCGTTGATCTCAAAGATTGCCTTGCCGTGCACCGGGCAGCCGGCGTCGCACACATTGGTGGCCCGGGGCACTTCGGCGGTGGTGACCAAGTCGTGCAGCGACTGGTCGCTCCAGTCCTTCCAGTAGTCCGCTTCCTTGATGATGTGGTCGGCCACGGCCTTGGCCGCGGCAAAACGGGCGACATTGGCCCGGGCGGCGGCGATCTGGGCATCGGTGTGGAGGGTCCTGGCCGATTTGAGCGGAAACTGCGGGGTCCGCACCTTGGGCGGAAGCATGATGCCGGGCTGGAGCTGCGGCTCGATCGGGCCGTCCGGGAACCAGGGATCGCGGGCCCGGGCGATGGCGAGGGCGGCGAAGAACGCGCAGGCGGAGCCGATCCAGCGGAAAGTATTGCGACCCATGAGTGGGGCAAAATGAGCGGCAGCCCGGCCCGGCGGCAAGGCCATTACCCTTTACTGCCGACCCAACTGGATCTGCCCCGTCCAGGGGCCGTGATCGTAGGTGATGCCGCCCAGGACCTTGCCGTCATCCGAGAGGATGAGCCGGTACTGGTCCACGCCGAGAATATGGTTGGGATCGTCGAGCGACACGCCATTCATCTTGACCACTCCGGCATCGGGAAAAAAGGTACCCTTGACATACTCAACGCCGGTCAGGTTGAGCTTGGCCTGTTCGTTGGCCCGGGGCGACTGGCGCAAGGTCCAATGGATGGTGCCGGTCACATGGTTGGCGGCGTCCGCCGACAGCGTGAGATTGGCCTCGTACAGATAGCCCCGGTCGGTCAGCGACGTCCAGAGTCCGTGCCACGTTGCCGTCACATCCGCCGGGCTCGCCGCTTGGGCCGGAATCGCGGCGGTCAGCAGGACGGCAAAAAGCAGGACAAGATGGGCGAGGAGCGAAGCCCGATGTACCGCGACGGCGCGCATGGCGGGAGGATTGAAATCCCATTCCCGGGGTCCGCACAATAGCAATCTGGACCGCGACGGCCCGCTCCGGCTTGCGCCGTTCGCCGGCGACGAGCGAAACGATCAGGCAGAACACCAGGACCAATAGGGCGGTCCCAAAGACCACCGCGGCGGGGAATTGCCCCGCCGCCTGGAAGAAGCCCGGGAACCCGTTCATTGCAGATGGATCTTCCGATGCGCGCCCATGGTCGACTGGACAAAGACATTCGGCTGCAGGGAGTTGATGCCGGCGTCCCGGGCCAGGAGTTGGGCCAGGGTGGTCTGCGCGATCATCGCCGCGGTGGCGGGATCGAATCCCTCGTTTTGCCAGAAGAAGCGATCCCCGCTCCGGAGGGCCCGAAACTGATCGGCGATGATCGCCTGGAAGGTGGGCCCGACAATCACACCGGGAGCATGGGCCTCCGCCAACCCGCCCATGAACAGGTCGACGTTGTCGATGCTCCCGTAGACCGTGGCCAGATTGGCCTGCAGCACGGGATCGCTGGTCAACCCCGCAAAGGAGGTGAATTTCTTGAGCCCGATCGCCTGGCGCGTCTGGTTGAGGGTGCCGAGCCCGACATCCCGCTCGCGCTGGATATCGATCGCGATCAGGTCGATCTCGTCAACGTCGCCCCCGGGCAGCGGCGCAAAGAGCAGGTTGCGCAGCGCCGGGACCACATAGACGTCGGTCGCCTGGGAGTAATCCGCGCCGATCGAGCG
>Ga0302196_10002961_pt1 | contig 15725 bp, 13 predicted proteins | sample II_Bog_N1_3_FD_198794 | JGI IMG/M metagenome (GOLD analysis project Ga0302196, IMG submission 198794) | Peat permafrost microbial communities from Stordalen Mire near Abisko, Sweden - II_Bog_N1_3 | ecosystem: Environmental > Terrestrial > Soil > Wetlands > Peat | place: Sweden: Abisko...
TTTGGGGCCCCTGATCCCGGAGAGCGCGTGGGCGGCGGTCAAGGCTCGGGCGACGGCCTGATTTTGGGTCAATTTCGGACGTTTTTGGCCGCATTTCTTCAATTTTAAGCCCATTTGGGTCAGAATCTTAGGGTTCGACACATTAAATTTGATTGCCAGATTACTCTGCGTTATAGAGTACTCTGACATGAACATCACACCAGAACAGGCCGCTCACGCCCTCCGGGAGATCGAGAATTCACGGCTGGCGATGCGGAAGGCAGTGCAGGCCCACCGGGGCCACCTCTACCTCTGGCTCTGGGGCGCCATCTGGGCCGTCATGGCGGTCCTCAACTGGTCGAATCCGGAGCGGTATGCCTGGGCCACCCTCTGGCTCAACGTGGCCGGCGCCTTCGCCTCGTTCGCCATCGGGTTCCTCCAGGGCCGCCAGATCCGGAGCCCGATCGACAAGCGCTTCGTCGGGGTCTGCGCCACCATCCTCGCCTTCGGGTACTTCGTCTACCCGGCCCTCCACGGCGGCTACCACAGCTACCGGGAGGCCTACGCCTGCGGCATGCTGATCTGGATGCAGCTCTACATCGTCGGCGGCCTCTGGTTCGACAATTACTGGCTCTGGATCGGAATTGCGGTAACGGCATTGATCCTTGTCGGTTTCCTCTTCCTGCCGGCCTTCTTCTGGGGCTTCGCGCTCCTCGGCGCGTTCACCCTCCTGGGGAGCGGCTTCTATGTCCGCTATTCCTGGAGGTAATCCGCCATGGACGCCCTCGACCCCACCATCCACCAGCCCGCCCGGCTGCAGATCATGTCGGCCCTGACCCAGCTGTGCGGCGACCACCGGGTGGACTTCACCTTCCTGAAGGACCGCCTCGGCCTGACCGACGGCAACCTGGGCGCCCACCTGGCGACCCTCGAGGCCAAGGGCTACATCGCGGTCGACAAGCAGTTCGTCGGGCGCCGTCCCAAGACCTTTGTCCGGGCCACCCCTGAGGGGAAACTGGCCTTCACCCAGCACGTCGCCGCCCTCCGTTCCATCCTCGGCACCCCATGAACCCTCCTCCCCTCCTCTCCGCCCAGGGCGTCGTCAAGCGCTATGGCTCCCTGACAGCCCTCAACGGCGTGTCGCTCGACATCGCCCCCGGCGAGTTCTTCGGCCTCCTGGGGCCGAACGGCGCCGGCAAGTCGACCTTCATGGCGCTCGTTTCCGGCCTCCGGCCGCTGGACGGCGGGACGCTGACGGTCGGGGGCGACCCGGTGGCCGGCGCCTCGGCCGCCCGCCACTCGCTCGGCTTGGTCCCCCAGCACATCGCGCTCTACCTCGACCTGTCGGCCGAGCACAACCTGCGGATCTTCGGCGAGCTCTACGGCCTGCGCGGGGCGGCGCTCGCCGCGCGCGTCGACTACCTCCTCGGCGTCGTCCAGTTGTCGGACCGGCGGGAGCACATCGTGAGGACCTTCTCCGGCGGCATGCAGCGCCGCCTGAACCTGGCCGCCGCGCTCCTCCATAGCCCGAAGCTCCTCCTCTGCGACGAGCCCACGGTCGGGGTCGACCCCCAGTCCCGCAACGCGATCTTCGACCTCCTGCAGGAGTTGAACCGCGGCGGCCTGACGATCATCTACTCGACCCACTACATGGAGGAGGCGACCCGCCTCTGCTCCCGGATCGGGATCATCGACCAGGGGAAGATCCTGGCCCTCGGCACGATCGACGAGCTGCTCGGGCAACTGCCCTTCGAGGAGGAGATCCGCTTCTCCGCCATCCCGGAGACAGACGCCCTCCTGCCCGAGCTGGCGACCCATGGCGAGGTGGCAACGGTCGACGGGGTCCACCGCTTCCGCCCCCGGGCCAGCTACCCCTTGAGCTCCTTCTATCTCCTCACCGAGCGGAGCCGCCTGCCCCAGCGGCTCTTCACCAGCCAGCGCCCCGCCCTCGAGGCGGTCTTCCTCCAGCTCACCGGCCGCAACCTCCGCGACTAGCTTATGAACGCCATCCTCGTACTCCTCCGCAAGGACTTCGCCCTCTTCCGCCGCGACCGCACCTCGATCGTCCTCACCTTCCTGGTCCCCTTCGTCCTCATCTACCTCTTCGGCCAGGTCTACGGCGTCAACAAGGCCACGCCCGGCCCGACCGGGATCAAGGTCGCGGTCGTGAACCAGAGCGACAACCCCGCGGCCGCCCGGCTGGTCGACGCCCTCAAGGCCGAGCCGTCCTTCCGGGTGGTCACCCAGTACGTGAACGCCGACAAGACCACCCGCCCGCTGGCGGAGGACGACCTGCGGCCCCTCATGCGCCAGGACGAGTTCCGTTTCGCCCTCGTGATCCCGCCGGACCTGCTGCGGTCAGACACGATCGGCCTCCACCTGAAGACCTACACCAACCCCCGCAACGACATCGAGGCGCAGATGTTCACCGGGCTCCTGCAGAAGACCATCTTCTCCAAGGTCCCGCAGTTGCTCGGCCAGTCGCTGCAGGAGCGGGCCCGGGCCTACCTGGGCTCGGCGCGCCTCCATGAGTTCAACTCCGCGATCGCCGCCGCGGTCACGAAGCAGTTCGGCGGCGACCCGGCGGAGGTCGAGGCCCGGATGGAGGACGGGCACTTCGGGCTCCGCCGCCTGGACGAGGACGAGGCGCCGGCCCCGCCGCCCGCCCCGGGCGCCCCGGCCCCGGCGGCCGCCGCGGCCGTCGACCCGCTGTCGCGGATCGTGAAGCTCGAGAACATCCAGGTGGCCGGCGTCGGCATCAAGTCGCCGACCGCCACCCTCCTCGTCGGCGGCTGGTCGATGCAGTTCCTCCTCTTCGCCTTGACCGCCTCGGCCACCGCCCTCTTCCGCGAGCGCGACCAGGGGATCTTCCAGCGGGTCCTCTCCGCCCCGGTCTCCCGCAGCGACATCCTCTGGAGCAAGTTCCTCTACGGGGTCAGCCTGGGGCTCATCCAGCTGATGGTGCTCTTCTTCGCCGGGCACGTCCTCTTCGGGATCGAGCTCCTCCCGCAGCTGATCCCCCTCTTGGTCGTCTGCGTGGTCGCGGCCGCCGCCTGCACCTCCTTCGGGATGCTAATCGCCGCCGTCTCCCCCACCCCGGAGGCCGCCCGCGGCCTCTCGACCTTTGTCATCCTCCTCATGTGCGCGGTCGGCGGGGCCTGGTTCCCGGTCAGCTTCATGCCCGAGTTCATCCAGCAGTTCAGCAAGCTGACGCTCGTCTACTGGTCGATGGAGGGCTTCAGCCAGGTGCTCTGGTCCCACGCCACCTGGGGCGAGCTCCTGCCGACCCTGGGCTACCTGGCCCTCATCACCGGGCTCGTCATGGGGTTCTCGCTCTGGCGCTTCCGCCGCGGGCGGATCTTCGACTGAGGGGGGGCGCCCACATTTTCTTTGCCGCGCGGGGCGCCCTGCGCGAGAGTGCCCCTCCCATGGCCGAGAACCTGGAAACAATCGTCACCGCCCTGGCCGTGCGCGCCCGCGCGGCCTCGCTCGTGCTCGCCGTCTCCCCGGCCGCCGCCCGGAACACGGCGCTCACCGGCCTCGCCGACCGGATCGACCGGTCGCACGACCTCCTCCTGGCCGCCAACCGGAAGGACCTGGCCGCCGCCGCCGGCCACGGCCTCGGGGCCCCCGAGGTCGACCGGCTGACGCTCGACCCCGCCCGGTTGGCGCACCTGGCCGAGTCCGTCCGCCAGGTGGCGGCGCTCCCCGACCCGCTGGGCGAGGTCCTGGAGGAGAACACCCGGCCGAACGGCCTCGTGCTCCGGAAGGTCCGGGTCCCGATCGGGGTCATCGGCGTCATCTTCGAGGCCCGGCCGAACGTCGCCGTCGACTGCGCCGTCCTCTGCCTGAAGAGCGGCAACGCCTCCATCCTGCGCGGCGGCCGCGAGGTCTTCGAGACCAACGGGGCCTTCGCGGGCCTGATCGCCGCGTCGCTGGAGGCCGCCGGCCTGCCGGCCGACGCGGTCCAGTTCATCCCCACGACCGACCGCGGCGCCCTCGAGGTGCTCCTCCGGCTCGACCAGTACATCCACTGCATCATCCCGCGCGGCGGCGAGGGCCTGATCCGCTTCGTCGCCGAGCACAGCACGATCCCGGTCATCAAGCACTTCACCGGCGTCTGCTTCGTCTACCTTGACCAGGCCGCCGACCCGGCGATGGCCGAGTCGATCGTCGTGAACGCGAAGACCCAGCGCCCGGGCGTCTGCAACGCCGCCGAGCAGATCCTGGTGCACGAGGACGCGGCGGCCGCCCTCCTGCCCCGCGTCGGGGCGGCCCTGGCCGCCCAGGGCGTGCGCCTCCTCTGCGACCAGGCCTCCGCCACGATCCTCGGCGGCGCCGGGGTCGCGACCGAGCCCGCCACCCCGGCCGACTACCGCAAGGAGTTTGGCGCCTTGGTCGCCGCCGTCCGGGTCACCCCGTCGCTCGGGGACGCGATCGCCACCATCAACCGCGACGGCTCGGCGCACAGCGACGCCATCGTGACCTCCGACCCGGCGGCCGCCGACACCTTCCTGGCCGGCGTCGACAGCGCGGTCGTCCTTTGGAACGCGAGCACCCGCTTCAACGACGGCTTTGAGTTCGGCTTCGGCGCCGAGATCGGGATCAGCACCGACCGGCTCCATGCCCGCGGCCCGATGGGCCTGCGGGAACTCTGCAGCTACAAGTGGCTCGTCACCGGCACCGGCCAGGTCCGGGGCTGATCCTCACCAGGCGAAGCCGACCATGATCGGCACGTAGAGGAACGTGACCGCGAAGACGCGGATTTTCCCGATGTCCTTGCCGTGGACGCCGATCCCGAGCTTGGAGGCGACGCTGGGCGGGGGCACCGCCACGTCCCCCAGGGTCAGCTTGGCCCCCGGGCCGCCGCCCTTCCCGGTTTCCTGGACCTCGAAGGCGTCCATCTTGACCACGTCCGGGGGCGTCGTGAAGGTGAAGATGGGCGGGGCCTGGGACGGCAGCGAGGTCGGTAGCGAGGGCGCCTTCGCCCCCGGCGGCGTGTACGGGTACTCGGCCAGCATTTCCCGGCGGATCTCGCTCGCCGGCTCCGGGGCCGGGGTCGTCGCCGGGTCGGCGGCCCGGGTTTCCCGGACCGCGAGGAAACCCGCGGCCAGGGCCGCGGCGATGAGGGCAAGGGGCTTCACGGCGGGCGACGGAGGGGGTTATGGGGCAATCCCGGCCCCGGTCCAAGCGCCAAGTGCCGGCCGCCGGCCCGGGGCCGACAGGCGCCCGGAAAAACTGTTCCGGCGAACCGTCCGGAGGGTAGGAATGGGTTGCGTGAATCCGGCTGCCGCCCTACCTTCACAATGCGAGCCATGACGAACCGCACCCTCCCCCTTTTCCTCGCCCTCCTGGTCTCCGCGGCCGGTGCGTCCGCCCAGCAAACGACCCCCACCCCGCCGGTACCGACCCCCACCCCGGCGCCCCGGGACGCCTCGGCCATCGTCATGGCGCCCCCGGCCCGCGACAACAGTGCCATCTTCCACGAGGACTCGGACGGCGTGAACCGGACGACCTCCGACAAGGTCATCGCCGCGCTCAACGACGGCTTCGCCAAGTGGACCCCCCCGACGCCGTCGCCGACCCCCGTCGCCGACCCGGTCGACCTGCGGGACGTCGACAAGCCGAAGAACGAGATCAAGCGGCTGCCGAAGTATGTCGTCACCGAGTCCCGGCCGCCGATCTTCCGTCCCCGCGACCTCTTCACCAAGCAGGGGCAGACCGATCTCTCCCTCCAGGCCCACCCGGGCCTCCTCTTTGGCAATATCTTCGGGCTCAATGGCCCGGCCGCCTACCAGATGGCGCTCGACGAGCAGCGGCTGACCGACATGACCGACCTGTCCGACACCGCGCATGCGATGGCGCGCGGGGGTGACAAGGGCGAGAGCAGCTACATCCTCCAGGAGAGTCAGGACACTTTCATGCGCCCAGGCGACGATTTCGGGCCGGTGGGCCTCGGCACCAACGCGGGGGCGGGTAAGTGACGGACACCCTGATCCTCAGGGAACTGCTCGCCGCCGGTTCGGGCTGGGTGTCGGGCGGGGCGATCGCGACCAAGCTCGGCGTCAGCCGGGTCTCGGTCTGGCACCAGATGGAGAAGCTCCGCGCGCAGGGCTTCGCCTTCGAGGCCCAGCCGGCGCGCGGCTACCGGCTCGCCAAGGTCCCCGGCCAGCTGCACACCGGGCTCGTCGAGGCCCAGCTGAAGGTCCGGCGCAAGGGCTTCAGCTTCGAGGTCCTGGGGGAGGTCGACAGCACGAATGACGAGTGCGCCCGCCGCCTCGCCGCCGGCCGCCCCGCGCCCTTCGCCGTCTTCGCCCAGAAGCAGACCAAGGGCCGCGGCCGCTTCGGCCGGGTCTGGCACAGCGAGTCGAGCGGCAACCTCTACGCGAGCTTCGCCTTCCGGCCGCGGATCGCGCCCGAGCGGATGCACACCTTCACCCTCTGGATGGGCGTCACCGTCTGCGAGCTCGTCTCCAAGTTCGTCCCCGTCGTCCCGGGCGTAAAGTGGCCGAACGACATCGTCTTTGACGGCAAGAAGGCCGGCGGCATGCTGACCGAGGCTCGGGTCGACGCCGACCAGATCCGCGACCTGGTCTTCGGGCTCGGGCTCAACGTCAACAGCCCCCCGGCGGCCTGGCCCTCCGACCTCGGCCGCCGCGCCGTCTCGCTCTCCGAGCTGGCCGGCGCGGACATCGACCTGAACCGCCTGACCGCCGCCCTGACCGGCCGCGTCCTCCTCGCCTACGAGCGCTTCGCCGACGGCGACCACTTCGCCACCTTCGCCGAGCTCTGGAACAAGTACGACGTCCTGCGCGGCCGCGAGGTCACGGTGGTGGAGGGCGGGCGCAAGCGGCACGGCCGGGTGCTCGGGATCGACGATGTGGGGTCCCTCCTCCTGCGGGACGAGAAGGGCCGCACCCAGGGCTTCCGGGCCGGCGAGGTGACGATCGAGAAGGGTGGCTGAGCGCATGACCGCCCTGCCCCCCCAGCCCGCGATCGAGGTCACCCACCTCGTGAAGTCCTACGCCGGCGTCACCGCGGTCAACGACATCAGCTTCATGGTGCCCCGCGGCGAGATCATCGGCTTCCTCGGGCCCAACGGCGCCGGCAAGTCGACGACGATGCGGATCCTGACCGGCTACCTGCCGGCCACCTCGGGCCAGGTGTCGATCTGCGGCTTCCCGGTCGCGTCCGAGCCGGACGCGGTCAAGCGCCGGATCGGCTACATGCCGGAGAACAACCCCCTGCCCGACGAGATGCGGGTCAGCGAGTACCTCTACTACCGCGGCCGCCTGAAGGAGATCCCGCGCGGCAAGCTGGGCGCGCGGATCGACGAGGTGCTCGAGCTCTGCGACCTGAAGCGGGTCCGCCACAAGATCATCGGCAAGCTCTCGAAGGGCTTCAAGCAGCGCGTCGGGATCGCCGAGGCGGTGCTGGCCGAGCCGCCCGTCATCATCATGGACGAGCCGACGATCGGCCTCGACCCGCACCAGATCCTGATCGTCCGCGACCTGATCGCGAGCCTCCGCGGCCGGATGACGGTGCTGATCTCGAGCCACATCCTGCCCGAGATCGAGATGACCTGCGACCGGGTGCTGATCATCAACCAGGGCCGGATCGTCGCCCAGGGGACGCCGGCCGACCTCCGCCGCGAGGTGCTCGGCCAGTCGGCCTACGAGGTCGAGGCGGCCGGCGACTTGGGCGCCATCCCCTTCCTCCTCGGCTCGATCGACCCCGGCCTGTCGGTGGCCGCGGAGGGCCCGGTCGACGAGAAGGGCTTCCGCACCATCAAGCTGAAGACCTTGAACGCCGACGACGCCGGCGAGGCCATCCTCCGGGCCTTCGCCAGCGAGGGCCTGCGGGTCCGGGCCTTGAGCCGCGCCCACCCCACCCTGGAGGACGTGTTCCTCGCCGCCACCCGCCGCAGCTGGGACGCGGTCGCCGATCCGAAGGGCCCGCGCCCATGAAGCACTTCTTCACCATCCTCAGCCACGAGGTCCGCATGCTACTCGTCAGCCCCAGCACCTACGTCGTGGCCGTCGCCTTCCTCTCGCTGATGGGTTTCCTCTTCACCGGCATCCTCGAGCAGTACAGCAAGGCGCCGCAGGACTCCTCCCCCGCCTCGGTCTTCTTCTACTTCTACTGGATCCCGGTGCTCTTCATGGTGCCGCTCCTGACGATGAAGTGCCTGGCGGAGGAGCGGCGCCTCGGGACGATCGAGACCCTCCTCACCACCTCGGTGACGACGACCGAGGTCGTCTTTGGCAAGTACGCCGCCGCCTACCTCCTCTACATGGCCTTCTGGGGCTCCTCCGCGGGGTTCTTCTACATCCTGAAGCGCTTCGCCGGCGACGCCCACCTGATCGACCCGGGCCCGATCCTCGGCGGCTACCTCTTCATCGCCGTCTCGGGCCTCTTCTTCATCGCCATCGGGGTCTTCGCCAGCTCCCTCTCGCGCAACCAGGCGGTCGCCGGCATGCTCTGCGTCGTCATGCTCTTCGCCCTCCTCTTCGGCGGGGAGTACCTGACCCACGCCGCCTGGCTCGAGCGCGAGGCGCTCGCCCCCCTGAAGGACGCGGTCAACTACGCCCGCATCTCGCAGCATTTCGAGGACTTCACCCGGGGCGTGATCGACATGCGCGAGATGCTCTTCTACATCAGCGGCACGGTGTTGGCGCTGATCTTCAGCATCCTCGCCGTCGAGGCCAAGCTGCTCCACAGCTGAACCCGGGGACCCACCGAGCATGGACAGCTTCCGCGCCGCCCGCTGGATCCGCACCCTGAACCTGCTCCTGCAGGCGGTGCTGTTCCTGACCCTGGTCGGCGGCCTCAACTTCCTCGCCCGCAGCCACACCTGGCGCTTTGACCTCACGCGCTACCGCCGCTTCTCGCTCTCGGCCGAGACGCTGGCCTACCTCCATGAGCTCTCGCAGCCCATCCACATCGTCGTCACCTCCAACGGCCAGGCCGACGACCCGGAGGTGAAGGGCATCCTGAACGAGTACGTCTACGCGACCGAGGGCAACCCGGCGGGCGCCGTGACGGTCGAGTACATCAACCTTTTCGAGGACCGCCGCAAGACGGAGAAGTACGGGATCGAGAACCCCGGCGTCGTCCTCCTCCTCTGCGGCGACCGCCGCCGGGTGCTGACCCCCGACAACTTCTACCAGCTGGAGAAGAACAAGGTGAACAAGGACTTCATCGGCGAGCAGGCGGTGACGGCCGCGATCCTGGACGTCGCCAACCCCCAGCGGAAGAAGGTCTACTTCCTGGTCGGCCACGGCGAGCTGCGGCCCGACGACGTCGACCCGGCGCGCGGGCTCTCCGCCGCCCGCGACCAGCTGCGCCTGCGCAACTTCGACGTCGAGACGATCGACCTGGTGGCGGCCCGCAAGATCCCGGCCGACGCCGCGCTCCTCGTCAGCGTCTCACCCCAGGACCCCTTCACGCCCCAGGAGCAGGAGCAGCTCCGCCAGTACCTGGGCGCCGGCGCCGGCCGCCTGCTCCTCTTTGTCGACCCGGCGACCAAGCCCGGCCTCAACGACCTCCTGATCGACGACTGGGGCATCATCCTCGACGACGACTGGATCCTCGACTCCGCCGCGGACAGCCTGACCGAGGACGGCGACCTGATCATCCGGGCCTACACGCCGCACCCGATCACGCAGACGCTGATCGACTACAAGGTGGGCCTGCGGATCGGCAAAGCCCGGAGCGTGCGACCGCTGCCCGGCCGCCCGTCCAGCGACGGCCTGACCGTCGTCACGCTGGCGGCCACCTCGACGACCGCCTGGGGCGAGGTCGACTACCGCGAGCGGGGAGCCCAGACCTACACCCCGGGGGTCGACATCAAGGGCCTGCACCGGATGGATCCCCCGGACCGGCTTGGCGTCGCCGTCGCCTCCGAGCGGATCCCGGTCCGTGGGGACCTGCCCTCCAGCGTCCCGGGCGGCAAGGTGGTGGTGGTCGGCACCGGCGACATGATCTCCAACGCCCGCATCACCAACTCCGGCTCCGAGGAGTTCTTCCTCGGGGCGGTCAACTGGGCGGTCGGGCGCGACGTGTCCCTCAACGTGCCCGCCCGCCCGATCGAACGCTTCTCCCTCTCGCTCAGCGCCGGCGAGCTCGCCCACCTGCGCTACACCCTCATGCTCGCCCTCCCCGGCATTGCCGCCCTGCTCGGCATCGGGGTATACTGGGCGCGCCGTAACTAGCCTCGGACCCACCGTCCCCCGCAATGCGCTCCAAAGTCACCCTCGTCCTGCTGTTCCTGAACGTCGCGCTGTTCTTCTTCATCTTCTACTTCGAGCGCGACTGGCGGATCGAGCGGGCCTCCAACGAGACCCGCCGGCGGGTCCTCGGGCCCGAGGCGGCGAACATCCGGACGCTGGACGTCGTCAGCACGACGCCGGGCGCCAGCTTCAGCCTCGAGCGCCGCGGCGACGCCTGGTTCATGACCAAGCCGGTCGAGTGGCCCGCCAACCTGAACGCAGTCAGCCGGATCATGAACGAGCTCCAGTTCCTGGAGCACGTGACCAGCTTCAGCACCAAGGACCTGGAGAAGGAGGGCCGGAAGCTGGCCGACTATGGCCTCGACCAGCCCCGCCTCACCGTCACGTTCGCCTCCGGCGACGAGGGCGCGACCGGCGCCCGCACGACCGTCCTGCGCCTGGGCGACACGCCCAAGGTCGGCGACCTCCTCTACCTCCTCTCCTCCGACGGCCAGAAGATCCACGTCGTCAGCCGCTCCCTGGCCGACAGCCTCTCGATTCCCTTCGACCAGCTGCGGCTCGACACCATCTTCTCGATCCAGGTCTTCGAGGCCCAGTCCCTGAGCCTCCAGACCGCGGCCCCCTCCAGCGTCCGCGTCCGCCTGGACCGCGACCGCGAGACCGGGCGCTGGCTCTTCCGGACCCCGGTCAACGCCCGCGCGGCCAAGAACGCCACCGAGCTGACCATCAACGCGCTCGACGCCCTGCGGGTGAAGTCCTTCGTGCTGCAGAATGCCCCCGCCACGACCCCCGAGGCGGCGCCGCTCCTGCGGGTGACGATCGAGGGCAACAACCGGCACGAGACCCTCTTTGTCGGCGGCGCGGCCGACACGGACGGCGACTACTATGCGCAGCTGGAGGAGCGGGGCGCCGTCTTCACCGTCAACATCCCCGCCGCGCTGATGGACACGCTGCGGAACGCGGCCGACGACCTGCGCGACCGCCACATCCTCGACTTTGACCCCGGTTCCGTCACCTCGATCTCGCTCTCGGCCCTCAACCAGCCGGACCTCTCGCTGCAGCGCCTCGAGTCGCCCGCCGACGGGCACGAGGGCGGCTGGCAGATCACCCGCCGCGGCGGCGCGCCGGGCACGCAGGCGCTGGCGGCGGACGCCGGCGCGGTGCAGCGCCTCCTCGCCCAGCTGGAGACCCTGAGCGCCAGCCGCTTCCAGAGCGACGCGCCGACCAACGCCGACATCGAGGACTGGGGCTTCAACCGCCCGGAGCGCGAGATCACGCTCACCTTCCGCGGCACCCCGACGACCTCCGTCACGCTGCAGATCGGCCTGCCGACCAAGCGCGAGAACGTCGCCTACGCCCGCATCGCGGGGCTGCCCTCCATCTATGCCGTCGAGCCCGACATCCTGCGGGAGACGAGCGCCAATCCGCTCGACTGGCGGGAGCGCCTGCTCGGCGCCCTGCCGGCCTCCGCCCGGATCACCTCCCTCAACCTCGTCAACGCCGCCGACAACTCCGTCGTCTACGCCCACAAGCTGGCCGACGGCGAGACCTGGGAGAGCGCGCTGGCGACCGAGACGGCCCCGCGCCGCGCCGCGGTCCAGGGGCTCCTCGCCCAGCTCCGCGACCTGCGGGCCGCCAGGTTCGTCCAGGACGGCTTCCCCGACAAGGTCTTCGCCGGCGGCGAGGTGCGCTCCTGGAAGTACCGGCTGGACGCCACCGTCGCCCTCCCCGGGGGCACCGGCCCCGGCCAGGTGAACACCATGACGCTCTGGTTCGCCGAGCGGACCGGGGGCACCGAGCAGCTCGCCGGGTCCAAGGACTTCGGCGTCGTCTTCGCGATCGAGCAGCCCCTCCTCGACGCCCTCTTCACGCTGACCCAACCCTGACCGGATGGCTGCTGGCATACTTAGGCCCTGCCTGGCGGGGGCGCGCTTCCTCGCCGCGCTCCTCCTGACGGTCGTCCTCTGGACGGCGTGGCTCGCCCTGCTCATCCTCCTGGCCTGCCAGGCCTACATCGCCTCGGTGAACGTGCTGCCGGTCCCGCAGTTCGTGCTGCGCGAGATCGAGGACCACCTGGCGGAGTCCGGCGTCTCCGTCACCTTCGGCCAGGCGACCTTCGACCCGTCGGGCCGCATCCTCCTGCTGCAGGCCAAGGTCCGGCTGGCCTCGTTCAGCGAGCCGGTGGTGACGGCGGACGCCATCTACCTCCGGCTCGACCCCTGGGCGCTGCTCGAGAGCCGCTTCGAGGCCCGCGAGATCCGGGCCACCGGCGCTAACCTCTACGTCCCGGCCATGCTCTCGGCCTCGGGCGCGCCGGAGAAACTGATCGAGGACCTGGACGGCGGCTTCTCGATCACGGAGCGCGGCGACGAGTTCTCGGTCGACTACCTCAACTGCCACCTGGGCGGGATCGCGGTCTCGGCCCACGGCACGATCAACGCCGGGACGCTGAAGCGCAGCCAGCAGCCCGCCGGCGCCTCGATCCCCCTGGCCGAGTTCCTCGCCGGCAACTACGCGAGCCTGAGCCGGGAGTTCACCCAGGTGCAGGACCAGCTGGCCGGGCTCGACCACGCGGTCGTCAACGCCGTCCTCATCCCCTCCGACACCCGCGGGGCGATCGTCCGGGCGGAGATCTTCGCCGACGGGCTGAAGCTGACGAGCCCGCTGGCGCTCGAGGCGGGCGAGCTCCGGGCCTCGAGCCGCTTCCCGCTCCTCGGCGGCGCCCCGCTGATGACCTCCGCGGTCGCGACCGCCGAGAGCCTGCGGATCGGCGACAAGCTCGGCGCCACCGGCGTCCGCGCCCGGGTCCGCGGCAGCCTGAAGTTCGACACGTTGGCCTTCGACCCCAAGCAGCTCGACGTCACGGCCGGCGTGGTGTCGGCCGACGGGGAATTCCTGGCGGCGCCGATCGCGCGGATCTCGACCGACGGCGGCGGGCGCCTGAAGGCCACCCTCGAGGCCGGGTTGCTCGGGCGGCCCCTGTCCCTCAGCGGCACGGTGGACCTGGGCGCCAAGTCCGCCGACGTCGCCTTCGACTCCTCCCTCTCGCCCCGCCTGCTCGAGCCCATCTCCCAGCGGACCGGCTTCGACATCCGGCGCTTCGCCGACCTCACGGCGCCGGTCGACGTCCACGGCACGGCCCGGTTCGGACCGGGCTGGAAGTTCGAGGACCTGCGGGCCCGCGTCGACACCCGCAGCTTCGTCGCCTACCACGTGCCGTTCGACGAGGCCCGGGGCGACGTGTTCTTCGACGGCACCCACCTGAAGGTGAGCGACGCCTACGGCCGGAGCGGCGAGGACTTCGTCTACGGGTCCTACGAGCAGGACTTCTCCACCAGCCTGTACCGCTACCTCGTCAACGGCCGCCTGCGGCCGATGCACATCTCCGCCTGGTTCGGCGGCGACTGGTGGGCCGGCGTCTTCGGGAACTTCCAGTTTCCCACCCAGCCGCCGGACGCCAACCTGGAGGTGAGCGGCAAGTACTCCAAGATCCGCCACTTCTCGGTCTACGGCTACGCCGAGGTGCCGGACCCGATCCTGAAGGGCATCGTATTCGACCGCCTGAAGACCGTCATCTTCGTGAACGAGTTCGGGGCCAACGGCCTCACGGTCGACCTGGAGCGCCACGGAGGCACCGCCAAGGGCTCGTTCCGCCTCGCCACCGAGCCCGTCAACGGCATCTGGACCGGGTTCGACCTGGACGCCGACGCGACCCTCGACCCGACGCCGGTCGCGAAGATCCTCCCGGACGAGGCGGCGGCGGCCATCAACGCGTTCACGTTCGACACCCCGCCCGCGCTCTCGGTGCAGGGCCACTTTGACGGGCCGGCGGCCCGCGGGCCGCCCCACAAGACGCTGCACCTGGTGGTGCGCGAGCCGGCGCCGCTCAAGATCCACGGGGTCCCCTTCGACCGGGCGGCCTTCCGGCTCGAGCTGTCCGACGACACGATCGACGTCGCCGACATCGACGCCGGGTTCGCCGGCGGCAACGTGGTCGGGTCGGCCCACGTCGAGGGCCCGGACGACGACCGCCGCCTCCGCTTCAAGGCGACGCTGGCCGGGGCGAGCCTTGGCCAGGCGGCCCGGGCCGCCCAGGGGTACGTCACCACCGGCGGGCCGGCCAAGCCGTCGGGCACGATGGACACCTTCGCGAAGGACAAGTCCGGGGTGCGCCTGGACCTGAACGCCGCCGCCGGCGGCAGGATGGGCGAGCTGAAGAGCTACGTCGGCGAGGGCAGCCTCCAGATCCAGGGCGCCCAGCTGGGCGAGCTCTCGCTCTTCGGCGGACTGTCCAAGGTGCTCAGGTTCTCCGAGCTGCGCTTCAGCCAGGCCCGCTCGACGATCAAGATCGCCAACGCCTCCCTCGAGTTCCCCGACCTGAGCGTGCGGGGGGCCAACTCCCAGATCCGGGCCAAGGGCACCTACTCGATCGACCGGCACCAGCTCGACTTCACGGTCAACGTCTACCCCTTTGCCGAGAGCGGCTCGGTGCTCCAGATCTTCAACGCCCTATCCGCCCCGATCTCGGCCATCCTGCGGGTCAAGCTCTCGGGGTCCATCGAGGACCCGACCTGGCGGCTGGCCTACAGCCCGCTGAACCTGCTCCGGTTTGGCGACGCCAAGGCCCTCGGGTCCGAGAAGGCGCCGGCCCCGAGCCCGCTGGCGGCCCCCCCGGCCGGCGCCGATTGAGGCCGGAAACGGCCGGCCGGGCGCAGCGTAGAACTGCGTAACCGCCCGACCCCGAAACGCATTGCCCCGGCGGGGGGCAGGCGCTTAAGTCGGTTGGGCCGCATGGAACACGTAAACACATTGCCCCGGCGATCTTGGACCGAGCGGGTGTCGCTGGCGCTTGCCGTAATTCTCGCGGTCATCGGCATCTCCACGCCAATGGGGTGGGTTTTCCACCTGGACATGCTGGTCCTGCCGGTCGACCACCAGTCGCCGATCACCTTCAACGAGGGCCTCTGCTTCCTGGCCCTCGGCATTGCCTTCTTCGGCCGGGAATTTGGGGTCACCAAGGCCGCCTGGGCGGGCTTGGCGGCCGGCGTCCTGGCCGGCCTCACCGCCCTGGAGGGCTTCACTGGCATCGACTTGCGCATCGATGAGCTGATCGTCCGGGACACCCTCCTGATCGACACGAGCCAGCCCGGGCGTGGCTCCATCATGGGGTCCTGCTGCATCGCCGTCGCCGGGTTGACCCTCTTCTGGCGGCTCTCCAACAAACGCGCCCGCGAACGGCTGTTCGCCGAGGCCGTCTTCGGCTCGGTGGTCGCCTCGGTCGGCTTCTCGACCCTCCTCGGCTACGGCTTCACCCTCTCGGCGGTCTACAACTGGGGCACCACCACGGCCCTTTCGGTCATGACGGCGATCGGCCTCCTGGTGACGGGCGTCGCGCTCCTGGTCCTCGCCTGGCGGGAGAGCCTGAAGGACGAGGGTGGCCCGCCCGCCTGGCTGCCCATGCCGGCCGTCGTCGGGAGCCTGACCCTCACCCTCATCTTCTGGATCGGACTCCGC
>Ga0302196_10002968_pt1 | contig 15713 bp, 14 predicted proteins | sample II_Bog_N1_3_FD_198794 | JGI IMG/M metagenome (GOLD analysis project Ga0302196, IMG submission 198794) | Peat permafrost microbial communities from Stordalen Mire near Abisko, Sweden - II_Bog_N1_3 | ecosystem: Environmental > Terrestrial > Soil > Wetlands > Peat | place: Sweden: Abisko...
GGCCACGATGTTCTCGGTGTCGGAGTACTCGTACTTGCTGCCGGGCTTGAACGACGGAGGCTCGTCCGTCACGTAGCTCAAGAGCTGGGTCGGGGTCAGCACGGCATGGGGATCGGCCTTGAGCACCTCCAGAAAGGAGGAACTGTGGGTGTAGTCCGGAAGGCCGCTGGTGTGGTGGAGCAGTTGGGCCAAGGTCACAGGAGCCCACGACTTGGGGAGTGTGGGTAGGAGCTGACCGACGGTGTCGGTGAGGTGCAACTTCTTGTGCGTGACCAGGGCGAGCGCGATCGCCCCGTTGAAGGCCTTGGACACACTGGCGATGCGCACGGTATCGGTCGAGGTGATGGGTTGGCTGGTGGAGACATTTCCCACACCGGCCGGGTACGGAACCATTCGGTTCCCCTTCTGGACGAGGGCGATGGCGCCGGGAGGTCCACCGGGCATCGATACCAGCTTCTGGAGGCCGGCGGCCAGTGCGTTGGAGGATGATTGGGCGGACGTCTGGTGTGACGGTGCCGACGAATGGTCATGCTGGTCGGCACAGGCCGGAATGGCCCCTCCAACCAGGAGACAGACCGTCAGCAGACCGGCCGTTGTCACCCGCCGCTTGCTCACCATGGACCGAGTCATGCCCGGAGAGTAGTGGGCGAAGCCGGAACCTGCGGAGGTGACCGTGCCACACCTCCCTGTGCGGCTATCACCCGTGGTCGGCCAGCTCCAATGCGTCCCGAAGGTGCGAGGCCAGATCAGCGGGGGTGGAGCGGGCATTGAGTCCACTGGTCGACGGCAGGACATAGACCGGCCGTCCCCCCAAGGTCGATGGCTGTTGGCCGGCGGTGGCCTTTCGGTGTCCACTGGCTGCCCGCCACCCGGCCAGGCCGACAAAGCACACCGCCCGGGGCTTCAGCCATTCCACCAACCGGTCGAGTCGATCCAAGCCGTCTCGGTACTCGTCGGCGGTGAGTGCATCGGCGGCGCTGGTCGCCCGTTTGACCTGGTCCGTCATGCCGACTCGATCGACCCGGAGGGCGTGGAGCGGGTCGCGGTCCCGGGTGACCACACCGGCGGCCAGTGCAGCCGGCCAGAAGCGGTTGCCAGGTCGGGCGAAGCCGATGCCGGCATCGGCGGCGTTCAGGCTGGGATTGAGGCCAGCGACCAGGAGGCGCATGTCGGGGCCGACCGTGTCGGCCAACGTGCGGGCCCGGGTGGCCTGCAGCCGGAGTTCGTCCCCCGAGACGGTCACCGAAGATTCATCCACCACGAAGCCGGCGCCGGTCACCACGTCAGTCAGCGATGCCGCATCCCATCCGGCAAAGAACCGACCGCCGACGTCATCATCCTCGAGCGCATTCCCCTCGTAGCTGCCTTCCAACACCTGCAGCGCGAAGGGTGTGCCGACCGACAGGACCCGGTGGAGGTCCCACAGCGCCATGGGAAGGCGCACCTTGGGCACATGGAGGTGGGTCATCCATGACCAGGCACCCCCCAGCGATCCCCGGGCAAAGGGCAGAGCCTCCACATCACCCACCACGTACCGGCCCTCCGGCACCAGCTGTCGACAAGCATCGAGCATCACCGGCGAGGCATCGATCCCGATGATCGGTGCTCCCAACAGGGCGGTGTACCGCCCGGCGCCACAGCCCACGTCGAGCCGCGGACGGCCGGGTTCGACCCGGGAAGCGAAGGCCTCGGCGAGCACACGCTGCCCCGGTGCGGAGTGACCGGCCGCCCACGACAGTCCACGATCGTCGTAGATGGCGACGGTGGCTCGCTCCATGTCCGTCGACGATAGATGGGTTCGGGGCCGACCGAGTGGTGCCCGAAGTGTTACGGCGCCGGGTCGTCCGGTGAACCCAGCGACTTCAGCACCGAACCACTGAGCCGGAACCCCGTCCACTCGTCCATGGCCACCGCGCCGAGCGAGCGGTAGAAGCCGATGGCCGATTCGTTCCAGTCGAGGACCGACCAATCGATCCGTCCGTACCCGCGTTCGACCGCCACCCGGGCCAAGGCCACCAGGAGGTCACGGCCGAGGCCGAGCCCCCGCCGGTCGGGTCGGACGAACAGATCCTCGAGGAAGATGCCGTGTCGGCCGGTCCACGTCGAGTAGTTGAGGAACCACACCGCCATCCCCACCACCTGACCGCCCTCTTCGGCCACATGGGCGAATACGGCTGGTGACGGTCCAAAGAGGTCGTTCCGGAGCCCCTCCTCCAAGATGGCCACCTGGTCGGCCGACCGTTCGTAGGCGGCCAGCTGGTGGATCAATTCGACGATGGCCTCGACATCCGCCTCGCTGGCGGGTCGGATGAGTGACACGACCTACAAGGCGGCCGGGACGGCCCCGACCAGAATGAAGGCGATCCGTGCCGGCCGGTCAGTGAGATTCCGCCAGCCGTGGCGGGTTCCGCGCTGTACCACCACCGTTCCGGGACGAACCGTGGTGGTGGCACCATCGTCGAGCTCCAGTACCACCTCGCCTTCCAGGACCACGGCGTAGTCGACGGTATCGGTGGTGTGCATTCCCGGATGGTCGGGCTCCAGTCGGGCCACCAGTTCAGGCACCTTGGCTTGGGCCTCCTCCAACCCGGCGACCAGATCGAGCTCCGGTGATGGTGCGCCGTCCGACTCGGGCGGAAACGTGATGATGCGGAAGACGGTGCCACCCATCGGCGGAAAGTAGTGGTCCACCCCTGGGGAACCCAGCTGATCGGGCATGGCCGGCGTGTCGTCGGTGTGCCATAGCTCGATGGTCTCGAAGCCAGGGAGAATCGACAGGGTCACCGGTTCGACGGGACCGTCGTCGACCACCACCGCCCGTCCGTCAACGTCATGCCCGGTGATGACTCGGCGGATCGGCTCCATGGTGCACTCCTCGGGCCGGCGGTGGATGCTCGGTGCGGTCTCGCCCAGCGTAGGGCGCTCGACACGCCGAACCGAAACCATGCTCCGCTCAGGACGAAGGGCCGGTGACGGTGACCAAGGTGCCAATGGGAGTGAGCGGCCACACCACGGCGGCGGTGGCCACCGGCATCTCCACGCAACCATTCGACTGGTAGGAGCCGTAGGTGGCTCGTACGAATCCGTGCAGTGCGTCCCCACCGTTGAAGTAACTGGCCCACGGCACCGCCGGGTCGTCATAGGTGCTGCCGTCCGGATTGGTTCCCTGCATCCGCGATGACACCACGTGCTCGAATACCGGATAGGTACCGTTGGCAGTATCGGCCCCTGGGGCCCCGGTGTTGACAGCCACGTTGGTCAGGGCCGGGACGGCTGCCCCGTTCTCGAAGACGGTCAGGGCCTCGGGGAGCTGCTTGGAGACGAAGACGTAGACCCAGGGGACCGTGTTGGTGGTGTTGGCGGCGATGTCAGAGAGCAGATCTGACCAGACGTGTTGACCGGCCACACCGTCGACGGCCAACCCTGCCTGATGCTCGAAGTTCATGACTGCGCCTTTGGTGATGACGTTCTCGCCTCCCTCGGTCCACAGCGAGGTGAGCGACGTCGGTAGGCCCGGCCACTTCCAGGCAAAGGATCCGGCCTGGGCGGTGAAGGCCTGGTTCGGTGAGCTCAGGGGGCCCGCAGGGGTGAACGACAGCGGTAGGTAGCCCAGCTGGCCGAGCATCTGCTGGAGACGTTCGGTGCTGGCCTGGGCCACCGAGAAGGTCACGGCCACCGGGTGGGTCAGCAGGGCACCCTTGGCGCTCTGGACCCCGCTGGACCCCGAAGGGATGGTCAGCGTTTCGGTGACGGTCGGAATCATGGGAGCGGCGGCGGTGAAGGTCACGGTGTGCCCGCTGGCGGCCCAGGTGCCGGTCACCGGCGGGTTCAGTGTCGGCATGCCCGACTGCGCGGCGACCGGCGATGACAGCTGCACGGAGATGGACTGGTCGGAGGGGACCTGGGTGGCGCCGGCGGATGGGGTGGTGGACACCACCGTGAACGAACTCACCGGAGCCGTGGTGGGGCGGGTGCTGTGGCCACCACCGGCAGTCGGCGAACCGGCGGCCGAGGTGTGGGCGTGCTTACCCACCAGGTAGGCGCCGCCGGCCACCAATGCGAGCACCACCACCACGGCGACGGTGATCCAGGCCGTGCGGTGGGGTCTGGGTGGTGGGGTCAGAATCTTGTAGTCGGCCATGGCTTCATCCGAGCCGCTCGGGGTTCGGTCGGCCGCCTCGTGCGGCCGGTCGGGTCACCGGTCGGTTCCGGGTCGAGAGTACCCACTTGCACTGCACGATCGACGTCACCCTCGCATCGGGCGCCCAGCAGTAGGCGATCAGGGCTCGAAGCGGTAGCCCATCCCGGGTTCGGTCCGGAAGTGACGGGGGTGGGAGGGGTCGGATTCGAGTTTTCGCCGCACCCGGCCCATCAGCACCCGCAGGTACTCCGTTTCCGTTTCGTAGGTGGGTCCCCAGACATCGTGCAGGAGTTGCCGCTGGGTGACCAAACGCCCGGGGTTCCGGACCAGCACACCCACGATGTCCCATTCCTTGGGGGTGAGGTGGACGTCGACGCCATCCCGGCTGACCCGCCGTTCCGCCAGGTCGATGGTGAAGATGTCGGTCTCCACCCGGGGCTGCTGCTCTTCGGTGGAGATCCGACGGAGGGCGGCTCGGATACGGGCCAACAGCTCGTCCATCCCGAACGGCTTGGTCATGTAGTCGTCGGCGCCGGCGTCCAGCGCTTCGACCTTGGATGTGCTCTGATGCCGGGCCGAAAGCACGATGATCGGTGCGGTGCTCCACCCCCGCACGGCGTGCACCACGTCGACTCCGTCAATCCCCGGCAGTCCGAGGTCGAGCAGGATGAGGTCGGGGTGCCGGTGGGCGGCGACATCGAGACCTTCCTCCCCGGAGCGGGCCACCAGCACCTCGTAGCCGCGGGCCCGCAGGCTGATGGACAGCGCCCGCAACAGTGAGGTGTCGTCGTCGACCACCAGGATGGTTCCTTCGGTGGCGGCCGGCCTCGTCCCGGCCCCGGTACCGGATGTCGTCAGCGTCATGTCACCGCCCGGGGCTGGAGATCGCCGGGGATGTCCTTTCCGATGGGAGGTTCGTCGGTGGTTGATTCGGGGGCTGGGAGCCGTATCACCATGGTGCAGCCGCCACCCGGAGTGTCCTCGATGTCGAGCACGCCGTCGATCGTCTCCACGAATCCTCGGGCGACGGCCAATCCCAACCCGACCCCGACCCCCTGCTGGGTGTCCCCCAGCCGCTGAAAGGGCTGGAAGATCACCCCCCGGTCCTCGGGGCGGATCCCCGGGCCCTGGTCGACGACCCGGATGTCGACCCGCCCGGCCACCGACCCCGCTTCGACGGTCAGCCCCGACCCATCGGCGTGGACGAGGGCATTGTCGATCAGGTTGGCCACCACCCGCTCGAGGAGCACGGCGTCGGTATGGAGGTGGGGGAGTGTGTCTGGCACGTGCGAGGTCACATCGGCAGCCCGTGGTCCGAGACTGTCGATGGCGGCGGCGATGACTTCGCCGACCGCCACCGTGTGGTCGCCGATCTCCATGGAACCGGTGTGGATACGGCTCATGTCGAGGAGATTCTCGACCAGGATGCTCAGCCGGTCGGACTCGTTGTCGATGGTCTGCAACAGGATGTGGGTCTCCTCCGGGGTGAAGTCGAGCTGCTCCGACAGAAGGCTCGACGATGCCGCCTTGATGGATGCCAGTGGCGTGCGGAGATCGTGGCTGACCGCGGCCAGCAGTGCTGATCGGAGCTCGTTGGCCCGCTTGAGGGCATCTGCCTCGCCCCGCTCCACCAGCAACCGTTCGCTCCCGAGGGCACCGGCCAGCTGGGCGGCGAAGCCGGCCAGGATGTCCCGGTCCTCGGCCGACAGGCCAGGTCCCCGGAGGGCCAGGACCTCCTGGCCGGTGAGCGGCAGCACCACCGTGGCGTCCTCCGGCCGGCCGGGGGGCTCGGGCCCGGAGGAGGCCACGGTGAGCCACGTCACCGCGGCGTTGCCGCCGGTTCCGGTCACCGACGGCGGGGCTTCGTCGGGGCTGGCGGCCGCCGACCGGAGGATGGCGGCGGCGTCGAGCCGGAACGCCACCACCAGGTCGTCGAGGAGCTCGGGGAGGGGATTGCCCTCCGGGGAGACCAACCGCCCGGCCACCCGGGCCAGCATGTGGGCGTCCGCCCGGGCCCGGGCCGACGCCGCCGATCGCCTCGCCGAGACATCGACCAGCGTGCTGACCACCCCGGCTGCCACCAGAAACACCGTGAGGGCCAGCACGTCCCGGGTGTCGGCGATGGTGAAGGTGTGGAGGGGGGGCGTGAAGTAGTAGTTGGACAGGAGGAAGCCGGCGATGGCGGCCAGTACCGCCGGCCACACCCCCCCGATGGCCGCCACCGCTACCACCAGCACCAGATAGGCGCTGAGGGCGGTGGCCAGGTCGACGTGCCCGCGGTTGGCGGTCAAGAGCACGGTGAGGAGCGGAAACCCGACGATGGTGAGGAGGACTGCCGCCACCCGGCGACGGACCGACAGCGGCGACAGGATGCGTCGTCGTGGCCGCTCGGATTGTTGAACCGCTTGGAGGTGGTCGGACGGTTCCGATTCTCCACCCTTGGTCGGCTCCTCCTCGATGTCGGTGGCGATGACGTGGACGTCGAGGGCACCGCCGGCTCCCCTGATCACCGAGTTGATCACCGATCCCCGGACGAACTCGGTGAGGCGGCTGCGGTGGGTGGCGCCCATGACCAGCTGGGTGGCGTTCTCCGCCCGGGCCACCTGAACCAGGGCGGGAGCCACGTCGGCGCCCACCACCTCGACATACCGACCGCCCATCTCGTCGAGCAGCGCCCGGTTGCGCTGAAGACCACCGGACGACGGCGAGGTGAGCCCGTCATCGGTGCGGACGTGGACCCCCACCAGCTCGGCCTTGGTGCGCATGGCCATCCGGGCTGCCCGCCGGATGAGCACGGCACCACCGGGGGCGCCGGTGAGCGACACCACCACCCGCTCCTTGGTCTCCCACGGGCCGGCGATGCCGTGGCGGTCCCGGTAGTCCTGCAACTCCTGGTCGACCCGGTCGGCCACCCAGAGCAGCGCCAGCTCGCGGAGGGCGGTGAGGTTCCCGGTCCGGAAGTAGTTGGACAGGGCGGCATCGATTCGTTCGGGCGGGTACACGTTGCCGTGGGCCAGCCGTCGACGCAGCGCCTCGGGGTCCATGTCCACCAGCTCGATCTGGTCGGCCGCCCGGACCTGGCGGTCGGGGACCGTCTCGTGCTGGACCACACCGGTGATCCGCTCCACCACGTCGTTGAGGGACTCGAGGTGCTGCAGATTGACCGTCGAGATCACGTTGATGCCGGCGTCGAGCAACTCCTGGACGTCCTGCCAACGCTTGGTGTTCCGCGAACCGGGTGCATTGGTGTGGGCCAGTTCGTCGACCAGGACCAGTTCGGGGTGGCGCTGGAGGAGGCCGTCGAGGTCCATCTCCTCGAGCTGGCGACCCCGGTACTCGACCGACCGCCGAGGGAAGATCTCGAGGTCGCGGAGTTGGGCATCGGTATGGGGCCGACCGTGCTCTTCCACCCAACCCACCACCACATCGGTGCCGCGTTCGCGCCGTCGCCAGCCTTCACCGAGCATGGCGTATGTCTTTCCGACCCCGGGCGCCGCCCCGAGATAGAGCCGGAGCTTGCCTCGTGCCACCGTTGTCGCTCCTCTATGACCGACGGGACGTGGGTGTCGCCCAACGGTGAGCGTAATCCCCGCCGGGCCGGCACCCCACCTGCACCGGGTCAGCGCCTCTGGAGATTGTCGAGGGCCAGATTGAGCGTCAACACGTTGACCCCCGGGTCACCGAACAGGCCGAGGCTCCGTCCGGTGGTGTTGGACTTGACCTGGGCGAGGACGGTGGCCAGTGGCAACCGGCGGGCCCTAGCCACCGTCGGTGCCTGGAGGTCGGCGTTGGCGATGGAGATGTCGGGGTCGAGCCCGGACCCCGAGGCGGTCACCGCGTCGACCGGTACCGGGTAGTCGGCACGGAGCCCGAACTCGTGCCGGTAGGCGATGGCCCGTTCGGGGACGGTGTTCGGATCGCAGACGTAGGTCCCGTTCGGGTGCTTCGAGTACTCCTGGCCGGTTGTCGGGCTGGTCACCGGCACCTGGGCCTTGGTGGCATCCACCGGCACGCAGAACGGGTCGGCCGGGGTGGCGAACGGGTTGGTCTTGGATGGATCACCATTGCGTCCCACACTGTTGACCCCGGGGATGAAGCCGATGAGCAGCGGGTTGGACGGCCCCAGATTGGAAGCTTCGCCGACGGTGATGTTGTCGGTGGCCGATGAGGTCACCGCCTCGGAAGGCCGGCTCTGGAAGTAGATGGCCACCGGGTCGCCCTGGCTGTCGGTGAAGGGTTGGCCGATGAGCGACGAGCCGACGTCCTTCCCCCCCTTGGTGACGAAGGAGCCGTTGGCCTGGTGCCCGAAGGCCACCTCGCCGACTCCGACCAGCACCAGCGAGTAGCCCAGTCCGCAGACCAGGGTCAGGACGATGATCATGGCGATCGAGGTGAGGAGCTGACGGCGCATTACTTGACTCCCATCGCAGTGATGATGACGTCGATGATCTTGATGCCGATGAACGGGATGATGAACCCGCCGAGCCCGTAGATCAGCAGGTTTCGGCGGAGGACCGAGGCGGCGCCGGCCGCCCGGAACTTGACCCCCCGGAGGGCCAGGGGGATCAGCGCCACGATGATCAGGGCGTTGAAGATGACCGCCGACAGGATGGCGCTGTGCGGTGAGCTCAGATGCATGATGTTGATGGTCCGGAGGGCGGGGAACACCCCCACGAACATGGCGGGGATGATGGCGAAGAACTTGGCTACGTCGTTGGTGATGGAGAAGGTGGTCAGCGAGCCCCGGGTGATCAGCAGCTGCTTCCCGATCTCCACGATGTCGATGAGCTTGGTCGGATTGGAGTCGAGGTCGACCATGTTCCCCGCCTCCTTGGCCGCCTGGGTTCCGCTGTTCATGGCCACGCCCACGTCGGCCTGGGCCAGGGCGGGGGCGTCGTTGGTGCCGTCCCCGGTCATGGCCACCAGGTGGCCACCTGCCTGCTCCTTTTTGATCAGGGCCATCTTGTCCTCGGGGGTGGCCTCGGCCAGGAAGTCGTCGACCCCGGCCTCGGCGGCGATGGCGGCAGCGGTCAGTGGGTTGTCACCGGTGATCATCACGGTCCGGATGCCCATCTTCCGCATCTCGACGAACTTCTCGGCGATGCCCGGCTTCACCACGTCCTTCAGGTGGATGACCCCGAGGATGCGGGGGCCGTCGGCCACCACCAAGGGGGTGCCGCCCCCGTTGGAGATGGCTTCCACCACCGGTCCCAGCTCGTCAGGGATAGCGCCACCCTGGTCTTCGACCCACCGCCGGACCGAATCGGTGGCGCCCTTGCGGATGGAGCGTCCATCCACGTCGATGCCGCTCATCCTGGTCTGGGCGGTGAATGGCACCAGCTCACCATGGGGCACCCCTTCGGCGACCTGCTCGTAGCGCGCTTCGGCCAACTCGACGATGGAGCGACCTTCCGGCGTCTCGTCGGCCAGGCTCGACAGCAGGGCCGCCGAGGCCAACTCGTGCTGTTCGACATCGGGCATCGGGACGAAGACGTCGGCCCGTCGGTTGCCGAAGGTGATGGTGCCGGTCTTGTCCAGCAGCAGGGTGGAGACGTCGCCGGCGGCTTCGACGGCCCGGCCGGACATGGCCAGCACGTTCCGCTGCACCAGCCGGTCCATGCCGGCGATGCCGATGGCCGACAGGAGGGCCCCGATGGTGGTGGGGATGAGGCAGACCAGTAGGGCCACCAGCACGATGATCGACTGCTGGTCGCCGGAATAGATGGAGAACGGCTGTAGGGAGATCACCGTGAACATGAAGATGATGGTCAGGCCGGCCAGCAGGATGTCCAGGGCGATCTCGTTGGGCGTCTTCTGCCGGCTGGCCCCTTCCACCAGGGCGATCATCCGGTCGAGGAACGTCTCGCCCGGCTTGGAGGTGATGCGGACCACGATCCGGTCGGACAGCACCCGGGTGCCACCGGTCACCGACGAGCGGTCGCCACCCGACTCCCGGATGACCGGAGCCGACTCACCGGTGATGGCCGACTCGTCCACGGTGGCGATCCCGTCCACGATGTCGCCGTCGCCGGGGATGAGCTGGCCGGCCTCCACCACGCAGAGGTCACCCAGCTGGAGCTGGCTCGACGCCACTTCCACCACGTCGTCGCCCTGCTGCACGTAGGCGACGGTCTCGGCCCGGGTCTTCTTCAGGGTCTCGGCCTGGGCCTTCCCCCGGCCCTCGGCCACCGCCTCGGCGAAGTTGGCGAACAGCACCGTGAACCACAGCCACACCACCACGCTGAGGGCGAAGACGTTCTCCGAGCTGGAGGACGACCCGAAGTCGCGGATCAGGTAGAAGGTGGTGAGCACACTGCCCAGCTCCACCACGAACATCACCGGGTTGGACTTCATGTGGCGGGGGCTGAGCTTGATGAGCGAATCGAGGCAGGCGCGCCGCATCATCTCGGCATTGAAGGTGGCCGATCGCTTCTTGGCGTTCGGCGAGGCCTCCTGGTCGGGGGCTTCGAGCGTGGACGAGGGACTCATCACGGGCTCCTTCTCAGAACTTTCCGACGAGATGTTCGACGATGGGACCGAGGGCGAGCACCGGAAAGTAGGTGAGGCCCACGATGATGACGGTGACACCGGCCAGCAACACCGCGAAGAGCGGGGTACCGGTCGGGAAGGTCCCCGACGACGGCGGTACCTTCTGCTTGCGCCCCAGCGATCCGGCGATGGCCAGGGCCGGGATCATCAGGGCGAACCGGCCGATCAGGAAGCACAGGCCGAGGGTGGTGTTGTACCAGTCGGTGTTGCCGTTGAGGCCGGCGAAGGCCGAGCCGTTGTTGTTGGAGGCCGACGTGAAGGCGTAGGTGATCTCGGTCAGGCCGTGCGGACCGGTGTTGCCGGTGGGTATCGACGCCAGCGATGAGTGCATCACCACCGAAATGGCGGTGAACGTCAGGACTGCGAACGGCACCATCAGCAGGTAGAGCACCACCAGCTTCATCTCGGCGGCCTGGATCTTCTTCCCCAGGTACTCCGGTGTCCGACCGACCATGAGCCCGGCGATGAACACCGACAGCAGGGCCAGGATGAGCATGCCGTAGAGGCCGGATCCGGTGCCGCCGGGACTCACCTCCCCCAGCATGATGTTGAAGAGGAGTGCCCCACCGCCCAGCGGCGTGTAGCTGTCGTGGGCGGAGTCGACCGATCCGGTCGAGGTCGAGGTGGAGGAGGCTCCGAACAGGGCCGAGATGATCGGCCCGTTCCGCACCTCCTTGCCCTCCAGGTTGCCGCCCGGCGAGGTGGCGGTGATGGCCTGCGAGACATGGGCCTGGCTGATGTGGATGTTGCCCTGGGCCTCGAAGGGCATCACCAACAGGGCACCGATGATCCACAGCCCGGCCATGGCACCGAGGACGGCGTAGCCCTGCTTGCGGTCCTTGGCCATCTTTCCGAACGTCCAGGCCAGGGCGAACGGGATGGCGAGGAGGAGCCAGTTGGAGAGCAGGTTGGTCAGGCCGGTGGGATTCTCATAGGGGTGGGCGGCGTTGGCGTTGAGGTACCCGCCACCATTGGTCCCGAACTGCTTGATGGCCTCCTGGGAGGCGATCGGCCCGCCGGGGATCACCTGGGACTGCCCGGTGAGGGTGGTGATGGCGTGGGCGGCGTGCAGGCTCTGCTCGGCCCCCTGGGCGATGAAGACGATGGCGGCGATGACGCTGACGGGGAAGAGGATGCGGGTGATGATGCGGACCAGGTCGACCCAGAAGTTGCCGAGGGTGTTCGACTGGGCCCGGGTGAGGCCCCGGATGAGGGCCACCGCCACGGCGATGCCGGCCGCCGCCGAGGTGAACATCTCCACCACCAGCCCGGCCATCTGGGTGAACTGGGTCATGGTGTCCTCACCGGCGTAGTTCTGCCAGTTGGTGTTGGTGAGGAAGCTGGCGGCGGTGTTGAACGACAGGGCCGACGGCACGTTCGACAGGTGGTCCGGGTTGAAGGGCAGATGGGCCTGGATCCGCTGCATCCCGTAGAGGACCAGGACGGACACCAGGGAGAACGCCAGGACCGAGAGGGCGTAGACCGACCACCGCTGCTCGCCTTCCGGATTGACGCCGGTGGCCTTGTAGAACACCCGTTCGATGGGAAGGAAGACCCGGTCCCCGGGCGCCTTCTTGTTCTGGAACACCTTGGCCATGTACGAACCCAGCAGCGGGGTCGAGATCGCCAACAAGACGATCAGGATGATGACCTCGAGGACGTTCTGGGACATCAGAGCTTCTCCGGGGCGATGAGCGCGTAGATCAGGTAGCCGGTGACGATCACCCCGATGATCAGGCCGACCAGATTGTCGTAGCTCTTCATGACGCGACCTCCTCAGGGGCCTTGGCGGTGGTGATGATGGTCTCCGGGTCCGGGTCGTCGACGTCGAGATCGTCGGCGGCCGGGTCGACCGGGACGACGTCTTCCTTGCCGACGATGTGCTCGCACCAGCGGACGAAGGCGACCATCACGGCGAAGAAGGCGATGAGGGTGGTGATGTAGACGACGTCAAGCACGGGGACCTCCTGGGGGACGGTCGACAGGGACGGACAGGCGGACGGTCGGCACGGCTCGATCGGGGCTCAACTGGGCGACGAGACGCCGTGGTCGGTGGCCAGCGAGGCGCCGAGCAGGTCGGCCATGGAGACGGCCACCAGCAACCGGTGAGCCGGGACCTGAAAACCCGGGGTGGGGGTCAGAATGAAGTAGCCGAGCACCTCACCGTTGCCCCGGACCGGGAGGTGCACCTGCTTGGTCGGCAGCCCCAGGTCGGCGGTGGGCCAGGTCTCGTGTCCGACGACGACGGTGCCGTCGGTGGTGATCCGGGTGGCGATCTGGCCCTGACGGTCCCGGCTGAACCGGCAGTCCCGGAGGTTCAGCAGGGCCCGGAGCTCGGCGGCGGCGGTGATGGCCACCAGGTGGGGCTCCTCGCCGGCCGCCACCATGGCGGTGAGCACCCGCAGTTGGGCCACCTCGTCACCACTGACCTCCGCCTCCTGTCGGGCCTTTCGACCCCGGGCGGCCAGTTCGCCGACGGCCAGGCCGACCACCAACAGCAGCAGCTCGGTGGTCAGGTCGGCCGACCGGGTGATCCGGAACGACTCGTAGGGCCGGGTCAGGAAGTAATCGAAGGACAGGGCGGCCGACAGGGCGGCCACCGCGGCGGCCAATCGGCGACCGGTGGCAGCCACCGCCACGATGACCACCACCAGAATCAGGGCGCCGTCAGCGTCGTCGAGGTGTCCGCGAAACGGGATCAGGAGGGCGGCGGCGGCGATGGGGGCGAGGATGGCGACGGCCATGATCGCCGTGTGGCGGGGTACCGGCGGGGTCCGGTTCGTTCCGGTGCGTCCGGTGGTGTCCGAAGTGGTCATTGACGCCACTGTCACACGGGTCCCCGAGCTCGCCTAGGGCTCTTGACTCCGTGTTTACGGCGCAGCGCAGGATTTTCACGCGTCTGTTACGGCACCGGCACTCCCGCCTTCCGGATACCGGCCCAGGTGGTGCTAACCGAGGGCGGCCAACTAGCGGAGGTTGAGCCCCCCGTCGACCACCACGACTTCGCCGGTCACATACCGGGACCGGATGAGGCCCAGGATGACCTCGGCCACGTCCTCGGGAAGACCGGACCGCTGCAGGGGAGCCTGGGCACTCACGAAGGTCCGTACGGCGTCCCACTCCTCCGTCCATGGGGTGTCCACCAGCCCGGGGGCCACGGCGTTGACCCTCACGTCGGGTCCCAGGGTATTGGCCAGCAGCCGGGTCATATGGGAGACCGCCGCCTTCGAACAGGCGTAGGGGATGGAGCTGCCGGTGGGTCGCTGGCCGGCCAGCGATGAGACGTTGACCACCTGGCCCCGGCCGGAGGCCCGGAGGTGGGGGACGGCGGCCACCGTGACCTGCCAGGTCCCGATCACGTTGACGTCGAAGATCCGTCGCCAGATGTCAGGGTTGGCCGCTTCCAGATCGGCGTGGGGGACGACCGCGGTGGTGCCGGCGTTGTTGACCAGCATGTCGAGGCGTCCATGCTCGGCCACCACCGTGTCGATCAACCGCTGGGCGTCAACCTCAATCGCCACGTCGGCCTGCACGTAGGTGGCTCCCTCCAGTTGGTCGGCAACCGCCCGCCCGGCCTCGACCGAGTGCACCGAATTGACCACCACGGTGGCCCCGGCGGCAGTCAGCTTGCGGGCGGTGGCGGCGCCGATTCCGGACGATGACCCGGTGACGAGGGCGACCTGGCCGGCCAGGGAGGACGGGTCGGGTTCGGGGGAGGCGGGCATGGGCCGAGTGTACGGCCGAGGTGGCCTACGGTTTCCGGTGTGCCAACGGTGACCTCCCATGGCTGAGGCCGCCCATGATCCCGACCGGGTACGGATCACCTCGTCGCTCTCGATCCCGCTGTCTGAGCTTCATTTCCGGTTCAGTCCGAGCGGCGGACCCGGCGGCCAGCACGCCAACAAGGTGGCCACCCGGGCCGAGCTCCGCTTCGATGTGGCCGGGTCACCGACCTTGGGACCCCGCCAGCGAGCTCGCCTCCTCGAGAAGCTCGGGCCGGAGATCCGGGTGGTGGCCGACGATGAACGCTCCCAGGGCCGCAATCGTCAACTGGCGGTCTCCAAATTCCGCCACCGGATGGCAGAGGCGCTCCGGGTGGAGACACCCCGTCGTCCGACTCGGCCGTCCAAGGGGGCGAAGGAACGCCGCCTCACGGCCAAGCGCCACCGCTCGGAGAAGAAGCGCCTTCGCCGACCCGACGCCGACGACTGAGGCGCTGGCCTCCAACGGCGACGTCACCGAATGTGGCTCCGTTGACGGCAGGCCACTCATCCGGTTGGTCGGAGGAATCGGGGCGGCTGGCTGACGCCACTGGCCCACCTTGACGGCGCCGACGCACGGCATCGCCCGACCAATGCGACGATCAGACCGCTTGGCGCTCGGCCCCGGTCTCGGTCCCCCAGGCGGAGTCGAGCAGGTCGGCGATGATGGTGGTCAGGCGCTCAGGCTTCAGGCGGAGTTCCAGCAACGAGTTGGCCTGCACCAGCCTGGCCTTCGGGATGCGCCGAGCCAGCTGCTCGGCATCGTGGAACGGGTGGATCCGGTCGGAACGGTGCCCGATGACCAGGGTGGGAACCTCCACTGCCGAGCGTTCGGCGACCGTCGGGGCGATGGGTCCGGTCAGGATGCCGTGGAGTACGGCGGCCGTCTCTTGGGGATCGTTGGAGAGCGAGTTCATGACGCTGTCCAGCGGCCCCTGGCCGGTGCGGGGGAGTCGACGGAAGATCGACGCCGTCACCCGGACCGCCGGCCGGGCGAAGTGCACCGCCAGCAGCATCGGCAGGAAGGTGACGGCCGCCGCCGGCACCGCCCACTCCAGCACCGGCATCTCGATGATCAGCCCCTGCACCCGTTCGGGCGCCTGGGCGGCCACCAGCAGACTGACATTGCCTCCCAGGGAGACACCGCCGATCACCGCCTTGTCGATGCCGAGGTGGTCGAGCAGCGCCACCACGTGGCGGGCGTAGCTGTCCATCCGGTGAGAAGACGCCCTCCGGGGCTTCTCCGACAGGCCGTGGCCCGG
>Ga0302196_10002971_pt1 | contig 15708 bp, 15 predicted proteins | sample II_Bog_N1_3_FD_198794 | JGI IMG/M metagenome (GOLD analysis project Ga0302196, IMG submission 198794) | Peat permafrost microbial communities from Stordalen Mire near Abisko, Sweden - II_Bog_N1_3 | ecosystem: Environmental > Terrestrial > Soil > Wetlands > Peat | place: Sweden: Abisko...
CATATCCTCTATGCAGCGGAGGGCGCCGAACGGTTCGCCCTCGCCCGTGGCTTTCAACGGTCGACCGACGAGGCGATGACGACGGCAGCGGCGCTGCACCGTCTCGAGGCCGTCCGGCAAGGGACGGCGCACGACGGGTGGGCCGGAGGCACCGTCGGAGCGGTCGCTCGCGATCTCAACGGCACGCTCGTCGCGGCGACGAGCACCGGAGGCCGGGTGAACAAGGGCGCGGGCCGCGTCGGCGATTCGCCCATACTGGGTGCCGGCACGTACGCGGACGATGACGCGGGCGCCTGCTCCAACACGGGCGACGGCGAAGCCGTCATGCGCGTGTGCCTCGCGAAGACGGCCATCGAATGGCTACGTCAGGGGATGCACCCCGAGGATGCGGCGCGCGCTGCCGTCGGCCTCCTGGGCACCCGCGCCGATGGCTCGGGCGGGATCATCCTCATCGACCGCTTCGGCCGCCTCGGCTGGGCGCGTTCGACATCGACCATGACCTGGGCCGCCGCCAGCGAAGGCTGGGACGAAGTCATCGGCGGAAGCTAGACGTGCGCTCTCAAACCGTGCGCTCTCAAACCGGCGTAGAAGTGCGGCGGTTTTCGTCGAGGGCAAGCGATGGCAAGGAAGGCGAGGAGCCGTACTCCTGTACGGTGACGAGCCTGACGCCGCCAGCGCGCCGCCATCGGCGAAAAACGCCGCGCTTCTACCCTAGCGGTCGGCTTCGGGGGTGATGCCGGCCTTGCGATCGAGCGCATCCTGCAAGCCGCAGCGCAGCTTGGTGGCGTGCTTGATCCGCTTCGGCTTGCGCGGCTTCGCGAGCCACTCGTGACGCTTCTTCATGCTCCAGATTGCTCGGTTTGCCATGGGGACGCGCAATTTGCCTGAGATTCTGCCCACGTCAAGCGTTTCCTCCGCTGGCGCTCGCTTCCATGCCAGTCACGCGGGTGGGATTCCCCCCACGGCGCCGCCCGCTCCCACGTCGAAGGCGGCGCCCAGACCCTCGAGGCGGGCCCACACCTCGCCCACGATCGCGCCTGCGCCCTCGGCCGACGAGCCGGCGTAGCGCGCCAGGAGCAGCTGCGACCGGAGGACCTCGAGCAGCTCTGCCAGGTCGACCAGCGCCCGCTCGTCTGCCGCGCGGAGCTGCTGCAGGCGGAGCATGCTCTCGTGCTGGAGGCGCGCCGTCGCGACCGCGCGGTCGGAGCCTCCCCGCGATTCGAGCTCGCGCAGCTTGCCCGCGGAGGCCTCGGCGTCGAAGCCCGCCTCGGCCGCCAGCGCACCCAGCTCGTCCAGTCGCGCCGCCACGCGGAGAACCTCGGCCGAGATGCGGGTCGCGATCTTCGGCGAGAACACGTCGCTCATCGGCGTCCCGGCGACGGCCTCCACGGCGTCGGCGAGCGCCTTGTCGATGCGCGCGGTGGTCGTCGCGGCGCCGGACCTCGAACGCGCCGCCCGCGGGGCGCCGAGGGCGAACGGTGCCCACAGGGGCCAGAGCGGAATCGTCGCCGCGGCCGATGCCATCGCTCGCAGGTTCCGCGCCGGCGACCGCCGGAGCACGGCGATGGCGCACGCGATGCCGATGATCCCGTAGAGGAGGAGCAGATCGCGGAGGCTCACGGCGACCGTGCCTCGTCGACCGAAGAAGGCGCGGTCGTCTGGCTGCCCGGCGCCGGGCCCGTCGGGGCGACCAGCTGGCGCGCGCTCACGTAGAGCTGGTAGGCGACGCCGCCCTCGCGCTCGTTCGTGAAGAACGGTGTGGTGCCGTGCCGGGGATCGCCGATGTACGGACGCAGCACCCACGCAGCCTGGCCGCCAACGAGGAGGAATACCCCGACGAAGACGGTGACGGTCGCGAGCTGATCCCGGCCCTTGCCGAGGCTCCGCAGGAGGAGCCCGAGCGCAGCCAGGCCGCCGAGGGCGTAGGCGAGGGCCGCGAGCAGCTTCACGAGGTGGTAGGGGGCGCCCAGGTTGATGGCGAGCCAGAGCACGGGCGTGGCCGCCAGCAGGATGAGCGAGAAGCGCGCGCCGGCGATGAGCATGATCGAGATGGCCGGACGGAGCGCCCACGGCCGGCCGAACACCGCCGTGATGGCGTGGAACGCGGGCACGCACACGACGAGCGTCCCCAGGCCTACGAGGGTGAGCTTGATGGCTGCGAAGGCGATCTGCCGCCCTCCCTGCCACGAGCCAACGGCGCCGCCGAAGAACAGCGTCCCCACGACGATGGCGGCGATGGCGTTGGCGGCGATGGGGGCGACTCCCTTGTCGGCCCTGCAGTCCTTCGCGACCTCGGCCGGCGAGCGGAGAAGACGGTTGAAGAGCGTGATCATAGGGCCTCCGTGAGGGAAGGGAGCGCGAGCCACCAGACGCGGGCCGCGAGGACGGCGGCGAAGAGAAGGAACGCGGGCATGGCGAGCGTCATCACGTTGCGCGTCGCGCGCGGCGCCGCCTGGATGAGCGGCGCGAGCTCGGACGCGAACGAGCGGCTCGCGATGGCCCCCGCGAGGAAGAGTCCGCCGAAGCCGACGGCGGTGACCGTGATCGCGTCCTCCACCGTGACGACGAAGAGCGCTGCCGCGGGCGCGAGCCCCGCGAGGACGAGGCCTGCCTTCGCCGCCGCGCGGGCCGTGGCCCGGCCGAGCGACATGGCGTCGACCGGAGCGTTGGCGAGAGCCAGGATGATGGCGAACGCGGGGACCGCGACCACGCTCACCGCCACGATGCCTGCCGGCGCGCCGAGGCCGGCGAGCAGGATGGCCAGGCCGCCCTTGCGGAGTCCGAGGGCGACGCCGAAGAGGGCCGCCATGCTCACCGCGATGGCGAGCCGGCGCCCCTCGTCGGGCCAGCTCGCCGCGGCTCCCTTCTCCTGGCCCAGGAATCGCCGTGCCCACGTGTCTGGGTCGGCGTCGGCCTCGTCGGGCCCCGCGACCTCGGTCGGAGGTCGGTCCTCCGTCGGGGGGCTAGGCGCGGGACGTCTTGACGGGGGATCGTCGGGTGGATCGGCGCTCGCGGGGAAGGCCGGGGCGAGCGAGACGGCGTTGTTTGCGTTCAAGTTTTCCTCCTCCACACGACGTAGCGCCGCTCCTGGGCGGTTCGTGGGAGGGACGTGGGAGAAAGCGGGTGGAAACAAAGGAGCCTCCCCGGGCGTTCTCTCCGCGGTGGCTCTCCAACCGAAGGTCTTGGTCGTCGAGGACGATGGCGGGATCGCCGACGCGGTCGTCTACGCCATGGAGCGGGACGGCATGGCGGCGGTCCGCGCCGGCACGCTCGAGGCGGCACGAAAGGCCGCCGATGGCGTCGACCTCGTCATCCTCGATCTCGGCCTTCCCGACGGGAGCGGCTTCACGCTGCTCGGGGAGTGGAGGCTCCGCGCGCATGGCCCTGCCGTCATCGTGCTGACGAGCCGGGACGAGGAGGTCGACTGCGTCGCCTCGCTCGAGGCGGGGGCCGACGACTACGTGACCAAGCCGTTCTCCCCGCGCGCCCTCGTCGCGAGGGCACGGGCCGTGCTCCGGAGAGGGGCGCCGGGGTCATCGAGGGGCGGAGGAGCCGGCGCGTCCGCCGCGGAGCGTCCGCCGGAGGGCGTGGCCCTCGCCATCGATCCCGAGCGGCGTGCGGCGTCCTACGGCGGCCATGATCTGGCGCTCACCAAGATCGAGTTCGACCTCCTCGCGGTCCTCGCCGCCAACGCCGGGCGTGTTCATACGCGCGAGCAGCTGGTCTCCCGCATCTGGGGGAACGGCTACTCGCTCACCGAGCGGACGGTCGACTCGCACGTCAAGGCGCTACGCCGGAAGCTCGGCGAGGCGGGCGCCAGCAGCGCGCTCATCGTCGCGGTGCGCGGCGTGGGCTTCAAGCTCAGCGAGCCGTCGTGAGCGAACGGCACGTCCGCGGCGCCTCGCTGCGGCTGCGGATCTTCGTGGCGCTCGCCGTGGCGGGTCTGCTCGGCGCGCTCGTGACGGGGCTCTACGCGGTGGCGCTGGACGGTCAGACCATCGGGTTCGGCGCGCGCCTCCTCAGCGTGGCGCCGAAGGCGCTCGTGCTCGCGATGCTCCTCTTGCCGGTGGCGGCCCTTGGCGCGGCGCTCGTGGGGCGCCGGCTGGCTCGCCCTGTCGAGCAGCTCGCGGATGCGGCCGACCGCATCGCCGAGGGCCAGCGCACGGCAAGGCTGCCGCACCTGCGCCACCGCGACGAGCGGCGCATCGCCGGGGCTCTCGCGACGCTTCGCCGCGAAGTCGAGAACCAGCCGTACGCCACCGCCTTCCTCCGCGACGCGTGCCACGACCTCAAGACGCCACTGGCCGCCATACGGGCGACGGTGGAGCTCCTGGAGGACGGGGCTCTCGACGACAGGGAGGCGGCCCAGCGCTTCGTCGGCAACCTGTCGCGCGCGGCGGGCGAGCTCGAACGCACCCTGGGCGATCTGCTGACGCTCGCGCGCCTCGAGACGGCGTCGCTCGGAAGCGATCGCACGGCCAAGCTCGGCTCGGTGGTGAGCACGGCGATGGCGCGTGTCGCGACCATCGCCGCCGCCAAGGGAGTATCGGTGGGCGCCGACGACGCACTGGACGGGCTCGGTCGCCTGCGGTGCGACCCGGTCGCGCTCGAGCGGATGTTCGGCAACCTCCTCGAGAACGCGATCCTGGCGACGCCCGGTGGAACCGTGCGGGTGTCGACCTGCGACGAGGGGCGGGACGCCGTCACGATAGACGTCGTGAACGAGCCCGCGAGCGTGGCCCGCGAGGTTCGTGGCCGCCTGTTCGAGCGCGCCGTCACCTCCCGCGAGGGCAAGGGCTCCGGTCTGGGCCTGGCCATCGCGCGCGCGGCCGTCGAGGCGCACGGCGGCCGCATCCGCTTCGTCGAGCTCGGGCCGCCGCGCGTACGCGTGCGCATCGAGCTGCCGCGCTAGCGGCTACGGCGACTCGTCCGGGTTGCCCATGTCGGGGTCCATCTGCGGCTCCTCGTCCGGCGGCCCCTGGTCGGGGAGCGGCTCGGTCGGGTTGATCTCGAGCAGCTCGATCTCGAACTTGAGGCCGGCCTTCGGCGGGATGTTGGGGGGGCTCCCCTCGTCGCCGTACCCGAGGGCCTGGGGAATGACGAGCCGGCGCGTGCCGCCGACCTTCATGCCGGGCACCCCCTTGTCCCAACCCTTCACCACCGCGCCCGTACCCAGCTTGAAATCGAACGGGGTCCCGCGGTCGCGCGAGCTGTCGAACTTCACGCCGTTCATGAGGGTGCCCGTGTAGTGCACACGCACCGTGTCGCCGGCTTTGGCCTCGGGGCCCTTGCCTACCACGTCGTCCGTGATCTTGAGCTCGGCCGGTCCAGGGTCGGGCGGAGGGGGAGGGGCGGGCTTGAACTCGCTCTCGCCCGGCTCCCCCACCTTCTTCGAGCAAGCTCCGAGCGCGGAGAGGCCCAGCAGCGCGAGGCAGAGAACGGGTGCGAACCTTCGGGTCATGGCGCGTCGTTCTCGCAGCTCGGGCTCTTCCTGGCAAGAAGTCGGGCTCGCGAGCTCACTCCGGGACGGGCACGAGCTGTAGCTCGAGGCGGACCGGCTCCTCCTTCGCCTCGACCAGCCTGTCCCACGGCAGGTAGCCCGGGGCCTCGACGCTGATGCGGTGCTGGCCCCGCGGCAGCGCCACGCCTCGCGCGGCCACGACCTGGAGCGGCCCGACGTACTGGTCGTCGATGGTGACCGTCGCCATGGCCGGCGTGCCGTGCATGCGGAGCGACACCGTCGGCCCCGAGGGGGACGCGGCGGGCATGCACGCGGCCCCGGCTGTCGCGAGCGCGAGCGCGAAGCCGGCAACGCTTGCTCGGAGCGTATGGACGGTCACTCCCATTCGATCGTCGCCGGCGGCTTCGAGGAGATGTCGTAGACGACCCGGTTGATGCCCCGGACCTCGTTGATGATCCGGTTCGAGATCTGGCCGAGGACCTCGTACGGGAGCTTCGCCCAGTCCGCCGTCATGCCGTCGACCGAGCGGACGGCCCGGACCGCGCAAGCCTCCTCGTACGTCCGCTCGTCTCCCATGACCCCCACGGAGCGCACGGGCAAGAGCACGCAGAAGGCCTGCCAGATGTTCTCGTAGAGCCCCGCCTTCTGGATCTCGTCCGTCACGATGGCGTCCGCGGCGCGCAGGACCTCGAGCCGGGCGCGCGTGACCTCCCCCAGGCAGCGGATGGCGAGCCCCGGCCCCGGGAACGGGTGACGCCAGAGGGTGTCGTGGGCCATGCCGAGCGTCTCGCCGGCGGCGCGCACCTCGTCCTTGAAGAGCTCCCGCAGGGGCTCGATGAGCTTGAGGCGCATCCGTTCGGGGAGCCCGCCGACGTTGTGGTGGCTCTTGATGACCGCGCTCGGCCCCTTGAACGAGACGCTCTCGATGACGTCCGGGTAGAGGGTCCCCTGCACGAGGTACTTCGCGTCCTTCACCTTGGACGCTTCCTCCTCGAACACCTCGATGAAGACGCGGCCGATGATCTTTCGCTTCTGCTCGGGATCGGTGACGCCCTTGAGCGCGGTGAGGAAGCGGTCCTGCGCGTCGACGGCGATGAGATTGAGGTGCATGTGCTTGCCGAACATGGCGACCACCTGCTCGGCCTCGCCCTGCCGGAGGACGCCGTTGTCGACGAAGATGCACGTCAGCCGGTCGCCGATGGCGCGCTGGCAGAGGACCGCCGCCACCGAGGAGTCGACACCTCCGGACAGGCCGCAGATGGCGCGGTCGGTCGGGCCCACCGTGGTCGCCACCTTGGCGATCGCCTCCTCCGCGAAGGAGCCTGGCGTCCACGTCGGCTTGAGGCCGGCCACGTCGAACAGGAACGAGGCGAACACCTCCGCGCCGCGGTGCGTGTGCACGACCTCCGGGTGAAACTGGAGCCCGTAGATCTTGCGCGCGGCGTCGCCCACGGCGCAAAAGGGCGTGTTGGCGGAGGTCGCGATCGTCTGGAAGCCGGGCGGCATGGCCGCGATGCGGTCGCCGTGGCTCATCCACGCGTCGACCGACTCGTGCCTGGCGAAGCGGGCGAAGATCCCCTCGGGCGCCTCGACGACGACCCGCGCGGCGCCGTACTCCCGCGCCTCCGCGCGCTCGACCTTGCCGCCGAGCAGGTGCGCGATGAGCTGGAGCCCGTAGCAGATGCCGAGCACGGGCACGCCGAGGTCGAAGATCCGACGGTCGACCGACGGCGCACCGTCTCCGTACACGCTCGCCGGGCCGCCCGACAGCACGACGGCGCGCGGGTTCTTCTTCTGGATCTCCTCGAAGCTGAGGGTGCAGGGGTGGATCTCCGAGTAGACGTGCTGCTCGCGGATCCGCCGCGCGATGAGCTGCGTGTACTGGGAGCCAAAGTCCAGGATGAGGACGAGATCACGCTCCGCCTTCGTTGCCAGCGACATGACAACGCGTTAGCACGGCCGGCGCGCGGGACGAAGGGTGCCGAGGCCGGAGCCCGAGCCAGCGCGGCAAACGCCGGCGTCAGGTTTGGTATAGGAGTCCATCATGGTGCCCGATCTCAGGTTGGCGGTGACACGCGTGGGGCCCATCGTCGTGCCGTTGCCGCGCTACCAGACCGCCGGGGCCGCCGGGATGGATCTGCACGCCGCCCTGGCGGCGCCCGTCACGCTCGACCCGCTCGGCCGGGCGAAGATCCCGACGGGCATCGCGCTCGCCATCCCCACGAGCTTCGAGGCGCAGGTGCGGCCGCGCTCGGGCCTCGCGGCGCGGCACGGCGTCACGGTGCTCAACGCGCCGGGGACGATCGACTCGGACTACCGCGGGGAGGTGCAGGTCGTGCTGGTCAACCTGAGCCATGTACCCTGCACCATCTCGCCGCTCGACCGCATCGCCCAGCTGGTCTTCGCGCCCGTCGCCTACGCCGAGCTCGTCCTCGTCGACGAGCTCGACGCGACAGCGCGCGGAAAGGGCGGCTACGGATCGACCGGCTGAGCGGATCGGGCTCGCACCCCGCGTGACGGGTGGCAAGCTTTCGCTCTCGATGGTCGACGTCGCCTTCGCACCGAGTCCCATCCCGCGGCCATGCCTCGATGCTGCACGATCCCGCGTGGGGCTCGTGATTCGAGGCTGGCGGCTCCTCCGCTTGCTGGGCGTCGGGCCGCTGACGGCGGCCTACGAGGCGCGCCGCGAAGGGGCCGCACCGGACGGGGGGCACGCCACGCTGAAGCTCATGGTGGGTCCAGCCGCGGGCCTGGGAGCGCTCCACAAGCAGTTCATCCGCGGCGCCTACGCCGCCAACCGCTTCCGCCACCCGCGCGTCTTGCCTGTGCTCGGGGACGGCGTCGACGAGGGCGGAGCGCCCTTCGTGCTGCGGGCGTGGGCCGAGGCCGAGCCGCTGCACACGTGGCTCGCCAACACTTCGTGGACGTCCATTCGTCGCCTCATGCCCGCGCGCGCCTTGCTCCGCATCGCGGAGCAGGTGCTGGACGCCATCGAGATCGCCCACGCGCATGGCATCGTCCATGCGGCGGTGTCACCCCACAACATCCTCGTCACCCCGCGAGGCACGGTTCGGCTGTGCGACTTCGCGTCGCCTCCCGGCAGCGGTCTGCCCGCGGTGCTCGAGAACGACGTGCTGTCGCCGATTCGCATCGGTCCGTTCACGGCGCCGGAGCGACGCGAGGCAGCCGCCGTCCCGCCGAACGAGCAAGGCGACGTCTACGCGGTCGGAGCCTGCCTCCTCTACGCGCTCACGGGATCCACGCCCGCCGACCTCTCCATCGGGGATGGTCCCGTGCTCGGCGGGGGCCTGGCGGGAGAAGCGCTCGCCGAGGTCGTGAACCGCGCAATCGCGAGAGACCCGGGCGATCGGTACCCGAGCGCGTACGCGATGCTGGGCGACGTGCGCCGCGTGATGGCCGGCCGTCCCCCGAAGCTCGTCGCCGCGGAGCGGCCGGTCCCGACGGGGCGGCTCTCGTCGTCGCTGTCTCCGGTCAGGCCGGAGACGGGGCAGTTCGAGCCTTCGCGCGCGAGCGTGGACCCCGCGCGCCAGGTCGGGTGGGAGGAGTGGCGCGGCAACGTGCTCCTCATCCTCGCCATCCTCGCGCTCGTCAGCGTGGCCACGCTGGTCGTCGTCCGGGAGCGGGCGGAGGACACGCGGACGCACCCGGCTCTCGAGGGCGAGCTGGTTCGCTGACGGCGTCCGTCAGTCCTCGCCGCGCTTGATCTGGTAGGCGCGGATCTTCTTGTGCAGGTTCGTGCGCTCGACGCCGAGCACGATGGCCGTCCGCGAGATGTTCCAGCCCGTCAGCTTCAGCGTGTCGACGATGTACTGGCGCTCGGACTTCTCGCGGAAGTCCCGCAGCGTGAGGTGGCCGGGTGGGGGGCCTGCACGCGTGGGCCCCGCCTCGTGCGGCTCGTCCTCCATCGGGGTCGGCTCGGGCGGGCCGGGCTCGTCCTCCTCGCCGAAGGGGCTCTCGTGCGGGTCCTCCGGCAGGTCGGCGATCGTGACCCGGTCGCCCGACAGGATGGCCATCCGCTCGACGACGTTCTTGAGCTCGCGCACGTTGCCGGGCCACTTGCGCGTGACGAGCGCCTTGATGACGTCCTCGTCGATGGGCTTCGGCTTGGTGCCGTTCTCGCGCGAGAAGCCGTCCATGAAGGACTGGGCCAGGATCGGGATGTCCTCGACGCGCTCGCGGAGCGCCGGGCTCCGCAGAGGAAAGACGTTGAGCCGGAAGAACAGGTCGTCCCGGAAGAGCTGGTTCTCGACGGCCTTGGCGAGATCCTTGTTGGTCGCCGCGAGGACGCGCACGTCGACGTGCATCACGTGCTCGCTGCCCACGCGCGAGATCTCGCCGGACTGGAGCGCGCGAAGGACCTTCGCCTGCGCGACCAGGTCCATGTCTCCGATCTCGTCGAGGAAGAGCGTCCCGCCGTGGGCTTGCTCGAAGAAGCCGCGCTTCTTGGCCTGGGCGCCCGTGAACGCCCCGCGCTCGTGCCCGAAGAGCTCGCTCTCGATGAGCTCGCGCGGGATGGCCGCGCAGTTGACCTTCACGAACGGCCCGTCGGTCCGCGGCGACAGCCGGTGGAGCGCGCGCGAGATGAGCTCCTTGCCCGTCCCGCTCTCGCCCATGATGAGGACGCCGGCCTTGGTGGGGGCGACCTTCTCGATCTCGTGAAAGAGCTTCTGCATCGCAGAGCTCCTGCCGATCATCTCGTACTTCTGCGACTGGAGGGCCGTGGCCTCGGCCAGGGCGCGGCGGGTCTTCTCCGCCTCGAGCACGTTCTTCACGCTGACGAGCACGCGCTCGCGGTTGAGCGGCTTCTCGAAGAAGTCGCTCGCGCCGAGCTTGATGGCCTGGACGGCGTCGTTCACCGTCGCGTGTCCGCTGATGACGATGATGGGGATGTCCTTGATCGCGTCGTCCTTGCGGATCTTCTCCAGCGCGTCGAGGCCGCTCATGTCGGGCAGCTTGACGTCGAAGATCGCGAGGTCGACCGGGATCTCCGGGTTCGCGAGCAGCGCGAGGCCTTGCTCGGCCGTCTCGGCGCCCAGAACCTGGTAGCCCTCGCCCTCCAGGACGAGCTGGAGGGTGCGGCGGATGTTCTTCTCGTCGTCGACGATGAGGACGGTCTTGGCGGTCGGAGTGCCGGGCGGCGGGTTCGAGATCACGCCCGGGACGCTAGTCCCGGAGAACGCCGCGGTCGAGACGTAGCCGAGCTCGGGGTGCCACGAGGGCCCTGAGCTCAGTTCACCACGATGCCGAGCCAGATGTTCGTCTGCGTCCCGAGCTGCGACTGGACGATGAACGTCTCGCGGTTACGCTTGCTCGCCGCGACGACCTTGACGGTCATCTGGATGGTGTCGCCGTTCTGGCCGGTCGTCTTGTCGAAGGTGAACGCCAGCTCGGCGGGTCGGCCCGCAGCGGCCGCCGTATCGGTGGCGCTGACGGTCCAGGGCCCCGACGTCGGTGCCGTGCTGAAGAGGTTGAGCGGGATGGTCTTGCTGGCGCCCATCGCGATCTGGGCGCCCCACGCGGTCACCGTCATGCCCTCGTAGCTCGTGGGCACGAGCGTCATCACCGGGACGGTGTTGAAGTAGACCTCCCCGGCGAGCGCAGGCACGCAGGGCTCCTGGCCCGCCTTCGCCGCCTTGTTCGACCAGGAGCGCTGCACCTCGTAGAGGGGCATGTCCGGGAACTTCGTGAACGAGCTCTGGAACTGGGCGCACATGTCCCCGATCTCGCCGCCGCCGAGGAAGGACGCCCAGTAGAAGTTCGCGTAGTCGGCCGTGTAGTACGCCGGGGTGTCGACGGGGAACGGATCGGTCGCCGCCTCCAGGAACTCGTGGCTCGCGGCCGAGGTGAGCGTGTCGAGCGCGCTCAGGCCGTCGTAGCCGGGGCAACGAGGCACGACCGCGTAGGCGACGTCGAGGAAGTCGTGGTTCTGATCGAGCTGGATGTTCTGGTGGTAGCCGCCGAAGTAGACGCAGCTCGTCTCGACCCCGCCGCCGGGCGGGCCGCCGCCGTCGACCCCGCCGGCGTCGGCGGGGGGAGCCGTGCCGGTGTCCGGCGTGCCGCCGTCCGCGGCCGCCGCGTCGTCGCTGCCGGCGTCCGGTCCCGCGTCGTTGCCGGGTGCGCCCGCGTCGCCGCCGAGGGTGATCGTGGTCGTGGCGGGGTAGAAGAGCGCGTAAAGAGTGTTCCCATCCGGCTTGGGCCACGCGGGATCGTTCGAGTTGAGCTTCGCCGCGAGCCACGGCTCGATGGCGCTGTCGTCCAGCATGGCGGGCGGGTTGTCCTCCGCGGTCAGCACGATCGGCGTGAGGCCCGTCGCCGCGCCGACGCCGTACTCGGTCGTGACGGCTTTCCAGAAGTTCGTATGCCCGACCTTGCTCACGAAGTCCGCGACCGACATCTGTGTCGTCTTGTCGGGATCGTTCGCGAAGAAGATGGGCACGATCTTGGGCGCCGTCATGACCGGTCCGCCGAGGGTCATGACCTGCGGCGGGTCGACCGGGGCCTTGGCCGGGTAGGGGTAGACGGGCGCGTCCGCGGCGTCTGCGTCCCCCGGCGTGCCTGCGTCGGCGGGCGGCGCCACGACGTCGGCGCCCGCTTCCGCCCCGGGGCTCGGGCCGTCGTTGGTGTTGGTCTGGCCGCAGGCCGCGGCGAGGACGCCGAGTGACGCGGAGACGATGCAACTGAGGAACGCAAGCTGGGTGACGCGCAAGGGGGTGCTCCTTCTTTGGCGGGCACGGAACCGTCGTCCCAGGCTGAAGTAAAGGCCTTTTCGCACGGACCAGGTCCGTTCGTGACGCAAATGCGCCCCGGGCCGAAGATGACGATGACGGTGAATGCGCCGCGTCTTGCCAGGCTGTCGCCGCCGAGGGCGCAGCTTCACTTCTCCCCGGGGCCGGGGATCGCCTCGAGCGACTTGTCGCTGGGAGGTTTGGGAGTCGGAGGCTTGGCGCTCGGCGGTGGCGCCGCTCTCCGTGTGCCCTCCTTGATGGCACGACGGGCCTCGAGCACGCGCGGGCTCGTGTCCCCCGCCGGATCGATCCGCCACGCGTCGTCCAGCTTGTCCCGGCACTCGTCCCAGCGCGACGCAGCGCACGCGCCGTAGGCGTCGTCGCGGAGATCCTTCGCGATGTCCTGGTCGGTACGGACGGGCGCCGTGGGAGGCGGCGTGTAGGGAGGCTCGGGGGTGATCCTCGGGGCCCGCGAGCGGAGGAGGAAGTACGCGGCGGCGATGGTGGCGACCAGCAGCAATCCGAGGACGATGCCGATGATGGCCAGGTGGCGCCTGTGGCGCGCGGCGTACTTGTCGCCGAAGCGAGCGAAGCGCTTCTTGACGGCGTTCGGCGTCGTCCCGAGCTCGGCCGCGAGCGCCTCGTAGCTCAGGTGCTCGTTGGCCTTGCGGCGGATGAGATCGAGCGTCTCGAGGTCCTTCGGGTGCCTTGCCGCCTCCCGCGCGATCCATGGCTTGATGTCGCGAGGGTCGCCGAGCGTGCCGTCGGTCGTGTCGGGAACCGCCTCGCGATGCACGAACATCGCCTCGGCGCGCTTCTGGAGGGCCAGGGCCTCGTAGTGGTCGGCGACGGTCCGATCGAAGAGCGTGTCCAGCCAGAACGGCATGGTCTCTTCGCTCGTGGGGCGGCTCCTGGCCGTACGCGCCCGCACGAAGGTGCTCTGGACCATGTTCTCGGCGTCCTGCCTCCGGACCTTCTTCTTGGCGCGGTCGAGGAGGTGCTGCCGCGTCTCGGGACGGACGATGTAAGCGAGGACCTTCTCGACGGAGATGCCTGTGCCGGCGTCGGCGTCGTTGGCCGGAGTGTCCGGCGAGAGGACGATGACGACCTGGGAGGGCGCGGGGGCGGGCGCCGCAGGGGCGGGGTCGTCCGCGGTGGGGTCGGGGGTCTCCTCGCCGGGGGCGCGCTTGCCCTTGGGTTGCGTGGTCATGGGAAAAAGGTGGGAACGAGGGTAGGGCAAAAAGGAGCCGGGGGGTGGGCGTTCTCGACGCGCGGATAGGCCGAAGTCGGGCATGGCCGCGCGCAAGGGGCCCGCGCCTTCGCGGCGCGCGCCTGTGCCTCTGCGGGAGGAGCCGACGCCTCCACGGGAGGAACCGGCGCCTGCGCGTGAGGCGCGGGTGCCTCGGCGGGAGGAGCTCGCGCATCAAGGTCGGGACGCCGCGCCCTTGCGAGAGGAGCTCACGCCTGCACGTGAGGCGCGGGTGCTTCTCGCGGAGGCGCTCACGGCTGCACGTGAGGCGCGGGCGCCTCCGCGGGAGGAGCTGACGCCCGCGCGTGAGGCGGGGGCGCTTCTCGCGAAGGCGCTTACGCCTGGACATGAGGCGCGGGTGCCTCCGCGGGAGGAGCTGGCGCCTGCACGTGAGGCGCGGGTGCTTGCCGCGAAGGCGCTCTCGCCTGCACGTGAGGCGCGGGTGCTTGCCGCGAAGGCGCTCTCGCCTGCACGTGAGGCGCCGGTGGCTCCGCGGGGGGAGCTGACGCTTGCACGTGAGGCGGGGGTGCCTCCGCGGGAGGCGCTCGCGCCTGCACGTGAGGCGGCGGTGCTTCTCGCGAAGGCGCTGACGCGTGCACGGCGGGGCGCGGATGCCTCCGCGGGAGGAGCTGAGGCCTGCACGCGAGGCGCAGGCGCCTCAGCGAGAGGAGCTGCCGTCTCCACGTGAGGCGGGGGTGCTTCTCGCGAAGGCGCTCACGCCTGCACGCGAGGCGCCTGTGCCTCAGCGAGAGGGGCTGCCGCCTTCACGCACGGCGCTGGTTCCTCCTCCTGGCCGTCTGCACACCTGCCCGAGGCCGATCTAGCGCGGCGGGATAGCTCCGCCGTCATTGCACGAGCGTTGGTGTCGACTCGAGAGCGCGCTAGGAGCGGAGAGATGCTTGCGTTCGTTCGCTTTTTGTTCGCCTTCGTCATGGATGCCGCTCGTGGTCGCGTTGCTCTGGCCGCCGAGAACGCGTTGCTTCGCCAGCAGCTCATCGCGGCGCGCCGCCGGCTCACGGGCCGGGTCCGGTGGACCCCATGGGAGCGTTTTACGACGACCGTCGCCGCGAGCATGGCGCCGGCCTGGCGCAGCGCGATGCTGCTCCTCAACCCCGCGACGATCCTCCGATGGCACCGAGCGGGCCTGCGAGCGCTCCTGCGACGCCGCGCTCGACCGGTCGGGCGTCCGCCCACCGCGCGGGCGGCGCTCATCCGCGAGATGGCGGCGAGCAACCCGCGGTGGGGTGCGGAGCGGATTCGCGGCGAGCTCCTCAAGGTCGGCATCCGGGTCAGCAAGCGCACCGTGCAGCGGTACGTGAAAGGCTCGCGACCAACTGGCGGCGGACAGCGCTGGTCCACCTTTCTCTCGAACCACGTGACGTGGGCCACCGACTTCGTGCAGACGCACGACGTCTGGTTTCGCGAGATCTTCGTGCTCTTCGTCGTCGACCTGCGGCGGCGGATGGTCGTGCACGCGGCCGTGACGTACGCGCCGACGGACGACTGGTGTGCCCAGCAGGCGGTCGACGCGACCTCCGGCGTCAGGGCGCCGGAGGTTCTCATCTGTGACCACGACGTGAAGTTCGGCGCGGCTTTCGCCCGCGCTCTCGCCAGCGTGGGCGCTCGCGTGGTCCGCACTTCGATCCGCGTCCCGGACATGAATGCGTTTGCCGAACGGTTCGCCGGCACGTTGCGGCGCGAGCTGCTCGACCACGTCCTGCTCCTCAATGAGAGCCACGCGGACGGCGCCGTCGGTGAGTTTGTGCGCTTCTATAATGAGGCGCGGCCGCACCAGGGCCTCGGGCAGGAGCAGCCGGTGGCGCGGGCGCCGGAGGTCGTCGGGCCGGTCCGAGCGGTGGCGGTTCTCGGGGGGTTACACCACGACTATCGGCGGGCGGCGTGACGGCGTGGATTAGTAGCCATGACGGGGGGCGGAGAGCTCGTGTTGGGGCCAGCCTTAGTCAAGACCGGGGCTTCAATGCTTCAACGGGGCCGCCCCCGAGCGGGGGCGGAGAGAACGTTGGTTGGCTCATCCTGACCATCATTCTACGCGCTTCAACGGGGCCGCCCCCGAGCGGGGGCGGAGAGTTGAACTTCGCACCCTCGATCGCTGCCCGGTAAGTGTTGCTTCAACGGGGCCGCCCCCGAGCGGGGGCGGAGAGGCGCCGTCGGAGATTCCGGAGCGGATCCGAGCGGGGGAGTGGCGGCTTCAACGGGGCCGCCCCCGAGCGGGGGCGGAGAGAGAATACAGG
>Ga0302196_10002981_pt1 | contig 15682 bp, 13 predicted proteins | sample II_Bog_N1_3_FD_198794 | JGI IMG/M metagenome (GOLD analysis project Ga0302196, IMG submission 198794) | Peat permafrost microbial communities from Stordalen Mire near Abisko, Sweden - II_Bog_N1_3 | ecosystem: Environmental > Terrestrial > Soil > Wetlands > Peat | place: Sweden: Abisko...
GTCAAGCGGACCGGGCACCTGCTGGAGATCCCCGTCGGTGACGCACTGCGGGGCAGGATCGTCTCGCCGCTCGGACTCCCGATCGACGGCGGCGGTGAGATCGCGACCACGCAGACGCGGCCGGCCGAATTCAAGGCGCCGGGCGTCGTTCAGCGCCAGCCGGTGCTTCAGCCGATGCAGACCGGGCTGAAGGCGATCGACTCGATGATCCCGATCGGCCGCGGGCAGCGCGAGCTGATCATCGGCGACCGCCAGACCGGCAAGACGGCGATCGCGCTCGACACGATCATCAACAACCGCGACACGGGCGTGGTCTGCATCTACGTCGCAATCGGCCAGCGCATGTCGACCGTGGTCGCGCTGGCCGAGACGCTGCGGGCGCACGACGCGCTGGAGAACACGATCATCGTGGCCGCGGCCGCCGACGAGGCGGCGCCGATCAAGTACATGGCGCCATATGCCGGCTGCGCGATGGCCGAGCACTTCATCTACAACGGCGGCCACGCGCTGGTCGTCTACGACGACCTCACCAAGCACGCCTACGCCTACCGCCAGATGTCGCTCCTGCTGCGGCGCCCGCCGGGACGCGAGGCCTACCCGGGCGACGTTTTCTATCTGCACTCGCGCCTGCTCGAGCGCGCGGTCAAGCTCAACGACTCACTTGGCGGCGGCTCGATGACCGCGCTGCCGATCATCGAGACGCAGGCGGGGGACGTCTCGGCCTACATCCCGACGAACGTGATCTCGATTACCGACGGCCAGATCTTCCTCGAGCCGAAGCTCTTCAACTCGGGTGTGCGCCCGGCGATCAACGTCGGCATCTCCGTCTCGCGCGTCGGCGGCAATGCGCAGATCGGTCCGATGAAGAAGGTTGCCGGCCGGCTCAAGCTCGAGCTCTCGCAGTACCGCGACCTCGAGGCCTTCGCGCAGTTCGGCTCCGACCTGGATGCCGACACGCAGCGCACGCTGGCGCGTGGCGAGCGCCTGGTCAAGGCGCTCAACCAGGGCGAGCGCCAGCCGCTGGCGGTCGAGGATCAGGTGTTGCAGGTCTACGCCGCGACCAATGGCTTCATCGACCGCATCGCCGTCGAGCGCGTCCCTGAGTTCCTTGCCGATCTTGTCTCCACCGCGCACTCCCGCTTCAAGGAGCTGCGCGCGAAGATCGCCTCCGGCGATTGGTCGGATGAGACCCAGGCGGCAACGAAGGCGGCCGTTGGCGAGTTCGCCGAGGACTTCGGCTACGACCTCGACGAGGAGGGGCAGCCGCTCGACGATGACGCGCCGCCGGCGCCTGAGCCGCGAAGTGAGGCGAGCGCTCCCGAGGCGTCCGATCACGACGGCGAGCAGCCGCCGGACGAGGAGCCGCCTGGCGGCGGCGAACGCGAGCCGGAGGCCGCGACGGCTTAGCCGTCGGGCCTCCTCAGGGCAGCCATGGCCTCACAGCGCGAAGTACGAACCCGCATCGCGAGCTTCAAGAACATCCAGAAGATCACGCGCGCGATGGAGGCCGTGTCAGCAGCTCGCCTGCGCCGCGCCGAGCAGCGGATCGCCGCCCTGCGCCCCTACGCGGACGCCCTGCGGCGGATGACTCGCCAGGCCGCCAAGGACGCCGGCGCCGAGGCTTCCCGGCTGCCACTGCTGGCAGCGCGCGAGCAGGAGAACAGCGTCGGCCTGCTGCTCGTGACCGCGGATCGCGGTCTCGCGGGCGCGTTCAACTCGCAGATCCTTCGCGCCGGCCTGCGGCTCGGCGGCGACCTCGAGGCCGAGCGCAAGCAGATCGTGTGGTTCGCGTCGGGACGTCGCGGCGTCTCCTCGCTGACCTTCCGCGGCCATGCGCCGGAGGGGGCCTACACCGGCTTCACCGACCGCCCGTCCTACGGCGATGCTCGCCGGATCGCAGACGACCTGACCAGCGCCTTCATCGATGGCAAGCTCGACCGCGTGGAGATCCTCTACAACGGCTACGTCTCGCCGCTGACTCAGCGCGTCACCCGCGAGATCCTGCTGCCGGTGTCCGCCGCCACGATCCTCGGCGAGGACGACGACGGCGAGAGCGCCGGTCCGGCCGGGCCCCGGGCGCTGGTCGACTACGAGCCCGACGCGGAGGAGATCCTGCGTGTGCTGCTGCCCGACTACGTCGAGGTGTCGATCTACCGGGCGCTGCTCGAATCGACCGCCTCCGAGCACGGAGCACGGATGACGGCGATGCGCAGCGCCTCCGAGAACGCGGGCGAGCTGATCGAGGACCTCGCGCTCGAAATGAACCGTGCCCGCCAGGCCGAGATCACGCAGGAGATAATGGAAGTCGTCGCCGGCGCCGAGTCGCTGGTCTAGGACTCGAGCAAAGGAGCCAGTGCCGATGGAAGCCTCCACCCCCCCAAAGCCGTCAAGCTCAGCTGCGCGCAAGGCGCGCAGCGACAAGCAGGCCGCGCCGAACGTCGGCTACATCGAGGAGATCCAGGGGGTCGTGATCGAGGCCGTCTTTCACGACCGCTTGCCCGAGATCAACCACGCGATCACGGTGCCGCGCGCCAGCGGCGCCGAGGAGGCAGTGGGCATCTCGACCGATGCCGACGCGCTGCTGGTCTGCGAGGTCCAGCAGCACCTCGGAGACAACCGGGTGCGCGCCGTCGCGATGGACTCCACCGACGGTCTTGCGCGGGGCGCGCAGATGACCGACACCGGCGGGCCGATCACCGTGCCGGTGGGGACGGCCACGCTCGGGCGCATCTTCAACGTGCTCGGAGAGACGATCGACGAGGGAGAGCCGCTGCCGGCGGACACCGAGCGTCGCGGGATCCATCAAATCGCGCCGCGGGTCGAGGATCTGACGCCGACGACCGAGATGTTCGAGACCGGGATCAAGGTCGTGGACCTACTCGCCCCCTACGCCAAGGGCGGCAAGGTCGGGCTGTTCGGTGGCGCCGGGGTCGGCAAGACCGTGCTGATCCAGGAGCTGATCCACAACCTTGCGAAGGAGCACGGCGGCCTCTCCGCCTTCTGCGGCGTCGGCGAGCGCTCCCGTGAGGGCAACGACCTGTGGCTCGAGATGAAGGAGTCAGGGGTGCTGGAGAAGACGATGCTGGTCTTCGGCCAGATGAACGAGCCGCCGGGCGCCCGCATGCGTGTCGCGCTCTCCGGGCTGACGATGGCCGAGTACTTCCGCGATCAGGGCCAGGACGTGCTGCTGTTCATCGACAACATCTTCCGCTTCGTGCAGGCCGGCTCGGAGGTTTCGGCGCTGCTGGGGCGGATGCCCTCGCAGGTCGGCTACCAGCCGACGCTCGAGACGGAGATGGGGCAGTTGCAGGAGCGCATCGCCTCAACCCGTGCCGGTTCGGTCACCTCGATTCAGGCGATCTACGTGCCCGCCGACGACCTCACCGACCCGGCGCCGGCGTCCGTGTTCGCCCACCTCAACGCGACGACGACGCTGAGCCGCGCGATCTCCGAGAAGGGCATCTACCCCGCGGTCGACCCGCTCGACTCGACCTCGACGATCCTCAAGCCCGACATCCTGGGCGACGAGCACTTCCGCGTCGCCAACCGCGTCAAGGAGATCCTGCAGCGCTACAAGGAGCTGCAGGACATCATCGCGATCCTCGGCATCGACGAGCTCTCCGACGAGGACAAGGTCACCGTCCAGCGCGCGCGCCGGATCGAGCGGTTCCTCTCGCAGCCGTTCTCGGTCGCCGAACAGTTCACCGGGACACCGGGCGAATACGTGCCGATCGCCGAGACGATCCGCGGCTTCGCCGAGCTGATCGAGGGTAAGCATGACGACGTCCCCGAGAGCGCCTTCTTCCTCAAGGGCACGATCGAGCAGGTGCTCGAGGCGGCCAACAAGAGCAGCTGATGGCGCGCAACCGGTTCGTGGCCGAGGTTCTCACGCCGGAGGGCGAGATCTTCAACGAGGAGATCGAGATGCTCTCGACGCGCACGACGGTGGGATCGATCGGTCTGCTCGCCAACCACGAGCCGCTGCTCGCGCGGCTCGAGCCGGCGGAGCTTCGCCTCTATCGCTCAGAGACCGACATCGTCCGCTTCGCGCAGGCCGAGGGCTACGTGCAGATGTCCCAGAACCACGCGCTGGTGCTGGTCGAGGAGGCGCTCGATCCGGCGAGCCTGAACGCGGCTGAGCTGACCGAGCGCGTGGAGGCGGCGCGACGCGCGCTCGACGCGGCGCCGGCCGGCAGCGAGGAGGCGGCCCGCGCCCAGCGCGACCGCCGGCGGGCGGAGGCGTTTCTCGCGATCGCCACCGGCGCGCACTAGGGCGCTCGCGCATGCGGGCCTTGCGTGGCGGGCTGAGCCGGCCACGACCCGGACAGCGCACTCGCGCCGCAACCGCGGCGCGAGTGCGGATGAACGCCGGGCCTCGTCGTTAAGCTTTCCCACATGACTTGGAGACCACTGCGCGCGCGACGCCTGCTTGCGCTCGGCGCATGTTCGCTCGCGATATCGGTCGCGGGCGGCGGCGCCGCCATTGCCGGCACGATCCACAGCCAGTCCAGCCCGAACTGGGCCGGCTGGGTGGCTCTGCCCGCCGCGCGCTCAGCGCGGATCGCCCAGCGCTTCATCACGATCAAGGCCTCCTGGGTTCAGCCGGCCGCGACCTGCACCCGCGGCCGCACGACCTTCGCGGCGTTCTGGGTTGGCCTCGGGGGCTACTCGCAGCGCTCACAGGCGCTCGAGCAGATCGGTACGGAGGCCGACTGCAGCAAGCTCGGCGAGCTCTTCTACTACGCCTGGTATGAGCTGCTGCCGGGCCCGCCGATCACCATCACCGGGATCAGGATCACCCCTGGAGACTCCGTCAGCGCTTCCGTGCACGTCAGCTCTGACAACGTGACCGTAACCCTGAAGGACCTCACCACCAACGCCAAGCAGTTCGTCAAGCGCGCCGTGATGCGGCGGCCGCCGCCCGACACGAGCGCCGCGGAGTGGATCGCCGAGGCGCCGTCCAATTGCAACGGCGACAACCACTGCCGCCCGCTGCGCCTGACCAACTTCGGCCAGATCGGCTTCACCTCGGCGTCGGTGACCTCGATCGGCAGCGCCGGCCGCCACAGCGGCCCAATCGACGATCCGGTGTGGGACAACGGCTCGATCGTGCTGAGCAGCAACGGCAGCCTCACCTACACGCCAAATGAGGAGAGCTACGCGCTGCCCAGCCTGCTGACCCGCGCCGGCACCGCGTTCACCGTCGCCTACGGAGTGGGCGGGCCGACCGGCCCGACCGGCCCGACTGGACCGACAGGCGCAACCGGCGCAACCGGCGCGACCGGCGCAACATCCTGACGTTGCACTGCGCCGGCGGCGCGCCGCGCGCCGGCCGGCGTGGCGACCGCGCCGGCGGTGAAGGCTCCGATAGCCTTGCGTGCGGATGAAAGCGGCGCGCGAACCGATCGGGGTGATCGGCACCGGTTACGTCGGGCTCGTCACCGCCGCCGGTTTTGCGGATCTCGGCAGCGATGTCTACTGCGTGGACATCGACGAGGCGAAGATCGACACGCTTGTGCGGGGAGAGGTCCCGATCTATGAACCGGGCCTCGCGGAGGCGATCGCGCGCAACCGCGACCGGCTGCACTTCTCGACCTCGGTGGCGGAGGCGATCGCCGGCGCGCGGCTGCTGTTCGTGTCAGTCGGCACGCCGCCGACCTACGCCGGCGACGCCGACCTGTCCGCGGTCCTCGCCGTGGTCGACGCGATGCCGGCCTCGGCCGAGCACGCGCTGGTGATGAAGTCGACGGTGCCCTGCGGGACGGGCCGCTCGATCGTCCGGATGCTCGCGCGGGAGGGCAAGGGCGCGCTGTCCTACGTCTCCTGCCCGGAGTTTCTGAAGGAGGGCACGGCGCTCGAGGATTTCAAATGCCCCGACCGGGTGGTCGTCGGCGACGACGAGGACGGCTGGGCCGCTGACGCCGTCAGCGAGCTGTACGCGCCGCTCGGCGCGCCGCTTTTGCGCACCGACGTCGCCAGCGCCGAGATGATCAAGCTCGCTTCCAACGCATTCCTGGCGACCAAGATCTCCTTCATCAACGAGATCGCGAACGTCTGCGAGGAGACCGGGGCAAACGTGCTCGAGGTGGCAAAAGGGGTCGGCCTCGACCAGCGGATCGGGCCGAAGTTCCTCTCCGCCGGGATCGGCTACGGCGGCTCGTGCTTCACCAAGGACGTCAGCGCGCTGAAGCTGCTCGCTGCCAACTCCGGTTACCACTTCCAGCTGCTCGGCTCGGTGATCGAGGTCAACGAGCTCCAGAAGCGCCGGGTCGTCTCGAAGCTGACGCGCCGCCTGGAGTCGCTGGCGGGCAAGCGGATCGGGCTGCTCGGGCTGGCCTTCAAGCCGAACACCGACGACATGCGCGGCGCGTCCTCGCTCGTGCTCGCGGCACGACTGACGGCCGAGGGGGCGACGGTCCGGGCGTTCGACCCGATCGCCACCGAGGAGGCCCGCAAGATCATGCCCGAGCTGGACTGCATGGGCAGCGTCGAGGATGTGATCGCCGGCGCCGACGCGATCGTGCTGGTCACCGAGTGGCCGCAGTTCCTCGCGCTGGACTGGGAGGCGGTCGCCGCCTCGATGAGCGGGAAGGTCGTGATCGACGGGCGCAACGCGCTGGACGCCGCCGCGGTCCGCGCCGCAGGCCTCGAGTACGAGGGAATCGGGATCGGATGAGTGCCGCCGGGCGCTGCGGGGGGGAGGGCCGATGCAGGCGGTGATCCTTGCCGGCGGCAGCGGGACGCGCCTTCGCCCGCTCACCTCGCGCGTCGCCAAGCCGGTCGTCACGCTCGTCGACCGGCCGTTCATCGTCTACATGCTGGACTGGCTGCGCCGCCACGGCTGCACCGACGTGATCCTCTGCTGCGGCTTTGGAGCGCAGGGCGTTGCGGCGGTACTCGGCGACGGCTCCGACTACGGCGTTGCCCTGCGCTACGTCGCCGAGTCGGAGCCGCTCGGGACCGGGGGCCCACTGCTGCTCGCGCGCGAACTGCTGGACGAGCGCTTCGTGGTCTGCAACGGCGACATCCTGACGGACATCGACCTCGGCGCGCAGATCTCCGAGCACGAGCACACGGGCGCCGCTGCGACCCTCGCGCTGGTCTCCGTCGAAGACGCCAGCGCCTATGGAATGGTGCGCCTTGCGCCCGATGACGCGGTCCTCGAATTCGTCGAGAAGCCGAGCGAGCCGGGCTCCGGCGGGGCCCTGATCAGCGCCGGCGCCTACGTGCTGCAGCGCAGCGTGCTCGAGCTGATCGCCCCGGGACGGCAGGTCTCGATCGAGCGCGAGGTCTGGCCGGCGCTGATCGGCACCGGGCTCTACGGCCACCGGGCCAACGGCTACTGGCTCGACATCGGCACGCCAGAGCGCTACCTGCAGGGCAGCTTCGACATCATCACCGGAGCCGTCAGGGTCGATGATCGTCCCGCTCGCGACTCGGGTGCGATCGGCGCTCGCTGCGAGATCGCCGACGACGCGACGATCGGCGAGCTGGTCGTGCTGGGGGAGGATGTCCGGGTTGGCTCCGGCGCTTCGATCGAGCGCTCGGTCGTGCTCTCGGGAGCACAGATCGGCGCCGGCTCCGTGCTTCGCGACAGCATCGTCGCCGAGCGTGCGAAGATCGGGCGCAATGTCGAGCTGCGCGATGGTGTGGTGGTCGGGGAGGACGCGCAAATCGCGGCGGGCCACCGCGTCGAGGCCGGCGCCAGGGTCGCTGCCGGGGAGCGCGTATGAGCACGCTTGACCGTGCGAGTATCGACGCGCTCGACTCCGGCCACATGCTGGGCGACATCCTCGCCATGCCGGAGCAACTCGGCGACGCTCTGTGGCGAGTCGAGTCCGCCGCGATCGAGCCGATCGAGACCGCGGGCGGGCTGATCGTGGCCGGCATGGGCGGCTCGGCGATGGGCGGCGCCCTGGCTCGCGCGGCGCTCGCCGACCAGGCCTCGCGCCCGATCCTGCAAGCCACCGGCTACGGCCTGCCGTCCTGGATCACGCCGGATACGACGGTGCTCTGCGCGAGCTATTCCGGCAACACCGAGGAGACGCTTGCGTGCTACGAGTCGGCGGGCGCGCTCGGGGCGCGGCGGATCGTTGTGACATCCGGTGGGAGGCTTGCCGAGCAGGCCCGCGGGGACTCGGTGCCGGTGATCCCGATCCCCGGCGGCTTTGAACCGCGCGCGGCGATCGCCTATCTGCTCGTCAGCGCGCTCGAGGTGGCCGCGCTGTGCGGCGCCGGGCCGCGCCTGGCGGCGGAGATCGACGTGACGGCGTCGCACCTGGAGGGGCTGGCTGCGCAGTGGGGGCCCGACGCCGGCGATGACGCGGAGCCCAAGCTGCTCGCCCGGAGGCTGCACGGCAGCGTGCCGGTGCTCGGCGGCGCCGGCCTGACCACCGCGATCGCCTACCGCTGGAAGACGCAGATCAACGAGAACGCGAGCATGCCGGCGTTCGCCGGCGAGCTCCCCGAGCTCGACCACAACGAGATCGCCGGCTGGATGGGCGCCGGCTCGCTCGGCCCGTTCAGCGCCGTTTTCCTCGACGATGGCGACAGCCACCCGCGCCTGCGCAGGCGAATCGAGCTGACCGAGCGCTTCATCGCGCCGCACGCGCATTTCACCGGTGTCGTCTGCTCGCGCGGCGAGAGCGCGCTCGAGCGAGTCTGCTCACTCGTGCTGTTCGGCGATCTGCTCTCCTGCTACCTCGCGGCACTGAACGGGGTGGACCCCACGGCGGCGCCGCCGCTGGAGGAGCTCAAGCAGCAGCTCGCCGCGTCCGAGTAGCGGAGCCGCCGGCCGCCGGCGCGCGTGTAACGTGTCGTGTCGCCCGCACTCCAACCTCCCGTGAGCCGATATCTCGCCATCGTGCCGGCCCTCAACGAAGCCGGGAGCATCGCGCAGATCGTGAGCGAGATCCTCCTGCACGCGGAGGAGTTCGACGTGCTCGTCGTCGACGACGGATCCGACGACGACACGGCGGCGATCGCGGCGGCGGCGGGTGCGCGCGTGCTCTCGATGCCGTTCAATGTCGGCATCGGCGGCGCCGTGCAGTGCGGCTACCTCTATGCCCGCGACAACGGCTACACGGTCGCCGTGCAGGTGGACGGCGACGGCCAGCACGATCCGCGTGACATTCGCCGCCTGCTGGCCGCGCTGGCCGAGGATCCGCCCGTGGAGATGGCCACCGGATCGCGTTTCCTCGGCGCGCAGGACGGCTACCGCCCGTCGCGCCCGCGCCGGGCCGGGATCCGCGTGTTCGCGTCGCTCGTCTCGCTGATCACCGGCCAGCCCGTGACCGACGCGACATCGGGCTTTCGCATGAGCGCGCGCCGCGGGATCGAGCTGTTCGCGCGCGACTACCCGCCGGACTATCCCGAGGTCGAGGCGATCCTGCTCCTGCACGCCCACCGCCTGCGCGTGCGGGAGGTGGCGGTGACGATGCGCGCTCGCACCAGCGGGCGCTCGGCGATCGCCGGCGGCGTCCAGCCCTACTACATGGCGAAGGTCCTGTTCGCCGTGTTCGTCGGGCTGCTGCGCAGGCGGCCGGCGCTCGAGCGGGACGAGTCGTGAGCGCGATCGTGCTCGCGGTCGCCAAGGCGCCGCCGACCTACCAGCGCGTCGCGGTGATCGCGATCGCCGTCCTTGTGCTCGCGCTGGTCGTCGAGCTGGTCCGCCGGCGGCGGCTGATGGAGCGCTACGCCCTGCTTTGGCTGCTGGCCGCGTCCGGCCTGTTCGTCCTCGGCGTGTGGCAGGGGCTGCTGACGACGCTGGCGACCGACGTCGGCATCCGCTCGGCCCCCAACGCGCTGTTCGCCCTCGGCTTCGCCTTCGTCGTGGCGTTGCTGCTGAGCCTGACGCTCGTGATCTCCCGTTTGAGCGACCAGAACAAGCAGCTGGCGCAGCGCCTGGCGCTGCTGGCGAACCGCCTGGAGGAGCTCGAGCGGGAGCCCCCCGAGCCGTGAGCGACGCCATCGCGGTCGTCGTGGTGACCCACAACTCGGCCGCGGTGCTTGAGCCGCTCGTCAGATCGCTTCAGGCGCAGCTGCGAGCGCACGATGAGCTCGTGATCGTCGACAACGCGTCGACCGACGACACGCTCGCGCAGGCGCGCCGCCTGGGGGAGCGCGCGCGGGTGATCGAAGCGGGCGCCAACGACGGGTTCGCCGCCGGCTGCCGGCTTGGCGCGCAGGCGAGCGCAGCGCCGCTGATCTTTCTCCTCAACCCCGACACGGTGCTCGCCGACGGCGCACTCGAGCGGCTCGCGGCGGTCGGCGCATCGCACCCTGGCTGGGCGGCCTGGCAGCCGGCCGTGATGCTCAGCGACGGAAGGATCAACAGCGCCGGCGGCGTCGTGCACTATCTCGGCATCGGCTGGGCGGGGCGCTGCGGCGCGCAGGCCGGCACGCTCGCGGCACTTCCGTATGAGACGGCCTTCCCGTCCGGCGCGGCGCTCGTCGTCCGGCGCGAGGACTGGCTGGCGCTCGACGGGCTGCGCGACGACTACTTCCTTTACGGCGAGGATCTCGACCTCGGCCTGCGCCTGTGGCTATCCGGACGTGGCGTGGGTGTCGAGCCGCGCGCCCGCGTGATCCACGACTACGTATTCGAAAAGGGTCCGCAGAAGTGGTACCTGCTCGAGCGAAACCGCTGGCGCACGCTGCTCGCCACCTATCCGCTCGCGCTGCTGGCGGCGCTCGCCCCGGCGCTGGCGGCGGGCGAGCTTGGAATCCTTCTGATCGCGGCGCGCGATGGCTGGCTGAGCGAGAAGCTGCGGGCGCAGCTCGCGACCGTCGCGGGCTTGCCGCGCACGCTCGAGCGCCGCCGCGCCGTTTCGCTCACACGCCGGATCGGGTCGGCGGCCTTCGCCGCGCAACTGACCGGTGAGCTTGACAACCCCAACCTTGCGCTGCCGCGGGCGGTTGCGATCGTGTCGCGCCTGTACTGGCGGATCGCACGGCGCCTGCTGCATTAAGAGAGCTCAGCTAGGATCGCCCACCGGTGGCCCGCGCGTGTCGATGATCCTGTCATGGGTCCTGTTCCCGCTGGTTCTCGCGGCGGTCGGGCTCGGTTGGGGCGCGCTCGTCGAGTGGGCCGCCGGCGAGCGCAGCGTCGGGGTGCTTGCGATTCCGCTCGGGCTCGCGGGCGCACTCGTGGTCGCGGGGATCTTCACGATGTTCTCCTTCAGCGCGCCGGCCGCGGCGCCGGTCGTGGCGGCCGGGGCGCTGGCCGGCCTGGCGCGAGCCTGGCGACGCACGGCAATCCCACCGGCGGCGCTCGTCGCGGCGCTCGGCGTGCTGGCGGTCTACGGCGCGCCCGTGATCCTCAGCGGCGAAGCGACGTTCCTCGGCTACGTGCGCCTCGACGACACCGCGACCTGGCTGGGCTTCATCGACCAGTTCTTCGCTCACGGCCGCTCGCTCTCGACGTTGCCGAGCTCGACCTACCAGCTGCTGCTCTACACCAACCTGACCACCTCCGGCTACCCCTCCGGCGCCTTCATGCTGGCGGGCGTCGGCCACTGGATCACCGGCATCGACTCGGCCTGGATCTTCCAGCCCTACCTCGCGGTGTGCGCGAGCGCGCTCGCGCTGTGCTGCTTCGAGCTGCTCGCGCCGGTCGTGGAGAGCGCCTGGCTGCGGGCGTTCGCGGCCTTCATCGCCGCCCAGTCGGCGCTCCTGTTCGGCTACGCGGCCTGGGGCGGGATCAAGGAGCTGACGGCTGCCTTCCTGTTCGCGCTCGGGATCGCCGCGACGGCGAGGCTGCTCGCCGCCGAGCGGCCGAGAGCCCGTGCGATGGTGCCGGTGGCGGTCGCCGGAGCGGCGCTGATCGTGACGCTCGGCCCGGGCGTCGTGGTCTACGTCGGCCCGGTCGCGCTCGTCCTGTGCGGCGTCCTGGCATGGCGCTTCAGCCGTGGCGCCAGGCTGTTCGTGGGCGCGCTCGTGGCGATCCCGCTGACGGCGCTGCTCGCACTGCCGGCGTGGCCGACGCTGTCGGCCTACCTGAACGCCAACAGCGCGTTCTCCACCGTCAGCAGCTCAACGGCCGCCGTCACCTCAAACCGCGCGACCGCCTACGGCAACCTTACCTCGGCGCTGCGCGCGATCCAGCTCGGCGGGATCTGGATCGACGGCGACTTCCGCAGCTTCCCCTCGCCGCCCCCGTCGCTCGTCAACCACGTGCTGATCTATCTCGTCTTCGCCGGCGCGCTGTTCGCGCTCGGCTGGACGCTTCGGCGGCGCAGCCCGGCGCTGGCGCTCTACGTGGGCGTGGCGCTCATTTCGATCGTCGTGCTCTCGCTGCTGGGCAGCGTCCCCTGGGTGATGGGCAAATCGCTTGCGATCTCCTCGCCCGCCGTGCTGCTGGCGGGGATGACCGGCGGCGCGATCCTGTTCAACGCGCGGCGCACGACCGCGGTCATCGCCGGCGTGGTGCTGCTGGGCGCGATCGCCGGGGGCGTCCTGTGGTCGAATTACCTCCAGTACCACAACGTGACGCTCGCCCCGCGCGCGCGGCTCTCCGAGTTCGAGACGATCAGCAAGCTGACCGCCGGCAAGGGCCCGGTCTTCATCAACGAGTACGAGATCTATGCCGACCGCCACTTCCTGCGCGACGCGGCGCCGGTCGAGCCCGCGGAATACCGGCCAGTCAACCTGCCGACGCTCGGCAAGGCGCTGCTGACCGACTCGGCGTGGGCCAACATCGACTCCTTCGGCGTCGACACGCTCGCGCCCTACCGCTCGCTGGTGCTGCGGATCGGGCCGACCGAGGGCCGCCCGCCATCGATCTACGGCCGCGCGCCGGTCTGGACCGGCACCTACTACCAGCTCTGGCAGCAGCCGGCCAAGCCGGCCGAGCGCGTGATCAGCCAGGTGCCGTTCGGCGACATCACCGCCGACGCCTACTGCGGCATGGCGTCCAACGTCACCCCGCCGGATCAGCCGCTGTGTCCGATCGCCCCGGCCGGCGTGCCGTCCTGCGCCACGGTCCACTCGCTCGCCTCCAGCGCCCTCGCCGACGGCGGCGAGCTGCTCGCCTACGAGCGTCCCAATCCGATCGTCGTGCGTGGCACCTCCACGCAGTGGAGTGGCGGCTGGGACGCCGATCCCTCGAGCGGCACGCTCACGCCGACCGCGGGCGGCGCGACCACGACCGCGCACATCGTGATCGCGCATCCGGCGCGCGAGTACCAGCTGTGGCTCGGCGGCAGCTTCATCCGCGGCTTCGTGGTTGATGTGGACGGCCGCCGCGTCGGCTCGGTGGCCAACCAGCTCAACCCGCCCGGCGGCTACAACCGGATCGGTGTGCCGCTGAAGCTCGCGCCGGGCGCGCACACCATCACCATCACCTATCCGAACGCCAGCCTCGCGCCCGCAAGCGCCGACAGCGACTACTACACGTCGCTGTTTGCAATAGCGCTCTCGCCGCCGGACTCGCTGATGCATTACACCGAGGTCTCACCGGCGCACGCGCAGTCGCTCTGTGGCCACTCGCTCGACTGGGTCGAGATCGTCAAGCCGGCCTGAGCTGGGGGGGCCGTGCGGGCTGGTGCATGCACCAGCCCGTCGGGCGGCGCATGCGCCGCCCGACGGATCGGTGCATGCACCGATCCGAACAACCTTGACAATCATGTGGTAGGGTTGGCGAGGCGCGATGGATGCACTGACGATCAACGAAGCGGCGCAGACCAGCGGCTGGTCGCCGCGGATGCTGCGCTACATCGAGGGGGCCGGGCTGCTCGAGCTTCCCCGCTCGGCCGGCGGTTACCGGCTCTACGGCCCGGCTCAGCTGCAGCGCCTGCGCACGCTGCGCGAACTGCTCGCCGGCTTTGACTTCGGGCTCGCCGAGCTCGGCTTCGCGCGGCGCCTGCGCAGCGAGCCGCGGCTGGCCAGCGCCGTCGAGGAGTGGTTCGAGACCGAGCCGGCGCGGCCCGAGCACGTCGCGGCCGGCGACTGGCTGCGCTGGGAGCAGGAGAAGCACCAGGCGCTGATCGCCGCCGCCACCGCCGACACCAACGACCTACTGGAGGCCGCATGACAGGACCAGCAACGCTCACCGCCGAGGACTTCAAGGTCGCCGACCTGGCGCTCGCCGAGTTCGGCCGCAACGAGATCCGCCTCGCCCAGCACGAGATGCCGGGCCTGATGTCGATCCGCGCCGAGTTCGAGGCCGCCCAGCCGCTGAAGGGCGCGCGGATCACCGGCTCCCTGCACATGACGATCCAGACCGCCGTGCTGATCGAGACGCTCGTCGCGCTCGGGGCGCAGGTGCGTTGGTGCTCGTGCAACATCTTCTCGACCCAGGACCACGCAGCCGCCGCGATCGCCGTGACGGGCGTGCCCGTGTTCGCGTGGAAGGGGGAGACGCTCGAGGAGTACTGGTGGTGCACCGAGCGCGCGCTGCGCTTCCCCGACGGCGGCGGTCCCAACATGATCCTCGACGACGGCGGTGACGCGACCCTGCTGGTGCACAAGGGCGCCGAGTTCGAACGCGCCGGCGCCGTGCCGGACCCCGCGAGCGCCGAGAACGAGGAGTTCCGCCTGATCCTTGAGCTGCTCGGACGCTCACTGGCGGAGGATCCGCAGCGCTGGACGAACGTCGCGGCCGCCGTGATGGGCGTGACCGAGGAGACCACCACCGGCGTCCACCGCCTCTACCAGCTGGCCGAGACCGGCGATCTCCTGTTCCCGGCGATCAACGTCAACGACTCGGTGACGAAGTCGAAGTTCGACAACCTCTACGGCTGCCGACACTCGCTCGTCGATGGCATCAACCGCGCCGTCGATCTGATGCTCGCCGGCAAGACCGCCGTGGTCTGCGGCTTCGGTGACGTCGGCAAGGGCTCGGCGGAGTCACTGCGCGCGCAGGGCGCGAAGGTCATCGTCACCGAGATCGACCCGATCTGCGCGCTGCAGGCCTCGATGCAGGGCTATTCGGTGCTGACGCTCGCCGACGTGCTGGGGACCGGTGACGTCTTCATCACCTGCACGGGCAACAAGGGGATCATCACCGTGGCCGACATGGCGGCGATGAAGCACCAGGCGATCGTCGGCAACATCGGCCACTTCGACAACGAGATCGACATCGCCGGGCTCGAGAGCTACCCGGGAATCGAGCGGATCAACATCAAGCCGCAGGTCGACGAGTGGCGCTTCCCCGACGGGCACTCGGTGATCGTGCTCTCCGAGGGCCGGCTGCTGAACCTCGGCAACGCCACCGGTCATCCGTCGTTCGTGATGTCGAACTCCTTCTCCAACCAGACGATCGCCCAGATCGAGCTGTTCACCCGCAACGACGAGTACGAGAAGCGCGTCTACGTGCTGCCCAAGCACCTCGATGAAAAGGTCGCCCGGCTGCACCTCGACGCGCTCGGGGTCAAGCTGACGCGCCTGACCGACGAGCAGGCGGCCTACATCGGCGTGCCGGTGGCGGGGCCGTACAAGCCCGACCATTACCGCTACTAGCCGGTGGCCCCGGGTAGGGGTGTCGTGGCCGCCGGACGCCCTTCCGGCGCCGCCTCGCGCCGCCTCGCGCTGACCCGCGCCGGGGCGGCGCGAATCGCCTGGGCGGACGGTCAGATGCCGGTGCTCGCGGCGATCCGCGAGCGCTTCGCGCGCGAGCGCCCGCTCGCCGGGCGCCGCGTCGCCGCCTGCCTGCACGTCACGGCCGAGACGGCGAACCTCGTGC
>Ga0302196_10002988_pt1 | contig 15659 bp, 13 predicted proteins | sample II_Bog_N1_3_FD_198794 | JGI IMG/M metagenome (GOLD analysis project Ga0302196, IMG submission 198794) | Peat permafrost microbial communities from Stordalen Mire near Abisko, Sweden - II_Bog_N1_3 | ecosystem: Environmental > Terrestrial > Soil > Wetlands > Peat | place: Sweden: Abisko...
GCACGCCCTTGCCGATGGCCTTGATGTAGTTCTTTTGAACCTCATAGGCCTTGAGCGGCAGGCTCTGGCGCAGGCGGATCGCCTCCAGGGTCTCAAACGCCAGATAGGGGTTGATCGCCTCGGCGCCGTAGCCGGCCAGGACGCAGAAGTGGTGCACCTCGCGCGCCTCGCCGGTCTCCACCACAAGGCCTGCCTGCATGCGTAGGCCCTGACGGATCAGGTGATGGTGCACCGCCGCCGTGGCCAGGGCCGCGGGGATCGGGATCCGGTCGGCGCTGGCGGCGCGGTCGGACAGGATCAGGATGTTGTTGTCGGCCAGCACCGCCTCGGTGGCGTGGCTGCACAGGGCCTCAAGCGCCGGGCGCAGACCCGCCTCGCCCGCGGCGGCCGGCCAGGTCGCATCCAGGGTCGCGGTGCGAAAGGCGCCGTCGACCAGCTCGGAGATGGCGCGGATCTTCTCCAGATCGGCGTTGCTCAGCACCGGTTGGGAGACCTCCAGCCGCTTGTGCGCGCCGGCGTGGCGGCCAAGCAGGTTCGGCCGCGGCCCGATCATCGAGACCAGCGACATCACCAGCTCCTCACGGATCGGGTCGATCGGTGGGTTGGTGACCTGGGCGAAGTTCTGCTTGAAATAGTCGTAGAGCAGCTTGGGCCGCTCCGACAGCACGGCGATCGGGGTGTCCACGCCCATCGACCCGATCGGGTCCTCGCCGCTGCGCGCCATCGGCTCCAGGAAGAATTGCAGATCTTCCTGCGTGTAGCCGAACGCCTGTTGGCGATCGAGCAGGCAGGCGGCGTCGCTGATCTCGATCGGCGCGCTGTTGGTCAGCTCCGGCAGCTCCTCCAGCTTGAACTGGGTCTGCTTCAGCCACTCGTCATAGGGCTCGGCGTCGGCGGCTTCAGCCTTGAGCTCCTCGTCCTCGATGATCCGGCCCTGTTCCAGGTCGATCAGCAGCATCTTGCCCGGTTGCAGCCGCCACTTACGCACGATCTGCGCGTCCGGGATCGGCAGCACGCCGGACTCGGACGCCATCACCACATGCTCGTCATCGGTGACCACGAACCGGGCCGGGCGCAGGCCATTGCGGTCGAGGGTGGCCCCGATTTGGCGGCCGTCGGTGAAGGCGATGGCGGCCGGACCGTCCCATGGCTCCATCAAGGCGGCATGGTACTCATAGAAGGCGCGGCGGCGGTCATCCATCAGCGGATTGCCGGCCCAGGCCTCGGGGATCAGCATCATCACCGCCTGGGCCAGCGGATAGCCGCCGGCGACGAGCAGCTCCAGGGCGTTGTCCAGCGAGGCGGTGTCCGACTGACCGTGCGGGATCAGCGGCCACATCTTGTCGAGATCCGGCCCCAGCAGCGGCGATTCCATGGTCCGGCGCCGGGCGTTCATCCAGTTGACGTTGCCGCGCACCGTGTTGATCTCGCCATTGTGGGCGATATAGCGGTACGGGTGGGCCAGCTTCCACGACGGGAAAGTGTTGGTCGAGAACCGCTGGTGCACCATGGCCAGGGCCGAGGTGGTCAGGGGATCGGACAGATCCTTGTAGAAGGTCCCGACCTGACCCGCGAGCAGCAGCCCCTTATAGACCACCGTGCGCGTCGAGAACGACGGCATGTAGAAGTCTTCAATGTCCGGCAGATTGTGCTTCTTGGCCAGATCGATGAGCGGGTTCTGGGTCTGCTTGCGGATGGCCAGAATCTTGCGCTCGAACGCGTCCTGGTCCTTGATCCGGCGACCCCGGCCGATGATCGCCTGTCGGATCAGCGGCATCTGCTCGAGCACGGTGGCGCCCAGGCCGGTCAGGTCCACCGGCACATCGCGCCAGCCGATCAAGGTCTGACCCTCGACGGCGATGAAGTGCTCGAACTGTCCGACCACCACGCTGCGCGAAACCGAATCCTTCGGCAGGAAGCACATGGCCACGGCGTAGTCGCCCGCGGGCGGCAGGCTCACGCCGGTGTCTTCGGCCCAGACCCGCAACAGCGCATCCGGAATCTGCAGCAGAATCCCGGCGCCGTCGCCGACCAGCGGATCGGCGCCCACGGCGCCCCGATGGTCGAGATTGACCAAGATCTCCAGGCCGCGACGAACGATATCGTGCGACTTGCGGCCCTTGATATTGGCCACAAACCCTACGCCGCACGCATCGTGTTCGTTTCGCGGATCATAGAGACCCTGCTTCAATCCTTGCCCCATATGGGTAGATCCCTTCATCCCAAAACACGCTGGCCAGTCACGCTGGCGCCCCCGTCACGCAACTGACCAAGTCCGGTTTCTGACCAATCCGCCCCTCGTCAGTCCCGTCAGGTCGCCTACCCTGCCCGCCAGACCATCCTTGTCGATGGCCTCAGGGGTCTTGGCAAGTTCCCTTACGTTCCGACGATCTGAGCGCGCGGTAAAAACAGTATATGTGCAAGAGACGCAAGGCCGCCACGGCGCAGATCGCGGAGGTTTGAGAGTCCAATAGGCCAGTCGCGCCAGCCGAATGGGCGCCCCTGTGGCGGGTTTGAAAGGTGGCGATTTGATCGACTTCAAGGCGGCGTGGATCAAAAATATCGAACCTGCGCTTCGCGCCACCTTTTCCTGCCTCAACGGGGGCGTTAGACGCTAAATCCATGCGCGCCACCGCCTTCCTCACCGCACCCTGGCGCGAACCCTTGGACGTTCTGGCCGCCTTCGCGGTTGAACCGTTCGCCCTAGGCCTGATCAGCGGCGGCGACACGGCTCGATGGAGCTATGTCGCTCGCGCGCCAGAGCGGACGATCATCGAGCCGGGTGAGCCAGCGCGGGACGCTGCGTCAGCGCTCGCCGCCCTGCTGGGCCCTACCGAGGCGGGCGAGGTCAAAGGGCCGCCGTTCCAAGGCGGGATCGCGGGTTTGATCGCTTATGAGACGGGTTGCGACACCGACGGGCTGGAATTGGCACGTTATGAGGATTGGCCGGACCTGGCCTTCGGCCTCTATCTTGCCTTGCTCGCCTTCGACCATCAACGGCGCGAGGTGATCGCCGTCGGTCGCGGCGATAGCGAGGTCCAGGCGCTAGCCCGCGCCGAAACTGCGCTCGCTTGGTTGGACGCAGCCAAACCCGCGGAACCGGCCCGGCGCGATCCGCTCGCCGCCTGGCTGAAGGCCGAGCCACCGGGCCGTTATATGGACGGGGTAGCCGATGTGGTGGCCAGGATCAGTCAGGGCGAAATTTTCCAGGCCAATATCGCCCGGCGCTGGCGCGGCCGGCTGGCGCTGGGCGCCACGCCCTTCGACCTGATGCGCCGCCTCGCCGACCAGAGCCCGGCCCCCTTCGCCGCCTATCTGCGCCTGCCCGGCCGCGCGGTGGTCTCCAATTCTCCAGAGCGATTCCTCGCGGTCACGCCGCAGGAGGGCGGCCTCGACGCCTTGACCCAGCCGATCAAAGGCACCGCGCCCCGCGGCCGCGACCCGGCCGAAGACGCCGCGCTGGCCGCCGTCCTGGCCGTCTCGGTCAAGGACCGGGCGGAGAATCTGATGATCGTCGACTTGATGCGCAACGACCTGTCGCGGGTCTGCCAGCCGGGCAGCGTGCGTGCGCCGCGCCTGTTCGAGGCCAAGGCCTTCGCCAACGTCCACCATCTTGTCTCGACGGTGATCGGCCGTCTCGCGTCGGGTCACAGCGCGCTGGATCTGCTGCGCGCCGCCCACCCTCCCGGCTCGATCACCGGCGCCCCGAAGATCCAGGCGATGAAGGTCATCGCCGCCCTGGAGGCGCCGCGTGGCCCATTCTTCGGTTCCCTGGTCTGGGCGGGGTTCGACGGAGCGATGGACTCCAGCGTGCTGATCCGCACCTGCGCCTGCGTCGAGGACGACAACGGTTGGCGGCTAGAACTGCGGGCCGGCGGCGGCGTGGTCGCCGACAGCGAGCCGGCGGTGGAGCTGGCTGAGACCGAGGCCAAGGCGGCGGCGCTCGTGGCGGCGCTGACCGGGCGGGGATGATCACCTGTTCCGGCGGCAAGTTCATATGGATCGCCTAGAATTGTCGCGTCCGCCGCAGCGCTGAACGGATCGCCAGAGCGCTTGGCGATGGCCGACACCCGGTTTTTGTGCCATTGATCGCCCAATCATCAGCCTTTCGAAGGAGCGAAGCCTATGGCCAAGGTCTTGTTTGTGGGGCTGAAACCGGAGACCGTCGATTACTCGGATCCCGCGCTTCCGCCAGGATTTAATGCTGAGAAAATTCAGGCGGGAATAGACCTCGCGGTCGAAAAAATCGCCGAGCGGGGATGGACGGGAGTGCTTTGCATGATCTCGCCGGACGATGACGGTGTCGCCGCGCTCAAATCCGACCTCGCGGACGCGCGCTACGATTGCGTGGTCATTGGGGGCGGCATCCGACTGCCGCCGAAGGGCCTTAAGTTCTTTGAGGACGTGGTCAACGCGGTTCACCGCGGCGCTCCCGGCGCTGCGATCGCCTTCAACACCCGCCCCGAAGACACCGCCGACGTCGCCGCCCGCTGGCTGGGCTGAGGCTCGACGGCAGTCGTCCTAGGGGATAGCGATGCGTCTTGACATAAAGGTGTCGTGGTCGCCTTGATCGATGACCCGACATGTCCGGCATCCAATCAGCCTGCGCCTGCGTAGCACAGGAGATGAACTCTCGCCCCGGTGAGCGCCGATGATCAAGCTGCTGCTGCTCCTGTGGCTGGCCATGGCCGCGCTGATGGCCACGGGCTGGATCGTGCAGCAGAAGGCCGGCAACGGCGGCTGGACCGACGTGTTCTGGACCTTCTCCATGGGATTGACCGGGGCGGCGGGGGCGCTGGCGCCGATCGGCGGCGTGGCCTGGCCGACCCCTCGGCAGGCGATCGTGGCCCTGCTATTCGCGGGCTGGGCCCTGCGTCTGGGGACCTATATCCTCATACGCGTCCGCACCCGGCCGGAGGACGCCCGCTACGCCAAGTTACGCGAGGCGTGGGGACCAAAGGCGCCGTTGATGATGTTCGGCTTCCTGCAGTTGCAGGCCCTCGCCGGCGTGGTGCTGCTGGCCTCGGTCGTCGCGGCGGCGCGGATCGCCGACACGGCGCTGACCCCGCGCGACTTCGCCGGTTTCGCCATCCTGGTCATCGCCGTTCTCGGCGAAGCGATCGCCGACGCCCAGTTGCGCCGCTTCGGCGCCGATCGGGTCCATCACGGCCAGGTCTGCGACGTCGGCCTATGGTCGTGGTCGCGGCATCCGAACTACTTCTTCCAATGGTTTGGCTGGCTGGCCTATCCCACCATTGCGTTGAATGTTTTCAGCCCTAATCTGTGGGGTTGGGTCACCCTCACCGCCCCCGCCTACATGTACTATCTGCTGCGCTTCGTCAGCGGCGTGCCGCCCCTGGAGGCCCATATGTTGGCCTCGCGCGGCGAGGCGTTCCGCGCCTATCAGGCTCGGGTCAGCGTCTTCTTCTTGCTGCCCCCCCGGCGGACAGCGCCCCCCTCACCCTCAGTTCGGGAAACGCCATGAGCCTGCTCGCCGCCACCATCAGCGCCGCCGAACGCGCGCCCCTGCCGGACGCCGCCCTGCGCCTGGGGGTCAGCGCCCTGGTCTCCGGCGCCCGCCGCCGACTGAGCGCCACCCGCGGTGACGACGAGGCCGCCTTCGCCCGCGCCATGGGCGACCATCCGGTGGCCTTGCATCCCGAGGCCGCCAACGCCCAGCACTACGAACTGCCAGAGGCCTTTTTCGGCTTGGCGCTCGGGCCACGGCGCAAATACTCCTCCTGCCTCTACGGGAACGGCGCGGAAACGCTGGCTGAGGCGGAGGTCCAGGCCCTTGGCGTAACCTGCGACCACGCCGACCTCGCCGACGGCCAGACGATCCTGGAGCTGGGCTGCGGCTGGGGCTCGCTCAGCCTGTGGATGGCCAAGACCTATCCGAGGGCGCGGATCACCGCAGTGTCCAATTCAGCCTCCCAACGGGCTTATATCGAGGCGCACGCCGCGGTCGAAGGCCTGACCAACCTGTCGGTGATCACCGCGGACATGAACGACTTCGACATCAGCGAGCGGTTTGACCGGGTGGTCTCCGTTGAGATGTTCGAGCACATGTCCAACTGGCGCGCCTTGCTAGGCCGCGTTCGCGGCTGGCTGAAGCCGGACGGCCGGCTATTCATCCACGTGTTCAGCCATCGCACCGCACCTTACCGTTTTGACCACACGGATCAGGCCGACTGGATAGGCCGCTATTTCTTCACCGGCGGGATCATGCCCAGCCACGGCCTGATGCGCCAGTTTCCCGACCTGTTTACGGTCGAGGCCGACTGGACCTGGAATGGTCGTCATTATCAGCGTACCGCCCTCGATTGGCTGGCCAACTTCGACCGCAACGCCGGCGCGATTTTGCCCCTGCTATGCGCGACCTATGGCGATGAGGCTGGGTTGTGGTTTAAGCGCTGGCGCCTGTTCTTCCTGGCCACGGCGGGTCTGTTCGGACACCGCGACGGCCAGGAATGGGGTGTCAGCCACTACCGTTTGAAGGCGGCTTAAGCGGCCCCTGCGCCAGGGCGGATTGAGCGCCTTCGCGGCGATCTGACAACGCTGCCAATGCGATGGCGCCACAGGTTAAGTCGATCCGCCTGCATCACGCATGAAAGATGCCGCCCTCTGTTCCCAACGCGGTTTTTGCGGGCTAATGACGCGCGGCGCCCAAGGATCGCGGCGCGGGAGCCTTGACCATGAACGCCCAAACCATCGTCATCGTCGGCGCGACAGGCGACCTGGCCAAGCGCATGCTGTTTCCGTCGCTGTATTTCCTCGACAGCGAGGGCAAGCTGCCGGACGGCTTCAAGATCTATGGCGCGGCGCGCGCCGTCCAGACCCCGGACGCCTTCGTCGACATGGTCCAGGAGTCGATCAAGGAACGCGCTGGGCGATATTTCACTGACGCCGCCTGGTCCAAATTCAAGAGCAGGCTCGCCTATCACACCCTCGACGCCGCCGATCCCGCAACCTTCACCGAGATGGCCAAGGTGCTCGAACATGCGGGCGAGACCATCTATTACCTGTCGACCTCGCCCAGTCTCTATGACGCCCTGAGCACCAATCTTCGTGAGGCCGGTCTGGTCAAGCCTGGCTGCCGCGTGATCGTCGAAAAGCCGATCGGCCGCGACCTGGCCAGCAGCCAGGTGATCAACGACAGCCTGGGCCGCTCGTTCAGCGAACGCGAAATCTTCCGGATCGATCACTATCTGGGTAAGGAGACGGTGCAGAACCTTCTGGCCCTGCGCTTCGCCAACGCCCTGTTCGAGCCCCTGTGGAACAAGGTCTCGATCGATCACGTTCAGATCAGCGTCGGCGAGACGGTCGGGGTCGAAGGCCGCTGGGGCTATTACAACGATTACGGCGCCTTGCGCGACATGGTGCAAAATCACGTATTGCAGCTGTTGTGTCTGGTGGCGATGGAGCCGCCGGCTAGCCTCGATCCAGACTCAGTGCGTAACGAAAAGGTCAAGGTTTTGCGATCGCTGCGCCCGATCATTGGCCGCGAGGTCGAACGCAAGACCGTCCGCGGCCAATATCGCGCTGGGGTCGCCAACGGCGCCCGCGCGCCAGGCTACAATGAGGAGAGTGGCGGCGCGCCGAGCGACACCGAGACCTTCGTCGCCCTGCAGGCCAATATCGACAATTGGCGCTGGGCGGGCGTGCCCTTCTACATGCGAACCGGCAAGCGCTTGCCCAGCAAGGCCTCACAGATCGTCATCCAGTTCCGCGACGTGCCGCACTCGATCTTCGCCGGCGAGAGCCTGACCGCCAACCGACTGACCATCCGCCTGCAGCCGGAAGAAGAAATCTCGCTGACCCTGATGAACGAGACACCCAGCCTGGAAGGCGTCCAGCTGCGGTCGGTCGGGCTCAATCTCAGCCTGATCGACGCCTTCAAGGAAGAGGCGCCGCGGCGGCGCATCGCCTATGAACGGCTGCTGCTCGAGGCCATCCGCGACAGCCAGACCCTGTTCGTGCGCCGCGACGAGATCGAGGCGGCCTGGAGCTGGGTCGACGGCATCATTGAAGGATGGCGGCGGTTCGACGTCAAACCGGCGGCCTATGTCGCCGGCACCTGGGGCCCGGCCGGCGCCTATGCCCTGACCGAGCGCAATGGCCACACCTGGTACGAATAGATCAGTCCAAAACCATGGCCATCGAACGGTTTTTCACCACCAGGTCCGAGTTGACCGCAGCCCTCGCCGCCGAGATCGCGCGTCGGGTGTCGGACGCCGTCGCCGAACGTGGCGCGGCCGGCCTAGTGCTCACCGGCGGCTCGACGCCCGCGCCGCTCTACCAGGCCTTGACCGAGATCGCCGCCCCCTGGGACCAGACTGTGGTCACCTTGTCGGACGAGCGCTGGGTCGACGCCCCCGATCCGGCCAGCAACGAAGGCATGGTGCGCGAAAGCCTGCTCAAGGGCGCCGCTGCGTCCGCCAGGCTGGTGGGACTCAAGACCGCTGCTGTGGCCCCTGTGCAGGCGCTGAACGCCGTTGAGGCCGCCGTGGCCCTGGTCCCGGCGCCCTATGACGTGGTGCTGCTGGGCATGGGCGCCGACGGCCACGTCGCCTCGTTGTTCCCGCATGCGCCGGAACTGGCCGCGGCCTTGGACACCGACCGGCCCGCGCGGGTCTGCGCGGTCGATCGCCCGGAGGCCGCCGGCGCCGCGGCGCGCATCTCGCTCACCCTGCGCGCGCTGACTGACGCCCGCTGGATCGCCATTCTGATCGAAGGTGAGGCGAAACGCGACGCGCTGCGTCGGATCGCGGACGAGGACATCGCCTCCGCCCCGATCAACGCCATATTGCGACAGTCCGACGTTCCCGTGGAGATCTGGTGGGCCCCATGACCGACGCCAAGCCATCCCTGACCACACCGCAGGTCATGACCCTCAGCGCGGTGGTCCCGGTCCTGGTGATCGAGCGACTGGCCGACGCGGCGCCGCTGGCCCGCGCCCTGACCGCGGGCGGTCTCTACGCCATCGAGGTGACGCTTCGCACAGCTTGCGCTCTCGAGGCGATCACCGCGATCGCCGCCGAAGTTCCTGACGCCGTTGTCGGCGCCGGCACCGTGCTCAATGGACGGCAGTACGATCAGGCCACCGATGCGGGCGCGCGCTTCATCGTCAGCCCAGGGCTTACCGACGGACTGCTGGCCGCCGCCGCGAGCAGCCCGGTTCCGTTGCTGCCGGGAATCGCTAACGCCTCGGACCTGATGCGCGGCCTCGACGCCGGCCTGACTCATTTCAAGTTCTTTCCAGCCGAGACCTCCGGCGGCGCGCCGGCGATTAAGGCGCTGGGGGGACCGTTCGGGGACGTCCGCTTCTGCCCGACTGGCGGAATCACCCTGGCCAAGGCGCCGACCTATCTCGGCCTGGCCAATGTGCTCTGCGTCGGCGGCGCCTGGGTCTGCCCGGCTGACCTCGTCGCAGCGGGCGCCTGGGACCAGATCACCGACCTGGCCCGCGAGGCGGCCGCCCTCAAGCGCTGAGGGCCGGGCGGACGGCGATCAAATCGGTTGCCATCCTCGGCCGCATCGGAAATAGCAGCCCCAATCGAAACGAGGGGCCAAGCATGACGCAAGCACGCCTGATAGACGGCCTGGCCATCGCCCAAGCCCTGCGCCATACCATCGCCGAGGACGTCGAGGCCCTGAAGCGCGACCACGGCCTTCAGCCTGGGCTGGCCGTGGTGCTGGTCGGCGACGACCCCGCCAGTCAGGTCTATGTCCGCAGCAAGGGCGAGCAGACGCTTGAGGCGGGGATGCATTCGGTGACCCTGCGCCTGCCGCAGCACACCTCAGAAGCGCAGTTGCTGGAGGTCGTCGCCCAGCTGAACGCCGACCCGGCCATTCACGGCCTCCTGGTGCAGTTCCCCGTCCCGGCCCATATCGACCCGCTGGTGGTCCAGGCGGCCATCCATCCGGACAAGGACGTGGATGGGCTCAACGCGGTCAACATCGGTCGTCTCGCCTCGGGTCAGCCGGCCCTGGCCCCGGCGACGCCGGTCGGCTGCATGGTCCTGTTGGAGCATGTGCTGGGCGACCTGCGCGGCAAGCACGCGGTGGTGGTCGGACGCTCCAACCTGGTCGGCAAGCCGATGGCCCAGCTGCTGCTGCGCGCGGACTGCACGGTGACCATCGCCCATTCGCGCACCCACGATCTGCCCTCGGTGACCCGCCTGGGCGACATCCTGGTGGCGGCGGTCGGACGGCCGGAGATGGTGCGCGGCGACTGGATCAAGCCGGGCGCGGTGGTCATCGATGTCGGGATGAATCGCGTGCCGTCCCGCAAGCCGAAGGCCGCGGCGGAAGGCAAGACCATCCTGGTCGGCGATGTGGCCTTCGACGAGGCCATGGCGGTGGCGGCGGCGGTCACGCCGGTTCCCCGCGGGGTCGGCCCGATGACCGTGGCGTGCCTGTTGCAAAACACCGTGACCGCGGCGCGGCGACAGCGCGGCCTATAGCCGTCCTATTATTGGGCGGAAGCGACCTGAGCGCCCTCGCCGCCATCGGCGGGCGGGCAGCCGGTGAATTCGCCGACCTTGGTCACGGTCAAGCTCTTGAGATTGAGCGGCATAAGGGCGCGCATCGAGCCGGCGCTGTCGCCGGTGAACAGGTCGATACGGGCCCCCTTGATCGCGGGACCGACATCGGAGGCATACCAATAGCCGTCGTGAACGCCGCCATCGGCCATCCGCAGCCCCACGGTCTCCTTGATATAGATGATCGAATGGCGCGAGACGATCGTCGGGTCCACCGCCACGGTTCGCATCGGCGCGACGCGGCACCCCAGTGAATCTCGCCCGCCCATATGCCGCCCCCCATGATAGAGGGTGGCCCGCAGCGCCAGGTCGGACACAGTCTGAACGGTTAGCGGCGCTGACGCCGACGCGGCGATCACATCGCCAATCGGGTCATAACCTGCGGCTAGCGGCTCGGCGGCCACGGCTGTCGCTGGAAGCGCCAACGCGGCGAGGCATGCCAGGATACGCTTCATCGGCGCCCCCCTGTTGTTTCTCGTCTCGATCGACGCAGAGTCCTACAGGGCTGAGACGGGCGGTCAACCCTAACAATTCGCTTGCCAAGCGAGAATAATGTGCTCTGCACGGACTATGGATGCAATCTCACGGGGAGCTCGGCCGCAGATGACCCTTAGAATCTATGGCGATTCCATCTCGGGCAACTGCCTGAAGGTCAAGTGGACCGCCGATCATCTCGGCGTTGCCTATGATTGGTTTGAAACGTCTGTGATCGGGGGCGAGACGCGCACGCCGGCGTTTCTGAGGCTCAATCCGGCGGGTCAGGTCCCGCTCTTGGTGCTGTCAGACGGACGACCGCTCGCCCAATCCAACGCCATCATCATCTATCTGGCGGAGGGATCGGATCTGATTCCCAGCCATCCCTATGTGCGCGCTCAGATGATGCAATGGCTGTTTTGGGAGCAGTACAGCCACGAGCCATATATCGCCGTCGCTCGCTTCCAGATGCGTTATCTGGGCAAGCCAGCCGCCGAGCTGGACCCACGTCTCATCGAACGCGGTCATGGCGCCTTGGCGCGGCTGGAGTCGGCGCTGACCGAAGGCCCGTTCCTGGTCGGGCCGAGCCTAACGCTGGCCGACATCAGCCTGGTGGCCTATACGCGGGTCGCCCATGAGGGGGGATTTGATCTGTCGCCCTATGGCGCCATTCGAGCCTGGATAGCGCGGGTTGAGGCGGCGTTGAACATCACCGATTAAGGGTCGACGGGCGAACACCCTTGTCGCATGTGCGGGATAGCGTCGCCAGGCCACGGTGTGGTTACCGCCGAAACAGGAGCCTTTAAATGCGATCCTCAATCCTCCGCGCCCTATCGCTTATCGCGACCTTGAGCGCTTGCGTCGCGGGCTTGCCCGGCCGCGCCGACGCCTGGGGATCGAGCGGACACAGGATGATCGGCGAATTGGGCATGGCGACCCTGCCCGATGCTCTCCCCGCCTTCCTGCGCTCGCCCGAGGCGGTCGCGACCGTCGGCGAATACGCCCGCGAACCGGATCGTTGGCGCAAGAGCGGCGCGGTCCACGATAATCTCCGAGACCCCGCCCACTTCGTCGACGTCGATGATCAGGGCAAGGTGCTCGGCGGTCCGGCCCTGTCCGCCTTGCCGCCGACGTTGGAGGACTACGACACCGCCCTGCGCGCGGTCGGCAAGGATTCGATCAAGGCTGGTTGGCTGCCCTATTCGATCATCGACGGCTGGCAGCAGCTGGCCAAGGACCTGGCCTATTGGCGCGTCGAGACCGCCGCCCTCCCCCGCCAGACCGATCCGGCGCGGCGGGCCTGGATGCAGGCCGATCTGAAGCGGCGTGAAGATCTGACGCTGCGCGACCTGGGGATCTGGGCCCACTATGTCGGCGACGCCAGCCAGCCCCTGCATGTCACCGTCCACTATGACGGCTGGGGCAAGGCCTTCGCCAATCCTAACGGCTATACGCTGGAACGCATCCATGTGCCGTTCGAGGGTCCCTTCGTGCGCCAATTCGTCAGCGAAGGCGCCGTGCGCGCCGCCATGCCCGCGCCGCGCCCCTGTCCCGTGATCGAGACCTGCACCGCCCAGTATCTCTCCGAGACCGCCGCGACGGTGATTCCCTTCTACGAGATGCAAAAGGCGGGCGGCCTGGCCGGGACCGATCCGCCGGGCCGCGCCTTCACCGTCCAGCGGGTGGCGGCAGGGGCCGCGGCCCTGCGCGACCTGACCGTCGCTGCTTGGGAGGCCAGCGCCCATGGATCATTCGGCTATCCGCCCCTGACCGTTGATCAAGTGGTGCGCGAGGGCGTTGATCCCTATGACGCCCTCTATGGCGACGACTGACGAGCGCCGCGTCGCGAAAATTCAACTTCAGCGCCACATCGCAAACATGGTTATGCTTCAGCTTGGCTGGAACCATACGGCGTCGCTTGGGGTTGAACCGCTGGCGAGCCGACCCAGCAGCGCTCAACGTCGCCGATCAGGCGCTTTCGGAGTAGTCGGTTTCGCATGAATGGACCCGCGACCTTCAACGTACAGACGCGCGAGGGCCAACGGTGGGTGACCATATCCGGTGACTGGACCGCGATCAGCCTGGGGCGTGGCGCTTCGCGCCTGTCGACGGCGCTCCGCGGCCAGAAAAACGTCCATTTCGACCTGAGCGAGATCGGCCGGTGCGACACAGCCGGCGCCTTCGCCATCCTGCGGGCTGGCCAGGGCAAGCTTGACGCCAACGGATTGCACGCGCCCGCCTCGGTGGCTCGGCTGTTCGATCTCGTCAGCCATGCGATCGCAGCGCCATCCAAGCCGATCCACCAGACGGCGTCCCTGTTCGGCCTGCTCGATCGGCTGGGGCGCGGCCTGTTCGGCGTGGCGCGCGAATTCTACGGCACCTTAGCGTTTTTCGGCCACCTTTTGACCGTGGTCGGACGACTGATCCTTCACCCCAGCCGCATTCGCTGGGCGGCCTGTTTCAGCCTGGCCGAGCGGGCCGGATTGGACGCCATCCCGATCGTGGCGGTCACCACCTTTTTCATCGGGGCCGTGGTCGGTTTTCTGGGCGCCGACGAGTTGCAGCAGTTCGGGGCCCAGGTGTTCGCCGTCGAACTGATCGGCATCGCGGTGATGCGCGAGTTCAACATCGTGATCACCGCCGTGCTGCTGGCCGGTCGTTCCGCCTCCAGCTTCGCCGCCGAGATCGGCTCGATGAAGATGAACCAGGAGATCGACGCTATGCAGACCATGGGCGTGGACCCGTTCGAGGCCCTGGTCTTGCCGCGCTTTTTGGCCCTGTTGATGATCATGCCGTTGCTGACCTTCGTCGCCACCATCGCCGGCCTGTCCGGCGGCATGCTGGTCAGCTGGGGCGTGCTGCACCTGAGCCCCAGCTTCTTCATGGAGCGGATCGTCGCCAATGTCGGGGTCGGCGATTTCTGGGTCGGCATGTCCAAGGCCCCGATCATGGCCATCACCATCGCCGCCATCGGCTGCCGCCAGGGCATGCAGGTCGGCGGCGACGTCGAATCGCTCGGCCGCCGGGTGACCACCGCCGTGGTCCAGGCGATCTTCAGCATCATCCTGATCGATGCGGTGTTCGCCATCGTCTACATGAAGCTGAACGTATGAGTGATCTCGCCCACGAGCCGGCCTCCGGGGCCGAAACCGGCGTTGAGGTCGCCGACCCGATCGTGGTCAAGGGTCTGGTCTCGCGTTTCGGCGACCACGTGATTCATGACGGCCTGGATCTCACCATGCATCGCGGTGAGGTGCTGGGCGTGGTCGGCGGCTCAGGCGCCGGCAAGTCGGTGCTGCTCAACACCCTGATCGGCCTGAAAAAGCCGGACGGCGGCTCGGTGAAGATCTTCGGTTATGACCTCGATCACGCCAATCGCGCCGCATGGGCCGACATTGAGAAGAGCTGGGGCGTTCTGTTCCAGAGCGGGGCCCTGTTCTCCAACCTGACCGTGCGCGAAAACGTCGCCGCGCCTCTGATTGAGCACACCAAGCTGCCGCTGCCCATGATCTCGCGGCTGGCCGACATGAAGCTGGCCCTGGCCGGGCTGGCGGCCGATGTCGGCGATTTGAAGCCGGCGGAACTGTCCGGGGGCATGATCAAGCGCGCGGCCCTGGCCCGCGCCCTGGCCCTTGATCCAGAGCTGCTGTTCCTCGACGAGCCCACCGCCGGTCTCGATCCGATCTCGGCCGGGGCCTTCGATTCGCTGATCGGCGAGCTGTCGGCCAGCCTGTCCCTGACCGTGTTCATGATCACCCACGACCTCGATACGCTCTACGCCATCTGCGATCGCGTCGCGGTGATCGCCGACAAGAAGGTGGTGGCGATCGGCACCATCGACGAGCTGGAACAGTCCAAACACCCCTGGATCCAACAATATTTCTTCGGACCCCGCGGCCGGGCCGCGTCCAAGGCCCACGCCGCGCGAGGAGCGCACTGATGGAACGCAACGCCAATTACGCCCTGGTCGGGGCTGCGACCCTCCTGCTGTTCCTGGGGCTGGTGGTGTTCGTGGTCTGGCTCGCCCGGCTGCAGAGCCCGGACTACGACATCTACAACATCTCATTCGTCGGGCCGGTGCGCGGCATTTCCCAGGGCGGCGATGTCGACTTCAACGGCATCAAGGTCGGCGACGTGACCAAGATCGCGCTCGATCCGGCCAACACCACCAAGGTCATCGCCACCATCAAGGTGACCTCCGACGTGCCGATCCGCACCGATAGCTACGCGACCTTGGAGCCCCAGGGCATCACCGGGATCAATTTCATCCAGATCACCGCCGGCACCAACGGCAAGCCGTTGCTCAAGACCACCGTCCCCCATGGCGGCCCACCGCCGTTGATCGAAAGCCGCTCCAGCGCCCTGTCCGATCTGCTCGAAGGCAGCGGCACCGTGCTCAACGCCACCGTCAACGCCCTAAACCGCGTCAACCGGATCCTGTCCGACGAGAACATCAAGACCATCAACGCGACCCTGAACAACGTCCAGTCGGTGACCGCCGAGCTCGACAAGCGCAAGGCGCTGATCGGCGACGCCGATGACGCGATCAAGAGCATCGACCAGGCGGCCCAGAGCATCAAGCAGCTGAGCGACTCCAGTCAGCAGTTGGTCAACGGCGACGGTAAGAAAACCTTACATGAC
>Ga0302196_10002994_pt1 | contig 15650 bp, 12 predicted proteins | sample II_Bog_N1_3_FD_198794 | JGI IMG/M metagenome (GOLD analysis project Ga0302196, IMG submission 198794) | Peat permafrost microbial communities from Stordalen Mire near Abisko, Sweden - II_Bog_N1_3 | ecosystem: Environmental > Terrestrial > Soil > Wetlands > Peat | place: Sweden: Abisko...
GCGGATCATCAGGTCGTTGAACCGAGCGGCGGGGGCGTCGATCGGGCCGCTGTGCGGGAACAGCTCGGCGATCATGCTGACCGCCACCTCGATCAGCACCATGCCGGTCGACTCCAGCGGCTCCAGAAACCCCGCCGCCAGCCCGACCGCGACGCAGTTCTTCACCCATTGCCGTTCGCGATAGCCGGCGTCGAACACGATCCGGCGGGTCGACACCTCATAGGGCTTGGCGCCGATATAGGCGCGCAGCACCTGTTCGGCCCGCGTATCGGTGGTGTGATCGCTGGAATAGACATAGCCGACGCCGCGCGCGCCATTGAGCCCGATGTCCCAGGTCCAGCCCGCCTCGTGCCCGGTCGCGACCGTGTAGCTCTCGATCGGCGCGTCCGGCCGGTCATAGGGGACCTTGCACACCACCGCCCGGTCGGTGAACAGATGCCGCCGCGTTGAACGGAACGGCGTCTTCAGGGTCCGGCCGATCAGCTCGGCGCGAAAGCCGCTGCAGTCGATATAGAGGTCGGCCCGCATGACGCCGTGATCCTGGGTGATCACATGGTCTATGGCCCCGGTCTCGTCCAGCGCGGCCCCGCTCAGCAGATCCTGCACATGCCGCACGCCCAGGGCCTTGGCCCGCTTGGCCAGCACCTGGACGACCTTGTTGGCGTCGAAATGATAGGCGTAGTTCAGGGGGCCGGAGAAATCGCCCTCATGCGGCCGCTTCGGCGCGCGCTTGGCCTCGGCCACCCGCTTCTGGAAGGTCACCGCCTGAGCGAACGGCAGCCGCGTGGCCTCGTCCTGAAGCAGCCAATAGGGCGTCAGTCCCGCCCCTTCGGTATAGAAGGGCGCCTCGAACGGGTGGAAAAAGTGTTCGTGCTCGCCGTTCTGCGGGGTGCGAACCCAGTCGGTGAAGCGAATCCCCTGTTTGAAGGTGGCCGAGGTCTCGCGCATGAACTCGGCTTCGTCGACGCCCAGAAACCGCAAGGTGTTGCGAATGGTCGGAAAGGTGCCTTCGCCGACCCCGATCGCGCCGATCTCCGCCGACTCGAGCAAGGTGATTTCAAGGTCGCTGCGCTCGGAGATCTCGAGATATTTGGCCAGATAGGCCGCCGTCAGCCATCCCGCCGCGCCGCCGCCGACAATCAGAATCGAGCGTTTGCGGGACATCATGGCCCCACCCTAATGGTTATGCCGCGCCGTCTTGGCCGCCAGGTCGCGATAGCCGACCGCGAACTCCAGGCAGGCCCCGGTGTCCAGCTGGCCCACATGGGCGCGATAGAGTTCCTGCCAGGGGGTCGCGGTGGCCACGATCGCCGGCGGCGCCAGGGCCTTGCGGCGGGCGATCTCCGCCTCATCGACCAGGGCGTCGCAGCGACCGGCGCCCAGATCGATGCGGATGATGTCGCCGGTTTGCAGCCAGGCCAGGCCGCCGCCGACGGCGCTCTCGGGCGAGGCGTTGAGGATGGAGGGGCTGTCGGCGGTGCCGGATTGGCGGCCGTCGCCCAGCGTCGGCAGGCTGTTGATCCCCCGCTGCAACAGGGCGTCGGGCGGCTGCATATTGACCACCTCGGCCGAGCCGGGCCAGCCGATCGGGCCGGAGCCGCGGATCACCAGCACGCAATGCTCGTCGATCTCCAGGGCCGGGTCATTGATCCGGTCGTGATAGTCACCCGAGCCGTCGAACACGATCGCCCGGCCCTCAAAAATCCCCTCGCGCCCCGGCTCGCTCAGATAGCGCTGGCGAAACTCGTCGGAGATGACGCTGGTCTTCATGATCGCGAAATCGAACAGGTTGCCGCGCATGACCAGGAACCCGGCCCGTTCGCGCAGCGGCGCGTCGAAGGTCCTGATCATCTCCCGGTCGTGACTTTCACGTCCCTGAAGGTTCTCGGCGACGCTCTTGCCGGTGACGGTCAGGGCTGCGCCATCCAGCTTGCCGGCCTGGAGCAGCTCCCACAGCACCGCCGGCGCGCCGCCGGCCCGGTGGAAGCGCTCGCCCAGATACTGGCCGGCGGGCTGCATATTGACGATCAAGGGGATGTCATAGGCCGCGCGCCAGTCATCGGCGGTGATCTCCAGTCCGGCGTGGCGGGCCATGGCGGCGATGTGCGGCTGGGCGTTGGTCGAGCCGCCGACGGCGGAGACCAGGGCGATGGCGTTGGAGAACGCCGCCTTGGTCAGGATCTTCGACGGGCGCAGGTCCTCGTGCGCCATCGCCACGATCCGCCGTCCCGTGGCGTAGGCCATCTGGCCGCGCTCGCGATAGGGGGCGGGGATGGCCGCGCAGCCGGGCAGGGACAAGCCCAGCGCCTCGGCCACGGCGTTCATCGTCGAGGCGGTGCCCATGGTGTTGCAATGGCCGGCCGAGGGGGCCGAAGAGGTGGCCCGCTCCAGGAATTCGGCCTCGTCGATCTCGCCGGCGGCCAGCTTGCGCCGGCTGCGCCAGATCACGGTGCCGGAGCCGACCAGCTCGCCCTCGTGCCAGCCGTCGAGCATCGGCCCACCCGACAGCACGATCGCCGGAATGTCGACCGCGGTGGCGGCCATGATCCCGGCTGGGGTGGTCTTGTCGCAGCCGGTGGTCAGCACCACGGCGTCGATCGGATAGCCGTAGAGGATCTCCACCAGGCCCAGATAGGCCAGGTTTCGATCCAGGGCCGCGGTGGGACGGCGGCAGTTCTCGAAGATCGGATGGACCGGAAACTCCATCGGAATGCCACCGGCGTCGCGAATGCCGTCGCGCACCCGGCCGGCCAGCTCCAGATGGATGCGGTTGCAGGGCGACAGGTCGCTGCCGGTCTGGGCGATGCCGATGATCGGCCGACCGCTACGCAGTTCCTCGGGCGTGATCCCATAGTTCATGAACCGCTCCAGATAGAGGGCGGTCATGTCGATGCGGTGCGGATCGTCGAACCAGTCGCGCGATCGAAAGCGGCGCGGGGCGGGCGTGTCAGCCAAGTCGGACCTCATGCTGCGGCAGGCCGGGCGTCTCCACCCGCGCGGCGAACAGGCCGCCCGCCAGGGGTTGAGCCTCCAGCTCGCCAGGGTCAAGGCCCTTGCGAGCGGTGGTGATATAGAGTGTGCTCAGGTCCTCGCCGCCAAAGGCGGCCTTGGTGACGTTGGCGCAGGGCAGCTCGAGCCGCCCGATCAGCTCGCCGGCGGGCGAGTAGCGCGCCAGGCCCCAGCCGCCAAACAGGCCCGTCCACAGACAGCCCTCGGCGTCGATGATCGGGCCGTCCGGATAGGCGCCAGGACGCTCGATTCGCGCGAACACCCGCTTGCCCGACAGTCCGCCGCAGGGGGCGACGTCAAAGGCGTAGATCACCCGCTTCAGCGTGTCGGTATGATAGAGCACGCGCCCGTCCGGGCTCATGGCCGGTCCATTGGTGATGCAATAGCCGTCGTCGGCGCAGACCAGCGGCCCGCTCCCGTTCAGGCGGTAGAGCGCGCCGGTGGACTGGGTCTCGGCGTCATGCATGGAGCCGAACCATAGCCGGCCCTCGGCGTCGACATAGGCGTCGTTCAAGCGGTTGCCCAGGGCCGCCGGCTCCACGGTCAGCAGCGGATTGAAGTCGCCGCTTTGCGGATCGAACAGGGTCAGGCCGGTGCTCAGTCCGACGATGAACCCGCCCGCGGCCGTGGGGACGATGAAGCCGGGCTGGGCTGGCGCTGGCCAGCTTCGCGTGACGCCGCTCGCGGGATCGAAACGATGGATCTGCTTTTTCTTGATGTCGACGAACCAGACGCAGGCCTCGGCGGCGGACCAGATCGGGCCTTCGCCCAGTTCGGCCTCGACAGCCCAGACGCAGGTCGCCTCGCCGTTCATCTCACCGCCAGCCCGCGTCGATCCAGTATTCGTGACCGGTGCACATGGCCCCGTCGTCCGAGGCCAGGAACAGCACCAGGGCCGCCACGTGGCTCGGATCCAGCCGCCCTTTCAGGCATTGCTGGGCGACGATCTCAGCCTCGCCCTCGGGGGTGTACCAGCGCATCTGCCGCGGCGTACGCACATTGCCGGGCACCACGCAGGTCACCCGGATGTCGAACGGACCCAGCTCGCGGGCCAGGGCGCGGGTCATGCCCTCGATGCCGGCCTTGGCGGTTTCGTAGAGCACCAGGTCGGGCAGGCCCAGATGCCAGGAGATCGAGCCCAGATTGATGATCGCCCCGCCGCCCTGGGCCTTCATCGCCGGCGCGACCGCCTGGGCGCAGAACAGCAGATGGCGCAGATTGACCGCCATCCGGCTGTCCCAATAGGCCGGCGTGATCTCCTCCAATGTATGGCGATCGTCATTGGCGGCGTTGTTGACCAGCACGTCGACCGGCCCGATGGCCGCGAAGGTCTGCGCCACCGTATCCAGGTTGGTCAGGTCGCAGCGGTGAAATACGACGGAGCCGGCGCCGGTCAGCGCCGCAGCGACGGCGCGCGATTCCTCTTCAAGCACATCGAGCAGGATCACCTCGGCGCCTTGGCGCACGAAGGCCTCGACCACGCCGGCGCCGATGCCGGAGCCGCCGCCAGTGACCACCACGCGTTTGCCTTGCAGGCTGGGATAGATCGCCGTCTTGGCCGCCGCCGCGAGGCCAGGGGTGTCCGTCATGCTAAGCGCTTTCCGATCAAGCTTGCAGCAGGCCGCGGGCGGCCAGGTTACGCATCAGGGCCGAGACGCCAAACGTCCAGGGCGCGGCCTCGCTGCAATGGGCGACCTCATTCTCCAACACGCCGAGGGCCGGGGTTCGCACCCGCACGCGGTCGCCGACCTTGTGGGTGAAGCCGCGGCCCGGCGCGTCGCGGTCCTGGATCGGGGCGAACATGGTGCCGAGGAACAGGGCGAAGCCGTCCGGATACTGGTGGTTCTTGCCGATCGCCTGGCCGACCAGATCGCTGGGATCGCGGCTGATCATGGTCATCGAGCTGGAGCCGACCAGGTGGAAGCCTTCCGGCCCGTCGATCTCCAGCTTGATCACCGCCTCGCGCACGTCGTCCATCGAGAATTCGTCGTCGAACAGGCGGATGAACGGGCCGATGGCGCAGGAGGCGTTATTGTCCTTGGCCTTGGCCAGCAACAGGGCCGAGCGGCCCTCGAAGTCACGCAGATTGACGTCATTGCCCAGCGCCGCGCCACGCGGCCGGCCGGCCCCGTCGCAGACCACCACCACCTCGGGTTCAGGGTTGTTCCAGTGGCTGTCGGCGCGCACGCCCACATGATCACCCCAGCCCACCGACGACAGCAGAGGGCCCTTGGTGAAGATCTCGGCGTCCGGGCCGATCGCCACCTCAAGATATTGCGACCACAGACCGTCGGCGATCAGCGCCTCCTTCAGCCGGGCCGCGCTCTCAGAGCCGGGCCGCACAGCCTTCAGGTCGCCGCCGATGCGGGCGGCCAGGGCGGCGCGGATGGTCTCAGCCGCCTTGGCGTCGCCACGCGCGCGCTCCTCGATCACCCGCTCCAGGGTCGAGACGGCGAAGGTCACGCCCGCGGCCTTGACGCACTGCAGATCGATCGGGGCCAGCAGCTTGACCTTGGCGCCGGCGGCGTCCGCGTCCCAAACCGGGCGCACGTCCAGGGTCTCGCCATCCCCCAGCGCGGCGCCCTGCGGGATCTGCTGATCAGGGGCGAAGGTGTTGAGCAGATCGGCGGTGGTCGGTGCGACCCGCGAAAGGTCTTCCAGCTGACCATTGCGGAGCATGATCGGGGTCGGGCCGGCGCCGAAATCGGCGCGGCCGAGCAAGGTCGCCTTGCGCCAATGCTGAGGTAAAAAATCGCTCACGGCCAACGGTTCTGCTCCCCTTATGCGACCGGCTTAAGCGACCCGCCGCTCGACTTGTCTCGCCACAATCTTGGTAGCGCTAACAGTAGCGAAGCCGAGAGTCGATCTCAAGGCTTGGGGTGGCGCGGAGCGATTCTGCCGATAAATCCGACGCAAGGGCGTCCGATCGCGCATTCAGCGCGTTCGAACTCACCCCTCATCGGGCGCCGGACCGGTGGACTCGCGGATCACCAGCATATGAGGATGCAGCCCCTGGCGCGGCGCGCCGTCGGCGCTGCGGCGGCGGCGAATCTCTTCGAGGACCAGATCGACCGCGGTGCGGGCCATGGCCGCGATCGGTTGGCGCACCGTGGTCAGGGCCGGCCAGACCGTGCTGGCGATAGGGGTGTCGTCGAAGCCGGCGACCGAGATGTCTTGCGGCACATCGAGTCCGAAGCGGTGGGCGACGGTCAGGGCGGCGGCGGCCATGTCGTCGTTGGCCGCGAAGATCGCCGTCGGTCGCGGCTCGCGCGCCAACAGACGCTCGGCGGCGTCCAGTCCGGACCGATAGGTGAAATAGCCCTGTTCGATCCCGACGTCGGCCTCTTCGATCCCGGCCTCGGCCAAGGCGGCCAGAAAGCCCTGGAGGCGCTGATCGCTGACGGTCTGGTTCGGGTGGCCCTTGATGAAGCCGAACCGGCGGTGGCCCAGCCCCAGCAGGTGGCTGGTCAGCTCGAACGCCGCGGCGCGATTGTCGATTCGGACGGTGGCCATGTTCTCGCCGGCAAGACCGGGCGCCACGGCGATGGCCAGGGCGTGGGCCGCCTTGACCGCGGCCAACACGTCCGCCGACTCGCACAGGGGCGGGGGCAAGACCAGACAGCTGACGCCGTTGTTCAGCAGCTTGTTCAAGGCGGTGATCGCCGATTCGCCCTCAAGGCAGCGTTCCAACACCACCTGGGCGCCGGTTCGGCTGCTTTCATCGAGCACGCCGACCAGGAACTCGCTCAAGAACCCGGTCGAGGGGTTGTCATAGAGCAGTCCGATGCGGGTCGGCGCCGAGCCGGCCAGACTGCGCGCCGCCACGTTGGGCGCGTAGCTGAGCTCGCGGATCACCGCATTGACCAGATCGCGGGTCTCAGGCTTGACGTTCTCCTCGCCGTTGATCACCCGTGAGACGGTCATCGGCGAGACGCCGGCCCGGGCCGCCACGTCACGGATGGTCGCGCCGTGCGCCGTCTTGCGCCGTTGTCGTTCCTTCGGCTCTGCGTCTCTTGGTTCCATGACCCCTTTTCCAGCCCTCCCCCGAAGTCTAGTGGATGATCCGCGCGCGGCCATTGTCGTTTGGCCAAGCGGGACAGACACCGCTTTCCTTATTAGTCCATCGCTGGCCAATCGCCAAAACCCGGTCTGTCGGCCAATCTTCGGAGCATCGCCGCCATGACCACGACCTTATTTGGAACCCTGCGCGACGGGACGGACATTCTTCAGGCGCGGATCGGCGACGGCGATCTTTCGGTGTCGGTGATCAGCCTGGGGGCGGCGATCCAGGATCTTCGGCTGGCGGGCGCGGCCGGCGGCGCGCCCCTGGTGCTTGGCTATCAGACGCCGCAGGACTACCTGGATCGCTGTTTCTATTTCGGGGCCATTGTCGGCCGGTTCGCCAACCGCATCGCCGGCGGCCGGTTCGTGCTGGATGGCGAGACCTATCAGCTGTCCTGCAACGAGGGGGGCGTCACCCACCTGCATGGCGGCGCTGACGGCTTCTTCGCCCGCAACTGGACCATCGTCGAAGCTGGGCGGGATTTCGTTCAGCTGTCCCTGACCTCGCCGGACGGCGACCAGGGCTATCCTGGCCAGGTCGAGGTGTCTTGCCGCTACCAGATCAACGGCCGCACCCTCAGCATCCTGCTGACCGCCCATACCGACGCCCCGACGGTGGTCAGCCTGGCCCCGCACAGCTATTTCAACCTGGAAGGCGGCGGCGACGTGCTGGGGCACCGGCTGCAGATCGCCGCCGACCGCTACACGCCGCTGGATGCGGCCAATATCCCCACCGGCGAAATCGCCTCGGTGGCGGCGACCCGCTTCGACTTTCGCAGCCCGCGGCCGCTCGCCGCCGAGCCTGCGGACCGCCACGCCGGCTATGACCTCAATCTGGTGCTGGCCGACGCCCCCAGCGCCGAGCCGCGCGTCGCCGCCCGGATCAGCGCCCCCCATAGCGGCCTGTCGATGGAGGTCTGGACGACTGAGCCTGGCTTGCAGCTCTATGATTCCGGCTTCCTGATCGATCCCGCGCCGGGCCTGGACGGCGCGGCCTATCCGCGTTTTGGCGGTCTTTGCCTGGAGCCGCAGCGCTTTCCGGATTCGCCCAACCACCCCGGCTTCACCGACGCCGTGTTGCGGTCAGGGCGGGTCTATCGGCAGCTGACCGAATACCGTTTCGCCTGACGGGCGCGGAATGGCTTGGCGTCGCGGAAAAAAAATTTCAGCGCCTTCGGTATCCGCTTGATGTCGATGATTAATTCAGAGATTCATCGGGGCTGGACGCCGCCTTGCGACGACAAGCAGGACAGATTCGACGATGCGATCCTCCCGCGGGCGCAACATCACCTATAGCCTGGTCGAGTCCCTGGGCCAGTCGATCGTTGGCGGCCGCTACGCCGTCGACCACCCGTTTTCGACCGAGGCGGAGCTGTCCAAGCAATATGGGGCCAGCCGATCGGTGACCCGTGAGGCGGTCAAGATGCTGGCCACCAAGGGCTTGATCAGCGCCCGCCCCCGCCAGGGCACCACGGTGCAGCCCGAGTCGCAGTGGAACCTGTTTGACCCGGACGTGCTGCGTTGGCTGCTGGAGCGCAAGTTCTCCACCAAGTTGCTGCGTGAATTCACCGAGGTGCGGCTGGCGATCGAGCCCACCGCCGCGGCCATGGCCGCCCGCCATGGCGACCGCGAGGGGATCGCGGCGATCGTCGCGGCCATGGAGCGGATGCGCGCCGCCGAGCGGGGCGACGACGAAACCTTGACCGCCGACATCGCCTTCCACGTCGCCGTGCTCAAGGCGACCCGAAACCCGTTCTATATCCAGCTCGACGACCTGGTGAACACCGCCCTTCGCATCTCGATCCGGTTCACCAACTCGCTGTCGCGCCAGCGCCAGGCCAGCGTGCCGGCGCACCAGAGCGTGGTCGACGCGATTATCGCCCATGACCAGGCCGGTGCCTCGGCGGCGATGAGCGCGTTGTTGGTCGAGGTGCTGGAGCTGATCGAGCACGCCGAAACGTCCTCTCCCGCCGCGGGCCTAGGGGCTCCGTCTCTCGGCGCCTAGGCGCGCGCAAAGGGCTGCGCCGGGCTAAGCTCGGCGAGACTCATCGTCGAAAGCCGATTCATGCCTGTCTGGGAGCCCTTCGCGCATCGGCGAGCCGCCCTGACTAAGGTGCAGGCGCGGCTGCTCGCCGGCGAGACCGGCGCCGATCTGATGCTCGCGCACGCTGATCTGCTGGCCCAGCTGGGCCAGGCGGACGCCGCCCAGGCGGCCTATCTCGCGCTGCTGCGGAGCTGGCCGGGCCATCTGGCCGGGCTGAACAATTTCGCCGCCCTGGTCCATGGCCAGGGCTACGCCTCCGCCGCGCGCACGCTCTATGCCGAGGCGGCGCGCCAGCACCCGCGCGATCCGATGTCGCAGGTGAATCTGGGCGGCAGCCTGATGGAGATCGGGGATGGAGAGGGGGCGCAGGCGGCCTTCGCCGCGGCGCTGGCCGTCGATCCCGACTTCGGACCGGCCCATCGCGGTCTGGCGCGACTGGCGGCCGAGCGCGGCGACCCGGCCGGGTGTGAGCGGCATCTGGCCGCCGCCTTCGCCAGGAGCGCGGTGATCGAACAGCCCTATGTCGGCGCGGGGCCGCCGATCGAGGTGCTGCTGCTGATCTCGGGCCAGCCCGCCGACATCCCGCTGCGCCAGGTGCTGGATCCTGCGATATTCAAGGTCACCGCCCTGGCCCCGGCCTATTTCGATCCAGCCGCCGCCCTGCCGCCCCATCACCTCGTGTTCAACGCTATCGGCGACGCAGACCAATGCGCTGAGGCGCTGGAAGCTGCGGCGACGCTGACCGCCCTGACCCAGCGGCCGGTGATCAACGCGCCGGCCAAGGTCATCCCAACCGGACGCGTGGCCATTGGCCGCCGCCTCGCGGCGCTGCCCGGCGTGATCGCCGCCGCCAGCGTCGAGATCAGCCGGGATCTGGCGGTTGTCGCTGACGCGGCGGCGATCACCGCGCTTGGCCTGCGGTTTCCGATCGCCCTGCGCGCCGCCGGCTTCCACACCGGTCAGCATTTCGAGCGCATTGACACCATCGCCGACCTCGCCCCGGCGGCGGCGCGCATGCCGGGCGAGCGGCTGATCGCCATGGACTTCGTCGACACCCGCAGCGCCGACGGCCTCTATCGCAAATACCGGGTGATGGTGGTCGGCGGCGCGCTCTATCCGCTGCACCTGGCCGTCTCGCCCCACTGGAAAGTCCACTATTTCACCGCCGGCATGGAGCAGCGGGCCGATTTGCGCGATGAGGACGCCGCCTTTCTGGCCGACATGCAGGGGGTCATCGGCGCATCGGCCGTCGCCGCCCTGGAGCAGGTCTGCTTGGCGCTGGGCCTCGACTATGGCGGGATCGATTTCACCCTCACGCCCGCCGGTCAGGTGCTGGTGTTCGAGGCCAACGCCACCATGGTCATCGCCCAGCCGCCCGCCGGCGACATCTGGGACTATCGCCGCGCGCCGACGCAGCGGCTGGTGGAGGCGGTGAGGGCGATGATCCGGGGGCGGGCGGGCGGTTAGCATCGGTGGCGCGGTGTCCGGTCGCGGCGCCGCTGTCGAAAGTGTTAGCGCCACGTTAACCATAATCGGCCCACCGTCAGCGCTCCACCGCCGCGCGCGCCGCGGCCGATTCAGGGGCCCTTTCCACATGTCCGGAGCCGAAGTTCTCGACGTCGGGCGTGACGCCATCTGGCTGACGCTGCAGCTGGCCCTGCCGATGCTGGTGGTCGGGCTGGTGGTCGGGGTGGCCATCGGCCTGTTCCAGGCCCTGACCCAGATCCAGGAGCCGACCCTGGTCTCGGCCCCCAAGATCGTGGCCATCTTTCTGGCGCTGCTGGTGTTCCTGCCGCTGATGGGGGCGCTGATGAACGGCTTCATGCGCCAGATCGCCGCGCGAATCGCCGCGGTCTAGGGCCGTGGAGAGCTACGCCACCGCACAGCAGGTCTGGGTCGGCGGGCTGATCCTGTTTCGGGTCGGCTCGATGGTGATGATCCTGCCCGGCATCGGCGAGACCTATGTGCCGCCGCGCCTGCGACTGTGCCTGGCCCTGCTGATCGCCGTGTGTTTGGCCCCGATCGTGGGACCCAGCCTGCCGCCGATCCCCGACACGGTCGGGGCCATGGCCGGGGCGGTGATCAAGGAATCGCTGATCGGGCTGATGATGGGGGCGCTGATTCAGCTGTTCATGTTCACCCTGACCGCCACCGGCGAGCTGATTTCGCTGCAGACCACCCTGTCCTTCGCCCAGACCGCCAACCCGACCGAGGCCACGCCGGGCACCACCGTGTCGACCTTCCTGTCGATCACCGGCCTGACCCTGGTGTTCGTCACCGACCTGCATCACCTGTTCATCGCCGCCATCGCCCACAGCTACACCGTGTTCACGCCCACCAAGGCCTTGAACCTCAATGACGCGGGGGCGCTGGCGATCCAGACCGTCGGCCGCTGCTTCGCCCTGGCCTTGCAGCTGGCCGCGCCGGTGATCGTGTTCTCGCTGGTGTTCAACCTGGCCACCGGTCTGGTCGGCCGGGTCATGCCCCAGTTCCAGATCTTCTTCGTCGCCGCCCCGCTCAGCCTGCTGTTCGGCCTGTCGATCTTCGCCCTCAGCCTCGGCGGCATCGGCCTGATCTGGATGCAGCACTTCGATACGTTCATGCGGTTGTTCGTATGAGGGGGGCGGGGGCGTCGAGCTTGCGGATTCAGACGTCCCGAAAGGCGCGACGAGTCCTTCTCCCCTTGCGGGAGAAGGCGGGGTCCGCCCGCGCAGCGGGTGGGAGGATGAGGGGACGCGCCGGGAGGCGCAACGCGACTCTCGCGGCGGAGAATGCGCCAGCCGTAAGCTATTTTGCGCGCCTGCCGGCGCGGCCCCTCATCCTCCCAGGCTTCGCCTGGGCCCCTCCTTCTCCCGCAAGGGGAGAAGGACCTGATCGACGCGTCCCGGCGCTAAGGCCAACCTCCCCGAGCCCAGCCCATGGCTGAGCAGGACGGTTCCGACAAGTCAGAAGCCCCCAGTGCGAAAAAGCTGGAGGAGGCGCGCCGGCACGGTGATGTCGCCAAGTCGCCGGACGTGGCCACCTGGGCGTCGCTGGCCGCCGTGGTCGCGGTGATCGCCACCATGGGCGGGACCATGGCCCGCGACATGGCGCTGAAGCTTAGGCCGTTCATCGAGCACCCCGACGCCTTCGACATCTCCGGCGGCGGCGGCGCCTCGATCATGCATCAGGCGGTGATGGCCGCCGCGCCCGTGCTGATCACCGTGATGGCCTCGGCCGCCCTGGCCGGCGCCGCCGGCAATGTGCTGCAGATCGGCTTCCTGCTGGCCCCCAGCAAGCTGGCCCCCGACTTCTCCCGTCTGTCGCCGGCCAAGGGGCTGGAGCGGATGTTCGGCGTCGACGGCTTCATCGCCTTCGCCAAGTCGGCGCTGAAGTTCGGCCTGGTCGGCCTGGTCTCGTGGCTGGCGCTGAAGCCGCACGTGGCCGAGTTCCAGAACCTGGACAATGTCGATCCCCTGACCATGCTGAGCATCGCCTCGGTGATCCTGAGGGCGATGTTCTACAACGTCCTGGCCCTGCTGGGCGTCGGCGCGCTGTTGGACTTCTTCCTGCAAAAGCAGCGGTTCAATGACCGCATGCGGATGACCAAGCAGGAGGCCAAGGACGAGAACCGCAATTCGGAAGGCGATCCGCACATCAAGGCCCGCCTGCGCCAATTGCGCTCCGAGCGGGCGCGGCGGCGGATGATGCAGAACGTGGCCAAGGCCAGCGTGGTGGTGATGAACCCGACCCACTACGCCGTGGCCCTGCGCTACGAGCCGGGCGAGACGGCCGCGCCGGAATGCGTGGCCAAGGGGCTCGATTCGCTGGCCTTGAAGATTCGCGAGGTCGCCGAATCACACAATGTCCCGATCATCGAGAATCCGCCCCTGGCCCGGGCGCTCTACGCCAGCGTCGAGATCGACGAGGCCATCCCGCGCGAGCATTATGAGGCTGTGGCCAAGGTGATCGGCTTCATCATGAAGGCGAAAAAGCGCCGCGAGACCCCGCGCGGCGCCAAGCGACCACGCCAAAACGCGCTTGGCGCGCGGCCTTAACCGCCCAGAAAGCATGATCGCCCACACCAGGGGCAAGATGGGTCAGTCTCCCGGCTTGATTAGGGTATGCTATGGGTGATTCGTGGGGCGCTCCGCCCCTTTCCCAGCGACAGGACACGCCGGCCATGGCGCAACCGCTGGACTTTGACGGCCCCGGGCCGCCGCGCCGCAACCACCTGGCGGTGGGCGCAGCCTTCTTCTTTTTCCTGGCCCTGCTGTGCGCCCTCTATCCGGCCCTGCGCGCGGGTCCCAGCATGGGCGGTCTGTTGCTGCTGCTCGGCCTGGCCGGCGTGGCCTTCTTCGCCGTTTTGGCCGTGCGCCGCGGCCGCGACCGCGAGGGCGACACCGCCGACCTCAACCATCTCGTCGCCGCCCTGTCCGAGCCCGCCGCCCTGGCCACCGCCGACGGCCGGGTGCTGGAGGCCAATCCCGCCTGGGATTCCCTGTTCGGGGTCAGCGCCCGCCTGCCACGATCGACCACCAATGGCGGACTGTTCGTCGCCCTGGGCGCCGCGCGACGGGGTGAGGCCGGCCGTGTGGTCCTGCGCGCCGGCGATCAGGCGCGCGAGGCCTCGATCTCGCGCCTGGGTCCGCGCCGCTTCCTGGTGCGGCTGGTCCCGCAACCGCCCGAGCCGCCCAAGGCCGAAGACGCGCCAACGCCGCTCGCCACGGCTGCGCCCGCCGCCGCGACCAGCCTGGACGCCTTCGCCGCCGCCGCTCCGTTCGGCGCGGCCCTGCTGGACGGCGACGATCCGCTGACCGCGCTGATATCGCAGGTCAATCCGGCCATCCGGGCCATGACCGGCGGGGCCGACCCCACCGGCGCGGGCCTGGCCTCGCTGATCGAGGCCGGATCCTGGGCCGAGGCGGCGGCGCGCATCGCCGCCGGCCGCGCCGGCCCGGTCGAGGTGCGCCTGGCCCACGATCCCAGCCGCATCGCCCACATCTACCTGACCCGTAATGGCGCCGGCTTCGTCGCCTATCTGGTCGACGTCTCCGAACAGAAGCAGATCGAGCTGCAACTGGCCCAGTCGGAGAAGATGCGCGCCATCGGCCAGTTGGCCGGCGGCGTGGCCCACGATTTCAACAACCTGCTCACCGCCATCCAGCTGCGTCTGGACGAGCTGTTGGCCCGCCACTCGGTCGGCGATCCCTCTCACGAGGGTCTGATCGAGATCCGCCAGACCTCGGTGCGCGCGGCCGATCTGGTGCGCAAGCTGCTGACCCACGCCCGCAAACAGACCGTCCAGCGCCAGGCCCTGGAGCTGGGTGAGCTGATCAGCGAGATCGAGGTCTTGCTGCGCCGGGTGCTGCGCGAGGACGTGCGGCTGGAGACCGACTACGGCCGCAACCTACCCACCGTGCGCGCCGACAAGAGCGAGATCGAGACCGCGGTGATGAACCTGGCGGTCAACGCTCGCGACGCGGTGCGCGCCCAGGGCGGCGGGGTGGTGCGAATCCGCACCGCCCGCCTGTCCTACGCCGAGGCCAAGCGGCTGGGCTATGCCGACGACGCCGCCGGTCCGGGCGAGGTGGCGCTGATCGAGGTCAGCGACAACGGCCCCGGCATTCCGCCCGACGTGATGAAGAACATCTTCGTGCCCTTCTTCACCACCAAGGCGGTGGGCGAGGGCACCGGCCTGGGCCTGGCCACCGTCTACGGCATCGTCAAGCAGGCCGACGGCTGGATCCATGTTGACAGCCCGCCGGGCAAGGGCGCCACCTTCCGCATCTTCCTGCCGGTCTATATCCCGCCCGCGGTGGTGGCTCCTGCGCCCGCGCCGGTGGTTCCCGCCCGTCCGGCGGCGCGCGACCTGTCCGGCGCCGGCCGTATCCTGTTCGTCGAGGACGAGGACGCCGTCCGCACCGTCGCCGCCCGCCTGCTGCGCGCCCGCGGCTATGAGGTGATCGAGGCTTGCGACGGCGAGGAGGCGCTGGCCCTGGCCGAGGAGCACGCCGGGACCATCGACCTGATGATCTCCGACGTGATCATGCCCGGCATCGACGGCCCGACCCTGCTGAAAAAGGCGAGGGGGTTCTTAGGGAGCGCCCCGGTGATGTTCATCTCCGGCTACGCCGAGGCCGAGTTCTCCGACCTGCTGGAGGACGAACCCGACGTGACCTTCCTTCCCAAGCCGATCGACATCAAGACGCTCGCCGAACGAGTCAAGCAGCAGCTGCAGGCGGCGTAGGGGGGCTGCCTTGACCCCGCCGATACTGCGCGTCGCGCGGCCCAGCGACGATCTTGACCGGCTGCTGATCTTCTATCGCGACGGACTGGGCCTGGATGTCCTGTTTCGGTTCGAGGATCACCAGGGCTTTGACGGCGTCATGCTGGGCAGGCTTAGGGCCCGTTGAAATCAGACCACCGGCCGTTGAGGCTGACCCTCAGTCCGTCTCCTTTTTCCTCGTCTTGGCCGGGCTTGTCCCGGCCATCCATGCCGTGAATGAACGCCCAATACCTACAGCGGATGGCCGTTCGTTCACGGCATGGGTCG
>Ga0302196_10003008_pt1 | contig 15618 bp, 13 predicted proteins | sample II_Bog_N1_3_FD_198794 | JGI IMG/M metagenome (GOLD analysis project Ga0302196, IMG submission 198794) | Peat permafrost microbial communities from Stordalen Mire near Abisko, Sweden - II_Bog_N1_3 | ecosystem: Environmental > Terrestrial > Soil > Wetlands > Peat | place: Sweden: Abisko...
GTCCTGGATCCGGGCCCACACCCGGTCATAGTCCGGATGGGTGAAGGAGAGGCCCCCGTTCGGCGCGATGGTGTCGACGACGACAGCCCGGAACCCGGCGTCGATCGCCTCGCCCAGCAGGGTGAGCGCCATGTCCGGCCCAAGTCCGAGCGGCAGATAGGCCGTGCCGATATTGCGCGGATCGGGCGCGCAGAAGGCGGCCATGCCTCGGTTCAGCGCTCTGACGCCGCCGATCAGAACCCGTTGATCCGGCGCGGCGATCACCTGGTTGAAGGCGCTGGTCGAGAAAACCAGGCCGCCGCGAAAGCCCAGCAGGTCGTTGACGCGCCGGCGCTCCTCGGCGTCGAACGAACCCATGCCGTGCCAGCCCTTGTGGCGCATGGTCATGAACGCCGCCTCCGCCTCGGCGGCATAGGCCGGGTCGGCTCGCCGCCGGTCAAACTGGTCGATGGCGTCGGCGACGACCGCCAGGCTCTCCGGTCGTCCATCGACGAACGGCGCCAGATGGGGCCGGATGTCGGCGTCAGCGAACTGCGCGATCCAGTCGGGTCGCTCCATCATGTGCGTGTCCGCGTCGTAGATGTCGGGGCGGTGGGCGTAGGGCATGGGGCGCTCCAGCGAAGGACCAGTCGCCGGCGATCTTGGCACACTACTGGACTACTCGTCCAGTAGTGCGTGGCGCGCGCCGCCTCGGGCTGAGGGTCGGTTCGGCCAGATCGCCGCGCTTTCACGGTCGCCGAACGCCAGTGTGATCTGATACGCAGGTGGTCCGGGCGATGGCGTGAGCCTGGGCCCATACAGAGGTGAGCGTGATGACCTGCCCGCAGAAAACCGCATCCCCCTCCTGGGCGTGACGCCGGCCGACTCCAACCGGACGGCCGCGCGAACGCGGCTGCCGCCGGAAGCGCGCCGCGATCAGATTCTCGACGCCGCGGCCAGGACCGCCCTCCGCGACGGATTGACCGCGGTGCGGCTCGAACGACTGGCCAAGGATGTCGGCGTCAGCAAGGCGCTGGCCTACAGCTATTTCAGCAGCCGCGACGAGCTGCTGGCGGCGCTGCTGCGGCGCGAACAGCAGGACCTGCGCGAACGCGGCATGCGCGTGGCCCTGCGGGCGCGCTCCTTTTCCGCCATGCTGCGCCAGACGACGCGGCTCTATCTTGAGCAGTCCCGTGACCGGGGCGCGTTGATCGAAGCCCTGCTGGCGGACCCGTCGGTCGACCGGCTGATGGCGGCGGACAATCGCATCGAGCGGGACCGGACCGTCCGCTTTCTGGTCCGGGCGGTGCGGCGCCGCTACGGCCTGTCGCTGGAGACGGCCATCGCCGCGGTCCGCCTGCTGATGCCGGTCACTGGCGAGGCGGGCAAGGCGGTGTCGGAGGGCGCGATGAGCGTCGACGACGCCGAGGACATCTGCGTGCGGATGATCAAGGGCGCGCTCGCCCAGCTGTCGCCCGCGAAGGGGGCGAAGCAGCCCAAGCCCGCGTCGGACGGGCGTCCCTAAAGCGGCCGCCGGGCCCGCAGCGCCTGCGCGATCGTCCCGTCGTCGAGCCAGTCCAGCTCCCCGCCCACCGGTACGCCGCGCGCCAGGCTGGTGACCGACGCGCCCGAGGCGGCCAGCCGGTCGGTGAGGTAATGGGCGGTGGTCTGGCCGTCGACGGTGGCGGGCAGGGCCAGGATCACCTCGCGCACGCCGCCGGCGGCGACCCGGTCCAGCAGTTCGGCGGTGCGCAGCGCCTCCGGTCCCCGGCCGTCGAGGGCCGACAGCAGGCCGCCGAGCACATGGTAGCGGCCTCGGAACGAGCCGCCGCGCTCGAGCGCCCAGAGCGCGCCGACCTCCTCGACCACGCAGATCAGCGCCTGGTCGCGGCTGGCGTCGGCGCAGATGGCGCAAGGGTCGGTGGTATCGAGCGCGCCGCAGATGGAGCATGACTTAACCCGATCCGCCGCCTCGGCCATGGCCAGGGCCAGCGGGCGCAGCAGCTGATCGCGCTTCTTCAGCAGCGCCAAAGCCGAGCGCCGCGCCGACCGCGGCCCAAGCCCCGGCAGCTTGCTCAGCAAGGCGATCAGTCGCTCGATTTCCGGTCCGGCGGAGGAGGCCACTAGAACCCCCTCCCCCTTGCGGGGAGGACTGCACGATGGCCGGCGCGTGGTTCGAGACGCCCCAAGAGGGGCTCCTCACCATGACTAGATTTTTGGGCTGCACTAAATCTAGTCATGGTGAGGAGCGCGCCTTCGCGCGTCTCGAACCACGCACCGTCGCGCCACAGCCCCTGGCGAAAAAGCGCTCAAAGCTTCGGGAAGCCGGGCATGCCGGCCAGAGGACCGGCGATGGTCTTCATCGCCTCGGCCTGGGCGGCGTCCAGCTTGCGCTTGGCGTCGGCGTGGGCGGCGACGATCAGGTCCGACAGCACCTCGCCTTCATCGGGCGCCAGCAGGCTGGGGTCGATCTCGACCCCGCGCAGTTCGCCGGAGCCTTTCAGCGTCACCTTGACCATGCCGCCGCCGGCCGAGCCCTCGACGCTGGTTTCCGCCAGCCGCGCCTGGGCGTCCTGCAGCTGCTGCTGCATCGCCTGGGCCTGTTTCATGAGGCTGCTGAGATCTTTCATGGTTCTAACCGTATGAGTTCCCTTTTCCCCTTGCGGGAAAAGGTGGCGGCGAAGCCGACGGAAAAGGGGTCGCGCCGGCGGCAGGGATTGTTGTCTAGGGGATTTCGCGCGGACAGGCCGGCGCGACCCCTTATCCGACCCTTCGGGCCACCTTTTCCCGCAAGGGGAAAAGGAAGAGCGGACTCAATCATCGTCATCCTCATCCGGCCCCTCGACCGTCTCCACACCCTCGGCGACCGGCGCGACCTCGGGAACCGCGATCTGGCGGATGCCGACGATCTCGGTTCCGGGGAAGGTCGACATCACCGATTTAACGAAGCTGTCGGCCTCGATCTCGGCGCGGGTCTCGCGCTGCTCGCGCTTTTCCTTCTCCCAGGCGCTTTCGGCGCCGCCATTGCCCTCGGCGGCGACCAGCCAGGGCTGGCCGGTCCATTCCTTCAGGGCGCGAACCAGGCGGCCGGCCAGGTTGGCGGGCGCGCCGGGCGCCGGCTCGAAGGTGAAGGCGCCGGGGCGGAAGCTGATCGGGCGCACGAAGCGCTCCACGTCCAGACGCAGGGAAATGTCGCGCTTGGCCTCGATCAGGGCGACCACGTCCTCGAACGACTGGGGCGAGGCCGGTTGGGCCGCGGCCATCACCGGGGGCGCCATCTGGCGCGCGGCGGCGGTCATGCCGCCGCCACCGCCACCGCCGCCGCCTGAGGGCGCCGGGCGGCCCTCGCCGCCGCCGATCGGGGCGCCGTCGCGCAGGGCCTTCAGCGCCTCTTCAGGGCCGGGCAGATCGGCCGCGTAGCAGAGCCGGATCAGCGCCATTTCCACGGCCGCCTTGGGATCGGGCGCGCGGCGCGCCTCGTCATGAGCCTTCAGCAGCATCTGCCAGACCCGCGACAGCGTGCCCGCCGAGGCCGCCGCCCCGATCTGGGCCAGGGACGCGGCTTGGTCCGACGGCAGGCCCAGCGCGTCGGGCCCCAGCGCCTTGGCCACGGAGGCGGCGTGGGCGTGGTCGAGCAGGTCCAGCATCACCACCACCGGATCGGCGCCCAGGGCGTAGAGGGCCGCGAACGCCTGCAGCGCCTCGGCCGCCTGGCCGCGCATGGCCATCTCGAACAGGGCGATGGTCTGGGCCCGGTCGGCCAGGCCCAGCATGTCGCGAATCTGGGCGGCGGAGACCACCTCGCCCTCGTGGGCCTGGACGATGGCCTGGTCCAGCAGCGACTGGGCGTCGCGCACCGAACCTTCCGCCGCGCGGGCGATCAGGGTCAGCCCCTCCGGCTCGATCCGGGCGCCCTCGGTGGCGGCGATGGTCTGAAGATTGGCGACGATCACCGGCGGCTCGACCCGGCGCAGGTCGAAGCGCTGGCAGCGGGAGAGGATGGTCACCGGCACCTTGCGGATTTCGGTGGTGGCGAAGATGAACTTGGCGTGCGGCGGCGGCTCTTCCAGCGTCTTCAGCAGGGCGTTGAACGACGAGGTCGAAAGCATGTGCACTTCGTCGATGATGTAGACCTTGTAGCGCGCCTCCGACGGGGCGTAGCGGACCCCGTCGAGCAGTTCGCGCATGTCCTCGACCTTGGTGCGGCTGGCGGCGTCGAGCTCCAGCACGTCCATGTGCCGGCCCTCGATGATGGCGGCGCAGTGCAGGCCTTCGACGGCGAGGTCGAGCGAGGGGTGATCGACGCCCTCGCGGGTATAGTTCAGCGCCCGGGCCAGCAGGCGGGCGGTCGTGGTCTTGCCCACCCCGCGCACGCCGGTGAGCATGAAGGCGTGAGCGATGCGGCCCGAGGCGAAGGCGTTGCGCAGGGTGCGCACCATCGCCTCCTGGCCGATCAGGTCCTCGAAGGTGCGCGGGCGGTATTTGCGCGCGAGCACCTGGTAAGCGCCGCCGGTTTCGGTTGGGGCGGGGACCGGCGCGGCTGGCGCGGGGACGGGATCGCCGAACATGTCCGACGTGTCCGGATCGCGTTCCGGCGTTTCGTCGATCTCGCTCGGCAGGTCTTCGTCCATCGGGGCCTCGGTTGCGGACGCGTCGTTACGTCCTTCGACACGGTCGCAAGCGCGACCGGCTCAGGATGACGGATATGGGGGGAATCGGGAAGGAGTCATCCCGCAAACCCAGAAAACCTCGTCATGCTGAGCCGCGCCCACGGGGCGCGTGTCGAAGCACGCACGAACATCGATGCAGGAAAGGGTGGAGACTGAACGGCGACCCGGAGCGAAACTCGTTGTGGCTGCTGCCTTCCGGCCCTGACCAGGTTGGCGAGGACTCCGCCCGCCGCCAGTCTCCGAGGCCTATATCGCTGGAGAGGAACGTGGATGCAAGCGCAACAGATAAACCTACCTCAGGGCGTCAATTCGCGGCGTCGCGTGGCATTGAAGAGCGGAGGCTTCAGCTACGAACATGAAGGACGGATCGACACCGTCTAGCGCTAGCGTAAATGTGTCGAGGTAGCCTCGATAACTACGGCCGATCCAGCACCAGCCCAACTTACGCCCGATCAGCCCAGACAACGCCTCAACTTCCAACCATGGTTGCCCTCCACCGGCGACGCTGGGCTCCCGTCGAACCGTGATTTCATCGCTGTCGTTGTCGACCGACAAAATCACCGCGCCAGACGTCAGGACGAAGGCGATTGACCACAGACGCACACCTGCGCCTTCAGGAGAATTTTCAAAATGCCCGACCACAGAGGAGATTGCCTCGCCTTCGACTTCCTCCCAATCAAACTGAAGCATTTCGCGTCCGGTCATCCCTAGCGTCCCGCTCCATCGATGGATGCCAATTTGACGTTGGCGTTGAACTGCAACTGACACACCCACAGATGCAAGTCTCGCGCGCCGTCGCGGCCTTTGCTAAGCAATCCTCATGGCGACCATAACCAACACCTTCGCCGGCAATCCGCTTGATCGCGCCAGCGACAAGCGGGCCGATTCCGACTGGCTTGCGAGCCGGCTCGACCATCCCGACAGCCTGGCCGTGGCCATCTGGAACGGCAAGCCGCTGGTGGAGGATGCACCCGGCGAAGCGGGCGCTGTCCGGATCGCCTATCTGCCGATCGCGATGGCGCGCGAGGTGGCGGCCTCCGACCAGCGGGTGCTGTTCATGGGCCTGTGGAAGGAGACGGCGGTGTTCGCCGTAGACCTCGAGGGTTCGGCCGATCCCGCCGACGGGCCGCTGAACGGGATGGGGCGGTTCGAGGACCTGCGGATGGTCGCCCTGCGCCTGCCCGGCCCGGACGCGGCGATCCTGGCCACCGCCAAGGGCGTGTTCGAATGGCGCCGCCGCCACGGCTTCTGCAGCGCCTGCGGCCAACCGACCCTGGCGACCGAAGGCGGCTGGAAGCGGGTCTGCGAGAGCTGCAAGACCGAGCATTTTCCGCGCACCGATCCGGTGGTCATCATGCTGCCGACCCTCGGCGACCGCTGCCTGCTGGGCCGCCAGGCGATCTGGCCCAAGGGTATGTATTCGGCGCTGGCCGGCTTCCTGGAGCCCGGCGAAACCATCGAGGAGGCCTGCGCCCGCGAGGTCAAGGAAGAGGCGGGCCTGACCGCCGTCTCGGTCAGCTATCATTCCACCCAGCCCTGGCCCTATCCCAACTCCCTGATGATCGGGCTGTTCGCCGAGGTGTCGGACGACAACGCCATCGTCGCCGACCAGGAGCTGGAGGCCGTGCGCTGGTTCACCCGCACCGAGATCCAGGCGATGCTGCGCAACGAGATCCCCGACGCCAAGGCCCCCGGCGCGATGGCCATCGCCCACCAGTTGATCAAGGCCTGGGCGGAAATGGGGTGACGAAGTGCAGCACTTGCGGTTCCAACGAGGGAACGATCACGAGGCGGATTGGCCAGATCGTGACATGGCGGTGTGATGCCTGCGGATCTGAGAACACCGCTCACCTCGCTCCTTCGGCGCGGACCGTGAAGGAAATGTCAGCTTGGAGACCCCCAGAACCGGGTGAGCCGATCAACGTCGAGCGCGACACCTCCTAGAGCCGCAGGATCGTGTTTCCCTTTTCCCCTTGCGGGAAAAGGTGGCGGCGAAGCCGACGGAAAAGGGGTCGCGCCGGAGATCGGGATTGGCGTGGATAGAGATTTCGCGCGGATGGGCCGGCGCGACCCCTTTTCCGGCCCTTCGGGGATGGTCTTTTCCCGCAAGGGGAAAAGGGTACGTGCTCAATCGTCCCCACGCAGTTGATCGATAAGCGTCCCCGGCGCTTCAATGGTCCTCAGGATCGCGGCCAGCACAGCATTCTTGTCCTGAACGATCGTGTCGTTGGGAAAGCGCAGGATGCGGAAGCCCTGAGCGGTAAGCCACCGATCGCGCGCGGTGTCGTCGTCATGGAACGGGCCGTCGGCTTCGATGATCAGGCGATGCCGGAAGCACATGAAGTCGACGATGTAGGGACCCAACGGGACTTGGCGTCGGAATTTCAACCCCTGCACCTGCTTCTTACGGAGGAGGTTCCAGAGGGTCGATTCCGCCCAGGTAGGCGCCTTGCGCATTCGCCGCGCCTGGGATTTTGCAGCGGGGGTGGTTGGGTGCATGAAGGGAACAATACGCGAACATAAACTCGGATCAAGCGGAGTTTCGCCGATACAATTCCCTTTCCCCTCGCGGGAAAGGACCGTCCGCGAAGGGCCGGATAAGAGGGCGCGCCGGACCCTCAGCTCGTAACCATCAACCACGCCAATTCCAACAGCCGGCGCGACCCCTTTTCCGTCGGCTTCGCCGCCACCTTTTCCCGCAAGGGGAAAAGGAAGCTGGAGCCCGCGCCACCGGTGTTTCAGAGGCTTCATTCCGTAACACCACTTGCCCCTAGACGAACCGCCCCCGATCCAACAGCTTAGCGCCGCCGCATTCGTGCGCGGCGAGCGGGGGATGATTGATGTCGACCATCAGCGAGTTGCGCAGCCTGGACCGGCATCAGTGGAGCGCGGTCGCCGCCAGCTTCCTGGGCTGGACGCTGGATGCGTTCGACTTCTTCCTGATGGTCTTCATGTTCAAGGTCATCGCCGCGGAGTTCCACACCGACATCAAGGCGGTGGCCATCGCCTCGACCCTGACGCTAGCGGCGCGGCCGTTCGGGGCGCTGATCTTCGGCATGCTGGCCGACCGGTTCGGCCGCCAGCCGGTGCTGCTCACCAATGTACTGCTCTATTCGCTGGTGGAGCTGGCCTCCGCCTTCGCGCCCAGCCTGGCGGTGCTGCTGATCCTGCGCGCCCTGTTCGGCTTCGCCATGGGCGGGGTCTGGGGGGTCGGCGCCTCGCTGGCGCTGGAATCGGTGCCGCTGAAGGCGCGCGGCGTGATCTCCGGCATCCTGCAGGAGGGGTATGCGGTCGGCTATCTGATCGCTTCGGGCGTCTTCTACTTCCTGTTCGACAAGATCGGCTGGCGCGGCATGTTCATGGTCGGCGCCGTGCCGGCGGTGCTGGCCGTCTTCATCCACTTCTCGGTCAAGGAATCGCCGACCTTCGAGACCGAAAAGGTCACGGGACCGACGCGCAGCCCCCTGTTCCTGCTGGGCCTCGGCCTGGCCGCCCTGGCGGTCGCGGTCGGGCCGGCGGTGATCGGCGCCTTCGCCAAGATCTCGATCATCAACTGGATCTATTTCATCGACGCGCCCCTGGCGCTCGCCGGCATCTGGTTCTTCCGCAAGCACTGGAAGATGGCGCTCTACGTCGTTCTGTTGATGACCGCCTTCAACTTCCTCAGCCATGGCACCCAGGACCTCTATCCGACCTTCCTGCAGAAGAGCTTCGGCTTCGGCACCCAGCTGACCGGCCTGCTGACGGCGATCGGCAATGTGGGCGCCATAGCCGGCGGCATCTTCTTCGGCTCGATGTCGGAACGGTTCGGACGGCGCAGCGCCATCGTCGCCGCGGCCCTGCTGTCGCTGCTGGTGATCCCGCTGTGGGCCTTCTCCCACACCGCCGCCATGCTCGGCGCGGGCGCCTTCCTGATGCAGATCATGGTCCAGGGCGCGTTCGGCGTGCTGCCGGTGCACCTGAACGAGCTGTCGCCGCCAGACGCGCGCGGCGCCTTCCCCGGCTATGTCTACCAGGTGGGCAACCTGCTCGCGTCCGGCAACGCGGTCTGGCAGGCGCAGATCGCCGAGACCCGGCACGACAACTACGGCCTGGCGATGGCCATCGTCGCCGGGGCCGCGGCCATCGCCATCGCCGCCTTCACCCTCTTCGGGCCGGAACGGCGCGGGGTCGAGTTCGGGGAAAAGGCGGCTTGACGTTCTCCTCCCCCGTCTACGGGGGAGGAGAAACGCTCACGAACGCCCCGCCGTCTCCCGGTACGGATCGGCCGGATAGACGCCGAGGATCTCCAGCTTCTCGGAGAAGAACTTCAGCTCCTCCAGCGCGCGCTTGACGCCGATGTCCTCGGGGCGGCCGTCGACCTCCGAGTAGAAGAAGGTGGCGATGAAGGCGCCGTTCTCCATGTAGCTTTCCAGCTTGGTCATGTTGACGCCGTTGGTCGCAAAGCCGCCCAGCGCCTTGTAGAGGGCCGCCGGCAGGTTGCGGACGCGGAAGGCGAAGCTGGTCACCCAGGGCTGGCCCGGCTTGGCCGCCTCCGGCTTGGCGTCCTTGCTCATCACCAGGAAGCGGGTGGTGTTGTTCTTCTCGTCCTCGATGTCGCGCATCAGGATGTCGAGACCGTAGAGCTCGGCCGCCAGCGCCGGGGCGATGGCCGCGCGGGTCGGGTCGGGATGCTCCGACAGGGCCTTGGCCGCGCCGGCGGTGTCGCCGGCCGATTCGGTCTTCACCTTCAGCTTGCGCAGCACCTTGCGGCACTGGCCCAGGGCGATCGACATGCTGGAGACGGTCTGCACCTGCTCGATCTTGACCCCCTTGTTGGCCATCAGCTGGAAGCGAATCGGCTTGAACCGCTCACCAATGATGGTGAGGCCCGAGTGGGGCAGCAGGTGGTGCACGTCGGCGACACGCCCGGCGGTGGAGTTTTCCACAGCGATTAGGCCCAGGGCGCAGTCGCCCGACTTCATGGCCTCGAAGGCGTCCTCGAAGGTCGGGCAGGGGGTGGGGTCATAGTCGGGGAAATGGGTGCGGCAGGCCTCATGGCCATTGGCGCCGAGCTCGCCCTGGAAGGCGATCTTCTTCTTGGTGGTCATTCGCTAAATTCGCTCCGCGTGAGCCCGCGCCAAGGCCAGCTCCGCCTCGTTGTTCACTTCCATGGGCATGGCCGTCGCGACCGCCGCCCAGATCGACAGGCCCAGTTCCAGGGCCCGCAACTGCTCGAGCTTCTCGCGCTTTTCCAGCGGCGAGGGCTCGGCGGTGGTAAATCGCTCCAGCGCCAGGCGGCGATAGCCGTAGATGCCGATGTGCCGCCACACCGGCCCGTCGCCATACAGGGTCGAGCGCGTGAAATAGTGGGCCCGGGCGGTCACTCCGTCCGGCTGCAGGGTGACGATGGCCTTGGGGCAGTCGGGGTCGGTCCGCTCGGCCGGCGAGCCTTCCGGCGCGATCAGGGTGGCGATATCGCAGGTCGGTTCGGTGGCGAGCAGCTCGGCGCAGGCCCTGATCAGCGCCGGGTCGACGAAGGGAATGTCCCCCTGCAGATTGATCACCACGTCGTGCGCGCCGCCGGGGTCAAGCTCGGCCAGCGCCGCCTTCACCCGGTCGGAGCCGGACGGCAGGTCGGGGTCGGTCAGCACCGCGCGCCCGCCGGCCGCCTCGACGGCCCAGGCGATCTCGGCGTCGCCCGCGGCGACCGCGACGGGACCGACGTCCGCCGCCAGCGCCAGGTCGAGCACGCGGAGAATCATCGGTACGCCGCCGATTTCCAGCAAAGGCTTGCCCGGCAGACGGTTGGCCGCCATGCGGGCTGGGATGATGACGATCGGGCGCATGTGAGCTCTGAAATGGCTAAGCGGGCAAAACCAGCCTGGCGTGCCCAATTGGCCGGTTGCGCGAGCGCCGGTAGCGTGTCAGAGACGCGAGCGCAAGGACGGGCGCGGGGATTCCCCTTTTAGAAGGGGGGCGCGCGAGGCTTTTGAGGGCTGACGGGCGGAATGAGCGATCTGACGTTTAACAAAGTCGCCGGTGCGGTGCTGGCCACCGGTCTGGTCATCTTCGGCTTGGGCGATCTGTCCAATATCGTCTTCAAGTACCAGGCGCCGGCCAAGATGGGCTACGCCGTGACCCCCACGATCGAGGGCGGCGGCGCTGGCGCGGCCGCGCCGGTCGAGCTGCCGATCGACTGGGGGACCGAGCTGCCCAAGGCCGACGTGGCCGCCGGCAAGCAGGTCGCGACCAAGTGCCAGTCCTGCCACAATCTGGATCAGGGCGGCCCGAACATGACCGGCCCGAACCTTTGGGGCGTGCTGGGTCGTCAGCCGGGCACCCATCCGGGCTTCGCCTATTCAGACGGCATGAAGGCCTTTGGCGCCAAGCAGCCGATCTGGGATTTCGAGCACATCAACGCCTTCATCACCGGCCCGCAGGCCTATATCGACGGCACCAAGATGACCTTCGTGGGGCTCAAGCAGCGCCAGGACCGCATCAATGTGATCGCCTACCTGCACACGCTGGGCTCGAACCTGCCGATCCCGGCGCCCAAGCCCGCCGCCGCCGCGCCCGCTTCCGGTGCTCCGGCGTCCGGCGCGCCCGCCGCGTCTTCGGCGGCGGCGTCTTCAGCGGCCGCGGCCGCGAAGTAGGGCTCTAGACGCTCCACCGCTCATCCCCGCGAAGGCGGGGACGAGCAGACTGTAGAGCTGACGGAATGACCGCCTAACCGCCGGTCGTCACGCTCGCATGGGTGAATCCCGCGGCGGCGGCGAGGTCGACCTGGCGCTGGTCGTGCAGGCCATGGATCAGCAGATTGGGACTGATGGGCCGGGCCAGGGCGACGAAGGCCTTCAGCCGCGCCTCGACCTCCGGCTTGTCGGTGGCCAGAAGGTCGGCCTCGATGGCCAGACCGCGCAGGCCGCAGCCCTGAGCCGCCGCCAGGGCCGCCTTGGACGGTTTCACGCGGCCGACCACACCTACGCACAGCGAGCGGATCAGCCCCACCACCTCGATCAGCCGGCTGGGCGGCACGCCCGCGTCCAGGCCGCAGATTTCCAAAATGACCGTCTTGCGCATCGCCTCGCGCACCGACTGGGTGAGCGACAACAGCCGATCGCGCGTCCTCTGGGTGGCTAGCGAGGTGAAGCTGATCGGCACGTGCAGGCTCAAGGGGCCGCCCTGCCGCTCATGCTCCTCCAGGATCACCGAGGCATAGGCGAAGGTGGCCACGTCGATCTCGGCCAGATCCGCCGCATCGGTCCGCAGCGCCACCCCGCGCCGCTCGACCAGGAATGAGGTGATCAGGCCACGCCGCAGGTTCCAGACCCCGTCGACGGTCAGCTTCAGGTCGAACGGCTCGCGTTTCGGCGGCTCCAGGTCGATGACGGTGGAGCGGCCGGCCAGCGGCGGTTTCCAGGCCGGCGCGGCGGGCGCCTGGTCGGCCAGCGGTCCGCTTGTGGACGCCCCGACGCGCGCGCCAGGCGCGTCGGCCGGCGCGGCGCTGGAAGCAGCGGCTCCGGCTCCGGTTCCGGCCCCGCCGCCGCGCCGCAGCCTGGTCAGGTCCACCGGCGTGGAGGTGATCTGGTTGCCCTGGATGGCGGTGACGTTGCGCACCTCGATGTCGGCGAAGCGGGATTCGCCGAGGAAGAATTTCAGCACCTCCTGCAACATGGTCATGCAGACCGCCTGGGCCGCGAACCCGGACGCGCCCGGCTGGGCGATCAGATAGCTGGCCTCGTCGGTGCGGAAGAACAGGTCGGCCGGCCCCAGGTGGCGGTCCAGCTCGCGCTCCACATGGTCCCAGATCTGGCTCCGCTTGGCCGGCCAGCGGTCGCCGAGCTTGCGGCGAATGGCGTCCAGGCCGATCACATTGACCGCGCCGGACTCCAGCAGGGCGGTGTTCTGCAGCCGCTCCAGCATGTCCCGCGCGCCCGCCTCGGTGATCCGGTCGGCGCGGCGCTCGGAGGCGGGTGGCTCGGCCTTGGCCGTCGAGGGGTACGCTGACACGGACGGGCGCCTTGAATGCAACTGACCGCCGAATTTTAGGCCCCGGTCGTTAGCCGGGTCTTAAGGCCGGTTAACCCGCGGCGGGCGTCCGCGTGGCCTCAAAGGCCGCCACGGAGCTGATCAAGGTCTTCGGGTCCGATCGCGACGGCTTCCAGCTGAAGGCGGTCATCGCCGCCGATGGGTCGGCCACCAGCTTCGGCGGATCGCCGGCGCGGCGCCCGGCCATTTCATAGGCCACAGGCCGGTCCAGGGCGGCCTCGGCGGCGGCCACGATCTCCAGCACCGACAGACCCTTGCCGGTGCCCAGGTTGAACGGCCGCGCCGCGCCGCCCGCCTTCAGATAGCTGAGCGCGGCGACGTGGGCGTCGGCCAGGTCGGACACGTGGATGTAGTCGCGCACCACCGAGCCGTCGGGCGTCGGATAGTCATTGCCGAACAGTTTGAGCCCCGGACCCGAGCCCAGCACCGAGCGGACCAGGTTGGGGATCAGGTGGGTTTCGGGGTCATGCCGCTCGCCGATCTCGCCATCGGCGTCAGCGCCGGCGGCGTTGAAGTAGCGCAGGGCGCACCAGGTGAAGCCCTTGGCTTCGCCCATCCACTTCAGCGCCCCCTCGATGACGCGCTTGGTCTCGCCATAGGGATTGGTGGGGACCAGGGGCGAGTCTTCCTTGATCAGGTCGACGTCGATGGCGCCATAGACCGCCGCGGTGGACGAGAAGACGATGTGCTTGACCTTCTCCGCCACCAGGGCGTCGAGGAAGGCCAGGGTCGCGACGACGTTGTTGTCGTAATAGATTTCCGGCTTGACCACCGACTCCGCCACCAGGCTGGCGGCGGCGAAATGCATCACGCAGCTGATGTCATGCTCGCGCACCGCCGCGCGCACGGCGGCCTGGTCGCGGATGTCGGCCTGGACAAGCGGACCCCATTTGACCGCGTCGGCGTGGCCGGTGCGCAGGTTGTCGAGGGTGACCGGACGGTAGCCCGCCTTGGACAGGGCCTTGCACGCGTGCGAGCCCACGTATCCGGCTCCGCCGGCGACCAAAATGCTTTCCAAGGGCCCGAACTCCTTTAGAGGCTGCGACGAAACAGTCGGTTACAGGGTTTGTGTCGCGGCGGAGCGACAGCGCCCCTATGACCGGCGCGCTATAAGGGCGTCAAATGACATGACTATTTCGTTTATCGACCTCGCCGCGCAGCAAAGGCGAATCAAACCTCAAATCGACGCGGCGATCGCCCGCGTTTTGGCCCACGGCGCCTATGTGATGGGCCCCGAGGTCAAGCAGTTCGAGACCCAGCTGGCCGCCTTCGCCGGGATCAAGCACGCGGTCTCCTGCGCCAACGGCACCGAGGCGCTGGCCCTGCCGCTTATGGCCTGGGGCATCGGTCCGGGCGACGCGGTCTTCTGTCCGAGCTTCACCTTCGCCGCGACGGGCGAGGTGATCCCGTGGCTGGGCGCCTCGCCGGTGTTCGTCGACATCCTGCCTGAAACCTACAACATCGACCCGGACCGACTGCGCGCCGCCATCCTGGCGATCAGGAACGACGGCAAGCTCACCCCCCGCGCGATCATCGCCGTCGACCTGTTCGGCCAGCCCGCCGACTATCCCGCGATCGCCGCCATCGCCAAGGAATTCGGCCTGAAGCTGATCGCCGACAGCGCCCAGGGCTTCGGCTGCACCCTCGACGGCAAACACCCCGGCGCCTGGGCCGACGTGGTCACCACCAGCTTCTTCCCCGCCAAGCCGCTCGGCTGTTACGGCGACGGCGGCGCGGTGCTGACCGACGACGACTGGCTGGCCGAGCGGATCGATTCCCTGCGCGTCCACGGCAAGGCCGTCGCCAGCGACCTCGAAGGCGCCACGTTCGAGCACGATCCGAAATATCTGAACATGCGCGTGGGCATCAACAGCCGGCTCGACACGATCCAGGCGGCGATCCTGATCGAGAAGCTGAAAATCTTCGCCGACGAACTGGAAAAGCGCGACGCCATCGCCGCCCGCTACGCCGCCGGCCTGAAGGGCTCGGTCGCCCAGACCCCGACGGTGATCGACGGCGGAACCTCGGTCTGGGCCCAATACACCATCGAGCACGCCAACCGCGACGGCCTGGCCGCCCACCTGAAGCTGCTCGGCGTGCCGACGGCCGCCTACTACCCCATGCCGATGCACGCCCAGGACTGCTACAGCATCTACCCCCGCCCGGGCGGCCTGCCGGTCAGCGAGGCCAAGGCGAAGACGGTCCTGGCGCTGCCGATGCACCCGTATCTGGACATCGAGACCCAGGCGAAGATCATCGATGGGGTGCGGAGTTTTAATGGGTAGGGGAAAGCCGGCCGGCGAGTGGCCGGAGCGACGGCCTATCGACGGGCGACATAAGCGCGCCTTCAACTCTGACGCGCTTAAGCTAACTGTACGATGACGGAGGCCCCATGACGCGATTCAGATCTGATGTGTTTAAGGCGGTTTTCCCGCTGATGCGCATACTTGGGCCGTTCACACTGATTGCTGTGCTTGCGAGCATCTATCTTGCCGCGACCGAACCACACGGCGTAAGCGCCTTACTCCTGTTTTTGGCGTCCATCGCCGGAGCAATTTTGCTGGTTTGTGCGGCCCTGGCGACTGCAGTGAGCTTCATCTTTGTGGAAATTGGACAGGAAGGCATACGCCGAAACATATTTGGCTTCCGCGGAAAGCTCAGGCCTTGGAGCGCGGTGACGGCAATTTATAAGATTACATATTTCAACAAAATATATGAGAAGAACGAATTCGAATTCATAATTACGACAAATTCTGATCGGCCTCTATTCATAGGAAATCTCGTTAGAAGTAAAATTGCTTTAGTCAACTCAATTAACGAATTTGTTGAAGAACATAATATTGCGTCATTCGCGGTGGACCGATCGATCAAAAGTCGACGCGCTCAATTCATAGCGGCGCTAGGTTCCGGACCTGACAGCATCGGACTGCCAATGGCT
>Ga0302196_10003014_pt1 | contig 15601 bp, 15 predicted proteins | sample II_Bog_N1_3_FD_198794 | JGI IMG/M metagenome (GOLD analysis project Ga0302196, IMG submission 198794) | Peat permafrost microbial communities from Stordalen Mire near Abisko, Sweden - II_Bog_N1_3 | ecosystem: Environmental > Terrestrial > Soil > Wetlands > Peat | place: Sweden: Abisko...
GCGTCCGGCGCCGCCTACGCTCTCCCCCATGCCGGAGCGCTCGTCCCCCTCCCCTGTCGCGCCGGACGGCACGGCGCCCGGACGGAAGCGGTCGTCGGACACCGTCATCCTGGTCGTGGTCTGCCTCGCCCAGTTCATGGTCGTGCTGGACGTGTCGATCGTGAACGTGGCCCTGCCCGCCATCCAGTCCAGCCTCCACTTCCGGGCGGTCGACCTCCAGTGGGTGGTGACCGCGTACGCGCTCACCTTCGGCGGCCTGCTGCTGCTGGGTGGGCGCCTGGCCGATCTCTACGGTCGCCGCCGCATCTTCCTGGTCGGCCTGGGGGTCTTCACCGCCGCCAGCCTCCTCGGCGGCTTCGCCACGAACCAGACCACCCTGATCGCGGCGCGGTCCCTCCAGGGGGTGGGCGCGGCCATCCTGTCCCCCGCCACCCTGACCATCCTGACCGTCACCTTCCGGGACCAGCGGGCCCGGGCCAAGGCCTTCGGCGTGTGGAGCGCGGTGGCGGCCGGCGGGGGCGCGGCCGGGGCCCTGTTCGGCGGCATCCTCACCCAGGAGCTGTCGTGGCGCTGGATCCTCTTCGTGAACGTGCCCATCGGGATCGCCCTGTTCGCCGTGGCCCGGCTGCGCCTCCACGAGTCCCGGGCCGAGGGACCGCGCCGCCGGCTGGACGTGGCCGGTGCCGCCTCGGTCACCGGGGCCCTCTTCCTGCTCGTCTACGCCATCTCCCACACCGACGTCGTCCCGTGGACGGCCACGTCGACCCTGGTGGTCCTGGCCGCCGCCGCCGTGCTGCTGGTCGCCTTCGTGCTGGTGGAGGCTCGGGTGGCGTCCCATCCCCTCGTGCCGCTGCGCATCTTCCGGGTGCGGTCGGTCACCGGGGCCAACCTGGTCATGTTCTGCTTCGGGGTCGGCATGTTCGCCATGTGGTTCTTCCTCTCGCTCTACCTCCAGCAGGTGCTCGGCTACAGCCCGGTGGTCACCGGGCTCACCTTCCTGCCCCAGACGGCGGCCATCGCCGTGGGGGCCACCCTCAGCGGGCGCCTGGCCCCCCGCCTGGGACCCCGGAACGTGCTCATGTTCGGCGCGGTCCTGGGGGCCGGCGGCCTCTTCTGGCTCTCGTTCATCCAGGCCGGGGACACCTACTGGACCGGCGCCTGCGGCGGCGGCATCCTGGCCACCTTCGGCATGGGCCTGGCCTTCACCCCCATCGCCCTGCTGGCCACGGGCGGGGTGCCCCCCGAGGACGCCGGCCTGGCCTCGGGCCTGGTCAACTGCAGCCGCCAGATCGGGGCCTCGGTCGGCCTGGCCGCCCTGACCACGGTGGCCGCCTCCCGCACGGTGGCGGCCCTGGCCCACACCCCGCACCCGGCGCACCCGGGCGGTGCCGCCGAGGCCCTCAAGGTGGCCATGACGGACGGCTACGCCCGGGGGTTCCTGATCGCCTCGGTGGTGGTGCTGCTCGGCGGCGCCCTCGGCCTGGTCATCCCGCCGCCGGGACGGTCCGGGGCCCGGCACCCGGGGCGCGGCGCCGATCAGTCCTCGGCCCCCGTACTCGTCGACTGAGCACCGGCCGGCAGGGGACCGGAGTCCGCGGCCGCCCGGCGGCGGATCGACCGGGGCCACAGGTGACGACCGACGACGCAGTCGAGCTCGGCGGCGAACGTGGTCAGCACCGTGCCGAGGCCGATCCACCAGAGCAGGACGATGACCGTGGCGAACGTGCCGTAGAGGGTGCGGTAGTGGCGCAGCTCGTGGGTGACCAGCTGGGCGTCGAGGAACTGCAGGACCGTCCAGCCCACGGCGGCCACCACCGCGCCGCGCCAGTAGGCACGCGCCCCGTCGGGCCGGGACACCAGGATGGCGAACCCGGCCCAGAACATGGCGATGTTGACCACGAGTGAGCCGACGAACCCGATCAGCGACGAGGCCGCCCCCAGGCCCCCGAAGCTGCCGATGCCGGCCAGCGCCCCGCCGGCGACGAAGCCGACTCCGAGCACCACCAGGAAGCCGACCGCCCGGGGCAGCCACGTCACGAACCGCGGCAGCTGCTCGCGGGGGATCCCCCACACGGTCGCCATCATCACCTGGGCGGACCGGCTGAGGCGCAGGCTCCCGTAGACCAGCCACAGCAGCAGCACCACCAGGACCCCGGTGTTGCGCCCGGACAGCCCGGTGATGTTGTGGCGCAGCTCGTCGCCGACGTCGGGGAACTGGCGCAGGGCGGCGTCGACCACGTCCTTCTGGGCCGTCGGGTGGCCGTAGAGCAGCACCTCGACCAGCGTCAGCAGGACGAGCAGGAGCGGGAAGACGGCGAGGAAGGCCGAGTAGGCGAGGAGGTCGGACAGCCGGCCGGCCCGGTCCTCGGTGAACTTGGCCACCGTGGCCGCCACCACGGCGGTGGCGCGGTGCCGCTGCTGGAAGGCGTCGAGCCGGTCGGCCGCCGCGGCCAGGCGGCTCATCCGCCCAGGAGGCCGGAGCGGCCGTGGCGGGCGAACTCCTCGAGCAGGTCGGCCGTGTCGGCGGGGGTCAGCGGCCCGTAGGCCGGCCCGCCGCCGGCGGCGGGGAGCCGGCGGAAGCACGGGTCCCCGGTGCGCCACCAGCCGGACCGCCGCAGCGGCCCCTTGGTGACCTTGCCGCTGGCCGTCTGGGGCAGGGCGGTGGTCACCCGGACGAAGGACGGCGCCCACTTGGTGCCGAGGTCGTCCTGGGCGGCCAGGAACCCGGCGAAGGCCACCGGGTCGAAGGTGCGTCCCGGGAGGAGCTCGACGGCGGCCATCACCTGGTCGCCCGAGCGGGGGTCGGGCACCGGGTAGACGGCCACGGTGGCGGCGGCGTCGAAGCGGACCAGGACCCGCTCGATCGGGCCGGCGGTGAGGTTCTCCGAGTCGACCCGCAGCCAGTCCCCGCCGCGGCCGGCGAAGTAGAAGAAGCCGCCGGCGTCGCGGTAGGCCAGGTCGCCGGTCCAGTACCAGCCGTTCCGGATCCGTTGGGCGGTCGCCCCGGGATCGCCGTAGTAGCCCTCGAACCGCCCGGTCCCGGTCCGGTTCACGATCTCCCCGATCGCCTCGGCCCCGTTGACCAGTGCCCCCGACGGGTCGAACCTTGCGGGAGGGCACTCCTCGAGGGTCACCGGGTCGAGGACCACCACGTCCTCGGCGGGCAGGCCGAGGGACCCCTCCGGGGTGCCCGGGACGCGGGTGATGGCCACCCCACCCTCGCTCGAGCCGTACCCCTCGGTCAGCACGCACCCGAAGCGCCGCTCGAAGGCGGCGTGGTCGGCCACCGAGGCCTCGGTACCGAAGCCCCGCCGGAGCGGGCAGTCGGCGTCGTCGTCCGACTCGGGGGTGGCCAGCACGTAGGCCAGGGCCTTGCCCACGTAGGTGAACGTGGTCGCCCCGTACCGGCGGACGTCGGGGAGGAACCCCGACGCGCTGAACCGCCGGGCCAGGGCCACGGTGGCCCCGGACACGACGCTCGGGCCCCAGAGCACCATGAGGGCGTTGCCGTGGAAGAGCGGCATGGTGCAGTAGGCCACGTCGGAGGCGTGGAACCCGTAGGCGTCGGCCGAACGGAGGGCGATCGAAGCCAGGCGGCCCTGGGTGCAGCGCACCGCCTTGGGCGCGCCGGTGGTGCCCGACGTGAAGAGGAGCAGGAACAGGTCGTCGGGCACCGGCCGGCACGACGCCACCACCTCGGCCGCGCCCGGTCCCGCGGCGGCGGCCACCCGGGCGGCGTAGCCCGGGTCGTCGACCCGGACCACCCGCTCGGGCGCCACCCCGGTGTCGAGTCCCTCCAGCAGGGCCGCACCCTCGGCGTCGGTGACCAGTACCCGGCAGTGGGTCCGCCGGACGTCACCGGCCAGGGCCTCGCCCCGGCGGGTGGGGTTGATGCCCACCACCACCGCCCCGGACAGGGCCGCCGCCGTCAGCCAGAACAGGTACTCCGGCTCGTTGCCGAGCAGCACGCCGACGTGGGGTGGGTCGAGGTCGCCCCACCCGGCCAGCAGCCCGGCCCGGGCCGCACCGGCCGCCACCGCCTCCCGCCAGCTCCAGCGGTCGTCGCCGGCGGCGATCGCCGGCGCGTCGTCCGACGCCCGGGCGCACAGCAGGTCGGCGACGCTCGGCGACCCGGCGGGAAACCCGGTGAGGCTCACCGCCCGGACTCCACCAACAGGTCCTGGACGGCCCGGCCGACGCGTCCGAGCCCGTCCCACAGGGCGGACTCGGCGGCACCGACGCCCGGCGCCCCGAAGCGGGTCCGGGTGTCGACGCACACCCACTCCCCCACCGGCGGCCGGTGGAGGGACACCGTGAGGTCCGGGTTGATGAAGGTGTCGGTGGCGAAGTCGAGCTCGGCTCCCACCCCGTTGCCGAAGTCGGCGGCGGCCACCGCCCGCTGGACCGGGGAGGTCGCCTCGCCCGCCACCACCGGGACCCGCAGTCGGAACCAGGCGGTGGCCGGCCCGGGTCGGTCGAACCGGCCCCGCACGAAGCGGATCTCCATGCCGTGGGTGTGGAAGGCGCGGTAGCCCTCGCGCACCGAGGGGATCGGCGTGCCGGCCTCCGGCCCGTCGGGAGCCGGGTCCTCGGGGACCGTGGGCACCAACGCGGCCTGGACGGGGTCGACCCGGATCCGGAGGGCACGGCCCCAGGTCACCTCGACGCCCCCCTGGGACACCACCGTGTCGACCACCTGGACCCGGCGACCCGGCCGTACCACCCGGCTGGTGACGACCAGCGGTTCGGTGGCGACCGGGCGGATGAGGTCCAGGGTGACCCGGACCAGCGCCAGACCGTCGTCCCCGGGTGCGGTCCGCTCCACCGAGCGGGCCACCACCGCGGCCACCGCCCCACCGTGCAGTGCCCCGGGGGACCACGGCCCCCGGGCCAGTTCGGTCGGGACCAGCCCCCCGCGGTCCGGCACGAACAGCGCGTCGACGTCGGGTCCGGGGGGCACGCCCCGAACGCTACCGGTGGTCGGGCGCCGCGGCGGCGCCTACCATCGGGGCGCCGACCACCCGGCACCGCCACACGAGACCGAGGAGCACCATGGGACAGCACACGTCAGCGATCGACATCGAGGCCCCGCCCGAGGCGGTGTGGGCCCTGGTCGGCGACTTCGGCGGCATCGGCGTCTGGCAACCCGGGATCGAGTCGGTCCGGGTCGAGGGGGAGGACCGGATCCTCGACACCATGGGCATGACCATCACCGAGCGCCTGGTGTCCCGGGACGACACCGCCCGGGCCCTCACCTACGCCATCGTCGACGGCGTGCCCGTCGAGTCGCACCAGGCCACCGTGACCGTCACGCCGTCCGGGACGGGCAGCCACGTGACCTGGGTGGTCGACGCCACCCCGGACGAGATGGCCGACCTGATGGGCGGCGTCTACCAGCAGACGCTGGCGTCCCTGAAGGCGCACGCCGAGGGATGACCGGCCCGGCGACCGGTCGGGAGGCGCCCGACCCCGCCGGCCCGACCGGGGGCCCGTACGTCTACCGCGTGGAGGCGGTCTCCACCGCTCCCCCCGAGGTGGTCTGGCCGCTGCTGGGCGAGGCGGCCCGCTGGCGTGAGTGGTCGTTCCTGACCGAGACCCGCCTCGAGCGCGACGGGGTGCCGGTCCCCGACGGCGTGGGGGCGGTCCGACGGTTCGCCCGCTACGGGGTCGGCTCGCGCGAGGAGGTGGTGGCCTGGGACCCGCCGCACCACCTCGCCTACCGGATCCTGAGCGGCTTCCCGGTCCGCGACTACCGGTCCGACGTCACCCTGGAGCCGTCCGGCACCGGTACCCGGATCGACTGGGCGGGGTCCTACACCCCCCGGTGGCCCGGCACCGGGCCGGTGCTCCAGCGGGTGCTGCCCGCCCTGATGCGGCGCTTCGCCCGCGACGTGGCCCGCCACGCCGACGGACTGGCGGTCTGACCGGCACCGTCCGGGGCCCCGTCCCACCCACGGTCCAGCACCCCGTCCGTCTCGGGGCTCACCCCACCGCGGCGGCCAGGCGCGCCGCCCGACGGCCCACCTCGGCCCGGGCCCGGGCCACGTCGACGGTGCGGACCTCCCGGTCCACGACCACCGGCCGGCCCCCCACCCAGACGTCGGTCACCAGTCGGCTGGAGGCCGACCACACCAGGTGCTCGATGAGCATGTCGTCCTCCAGGAGGGGCACGAACGCCGGGTCGTCGAGGGAGACCGCCATCATGTCGGCCTTGGCCCCGGCCGCCAGGACCCCCAGGTCGGGACGCCCGAGCGCCCGCCCCGCCCCGCGGGTGGCCAGGTCCAGTGCGGCCGACGCCGGGAGGGCGGCGGGGTCGCCCCCGCGCAGCCGGGCGACCAGGGCGGCGAGGCGCAGCTCCTCCCACAGGTCGAGGTCGTTGTTGGACGCCGGTCCGTCGGTGCCCAGTCCCACCCGGACCCCCCGGGCCAGCAGGTCGACCACCGGGGCGATCCCCGAGGCCAGCTTGGCGTTGGACTGCGGGCAGTGGGCCACCCCCACGTCGTGGGTGGCGTAGAGGTCGAGGTCGTCCGGCGAGAGCCAGATGCTGTGTGCGGCCAGCACCCGGCCGTCGAACACGCCGGCCGAGGCCAGGACCTGCGGCACCGACCCCCCGTGGTCGGCCACGAAGGCGTCGGCCTCGGTGGCCGTCTCGGCCAGGTGGAGGTGGAAGAGCGCGTCGCGCTCCCGGGCGACCGCGGCCGTGGCCACCAGCCCGGGCAGTGGCACCGTGTAGGCGGCGTGGGCGGCGAACCCCACCTCGATCCGCCCCGCCTCGCCGTCGCGGCGGCGGTGGAACCCGGCGAACCGCTCGAGGCTGGCCGTCCACCACTCCCCGTCCGACTCCGCCCCGGGCAGCTGCAGCACCCCCGGGGTCAGCACCGCCCGCGACCCGGCGTCGACCACGGCGTCGGCGTTGGCGTCCTCCATGAAGTACATCTCGCACGACGTGGTCACCCCGAACGACAGGAGCTCGGCGGCCCCCAGGGTCATCCCCCAGTAGACGTCCTCCGGCTCGAGGTGCGCCTCCCGGGGCCACAGCACCTCGTGGAGCCAGCGCAGCAGGGGCAGGTTCTCCCCCGTGCCCCGGAACAGCGTCATCGACGAGTGGCAGTGGGTGTTGACGAACCCGGGCAGGAGCGCCCCCTCCACCCGGATCTCGGGGACGCCGTCGCCGTGGGCCGGCCGCAGTGCGGCGGGCGTGCCCACCCGGGTCACCGAGTCCCCCGACACCTCGACGGCCCCGGGGGCCAGGACGGCCACGTCACCGGTGCACGGCACCACGGCGTCGGCCACGTACCGGACGTTGGCCGACCCCCCGGTCCCGGTCACCTCAGGCTCGTCCCGCTGGCCCGGCGGACGGCCACGTGCAGCGGGCGACCCGCTCGGGCCGGACCGCCCCGGACTCCACGAACCACCGGGCGGCCCGTTCCAGGGCCTCGGCCGGGGGCCGGGACGTGTACCCCAGCTCGACCCGGGCCCGGGTGTCGTCGAAGGACATGTGGGTGGTCGACATGCGGGCCGCCTCGAGGGGGATCGTGGGCTCCCGCTTCAGCAGGCGACCCTCCACGAGGTCGCAGAGGTGGCCGACGACCAGGGCGAAGGCCCCCGGGAACCGCCTGCCGGCCCGGGGGAGGCCGGTGACCGCGGCCAGGGTCCCGAACACGTCGCCCAGGGCCAGGTTGGCCCCGCCGAGGATGTAGCTGCGGCCCGGGAGGCCGTGCTCGGCGGCCAGGAGGTGGCCCTCGGCCACGTCCTCCACGTCGACGATGTTGAGGGTGGTGTCCACGTAGCCGGGGATCCTGCCGTTGAGGAACTCCAGCATCGTCCGCCCCGTCGGCGTCGGGGTGCTGTCCCGCGGCCCGACCGGCGTGGTCGGCTGGACCAGCACCACGGGGAGTCCCTCGGCCCCCGCCCGCAGCACCTCGTGCTCGGCCACGTACTTGGTCTGCTTGTAGATGCCGAACAGGTGGTCGACGTGGGCGAAGGACCGCTCGTCGACCGGCGAGCCCGTGGTGGCACCGTGCAGACCGAGGGTCCCCACCGTCGACGTGTAGACCACACGGGCGCACCCGTGGGCCCGGGCCGACTCCAGCACGTGGCGGGTGCCGGTCACGTTGATGTCGTAGAAGGCGGCCGGGTCCGGCGCCCAGAAGCGGTAGAGGGCCCCGACGTGGAACACCACCGAGCAGCCGGCCACGGCGCGGTCGACGGCCGCCGGGTCACGGAGGTCACCCTCGACCAGCTCGACCTCCAGCCCGTCGAGGTTGGCGGTGCCCCCGTGGGGCTCGACCAGGGCCACCGGGTGGGCCCCGCGGGCCAGCACCCGACGCACCACCGACGAGCCCACGAAGCCGGCACCGCCGGTGACCAGCACCCGGTCGCCGACGCCGGGTCCGGCCCCGGCGGCGCTCACGCCCGACCGACCGGGGCGGCCCGCCCCCGACGGCGGCGGTCGCCCCGGAGCGTGTTGCGGGCCATCGACGAGCCCACCTCGAACAGGAGGCCGGCGCTGCGGGTGGCATCGGCCAGCACGTCGTCGAGGGCGCCCACGAAGGCGTCGATCTCCTCGTCCCCGATGATCAGCGGCGGCAGCAGCTTGATGATGTTGACGTTGTCCGCCGCCACCTGGGTCAGGATCCGGTGGCGGTGGTAGAGCGGGAACACGACCAGCTGCGAGAAGAGCCCCTTGCGGGCCAGCTCCATCATCCGGAAGCGGGCCCGGCCGCCACGCGACCGCGGCGGCCCGAACACCAGCCCGATCATCAGGCCGATGCCGCGGACCTCGTGGAGCAGCTCGTACCGCTCGACCAGCGGGGCCAGGGCGGCCATGAGCTGGTCGCCCCGGGCCGCCGCCCGGGCCACGATGTCCTCGTCGTCCATGACCTGCAGGGTGGCCAGCCCGGCCACCATGGCCAGCTGGTTGCGCGAGAAGGTCGACGAGTGCACGACGGCCCGGTCCATCGAGCTGTACACCCCGTCGAACACGGCGGAGGTGCACAGCACGGCCCCCACCGGCACGTACCCGCCCGACAGGGCCTTGGACAGGGTGATCATGTCCGGCTCGAGGCCCCAGTGCTGGTGGCAGAAGAGCCGGCCGGTGCGCCCCATCCCCGTCTGGACCTCGTCCATGACCAGGAGGGTCCCGAAGCGCCGGCACAGGGCCTGGACCTTGCGCCAGTAGGACTCGTCGGCCAGGTAGACGCCCTTGCCCTGGATGGGCTCGACCACCAGGGCGGCCACGTCACCCCCCTTCAGCCGGGCCTCGAGGGCGCCGCTGTCCCCGAAGGGGACGCGCTCCACCCCCGGGAGCAGCGGTCCGAACCCGTCCCGGAATTCCTTCCCGCCGTTGAGGGAGAGGGCGCCGGTGGTCAGGCCGTGGAAGGCGTGGTCGCAGAAGAGGATCCGGTCCCGCCCGGTGGCGCACCGGGCGAACTTGATCGCCGTCTCCGTCGTCTCGGCCCCCGAATTGGTGAAGTAGGCGCGCCGGATGCCCGGGTGGGCCCGCTCGACGAGGTCCTTGGCCAACAGCCCCGGCAGGAGGGCGCAGTCGAGCTGGGCCAGGTTGGGGAGGTCGGCGTCGAGCGCCTGGTGCAGCGCGTCCTTGACCACCGGGTGGCTGCGCCCGAGGGCGAACACCCCGAACCCGGACAGGAAGTCCAGGGTGCGACCGCCCTGGTCGTCGATCAGGTAGGACCCCTCGCCGCGCACATAGGTGCGGTCGAAGCCGATGGTGGTCAGGACCTTGGCCAGCTGGGGGTTGAGGTACTGCTCGTGCAGGCCGTACGCCTCACCCCGGTGGGCGTCCAGCAGTTCACCAAGGTCGAAGGCCACGCACACGCTCCGGTCAGGTCAGGTCGGCTCGGCGACAACCGGGCCGTGTACCGGGTGTCGTCGCCTCACAGTACCGGTGGCGCACCGCGACCGGCACGTCCTGCTGGTCGGACGCGGTCCGGAACCGGACGGCGGCGGCCGCCGCCCGGTTCCGGGCGACCGGGTCAGTCGGTGGCGGCGAGGCCGGCGGCGACCAGGTCCAACGGATGGATCCACTCGTCGGCCAGGGCGATCCCGCCCGCGTCGACGACGGCGTTCCGGAAGGGGATGGCCCACAGGTGCTCGAGCAGCAGGACGGCGGCCACCGACCCGGGCGGGATGGTGTCGGCGACGTACCACACCTCCTCGTCGGGGATCACGTGGCCGTCGGCGCCCTCCAGGGCACCGAGCTCGGCGCCGCCCTCGGCGTCGCCCACCCCCAGGCCGACGAGCGCGCCGGCGATGGCCCCGAGCTCCATGGCCTCGTCGATGCTGAGGTCGCTCAGCTGGACTGCGGTGATCTCGCCGTCGTCGTCCTTCTCCACGACGAGGGCATCGAGGACGCGGACGAACTGCTGCTCACGCAGCTTGTCGAGCTCGGCGACGATCTTCCCGGTGAACTCGGGCTCGGCGAAGCCGAGCACCAACATCTGAACTGGTCCGATGGGCATGTCTGTGCTCCTCCTCAGGAACTCGCGAGAATCTTCTGCTTCTGGGCGTCGAACTCCTCCTGGGTCAGGACGCCGTCGTCCAGGAGCTTCTTGAGGTTGGTCAGCTGGGTGACCATGTCCTCGCCGCCCGCCTCCGGGGCGGGTGCGGCGGGCGGGGGGGCCGCGGCGGCCTGCGCCTGCTCGGCCTGCGCCTCGCCCGAGGTCTTGCCGGCGTGATGGGCGACTGCCGCCACCCCACCGATCACCGCGGCTCGCCTCAGTGGTGCTCGCCTTCTCATCATCGCGGGTTCCTCCGTGCTCTCGTCCGTGCCGTCCGTCGGTACTGCGCCGTCCTCGGGCACTGCCTGTCCGCCGGAGATCACCGGCGACTCCGTGAAACGTACACCGCGACCACACCCCGGGGCAGCGCCGTGCCGACCCGTCGCCCCCCACCACCCTCCACCACCCCCCCCGCCACCCCGGCCGGCGCCCACTACCCTGGGCCGATCGCCGCACCACTCGACTACCCCGACCCCCCGCTGCGGGGTGAGGCGTTCGTGCTCCGTCCCTTCGCGGCCCGGGACTTCGGGGCCGCCGCCGCGTTCGCCGACGAGCCGGACACGTCCCGGTGGGTCCCTCCGCTGCCGGCGGACGACGCCGACGCCGTGGTCGCCGCGTTCGAGCGGTACCGCGCCGACGGCGAGCTGCTCCACCTGGTGGTCGCCGACCGGGGGGACGACGCCTACCTCGGGGAGGTCATGCTCGCCGTGGTCGAGGACGGCGTGGGCGAGGTCGGGTGCGGGGTCCGGGCGGGGTGTCGGGGCCGCGGCCTGGCCACCGGGGCGTTGCGGCTCCTCGACCACTGGAGCGTCACCGTCCTCGGCATCGAGCGGCTGCAGGCCATGGTGGCCGAGGAGAACACCCCGGGACTGGACCTCGCCGGACGGGTCGGGTTCCGCCGCGAGGGGCTGCTCCGCGCCTACTGGCCGTCGGCGGACGGCCGACTCGACGTGGTCGTGTTCTCCATGCTCCCCGACGAGGTGCCACCCGTCGTCTGAGCCGGGACCGGCGCGGAGGGCACCCGGCCTCCGGTCAGCCCCCGGGTGGGGTCCCGTCGAAGCCGGTGGCCAGGAGGCGGAAGGCCCGGTCCACCTCGACGGCGAGGTCACCGTCGTCGTCCCGGGCCCAGCAGGCGAACGCGGCCATGGCCGCGCCGAGGGCGGCCCGGGCCAGGGTCTGGGGCCCGAGGTCCCCGGGCTCGGCGCCCATCCGGTCGGCGGCGAACCCCGCCACCACCGCACACCACTCCTCGTAGCGGACGGCCGAGTGGGCCACCAGGGACGGGACCGAGCCGATCAGCACCATGCGGATGCGGAGCTCGTCGAGCTCGCCGGCGCCGAACCGGTTGGTGGCGATGACCGACCGCCGGAGCACCTCCATCAGCGGTTCGGAGCGGGGCGCCTCGGCCAGGCGGTCACCCAGGCGCACCAGCTCGGCGTCGAACTCCCCCCAGACCACGTCGGGCTTGGTCTCGAAGTACCGGAAGAACGTCCGGCGGGCGATCCCCACGGCGGCGGCGATCTCGTCCACCGTGGTCTCGTCGTACCCCTGTCGGGCGAACAGGTCGAGCGCCACCCGGGCCACGTCCTGGCGCGTCGTGCTCGCCGGCCGTCCCCGCGCCGGCTCGGAGCGGCCGTCCCCGGTCCCCCCGGCGGTCCCCCCGTCCGTACCGCCGACGGCACCGGCGTCCGGCACGGTCACACTCCTCCGATGGTCATGCTTCCATTTTGACATCGAGTGCACTAAATTGCCGGGACCGAGCCGCTTCCGGCGTACGCCGGCCGACCAGGGGAGGATCCATGACCGTCACCACCACCGAGGACCACGGGCCCACCGGGACCGTCCAGCCCGACGCCGTATCGGCGGAGACGCCGGACCCGGCCCCGCTGGTCACCGACGACCTGCTGGTCGAGGACGTCTCCATCGACGGGATGTGCGGCGTCTACTAGGCCCCGCCCACCGACTCCGACCATGCCACCCACCACCGCGCCGTCGACCGGCGTGTCCTACGACCCGGCCCGCGCCTGGGCCCTGCACCCGCAGGTCTCCCTCCGGCCCGAGTCGTTCGGGGCGCTCGCCTACCACTTCGGCACCCGCCGGCTCTCGTTCCTGAAGAGCCGCACCCTGCTGACGGTGGTCGAGACGTTGGCCGACCAGCCGTCGGGCGCCGAGGCGTGCCGGGCGGCCGGTGTGGGCGCCGACGAGCTGGACGCCTACGAGCGGGCCCTCGACGCCCTGGCCGGATCCGGGATGATCTGCGAGCGCGTGGCGTGACCACCACCCCCGCCGGGACCCGACTGGTCGACCGCTTCGAGCGGGGACTCGACGCGCCGATCTGCCTGACCTGGGAGCTGACCTACGCCTGCAACCTGGCCTGCGTGCACTGCCTCTCGAGCTCCGGCCGCCGGGACCCCGGCGAGCTGTCCACCGGGGAGTGCAAGGCACTGATCGACGAGTTCGAGCGCATGCAGATCTTCTACGTCAACATCGGCGGGGGCGAACCCACCATCCGCGCCGACTTCTGGGAGCTGGTCGAGTACGCCACCGACCACCACGTCGGGGTGAAGTTCTCGACCAACGGCTCCCGCATCACCGAGGAGGTGGCCACCCGGCTGGCCGCCAGCGACTACGTCGACGTCCAGATCTCCCTGGACGGGGCCTCGGCGGCCGTCAACGACGCCGTGCGCGGCGAGGGCTCGTACGCCACGGCCCTGACCGCCATGGAGCGGCTGGCCGCCGTCGGCTTCACCGGCTTCAAGCTGTCGGTGGTGATCACCCGGCACAACGTGGCCGAGCTCGACGACTTCAAGGCCATCGCCGACCGGTTCGGCGCCCAGCTCCGCCTCACCCGCCTCCGCCCCTCCGGCCGCGGTGCGGACGTGTGGGACGAGCTCCATCCCACGGCCGCCCAGCAGCGTCAGCTGTACGACTGGCTGGTGGCCCACGGGGAGGACGTCCTCACCGGCGACTCCTTCTTCCACCTGGCCGGCTACGGCGACGCCCTCCCCGGCCTCAACCTGTGCGGCGCCGGCCGGGTGGTGTGCCTGGTCGACCCGGTGGGTGACGTGTACGCCTGTCCCTTCGCCATCCACGACGAATTCCTGGCCGGCAACGTGCGCTCGGCCGGAGGGTTCACCTCGGTGTGGCGGGACTCGGCGCTCTTCGCCGAGCTGCGGGCCCCCCAGAGTGCGGGCGCCTGCGCGTCCTGCGGCCACTTCGACGCCTGCCGGGGCGGATGCATGGCGGCCAAGTTCTTCACCGGGCTCCCCCTCGACGGGCCGGACCCCGAGTGCGTACTCGGCCACGGCGAGCACGCCCTGGGCGCCCGGGGCGGGCGGGACGTCCCCCGATCGGGCCCCGACCACTCCTCGCGCCCGCGCCGGGTGGCGGTGGCCCTGACCCCGGCCCGTCGTCCCGACCGCCGGTGCGACGAGAGCCCGCTGGCCGGGTCCGGTCCCGCCGTCCGGGCCGACCGTCGGTGACCCTGCTCACGGAGCCCGTCGACGTCGGTCGGACCCGGGCACCGTCCCGCGTCGTCTTCGGGCCCCACGAGACCAACCTGGGCACCGGGCGGGCGATCGGCCACCGCCACGTGGCCTACTACGCGGCCCGGGCGGCGGGAGGCACCGGCGTCCTGGTGACCGAGACGGCCTCGGTCCACCCGTCCGACTGGCCCTACGAGCGGGCTCCCCTGGCCTCCTCCTGCACCAGCGGTTGGCGGGACGTGGTCGAGGCGTGCCGGCCCCACGGCACCGTGGTGCTGGCCGGGCTCGGGCACGCCGGCGGCCAGGGGTCGAGCGCCTACTCCCAGTCGGTGCTGTGGGCGCCGTCGCCGGTGGCCGACGTGGTCACCCGCGAGCTACCCCTGGAGATGGGCCCGGTCGAGGTGGCGGCCCTGGTCGACGGCTTCGCCACGGCCGCCGTCGCGGCGGTGGCGGCCGGTTGCGCCGGGGTCGAGGTGGACGCCGGGCCGCTGTCGGTACTGCGCCAGTTCCACTCGGGACTGACCAACCAGCGCGCCGACGCCTACGGTGCGGACCGGCTGCGGCTCACCGGCGAGGTACTCGACGCCGTGCGCCGGGCCGTGGGGCCCGACCCGGTGGTGGCCCTCCGGCTCTCGTGCGACGAGCTCGCCCCGTGGGCCGGGGTGACCCCCGAGCAGGCGGCCGAGCAGGTGGACGGGCTGGCCGACCGGATCGATCTCCTCACGGTGGTGCGCGGCGGGCCGTACTCGGTCGGCGCCTACCGCCCCGACGCCCACGCCGGGGACGGGTTCAACCGGGACCTGTGTGCCTCCCTGCGGCGGGTGGCGGCCGGCCGGGTGCCGGTGGCGTGGCAGGGCAGCGTGGTGGACCCCGCCCGGGCCGCCGGGGCGATCGGGGACGGGGTGGCCGACCTGGTGGAGATGACCCGGGCCCAGATCGCCGAACCCCGGCTGGTGTCGCTGGTCCGGGACGGCCGGGACGCCGAGGTCCGGCCCTGCATCCTGTGCAACCAGGCGTGCCAGGTCCGGGACAACCGCAACCCGATCGTCAGCTGCGTCGGGGAGCCCCGGTCGGGGCACGAGACGGTGGACGTCGACCCGGACGCGCCGCGGCCGGACGGCCCGGCCGTCGACCCGGACGCGGTCCTGGTGGTCGGCGCCGGTCCGGCCGGCCTGGAGTGCGCCCGGATCCTGGCGTCCCGCGGCCACCCGGTCCGGGTGGTCGAGCGGTCCCCCGTGGCCGGGGGCATGCTGCGGTCGGCCGCCGTCGGCCCGGGTCGGGAGCGCCTCGCCCAGCTGTCCGACTGGCTGGAGGCCGAGTGCTCCCGCCTCGGGGTGACCGTCGAACTGGGCCGGGAGGCCACGCCGGACACCCTCGACGCGGCGGTGGCCGGGGGCGCCACCGTGGTCCTCGCCACCGGCGGGCGCCCGGCACCGTGGACCGTGCCCGGTGACGGCTCGGTCCCGGTGGTCGACGCGGCCGGCGCGCTGGCGGCCACCCCCGCCGCCCTGCCCGACGGGCCGGTGGTGGTCCACGACCCGGTGGGCGGCCCGGTCGGGGTGGCGGTGGCCGAGTGGCTGGCCGGCGCGGGCCGGG
>Ga0302196_10003016_pt1 | contig 15599 bp, 15 predicted proteins | sample II_Bog_N1_3_FD_198794 | JGI IMG/M metagenome (GOLD analysis project Ga0302196, IMG submission 198794) | Peat permafrost microbial communities from Stordalen Mire near Abisko, Sweden - II_Bog_N1_3 | ecosystem: Environmental > Terrestrial > Soil > Wetlands > Peat | place: Sweden: Abisko...
ACTGGGGTCCAGTCCGGCAATGGCACGGGCGATCAGCGGGTAGTAATCAGCCATTTGTGCTCAACATTGCAGGCTTTCCGGTAACATCTCGTTAAGCCTCGAACGGATTCTGTACCAGAATAGTATCTTCGCGTTCCGGGCTGGTGGAAAGCAACGCGATTGGGCAACCCACGAGTTCCTCGACCCGGCGCACATATTTGATGGCCTGGGCCGGCAGGTCCGCCCACGAGCGGGCGTTGGCGGTCGGCTCTTTCCAGCCCTCGATCGTCTCGTAGATCGGCTCCACCCGGGCCTGCGCGCCCTCGCCGGCCGGCAGGTGGTCGATTTCCTTGCCGTCCAGCCGGTAGCCGACGCAGACGTCGATGGAGTCGAAACCGTCGAGAATATCGAGCTTGGTCAAAGCGAGGCCGTTGATGCCGCAGGTCCGCACGGTCTGGCGCACCAGCACCGCGTCGAACCAGCCGCAGCGCCGCTTGCGTCCGGTATTGACGCCGAATTCCTTGCCGCGGCGGCCGATCTCTTCGCCGATCTCGTTGAGCAGTTCGGTCGGGAACGGTCCCTGGCCGACCCGGGTCGTATAGGCCTTGCAGATGCCCAGCACGTAACCGACCGTGCCCGGGCCCATGCCGGTGCCGGTCGCGGCCTGCGCCGCCACGGTGTTGGACGAGGTGACGTAGGGATAGGTGCCGTGGTCGACGTCGAGCAGCGCGCCCTGCGCGCCCTCGAACAGAATGCGCTTGCCCTCGCGGCGCTTGAGGTCGAGCAGGCGCCACACCGTTTCGGCATAGGGCAACAGCTGCGGCGCCAGCGCGGTCAATTCCTTCAGAATCCCGGCGCCGTCGATCTCGGCGAGCTTGAGCCCGCGGCGCAGCGCGTTGTGATGCGCCAGCAGCCGGTCGATCTTGTGCGGCAGCGTGTCGAGATCGGCGAGGTCCATCAGCCTGATCGCACGGCGGCCGACCTTGTCTTCATAGGCCGGGCCGATGCCGCGCCGGGTGGTGCCGATCGCGGTCAACGTGTTGGAGGATTCCCGCAGCGCGTCGAGTTCGCGATGCAACGGCAGGATCAGCGTGACGTTCTCGGCGACGCGCAGATTGTCGGGACTGATGGCGACGCCCTGGCCCTTCAGCTTGGCCACCTCGTCGAGGAAGGCCTGCGGGTCGACCACCACGCCGTTGCCGATCACCGACAGTTTCGAGGGCCGCAGGACGCCCGACGGCAACAGCGCCAGCTTGTAGGTCTGGCCGTTGATGACGAGGGTATGGCCGGCATTGTGGCCGCCCTGGAAGCGCACGACGATGTCGGCCTGCTCCGACAACCAGTCGACGATCTTGCCCTTCCCTTCGTCGCCCCACTGGGCGCCGACGACGACGACATTGGCCATTCGCGGGTATTCCCTCTGCAACTATTTTGACACGAGCGGGACCTGTTCGGAAAACCGGCGCCCGCTCTTCCGGATCATGCGCCCAGCCGAAATCACGGCCGGGGGCCGCTCGCATGCGAGGCACCCCACCGGATAAAGGAAGCCGGCTATCGACGCAAGCAAGAACGGGAGCCGAAACGAGCTTCGGCGGCGCTTCAACCCATTGATATCCCCCGAAAATTTGTGTCGGCAGGATGGCGGCGGGCGCGGTCCGGGGTTGAATGCGGCCAACCACCGCTTCGACGTCGGGATTTCCGCCGGCCCCACGCCGGGCCGGAAAATTGCTATCCTTACTCCGCGTGACACCCGACGACGGAGCAGCGCCATGCCCAACGCAACGCCCGCCACCCTCGCGCTCAGGAAGCTCGGCATCGCCTTCCGGCTTCACACCTACGTCTACGATTCCAGAGCCGAGAGCACCGGCCTGCAAGCCGCCGAAGCGCTCGGCGTCGAGCCGGGCCGGGTGCTGAAAACCCTGATGGCGGAGGTCGACGACCGGCCGGTCTGCGTCGTGATTCCGTCGGATTGCGAGGTCAGCATGAAGAAGCTCGCCGCCGTGTTCGCCGGCAAGGCTGCGCACATGATGCGGCCGGCCGACGCTGAACGGTTGACCGGATATCATGTCGGCGGCATCAGTCCGTTCGGACAGAAGAAGCGCGTGCCGGTCGCGATCGAGCGCGCGGCGCTGAGCCATACGACCATCTTCGTCAATGGCGGGCAGCGTGGCCTGCAGATCGAGATCGATCCCAATGACGCCGTGCTCGCTGCAGGCGCGGTCGCCCATACGCTGACGGCGTGACAGCACGGGCGAGGCGGCGCGGCGAAAGCCTGCTAGCGACCCTTCTCCTTGCAGACCACCTCGCGGTCGGTCTGCCACAGCGAGATGCGCTGCTCGGGCGGCAGGTACATCGCATCGCCGGGCTTGACGTCGAAGGCGGTATCGAAGGCGCCCTGGTTGCGCAGGCTTCCGTTGGCGCGGAACTGGCCGGGCGAATGCGGGTCGACCTTGAGGCGCTCGATGCGGGCCGCCTCGCGCATCTTGTCGCGCCAGACCTGCGCGAAGCTGATGAACAGGCGCTGGGCGCCGCTGTAGCCATCGATCACCGGCGCGGGGCAGCCGCCGAGGGAAAGCCGGTAGGCCCGCTCGGCGATCGCAATGCCGGCGTTGTCGGCGACATTCTCCCCCAGCGTCAGCGCGCCGTTGACGTGATAGCCGGGCAGCGGGCTGAAGGCGTCGTATTGCGCGACCAGACTGCGGGTTCTGGCGTCGAAGTTCTGGCGATCCACCTCGGTCCACCAGTTGCGCAGGTTGCCGTTGCCGTCGAAGCGGCTGCCCTGGTCGTCGAAGGCGTGGCTGATCTCGTGGCCGATCACCGCGCCGATGCCGCCATAATTGGCGGCGTCGTCCGCCGCGGCGTCGAAGAACGGCGGTTGCAGGATGCCGGCGGGAAACGAGATCTCGTTGCGGCCGGCGCTGTAGAACGCGTTGATGGTTTGCGGCGCGGTGCGCCATTCCGCCCGGTCGACCTTGCCCCCGAGCTTGGCCAGCCAGAATTCGTGATCGAAGATCCGCGCGCGCATGACATTGCCGACGAGATCGTCGGGGCGGATCTCGAGCCGGCCGTAATCGCGCCAGGTCGCCGGATACCCGATCTTAGGATTGATCGCCGCCAGCTTGGCGAGCGCCTCGGCGCGGGTCGCCGGGCTCATCCAGTCGAGCGTCTCGATGCTCTGGCGATAGGCGTCCATCAGATTGGCGATCAGGGTGTCGATGCGAGCCTTGCTGGCCGGCGGGAAATAGCGCTCGACATAGAGCCGGCCGAGGGCAAAACCGAACAGGCGATCGAGGCTCGCCACCGCCCGCTTCCAGCGCGGCTGGATTTCCGGCACGCCGCGCAGCGTGTGCTGCTCGAAGGCGAAATCCTCGGCGACGAAGGGCGCCGACAGATACGGTGCGTAGCTCGAGAGCAGGTTGTAGGCGAGATAGGCGCGCCAGCTTTCCAGCGGTATGTCGCGCAGCACCGTACCGAGGCCCTCGAAGTAGCTCGGCTGCGCCACCACCAGGGTGCGGATTTCCGCAGCGCCTGTGGCGGCGAAATGCGCCGGCCAGTCGTCCTGCGCCAGCAACGCCGGCAGGCCCGCGACCTCGCGCCTGTTATAGGTCTTGATCGGATCGCGGTTTTCCACCCGCGTCCACTGCAGCCGCGCCAGCGCGGTCTCGATCGCGATGATCCCGTCGGCGCCCGCTTCCGCGCCGCCCTCGCCGGCGAGCGTCAGCAGCCGAACGATGTGCGCGCGATAGGCGCTGCGGATATTGAGGAAATGCGCATCGTCCTTGAGATAATAGTCGCGGTCCGGAAGGCCGAGCGGGCCTTGCTCCAGATGCGCGATGTAGACCGTTGCATCGCGTTCGTCCGGGTAGACATCCACCCCCCAGGGAACGCGGACCCACAGCCGCGAGAGCTCGGCGAACACGACCGGCAACGCCGCTTTGTCGTTCAACGCGTGGATGCGCCCAAGCTGGTCGCGCAGGCCGTCGAGGCCCGCCGCATCCGCCCGCGCCTCGTCCATGAACGCGCCATAGAAATCGGCGAGTTTGCGCGGTTCGCTGCCGGCCTCGCTGCGCGGGTCGATGGCCTCGATCACGCCGCGCAACTGCTGCTGGGTGGCCTCGTAGAGTGCCAGGAAGGTGTTCCAGGCGGCGCGATCGGGCGGGATCGGCGGCGCCGCGAGCCACTTGCCGTTGGCGAATTGCCAGAAATCGTCCTGCGGCCGCACCGACGGATCGATCGCCGAAAGGTCGACGCCGGAACGCGGTTCCGCCATCGCGACGCCGGGGACAGCGCCAAGGACGGCGATCCCGATCACCAAAGCAAGCATCAATCTTCGCAACATCACCGTAGAATAGACTGAGGAAGCACCGATCTCCAAACATCTTCGCCCGCGGCGCAACCGGGAACGCCGCTGCACGCATGGTCGCGATGCATCCTGTGCCATTGAATCGAAACGAAAATCCGTGTCTGTGAGCGGGCCGGGGAAGACCGGTCCGGTGGGCCACCCCGGACCGTGGCCGCGGCGTATCCGAACACAGGGCCGAGAGCCGCCGCCTCATGTCTGCTTCCGACCAAACTTCAGGGGTCGCCGCTCCCGGCAACTGGCTCGCCAACCAGCCCTATCTGCTGCTTTCGATCACCGCTCTGTGCTGGGCCGGCAATGCCATCGTCGGCCGCCTCGCCGCCGGGCACATCCCGCCGGTGACGCTGTCGTTCCTGCGCTGGTCGCTGGCGTTCCTGCTCATTCTGCCCTTCGCCTGGAAACACCTCCGGCGCGACTGGGCCGCGATCCGCGGCCGTCTCGGCACCATGGTCGTGCTCTCGGTCACCGGCATCAGCGCCTTCAATACACTGCAATACTGGGCGCTGGAACACACCCAGGCGCTGAACACGCTGCTGTTGCAGTCGGCGGCACCGCTGTTCGTCGCCGGTTGGTCGCTGGTGCTGCTCGGCGTCCGCCTGACCCTGGCGCAGGCCGGCGGGATAGCGCTGTCGTTGAGCGGCGTGCTGGTGATCCTGCTGCACGGCGACCTGACCACGCTTGGGAACATCGAGTTCAACAAGGGCGACGTCATCTTCATGGTGGCGCTGGTGATCTTCGGTCTCTATTCGGTGTTGTCGCTGAAGCGTCCGGACATTCACGGCCTTTCGTTCGTCGGCTTCACCTTCGGTTGCGGCGCGGTCTGCCTGATTCCGCTTTTTTCCTGGGAATTACTGACGCGCCCGGTGATGCAGCTGGACACGACCAACCTGCTGACGCTGTTCTACGTCGCGGTGTTTCCCTCTACCTTGGCCTATCTGTGCTTCAATCGCGGCGTGCAGCTGATCGGCGCCAACCGCGCCGCGCCGTTCTTCCATGTGGTGCCGGTGTTCGGATCGGTCATGGCGATCGTCTTTCTCGGCGAGCACCCGCAGCTGTTCCACCTGATCGGCTTTGCGCTGGTGCTGACCGGCGTCTTCGTGGCCTCGAGGAAGCAGGCCAATACGGGTTAGCCTTGCCAGCGCGGCCGTGGCAATTGACCGCGCTGTCGCCTTGTCCGAACATCGCTGCCTCTAAGAACGGATCACCTCCCGATGCACGATAGAACCTCGAACATCACACCGCCGCCGCCGACCGTGCAACGCGCCGAGAGCGCGGTTCCGCGCAGCCTGCGGCGCTATCTCTCGCTTGACGACTTCGAGGCCAGCGCCAGGCGGCTGCTGCCGAAATTCCTCTATGGCTACATCTCCGGCGCGGCCGAGACCGACGCGGCACTGGCCGACAATCGCCGCGCCTTCGAGGAATACGGTTTTGTTCCCCGCGTGCTGCGGGACGTCTCCGGCCGCGACCAGACCACGACCTTGTTCGGCAAGACCTATGCGGCGCCGTTCGGTATTCCGCCGATGGGATCGGCCGCGCTCTGCGCCTATCGCGGCGACGTCGTGCTGACGCGCGCGGCAGCGGCGATCAACGTGCCGATGTGCCTCAGCGCCTCGTCGCTGATCACGCTGGAGGACGTCCGGCGCGAAAATCCGGCCGCCTGGTACCAGGCCTATCTGGCCGGCGACGATGCCCGCATCGAGCCGCTGGTCGACCGCGTCGCCGCCGCCGGCTACGACACGTTCGTCGTCACCGCCGACGTGCCGGTGCCGCCCAACCGCGAGAACAACATCCGCAACGGGTTTCAGGTGCCGCTGGCGATCACGCCACGGGTGGCCTGGGACACGGCGACCCATCCGCACTGGCTGTTCGGCACCTGGGCGCGCACCGTGATGAATTACGGCATGCCGCATTTCGAGAACATGGACGCCCAGCGCGGCCCGCCGGTGCTGGCCAAGAACTTGATGCGCAACATCGGCAAGCGCGACCAGCTCGCCTGGAAGCATGTCGAGCTGATCCGCAAGCGCTGGAAGGGCAAGCTCGTGGTCAAGGGCCTGATCGCGCCCGCGGACGCACGGATCGCGCGCGACAGCGGCGTCGATGGCGTGATCGTCTCCAATCACGGCGGCCGGCAGCTCGACGGCACGGTGTCGTCGCTGCGCACGCTGCCGGAGATCGCGGCCGATGCCGGCGCCATGACGGTGATGCTGGACGGCGGCATCCGCCGCGGCACCGACGTGCTCAAGGCGCTGGCGCTCGGCGCCAAGTTCGTCTTCATCGGCCGGCCGCTGCTGTACGCGGCCGTGATCGGCGGCGAGGCCGGCGTGCAGCGCGCGCTGACATTACTCAGGGACGAGATCGACCGCGACATGGCGCTGCTCGGCATCCGCAGCATCGGCGAGATCTCGTCCGACCTGGTTCGGAAGCTTTAGCCGGCGCTACGAGCAGGCGGCGGCAGCGAAACGGCGGCCCCGTTTTACACAGGCTGGAGCGATTCAAGATCAAAAAATCGATTTTCGATTGACGATCGATTTTCCCCCTGCCACCTTTCCCGCCATGAATGGTGTTGCGTTCGGTCTGGATGTGCTGGGCAGCGGAGGGCCGAGAACCCTCACTTCGGCCGTGCTGGAACGGCTGCGCGCCGACATCCTCTCGACCCGGCTCGTTCCCGGCCAGAAGCTCCATATTGCCGGCCTGGCCAAGCAGTTTTCGGTCAGCCTCGCGGCGGTGCGCGAAGCGCTGTCGCGGCTGGTGGCCGATGGGCTGGTGCAGGCCTCGGACCAGCGCGGCTTTCGGGTCAGCCCGGTGTCGCCGGCCGACCTCGAGGATGTCACGCGCACCCGCATCGACATCGAGGGCCTGACGCTGCGCCGCTCGATCGAGCGCGGCGATCGGGCATGGCTGGCTTCGGTGGAGGCGGCTTTCGCGGCGCTCAACGCCGTTCCCTTTCGCCAGCCGGAAGACCCGGCGATCCACAACGAGGAGTGGATCGCCCGCCACCGCGTCTTCCACCGCGCGCTGGTCGATGCCTGCGGCTCGCCGTGGCTGCTCGGGTTTCGCGACATCCTGCACGAACAGAGCGAGCGCTACCGCCGGCTTTCGATCCGCCGCGAAACCGGCAAATTCCGCGACGTCGAAGCCGAACACGCCGCGATCGTGGATGCCGTGCTGCGGCGCGACGCGGACGCCGCCGTCGCGGCGCTGACCCAGCATTTCTTGACCACCATGCATCTGGTCGAACTCGCCGCCCCCCGGATCTCGGAGGCAAGCCAGTTCGCCTGAAATGCGGAGCGCCAAACGACTCCGCTTCGACGCATCAAGAAAACAGAGGAAACGCCAATGAGCTTCACACGCCGCCACCTGCTGGCCACCATGGCCGCATCGACCGCGCTCGCCATCCCCGGCATCGCCAGGGCCGCGGACAAGGTCCGCATCGGCCTGCCGACCAAGACCTATTGGCCGACCACGATCGCGGAGACGGCGGTACGCCAGAAGCTGTTCGAGAAGGAAGGCATCACCGCCGAGCTGACGATCTATCGCGGCGGCGCCGAGACCTTCGAGGCCATGGCGGCGGGGGCTGCCGATCTCATTCTCGATGCGCCCTCACTGCCGGCCGCCGGCCGCAAGAAGGGCGTGATGTCGAAGGTCGTGGCCAACGCCTCGATGGGCAATTTCGGCTGGCAGCTGATGGTGCTCAAGAACTCGACGCTCGACGTCAAGAATCTCAACGGCAAGAAGGTCGCCATCACCTCGGCCGGTTCCGGGTCGGACCTGCTGGCACTTTGGACCATCCAGGAAAAGAAGATCGAGTTCACCCGCGTGCCGGTCGGCGGCGGCGGCCTGGTGCCCAACCTGCTGGCCGGCAATGTCGACGCCGCCGTGGTCTATTCGCCGCTGAGCTTCCAGATCGCCAAATCCGGCGAAGCGCGCACCATCATCGACTACGCCAGCGCCGTGCCCCCGAGCCTGACCGCCGGCTGGATCGCGCCCGACAAATACGCGCAGGAAAAGCCCGAAATGGTGCAGAAAGGGCTGAACGCGCTGTATGGCGCGCTGGCGTTCATGCGCGCCAACAAGGCTGCCACCGTCAAGCTGATCGCCGAGCTCTACGAGATTCCCGAGGACATCGCCGCGCTCGAATACGACAACACCATCATGAAGCTCGAAACCGACGGCGGCATGGGCGCGCCCAACACCGTCGAGGCCATGCAATTGTCGCTCGACATGGCGAAACTCGGCGGCATGAAGGACCTAGCGCCGGCCGCCGAGATCATCTCGACGCAGTTCAAGCCGGTTCCGACCAGATTCTAGAGGCTGATGCGATGGCCGGTTCGTTCGGAGTGAAGCTGGCGCGCATCGCCATCGTGGTGGCGGTGTTCGCAGCTTGGGAAATCCTGTCGCGGACCGGAATCGTCAATCCGCGCCTGCTTCCCTCGGCTTCCGATACGCTGGCCACGCTGTGGCAACTGCTGCAACGCGCCGGCGTGCGCAACGATCTGATGGTGACAGCGAGCGAGGTGCTGACGGCCTTCGTTCTCGCGGTGCCCGTCGGCACCCTGATCGGATTTCTGATCGCGGAGAACCGCTATTTCGCCGAAGTGACAAAACCGCTGTTGTTCTTCGCGTTCAGCATTCCGAAATCGATCTTCCTGCCGATGTTCATCCTGGTGTTCGGCGTCGGCTTTTCGCAGAAGGTCGGGTTCGGGTTCTTCTCCACGATCTTCATCGTCATCATGTCGACCACGACGGCGGTGGAGTCGGTCAAGGTCGAGCACCTGACCGTCGCGCGTTCCTACGGCGCGACGGCGTTACAGACGGCGTTTCGCGTCTATCTGCCGAGCATGCTGCCGGTGCTGCTGGAAGCGCTGCGGATTTCCATGATCTTCAACCTCACCGGGGTCATTCTCGCCGAAATGTACGCCTCGCGCGACGGCATCGGCCACCAGATCGCGACCTGGGGCGAGAATTTCCAGATGAAGCAATTGCTCGCCGGCGTGGTGATGATCGCGGCCGTCGCCATGACATTCAACGAACTGGTCAGATCGGTAGAGACGCGATGCAGCCATTGGCGAACATAACCCCGCTCAAGCCCGCGCCCCGCGCCGGGTCGATACTGGTCAGCCATATCGGCCAGATCTTCAGCTCCGGCAGCCAGCCGGTGGTGGCGCTGACCGACATCTCGCTCGAGGTGAAGCCGGGGCGCTTCGTGGTGCTGGTGGGACCGAGCGGCTGCGGAAAGTCGACATTGCTGATGATGATGGCCGGGCTGCGCCAGCAGACCTCCGGCACCATCCTGATCAACGACGCGCCGATCCTGCAGCCCGATCCGAATCGCGTCGGCGTCGTGTTCCAGGAGCCGAGCCTGTTTCCCTGGCTGACGGCGGAGGAAAACGTCGAATTCCCGCTGGCGCTACGCGGTGTCGCCAGGCCCGAGCGCCGCGCCAAGGCCGAGGATGCGCTGAAGCTGGTCGGGCTCGAGGGTTTCGGCAAGCGCCATCCGCATGAACTGTCCGGCGGCATGAAGCAGCGGGTGTCGATCGCGCGCGGCCTGGTGCAGGATCCGCCGGTGCTGCTGATGGACGAGCCGTTCGCCGCCCTCGACGAGCAGACCCGCATGACCATGGGCGACGAATTGCTGCGGATCTGGGCGGCGACCGGCAAGACCGTGGTGTTCGTCACCCACAGCCTGACCGAAGCGGTCTATTTGGCCGACGAGGTGGTGGTGATGTCGGCGCGGCCGGGCCGCATCGTCGATCAATTGACGATCCCGCTGCCGCGGCCGCGTACCTACGAGATGCTGAGCGGCGACACTTTCGGAACGCTGCGCGACCGCATCTGGCGCCATATCCGCAAATCGGCGTGAGCATGCAGATGTCGTCCACCACGCTACGCCGCCTGATCGTGATCGCCCTGGTCGTGCTGTGGGAGCTGTTGCCGCGCATAGGCCTGATCCCCGAGCTGTTCCTGCCCTCGCTGTCCTCGACGCTCGCCGCCGGCTGGAGCGACGCGCCCGAGTACGGGAACGCTCTGGCGGTAACGCTGTACGAGGTCGCAGTCGCCATGGTGTTCGCCTGCGGCGGCGGCATCCTCGCCGGGGCCGTCGTCGGCAACCTGCCGCGTCCGCGTGTCCTGATCATGCCGATGATCTCCAGCCTCTATGCGGTGCCGCTGGTGATCCTCTATCCCGTGTTCACGGTGTGGCTCGGCATCGGCTCGGAATCCAAGATCGCCTTCGCCGCCATCTACGGCTTCCTGCCGACCATGCTGGCGACGGCGGCGGGCATCCAGACCATCGATCCGCAGCTGGTGCTGGCCGCGCGCAGCATGGGCGCGAGCTTAAGCCAGCGGCTGGTCCGCGTCATCATTCCGGCGGCGATCCCGACGGTGTTGTCGGGCCTGCGGGTCGGCGGCGCGCTGGTCATCGTCGGCGTCGTCGTGTCCGAAATGCTGATCTCGTCGGCCGGCATCGGCTACCTGATTTCGCGCTATCGCACCATTCTCGACAGCCCGCACGTGTTCGCCGGCGTGCTGCTGGTGCTGGCGATGGCGATCGCCTTCAACGCCGCGATCAAATGGATCGAGCGCAAGGCCTCGATCTGGCAGACCGGATCCCGCGCGGGCCAGCGCGCGGCGGAGGCCGTTGCCGCCGCCGCCGTCCAGCCGGCAACCTGAGGAGGGTGTTCGCGTGTTCGACCTGACATTGACGTTCGACAACGGACCCGAGCCCGAGGTGACGCCGATGGTGCTGGATGCCCTCGGCCGCCGCGGCATCAAGAGCACGTTCTTCGTCATCGGCGAGAAGCTCAGGGAGCCCGAACGCCGGCTCCTGGCGGCGCGGGCCCATGCCGAAGGCCATTGGATCGGCAACCACACTCTCACGCATACAGTGCCGCTCGGCCTGCAGCGCGGCATCGAGACCGCAGAGCGCGAAATCGCCCCCACTCAAGCCCTGATCGGCGACCTCGCGCATCCGCAACGCTGGTTCCGGCCGTTCGGCGGCGGCGGCAATCTCGACGACCGCCTGCTGAAGCCCTCGGTCGTCGATCATCTCTGCACGGGCGGCTACAGCTGCGTGCTGTGGAACGCGATCCCGCGCGACTGGGACGATCCCGACGGCTGGGTGGAGCGCGCGCTGACGCAATGCCGCACGCAGGCCTGGAGCCTGATGGTGCTGCACGACCTGCCGACCGGCGCCATGCGCCATCTCGAAAGCTTTCTCGACCGCGCAGCCGCGGCCGGAGCGCGCTTTCGCCAGGAATTCCCGCCGGACTGCGTGCCGATCCGCGCCGGCCAAATCGTCCGTCCCATCAAACCCTATCTATCAACCATCGAGGAAAGTGCTCTCCAATGAAGATCGCAAGTTTCAAGGCCGGCTCCGTTGCAAGCTACGGCATCGTGACCGATGCGGGAATCATCGATGCCGGACGCCGGCTGAAGGATTATCCGACGCTGAAGGCGCTGCTGGCGCATGGCAGCCTGGACGCATTGAAGAAGCTCCAGGGCGAAAAGCCGGATCATGCGCTGGCTTCGGTCGAACTGCTGCCGACGGTTCCGGACCCGGACAAGATCTTCTGCATCGGCGTCAACTACGCCACCCATCTCGCCGAGAGCGGTCATCCGACGCCCCCGCACCCCATGATCTTCACCCGCTTCGCCAACAGCCAGGTCGGCAGCGGCCAGCCGATGATCCGGCCGCTGGAATCCGAGCGCTTTGACTATGAGGGCGAGATGGCCGTCATCATCGGCAAGGCTGGCCGGCGCATTTCGCGGGAGAAGGCGCTGGGCTATGTCGCCGGCTATGCCTGCTACAACGACGGCAGCATTCGCGACTGGCAGCGGCACACCTCGCAATTCGCCCCCGGCAAGAATTTTGTCGCCACCGGCGGTTTCGGACCCTGGATGGTGACATCAGACGAACTTGCGGACATCAGCAAGCAACACATCGCCACCCGCCTCAACGGCGTCGAGGTGCAGGCGGCACCGATCTCCGACCTGGTGTTCGACGTGCCGGCGCTGATCGCCTATTGCTCGACCTTCACCGAACTCGTTCCCGGCGACGTCATCGTCACCGGCACCACCGGCGGGGTCGGCGCCTACCGCACGCCGCCGCTGTGGATGAAGGAAGGCGACGTGGTCGAGGTCGAGATTTCCGGCATCGGCATCCTGCGCAATCCGGTCAGGGACGAAGCCGCCCAAAAAGCTGGAGAGTCCGCCGGCAAGGCCGCCTGAACCGGCGCCGTCCGTCCCCGCAACAAGGAGAAGCATCGTGAACCTGCCGAAACATCTTCTGCCGACCACCGTGGTCGGCAGCTATCCGCAACCGGATTGGCTGGTCGACCGCGCCATGCTGTCGAAATCCGTTCCGCGCACGCGCATGCACGCGATGTGGCGGCTGCCGGAGGAGCATCTGGAGGAAGCCCAGGACGATGCCACCATCGTCGCCATCCGCGACATGGAGCGCGCCGGCATCGATATCGTGACCGACGGCGAGATCCGCCGGGAGAGCTATTCGAACCGGTTCGCGACCGCGCTCGAGGGCATCGACATCGATAATCCCGCGATCATCAAGGCCCACTCCGGCCAGGAGACCCCGGTGCCCCGCGTGGTCGGCCCGGTGCGCCGCTCCCGGCCGGTCGAATTGCGGGACATGGAATTCCTTCGCCGCAATACCGACCGTGCGGCGAAGATCACCCTGCCCGGCCCCTTCACCATGAGCCAGCAGGCCAAAAACGAGTTCTACAAGGATGAAGAAGAGCTGGCGACGGCCTTCGCCGAGGCCGTCAACGCCGAGGCACTGGACCTGCAGAAGGCCGGCGCGGACGTGATCCAGCTCGACGAGCCCTGGGTGCGCAACAATCCGGAACTCGCAAAGCGCTTCGCGGTGAAGGCGATCAACCGCGCGCTCGAGGGCATCACGGTGCCGACCGTGGTGCATCTGTGCTTCGGCTACGCCGCCGTGGTGCCGGGCTCGACCAAGCCGGCCGGCTATTCGTTTCTTTCGGAACTCGCCGACACCAGCGCCGACCAGATTTCCATCGAGGCGGCGCAGCCGAGGCTCGACCTCGGCGTGCTCCGGGATTTGTCCTCGAAGAAGATCATGCTGGGGGTGCTCGACCTCGGCAATCCCGAGATCGAGACCGCCGCGGTGGTGGCCGACCGCATCCGCAACGGGCTGAAGTACGTCGCCGCGGAGCGTCTGATCCCCGCGCCCGACTGCGGCATGAAGTATATGCCGCGCCACGTCGCCTTCGGCAAGCTGAAGGCAATGTGCGACGCCGCGGCAATGGTGCGAAGAGAGATCGGCTAGTCTCTCGTCGCCCCGGCGAACGCCAGGGCCCATACGCCGCGGCTCATCGTTGGTGCACGCTGTTTGACGACTTCGCACACCCACAAATGACCGGGGTTATGGGTCCCGGCGTTCGCCGGGACGACGGGGGAGTTGCGTGCCACCTACCCCGCCTTGAACTTGCTGTAGGCTTCCTTCGTACAGACGATCACGTGCTCGGCGCAGCCATTATGGCGATGAGGGTCGCAGCGGGTCTCATAGTCCGCCGAGGTCATCATGTCGACGAACGCGGCCACCGAGGGATAGTACACCAGCGCCAGATAGTCCCATTGATTGCCGGCCTGCGGGCCGAGCGCGACCGCCTTGGCGTCGCCGGTCCACAGCAGCGTGCCGCCGCGCGCCTTGATCATCGGCACGGCCAGGGCGCTGTAGCGCAGATAGGCGTCCCAGCCCGAGCCGTCGCCGTCGAGCGACCGGTCGCGAAACCGCATCAGGTTCACCATCACGACCGGCCCCTGGTGCGCCATCTCCTTCATGCCCTCGATATTCAGTAAATCCACCGCCATGGCCGGCTCCCTCTGCGCCCGATTCATTCGGACATTGTAGCATTGCGGACACAGCACTTGTCGCGCGGCGTTGATCCGCGCAACTTCGTCCGCACCCATGACGAATCCCGCACCGCAGCCGTCTGCCACCGATCCGGTCGGATGGCTCAACCACCAGCCCTATCTGCTCTTGAGCCTGACCTCGCTGTTCTGGGCCGGCAATATCGTGCTCGCGCGCTATGTCGCCGGCCACGTCCCGCCGATGACGCTGTCCTGCGTCAGGTGGATCGGCGCGTTCCTGATGCTGCTGCCGTTTGCCAAGCCCCATCTGAAGCGCGACTGGCCGGCGCTTCGCGCGCGGCTTCCGCTGATGGTGGCGCTGTCGGCGACCGGATTTGCCGTCAACAACGCGCTGACCTACTGGGCGCTGCAATACACCCAGGCGCTGAACGCGCTGCTGATCCAGTCATCCGGACCGCTGTTCGTGGCGCTCTGGTCGCTGATGTTGTTCGGCGTCAGGCTGACCTGGGCGCAGCTTGGCGGCATCGCCATCTCGTTGTTGGGGGTACTCACCATCATCCTGCGCGGCGATTTCGGCGCGCTCGCCGGCATCCGGTTCAACAAGGGCGACCTGATGTTCGCGGCCGGGCTGTTCGTGTTCGGGCTGTATTCGGCGCTGATGACGCGGCGGCCGAAGACGCACCAGCTGTCGCTGATCTCCTTCACCACCGGCTGCGGCGCGCTGCTGCTGCTGCCGTTCTCGGTCTTTGAATATTCGTCCGGCTCCCGGCTGCAGTTCGACGCGCTGACGATCGCGACCCTGGTCTATGTCGTGATCTTTCCGTCGACGCTGGCCTATCTTTTCTTCAACCGCGGCATCGCGCTGATCGGGCCGAACCGCGCCGCCCCCTTCCTGCATCTGGTGCCGGTGTTCGGCTCGGCGATGGCGATCCTGCTGCTCGGCGAACAGCTGCAGTTATTTCATCTCACCGGCTATGCGCTGGTGCTCGCCGGCGTGGTGATCGCCTCGCGGCAGACGTTGGCCGCCGCATAGACTGCGGCGAGCCGATTTGCCCGTGCACCGGTTACGCGGCGCGGACCTTGGCGAGGAAGCCGTCGACGGCGCTGCGCAGCATGCCCGACTGGTTGTCGAGTTCACGGGCATTGGCCAGCACGTCGGCCGCCGCCGTGCCGGTGGCCGCCGCCGCCGAGGTGACGCCGCCGATATGGGCGCTGATCTCGCTCGATCCCGCCGCTACCTGCTGGATGTTGCGGGCGATCTCGCGGGTGGCGTCGCCCTGCTGGTCGATCGAGGTCGAGATGCTGCTGGTGATCTCGCTCATCTGGGCGATGGTCTGGGCAATGCCGCTGATCGCGGTGACCGCGTCGCTGGTGGAGGACTGCATCGCCGCGACCTGGGCGGAGATTTCCT
>Ga0302196_10003017_pt1 | contig 15595 bp, 10 predicted proteins | sample II_Bog_N1_3_FD_198794 | JGI IMG/M metagenome (GOLD analysis project Ga0302196, IMG submission 198794) | Peat permafrost microbial communities from Stordalen Mire near Abisko, Sweden - II_Bog_N1_3 | ecosystem: Environmental > Terrestrial > Soil > Wetlands > Peat | place: Sweden: Abisko...
GAGGTCCCAGGAGGCATACCAGGGGTACTCCCATTTGTCGGGCATGGAGATGATGTCGGCGTTGTTGATGTTGGCCCACGCGCTGTTGCGCCCGCGCTTGCGGCCCTCCGGGGGCGGAGTCTGCCCGGGGTCCCCCTCCAGCCAGCGGGGGATGTCCAGGTGGTAGAACTGCTTGTTCCAGATCATGCCCGCGAAGGCCTGACGCTGAATGTTGCGTTCGTCGGCCAACGCAATTCCCTGCTGCAGGCCGGCGTAGAACGCGTCGGCCTCGACCCGCCGTACTTGCAGCCATTGCTCGAAATCTTCGAACGGCGCCTCCCGCGGCTGCCGGCACAGGCGCACCCGCCACTCGGCCTTGCCGCCGGGCGCGATGGCGCCTCGATGCCACGCGGCCGCCTTGGTGCCGGTCTTCGCAGGATTCACCCGATCCCGACGGCCGTGGACGATGCGCTCGTGAAAGCCGTCCTTGCAGTAGCCGCTCGGCGCGAAGCTCCACAGCCGCGCGGCGTTCGATTCGTTCTCGGTGAACAGCAGCTCCGCGTCGCCCTCGACATACATGCGGGTCATGCCGAGCCGCTCCGGCTCGATGCCGATGGCGGACCCGCCGAGCGCGCTCAGCGACGGTTTCACCGCCCCCGGTTCCCAGCTCCAGGTGTTTCGCAGGACCAGTTGCGGGATGACGTGCAGCGATGCCGTCTCGGGTCCGCGGTTCCAGGCGGTGATCTTCATCAGGAGGTCGCCGGGCTCGGCCTGCGCATATTCGACGAAGACGTCGAAGTAGCGGTTTTCCGCAAAGACGCCGGTATCCAACAGCTCGTATTCCGGCTCGTCGGTGCCGCGGCGCGCGTTTTCGGCGACCAGATCGGCGTACGGAAACGCGCGCTGCGGGTACTTGTAGAGCATCTTCAAGTACGAATGGGACGGCGTCGCATCCAGGTAGAAGTAATGCTCCTTGACGTCCTCGCCGTGGTTGCCCTGGGAATTCGTCAGGCCGAACAGCCGCTCCTTCAAGATCGAATCGCGGCCGTTCCACAGGCCGAGGGACAGGCAGACGAGCTGCTCGGCGTCCGACATGCCGGCGATTCCGTCCTCGCCCCAACGGTAGGCGCGGCTGCGCGCATGCTCGTGCGGAAAGTAATCCCACGCGGTTCCATCGGGGCTGTAATCCTCGCGCACGGTGCCCCACTGGCGTTCGCTCAGGTAGGGGCCCCAATGCTGCCAGCCGTCGCGGCCGGGCAGGTTGCCGAGCAGGCGCTCGCGCTCCCTTTTCATCGACGAGATTCCTTAGGGCTTCGAGATCTTACGGTCGAGGTATATCCATGACCGTAGTATCTCAGCGACGCCCCAAGCCTGCGCGAAGCAGCCGCGGGCAATGTGAGGTGCGTCACCATCGAAGACCTCGCTGACCGACCCCAGGCAGGCCGCCGCGAGGTGTTGCGCGATTGGCGCGAGGAGTCTCTGGGCCCCGACGGCGTCGCCGTGCACCCGGTAGTGGGCTCGCGCGAACGGCCCCAGCAGCCAGCTCCACACGGTGCCCTGGTGATACGCAGAATCGCGCTGCCAGGCGTTGCCATCGTAACGGCCGAGGTAGGCGGGGTCGCGCGGACTCAAGCTGCGCAGGCCATAGCTGGTCAACAGCTCGCGGGAGCACGTCTCCACCACCGCGCGCATCTGTTCCGGCGTCAGGACGCAATAGGGAAGCGACACCGCCAGCAGTTGATTCGGTCTGACGCTGGCGTCATGCAGGGTGCCCCCGTTCACGTCGATGACGTCGTGCAGACAGCCGCGTTCCGCGTTCCAAAAGCGCGCGAAGCCTTCGCTGGCCCGTTTCAGCAGCGCCTGGCAAAAGCGCTTTTCCGCGCTCTGGCGCAGCCGCCCGGCAAGACGTCCGGTCACCTCCAACGCGTTCAGCCACAGGGCGTTGATCTCGACGGGCTTGCCGATTCTCGGAGTGAACACGTGATCGCCGTTCTTGGCGTCCATCCAGGTCAATTGGGTGCCCGCTGCGCCGGCCCGCAGGAGCCCGTCGCCGGCATCGACCTTGATGCCGAAGCGCGTGCCGTCGACGTGCGCATGGATGATGCCGGTCAGCACCGGAAAGAGATCGCGGAGCAGGTCGGGGTCGCGCTTGGCTTCGAGGTGCTCGCCGAGGGCATGGAACAGCCACAAGGTCGCGTCGGCGGTGTTGTACTCGAGCGTCTCGCCGGCATCGGGGAAGCGATTCGGCAGCATGCCCCGGTCGACCACCCCGGCATAGGTTCGCAGTATCGCGGCCGTGAGGTCGAAGCGGCCCAGCGCCGTGGTCAGCCCGGGCAACGCGATCATGGTGTCCCGCCCCCAATCCGCGAACCAGGGGTAACCGGCGATCACGCTGGCGGCCCCGCCGCTCTTTTTGCCGCGGCGCACTATGAACTGGTCGGTGGCCGTGGCCAGCGACTGCACCCATGAGGGCGCCGATTGGGGCAATCGCGCGATGAGGCTCTGCGCCTGCTCGGTGCGTGCGGCGAGCACCTTCTCCCCCGGGGCGGGATCGGATCGTTCGGCCGTGGCAGTGAGGAAAACCGGCCGTCCCACCTCGAGATCCGCGCAGAAGGTCCCGGGGTTCCACAAGTCCTCGGTCGCATCCAGGCCCCGCGCGAATTCCTCGCGATGGAAGAAGTTCCAATTCCAGGTATCCGCGGCGGTGAATTGGCCGCCGGCCAGCTTCAGGCGAAAGGGCGGGCCGCCGCCGCCCGCCACGGTGCAGCCGTCACTGGTGGCCGCCGCCTGCAGGCTCTGGACGCCATGGCCGTGCGAGTGGTAGTCGCGGGACGTGACGAGCGGCTTGAAGGTCACCCGGATGACAGCCCCGGCACGCAGCACCTCGACCCGCAAATAGCTGGTATTGGCGCCCGGCGCCATGAAGACACGCTGTTCCAACAGCGCATCGGCGAGGGCGTAGCGCCAGACGGGCAGGCCGTTCTCGATCGCGAAGGACTCCAGATGGACATAGCCCCGCGGATCGATCGTGCCGTCGGCAAACTCGTTGGCGCTCAAACGGTAGAGTTCGCCGAGATATTCCGCGCTCAGCTCGATCTTGGCGACGAGGAGCCGGCGCTCGACCGGAGGCTTGAGGCTCGCGATCAGAAAGCCATGATAGCGGCGCGTATTGGCCCCGCCGATCGTGCCGCAGGCAAAGCCGCCGAGGCCGTTGGTCACGAGCCATTCGCGGCCGGTGGACGCGGCCCATTCCCCGCAAACGTCGCGACCGAGGATCAGAGGCTGCTCCTTTTCAGTTTGGGGTCCATCTTAGGTTCATTGCCCGATGCCGACCCCCATGTCAAGCAACCCTCGCGAAGCCCAACACGTGCGCATCCGGTTTGCATGTATAATGGGCGTTTGTCTTCAATCGAGTATGCGATGGTGAATGACCCCGCCGCCCGCAAGGCCGCGCTGATTTGCGGATCGGTCGCTTACGATACCATTCTGGTGTTTCCCGACCGATTCCGGACGCATATCCTGCCGGACAAGCTGCACATTTTGAACGTTGCCTTCCTGGTGCCGGACATGCGCCGCGAGTTCGGCGGCTGCGCCGCGAACATCGCCTATGGGCTGAAGCTGCTGGGCGACGACGGGGTGCCCATGGCGACTGCGGGACTCGACTTCGAACCCTACCGCCGGCGGATGATCTCCCTGGGAATGAACGTCGAGCACATCAAGGTGATCGAGGGCGCCTACACGGCGCAGGCGTTCATCACCACGGATATGGACGACAATCAGATCACCGCATTCCATCCGGGTGCGATGCAGCACGCCCATGTCAACAAGATTTCGGACGCGCTCACTCTGGCATCCGGCCGAACATCCGGCGCCGGGCACGGGGCCTCGAGGATCACGCTGGGAATCGTCGCCCCGGACGGCCGGCAGGCCATGATGGAGCATGCCGCGCAGTTCAGGGCGGCCGGCATTCCGTTCATTTTCGACCCGGGCCAGGGGCTGCCGATGTTCGGCCCGAGCGAATTGCAGGAATTCCTCGATCAGGCGACTTGGGTGACCGTGAACGACTACGAATGGGAACTCATGCAGCAGAAATCGGGCATGACCGTCGCCGACGTGCTGGCGAAGGTCGAGGCGTTGATCATCACCCGGGGATCCGAAGGCTCCATGATCCACACCCGGGAGCGCGTCTACGCGATTCCCGCGGTCAAGCCGCGGGCGGTGGTCGATCCGACGGGTTGCGGTGATGCCTATCGCGCTGGTCTAATTCACGGCCTGCTGCGGGGCTTGGATTGGGAGTCCACGGGACGGGTGGCCTCGCTGATGGGCTCCATCAAGATCGAATCGCGCGGGCCGCAGAACCACGCCTTCACCAGGGCGGAGTTCGATCGGCGATATCAGGATTACTTTGGCTGAGGAATCAATATGAGCAGAAGCTTCTCCTTCACGTCGGAATCGGTTTCAGAGGGCCATCCGGACAAGGTCGCCGATCAGATCTCGGATGCGGTGCTGGACGCCATTCTGACCGCCGATCCCCGCGGCCGTGTGGCCTGCGAGACCATGGTGAAGACCGGCGTCGTGATCGTCGCAGGCGAGGTGACCACGAGCGCCTGGGTCGACGTGGAAGCCCTGGTGCGCAAGACCGTGCTCGGCATCGGGTACGACAATTCCGACATGGGCTTCGACGGTGCGAGCTGCGGCGTGCTGAACATCATCGGCAAGCAATCGCCCGACATCGCCCAGGGCGTCGACCGCAAGGATGAGCGCAAACAGGGGGCCGGGGACCAGGGTCTGATGTTCGGCTACGCGTCGAACGAGACCGACGTGCTCATGCCGGCTCCGATCACGCTCGCGCATCGGCTGGTCAAGCGCCAGGCCCAGGTGCGCAAGAACGGCAAGCTGGCGTGGCTGCGTCCGGACGCCAAGAGCCAGGTCACCCTGCGGTACGAAAACGACCGGCCGGTCGGGCTCGAGGCCGTGGTGCTCTCCACCCAGCATTCCGAAGACGTCAGCACGAGGCATCTTCGCGAGGCGGTGATGGAGGAAATCCTGAAGCCGGTGCTGCCTGCCAAGTGGATCGACAAGCGCACTAAATATCACATCAATCCCACCGGCCGATTCGTGATCGGGGGACCCGTCGGCGACTGCGGACTGACGGGCCGCAAGATCATCGTCGACACCTATGGTGGCTTTGCCCGGCATGGCGGCGGCGCATTCTCGGGAAAGGATCCGTCGAAGGTCGACCGCTCGGCCGCCTACGCCGCCCGCTACGTCGCCAAGAACGTCGTTGCCGCGGGCCTGGCGGAGCGCTGCGAGGTGCAGGTCTCCTATGCGATCGGCGTTGCCGAGCCGACATCGATCATGGTGGAAACCTTCGGCACCGGAAAGCTGTCGGACGAGCGTCTCACCCAGATCGTGCGCGCGCATTTCGACCTGACCCCGTTCGGGCTGCGCGAGATGCTCGACCTGGCCCGCCCGATCTATCAAAAGACCGCCGCCTACGGCCACTTCGGCCGCAAGGAGGAGGAATTCAGCTGGGAGCGCACCGACAAGGCTGAAGTGCTCGCCGCGGAACTGAAAGCCGCGCGCGCTGCCTGAACCAGTGCCCGCCACGACAAGCAATTCTCGAGGAGCGATCGTTACATGAATGCAGCAATCAAGCCGTCCGCCGATTTCATCGTCAAGGACATGGGGCTGGCCGACTGGGGCCGCAAGGAAATCAAGATAGCCGAGACCGAAATGCCCGGCTTGATGGCCATTCGCCACGAGTACGCCGGGAGCCAGCCGCTCAAGGGTGCGCGCATCAGCGGATCGCTGCACATGACCATTCAGACGGCCGTGCTGATCGAGACGCTGAACGCGCTCGGGGCCCAGGTGCGCTGGGCGTCGTGCAACATCTACTCCACCCAGGACCATGCGGCCGCGGCCATCGCCGCCGGGGGCACCCCGGTGTTCGCGGTCAAGGGCGAGTCGCTGGCCGAGTACTGGGATTACACGCACCGCATCTTCGATTGGACCGACGGCGGGTACTCGAACATGATCCTCGATGACGGCGGGGATGCGACGCTGCTGCTGCACCTGGGCGCGAAGGCCGAGAAGGATGCGTCGGTATTGTCGAACCCCGGCAACGAGGAGGAGCAGCTCCTGTTCGCCGCGATCAAGGCCAGGCTCAAGGCCGAGCCGAAGTGGTATTCCTCCCGCCTGTCCCGGATCAAGGGCGTTACCGAGGAGACGACGACCGGGGTCAAGCGGCTCTATCAGATGGCCAAGGATGGGCAGCTCGCGTTCCCGGCGTTCAACGTGAACGATTCGGTGACGAAATCGAAATTCGACAACCTCTACGGCTGCCGGGAGTCCCTGGTCGATGCCATCAAGCGCGCCACGGACGTCATGGTCGCCGGCAAGGTGGCCGTCGTCGCCGGCTACGGCGACGTCGGCAAGGGCTCGGCGCAGGCGCTGCGGGCGCTCTCGGCCCAGGTCTGGGTCACCGAAATCGATCCGATATGCGCGCTGCAGGCGGCCATGGAAGGTTACCGCGTCGTGACGATGGATTATGCGGCCGACAAGGGCGACATCTTCGTGTCGGCCACCGGGAATTTTCATGTCATCACGAACGATCACATGAGGCGCATGAAGGATCAGGCCATCGTCTGCAATATCGGCCACTTCGACAACGAGATCGAGGTGGCGGCGCTGCGGCAATATACCTGGGACAACATCAAGCCGCAGGTCGACCACGTGGTCTTCCCCGACGGCAAGCGCATCATCCTGCTGGCCGAGGGCCGATTGGTGAACCTGGGCTGCGGCACGGGTCATCCGTCCTACGTCATGAGTTCCTCCTTCGCCAATCAGGTGCTGGCGCAGATCGAGCTGTTCGCGAACACGGCCAAGTACCCCGTCGGCGTCTACGTGCTGCCGAAACACCTGGATGAAAAAGTGGCGCGGCTGCAACTCACCAAGCTCGGCGCCGAACTCACGGAGCTGACGGACGTTCAGGCCAGATACATCGGCGTGTCGAAGCAGGGGCCCTACAAGACCGATCATTATCGCTATTGAGCCGCCCAAGGGGGCCCGACCATGAGCGCCGAGACGAGGAGTTCCAAGGTGTATCCCGATGCCGCCAGTGCGCTGCACGGCATCGTGAGCGACGGCATGAGCCTGTGCTGCGGAGGCTTCGGATTGTGCGGCGTCCCCGAGAAGCTCATCGCGGCGCTCCATGAGACGGGCGTGCGGAATCTGACGGTGGTGTCGAATAACGCCGGAACCGATGGCGAGGGGCTGGGGATCCTGCTCGCGTCGCGGCAGATCAAGAAAATGATCTCCTCCTACGTGGGCGAGAACAAGGAATTCGAGCGGCAATATCTGGCCGGTGAGCTGGAACTCGAGTTCAATCCTCAGGGCACCATGGCCGAGCGCGTGCGCGCCGGAGGGGCGGGCATCTACGGGTTCTTCACCAAGGTGGGAGCCGGCACCATGGTGGCCGAAGGCAAGGAAACCCGGATCGTGAACGGCGAGACCTACATTCTCGAGACCGGCATCGTCACCGACCTGTCTCTCGTCAAGGCGTGGAAGGGCGACACCGAAGGCAACCTCATCTACCGCAAGACGGCGCGCAACTTCAATCCGAACATGGCAACCGCCGGACGGATCACGGTGGCCGAGGTCGAAGAGTTGGTGGAGCCGGGCGTCCTCGATCCGGATTCCATCCACACTCCCGGCATTTTCGTACAGCGCATCATCAACGGCAGTCCGTACCGGAAAAAGATCGAAAAGCGCACCGTCCGGCCGCGCAAGGAGGGCTGATATGCCGTGGTCACGTGAAGATTTGGCCGCACGCGCCGCCCGGGAGCTCAAGGACGGATACTACGTGAATCTCGGGATCGGGATTCCGACCCTCGTTGCCAACTACATCGCGCCGGGCCTGAAGGTGGTCCTGCAATCCGAGAACGGCATGCTCGGCATCGGCCCGTTTCCGTACGAGGGGGAGGAGGATCCCGACCTCATCAATGCGGGCAAGCAGACCATCAGCGAACTGTCCATGAGCTCCTACTTTTCCTCGGCCGACAGCTTCGGGATGATCCGTGGCGGCCACATCGACATGGCGGTGCTCGGCGCCATGGAGGTCTCCGAGAAGGGCGATCTCGCCAACTGGATGGTGCCGGGAAAAATGGTCAAGGGCATGGGCGGGGCCATGGACCTGGTCGCCGGCGTGAAGCGCGTCGTCGTGGTGATGGAGCACACCTCGAAGGAGGGCGAACCGAAATTCAAGCCCTACTGCGAACTGCCTCTCACGGGAACGAACGTGGTCGACATGCTAATCACGGATCTGGCCGTGTTTTCCAGGGGCTCGCGCCACGAGCCGTTCAAGCTCGTCGAAATCGCCCCCGGCGTCACGGCGGCCGAGATCCGGTCGAAGACCCCGGCCCACTACGTCGGCTAGACCCGCTCGCGCCGGCCGCGTTCGCGGCCACGCAGATGACTCAGACCGGCTCCTGGGCGGCGCCGGCCGACCTCAAGGTGGCGCGGCGCTCTTGTTCTTCGCGAACGTCCGCCTGGGTCAGTCCCGTATTGGCGGCGATGATCACCACGAGCTTGTGCGAGGCGTTGCGGGGCAGGGTGACCTCGTGAATGCGCTCCCAGATCCGTATCCGTTCCTCCGCGGTCTTGAGGCGCGAGGATTGTTCCGCCAGGTCGAGCCGGCGGCGCTCGGCAGCCTCCGCCTGTTGGTGCACCAGGCGGGCCCGGAAGTCCATCATCGGATCTTCGCCGGAGGGCGGCGGGCTTCGGCCGGCCTGGATCGGCTTGAAATAATTCACTCGCATCTCCCAATGGGGTTTGTCCTGCGCACGGTACCACTGTCCGCGACCGGACGGACCAGAATCGGCGTCGGAATCACTGCTTGACGTGCTTGGTTCGAAACACCACGAACCGGCTGGCCGCAAAATTGAAGCAGGTGCCGGCCAGGACCCCGGCCACGGCGGCCACCTGCTTCAGCTGGAGCATCGGCCACAAGGCGGTGGTGGTGACGTAGTTGACCGCGGCGCCGAGGGAGCAGGCGGCGACGAACCCCAGGAATTGGCGCACGATCGAACGGTCCCGCGCATAGGAGAAGCTGAAGCGGCGATTGAGGGCGAAGTTCCACACCATGGAAACGAGGATGGCGATGGCCACCGCCGGTCTTTCCATGACCGCGAACTGCAGCAGAAGCGTCAGCACCAACAGGTTGATGCCGAGGCCCGATGCGCCGACGACCAGAAACTGCGCCAGGTGCGACCAGGTTCCATAGCGAAACATGTACAGACGCCGCAGGTGCCGAAAATACCGGAACTGCTCGGCAAGCGAGAGCTTGCTATGACCGAAGCGGCGGTTTTCGAAGTGGATTGGTACCTCAAAAACGTAATTACAACGGCACTTTACAATGATTTCTAGAAGTATTTTATAACCTATCGGATCGAACTCGCGTCCCGCTTGGACGGTCGACCGGCGGACGGCGAAGAAACCGCTCATGGGATCGCTGATGGTGGTGAGCGGCAGCGCCAGAAGGGTCGCCACACGGCTGTTCAACCAGCGAAACGGCCCCCAATCGTCGGCTGTCGAGCCGCCCTCGGTGAAGCGAGATCCCACCGCGACATCGGCGCCGTTGCGCAACGCCGTCAGCAGCTCGGGGATTTTTTCGGGTGGATGACTGAGGTCCGCATCCATGACCACCGCCAGCTCGCGCCGGCTGCGATTCAATCCGTCCATGACCGACTGGCTCAATCCCCGGTCGGTCGGTCGGGTCACCAGGGTGACCCAGGACAGGTCGAGCGAGGCGATCAGCTCGACGCTGCCGTCCCGGCTGTCGTCGTCCATGATGAGCAATTCAAGATCGAGGCCGGCCTCGCGCAGGACGCGCAAGCGCTCCACCAGCGGGCGAAGATTGTCGACTTCCCGGTACGTCGGGACGATGACGCTCACCGAGGAAGTGTCGACCGGGGGCGGGAATTTGCTCATGCAGCGAACAATAAGGTGCGGGGTTGGCGGGTGTCCAATCTTGCCGGAACCCAGGGATTCGCCGGCGCACCCCGATATTGGGGCGCGATCCCGCAAAAAAAGACGCCGGTGCGGTCAGCACCGGCGTCCCCTGCATCATGGCAAAGTCTGCCTCGAACCCCGATCCCGCAGGGCTTAATGCCCGGCGGCAGCGGGGCTGAACGACTCGACGAACGCCTGCCCGTTCGGTGTACCCACGCCCGTCACGTCGTCCCAACCGGGTGCCGTCTTCAAGCCCGAGTCCGTGCCGAAGGTGATCACGTACTCGGTGTCTTGGTACAGCGGATAGTTCCAGATGGCGCTGATGAACCGGGTGGTGGTCTCCAAGGGCCCCGCCATTTCGTCCGCCGTGTAGGTATCCGTCACGGTCGGCGACTCCACGAAGGTCGAGACGACGTTGCTCGGCGAGGATACGGGCACGATGTCCGTGATCGCGCCGGCCGGCAGCCCATACACATACTGTGCCGCCTGACCCAGCGACCCCCCCGCTGCCTGGTTTGCAATGGCCCACAGCCCGGAGAACATCGGGCACGCCAGACTGGTCCCGCCGTAGACCACGTATTCCTGGGGCGGGTTGACGAAGGGCTCGCTGATCACGATCACGGCGCCGGTGAACGGGTCGGCCAGCCAGGAGATGTCCGGAAGCAGCCGCCCCTTGCCGCGCAGACCCTTCTGGAACGACGGCTTGGTGTATACCGCGCTCGGGCCTCCGCCCGACCCGTAGTTGAAGAAGCCGCACAGCGTCGGTGGGTCGCACACGGCGCCGCCGCTTTGCAGCGATACGACGTTGGTACCCCACCCCGATTGCCAGGCAATCGAGTTGTCCGCGTTCAGCGCGAGGCTCACGCCGCCCACGGCCGTGGCCCAGGGGGAATCCGCCGGGGCGCTCACGCTGGCCGTATAGTATTGCGGCAGATCGAAAGTGAAGTCGCCGGAGTCTCCGCTCGAAAAGTTGGCGGAAATGCCCCATGCGGCCGCCATTTCGTTGAGGAGGTTCTCCGTCTGCAGGTCGGCAAGATCGGTGTAGAGTTCCTCGCTGCCGTAGCTGCCGGAGATGATCCCTCCCAGGCCGTTGATGATCGCGAAGTACTCGGCGGTGTCGACATCCGCAAAGCTGCCGCTCGGCGGCGTCACGAGGTCGATGGTTGCACCCGGTGCGATGGCGTGCGCCCACTCCACGTCGATGTTGATCTCCGGATCCGGCGCCGCGCAGGTGGGCGGCGTGGACGAGTTGAGGATGTTGAAATTGACTCCCGGCGTCAGCGCGGGCAGGCCGTATGCCGCCGAGAAGGTATTGGCGTCGGCCGTGATGGTCGGCGAGCCGCACCAGTCGATGATGACGATGGTCTGGCCCGTGCCGTCCAACCCTTCACCATAGAGTCCATTCAGATGGTACGCCGCTTGAATCTCGGGCGGCGTATAGCCGCATCCGCCCGGTCCCGCGTTCGCGGCATAACCGTTGCCATGCACGGTCACGGCGGGATAGCTGCCGCTGTTGTTGAATTTCTCCTTCTCCACGCCCGAGAAGCATTGAGAACTGATTGGGGGAGGCGTGACGACGCCCGCGGCCTGTGCGGCCACCGAGGCGCCCGTGTGCGGGGTCGGAGCGGACATCTGTTGTACATAGGGATGCGTGTACTGCAGATCGTGAAGCCCCGCCACCGCCGCCGTCAGCGCGCCGGCCGGCCCGTCGATCTGCGGTGCGCTGGTGTTCGCGTAGTACGTCTTTCCATTGAGCGCGAAATTATTCAGCTGGACGTGAAACGCCTTGTTCACGTTGGCGACGGTGCCCCGCGCCCGAACGAACATGTTCTTCGCGCCGACCTCGACCACCGACAGCCCGTTGGCGGCGAAGAATTGCGACACGGTTTTTGCTTCCTGCGCCGTGGGCGCAAAGCTCCTCTCGAACACGGCAGGCGTCAGCCACTGGTGGTAGTTCGGCGAGTTCTGGTCGTAGACGTCCGCCGCCAACGCATCCAACTGTGCTCGATTGTGAACCTGCAGCCAGATGACCACGTCGATCACCTGCGCCCCATCGGTGACCCCCACGTTCTTGCCAGCCCGCGTCAACCCGGGCACGCTGTTTGCAATGACCTGGCTCTTCGAAAAAGCCGCGTCCTGCGCCGAAGCCAATCCTGCGCCGGCCAGCACGGAGGCTACGGCCACGGCTACGCTCCTGACCACTTGATTGATCGCCATTCGTTAGTGCTCCCTTGTTGATTATTTCCCCGATGCAGGAGCGCTCTCTCGCGCGGAGAATTTCCTGCGTTTCGACTAGCCCGTGCAGGATACTCCGCCGGACGTGCAATATGTATCGTGTCGAAAGGCGCGCGATGCGCCGGGACAGGGTCAACTAAAGAGCGCGAGGTAAGCTCTCTAAGCTATTGATATTATTGGTGGGCGGTACAGGGATTGAACCTGTGACCCCTGCCGTGTGAAAGCAGTGCTCTACCGCTGAGCTAACCGCCCGAGATGGGACCAGTGTCAAAGTACAGGTTAAGTGTAGCAAAAAAATCGGCATGCACGGCAGCGGCATGTGCCGTTGGCTCAAGGCGCGGTGCGCCTCTGATAGACTGCGCGGTCGTTCGATTCTAAGGTGAAACGGCATGTCCGTGCGTACTCGCTTTGCCCCCAGCCCCACAGGCTATCTTCACATCGGCGGACTGCGCACCGCCTTGTTCTGCTGGCTCTATGCGCGGCGGCATTCGGGCACGTTCGTGCTGCGCATCGAGGACACGGATCTCGAGCGCTCGACCGGCGAGGCCATTCAGCAGATCCTCGACGGCCTCGAATGGGCCGGCCTCCAGCATGACGAGGGACCGTTCTTCCAGACCAAACGCTTCGACCGCTACCGCGAGGTCATCGACATGCTGCTGGCCGAGGGCCACGCCTATCGATGTTACTGCACCAAGGAAGAACTCGAGCAGATGCGTGCGGAACAGACCGCTCGCGGAGAAAAGCCGCGCTACGACGGCCGCTGGCGCCATCGTACCGGCGCGGTCGCCGGCGTGCCGCCGGTCATCCGATTCAAGAACCCGCAGCACGGCCAGGTTGTCGTCGACGATGTCGTCCACGGACGCGTCGTCTTTCAGAATGCGGAGCTGGACGACCTCATCATTGCCCGGTCCGACGGCTCGCCCACCTACAATTTCTGCGTCGTGGTCGATGACATGGACATGCAGATCACCCATGTGATCCGCGGCGATGACCATTTGAACAACACGCCGCGCCAGATGAACATGCTGACGGCGCTGGGCGCTTCGGTGCCCGTCTATGCCCATCTGCCCATGATCCTCGGCTCGGACGGCGCCAAGCTGTCGAAGCGCCACGGCGCGGTGAGCGTGCTGCAGTATCGCGACGAGGGCTTCCTGCCGGAGGCGCTGCTCAATTACCTGGTCCGATTGGGCTGGTCCCATGGGGACCAGGAAGTGTTTTCCATCGAGGACATGATCCGCCTGTTCGACATAGCCGATGTGAACAAGTCGGCCTCGGCCTTCGACGGCGAGAAGCTCGCCTGGCTCAATCAGCAGCGCATGATGCACGCTCCGGCGGCACGCCTCGTGGCGCCGCTGCGGTGGCACCTGGAGCAGGGCGGGGTGCACGTGCCGGCGCATGAGGATGCCCGGCTCGAGCAAATTGCCATCGCGCAGCGTGAGCGGTCCAAGACATTGAAGGAGATGGCGGCCAACAGCCGGTTCTTCTTCCGGCCGCCTGAAGGCTACGACGGCAAGGCCCTGGCCAAGCACGTGAACCCGGCGGTGCTCGAGATGCTTGCGGCCGCCGCGGCGGATCTGGATTTATTGACGAGTTGGACGGCGGCCGATATCCATAGATTAATCAGCGAGTTGGCCGAAAAATATAAAATGAATCTAGGTAAGGTTGCGCAGCCCCTTCGGCTCGCCATGTGCGGCGGTACGGTATCGCCGCCGATCGATGCGACACTGTCGATCTTGGGCCGGGAGGAGGTTCTCTCGCGCTTGCGAACCGCCATCGCGGCGTGGCGAGGTACGCTGCCCCCTTGAGGTTTGCGCGTGAATCGGCCCGGCGGTGAGGGAATCGTCTCCCCCACCGCCGGCGTCACATCAGGGGGCGAAGCCCACGTTGTCGATGTACCAGCTGTTGTTCGACAGCCCGGTCTTGTCCTGAATGCAGAACTTGTAGATCGGCATGCCCAGAACGCCGAGGTCCGAGAGCGGCACGGTGTAGGTGTTCCATTGACCCACGACCGGCGCCGGGCCGTAGTTGGACACGTCGACGGAAATTCCAACGGGGATGTCCCCCACCTTGACGAAGTAGACGCTCCACGTCTGGTTCGCGACCGTCGGCTTCAGGGCAAACGTCAGCTTGGTGTAGCCCTGCGAATTGAAGTCCCAGTTCTGCGCGTAAGGCAGCCACCCGCCGTACGCTGCCGTCAACGACACCTTGATGTCGTAGCCCCCGCTCAGCGGATTGCCGGTGGTGTCGTGGTAGTCGGGCACCAATACGTAGGAGTAGTCGCCCGGCCAGTCGAACACGCCGTTGTAATACACCCACGAGGTGCCCGGCGGCGGTCCCTGCCCCGAACCCACGTCCACGGTCGCGGAAGCCTGGACGCTGCCGCCTGCACCGGTGCAGGACAGGGTATAGGTGGTCGTCGCCGTGGGGGAAACCGACGTGGATCCGTCGACGGCCTTGCCGCCCGACCAACCGTCGCTGGCGGTGCAGGACGCGGCGTTGGTCGTGGTCCACGTCAGGGTCGATGACTCGCCCGATGTGATGTTGTAGGCGTTGGCGCCCAAAGTGACCGTGGGCTGCGGGGGCGGGCTGTTCCCGTCGACCGCAACCGTGGCCGATGCCTGGGTGCTGCCACCCGCGCTCGAGCAGGTGAGCACGTAAACCGTGGTTTTGGCCGGCTTCACCGTGTGGCTGCCGCTGGCGGCTTCCGTACCCTTCCAGCCGCCGCTCGCCGTGCACGACGAGGCATTGGTGCTCGACCACTGCAGCGTCGACGTGCTGCCGACCGTAATCTGGGCGCTGGTCGGCGCCAGGCTCACCGTCGGGGCGGTGGTGCCGGTCCCGGACGCTTGCACCGTCACGAGTACGGCCGCGTGGCCGCTGCCGTAGGCGTTGGTGCAGGTGATGGTGTAGCCGGTGGTGCTCGTCGGAGAGATCGTGATGGAGCCGTTGACCTGCTGCGTGCCCGACCAGCCGCCGCTCGCGGTGCAGGCGGTGGCATCCTGGCTCGCCCAAGTCAGCGTCGTGCTGGCGCCGGCGGCCAGGGTGCTCGGGACGGCCGTCAGTGAGACGGTGGGGAGTTGACCCGACTGGGCGGGAACCACCGTGATCGACGTCGGTTCGCAGGCGGACATTTCGCCTTCCGCATCCGTCGCGCATACCGTGAAGTCATATTGACCCGGCACGCTCGGCGTGCCGGTCAGGTTTCCGCTCGGATTGACGATCATGCCGAGGGGCGGCGTACCCGCCGTCAAACTGCCGGAGGCGTACCGATAGGGCGCCGTGCCGCCCGACATGGACTGGACGACCGTGCTCGAATAGGGTGATCCGACCTTCGCTTCCGGCAAAGCGCTCATGGCGCTGAACGACAGGA
>Ga0302196_10003033_pt1 | contig 15548 bp, 15 predicted proteins | sample II_Bog_N1_3_FD_198794 | JGI IMG/M metagenome (GOLD analysis project Ga0302196, IMG submission 198794) | Peat permafrost microbial communities from Stordalen Mire near Abisko, Sweden - II_Bog_N1_3 | ecosystem: Environmental > Terrestrial > Soil > Wetlands > Peat | place: Sweden: Abisko...
CCTCGAAGATCGTCACCGAGGAACCGAGGTCGGCGAAGAGCGAGGCGAACTCGCAGCCGATGGCGCCGCCCCCGATGACCGCCACCGAGGCCGGGAGGACCTCGAGGTCGAGCACCTCGTCGGAGGTGAGCACCACGGTCCCGTCGATCTCGAACCCGGGAATGGTCCTGGGCAACGATCCGGCCGCCAACACCACATCGGTACCGGCGATGGTGGTCTCCGTGCCGTCGTTGCCGGCCACCTGCACCCGGCGGCCGGGGAGCAACGTGCCGGTCCCGCTGAAGACGGTGATGCCGCGTCCCTTCAGCAGCCCGGACAGGCCCTTGAAGAGCTGGTCGACCACCCGCTGCTTGCGGGCCTGGCTGACGGCGAACTCCACCGACGGTGGCTCACCGGTCGGCCCGGCTCCGATGCCGAACTCCGAGGCGCCAGACACCGTGCGGTAGACGGCCGCCGTCTCCAGAAACTCTTTGGCGGGCACACACCCTCGGTGCAGGCAGGTACCGCCCACCTTGTCGAGCTCCACCACGGCCACCGACAATCCGGCGGCGGCGCCGTAGAGGGCGGCGGCATATCCACCCGGCCCGCCGCCGATCACCACCACGTCGAAGGCGTCCTCGCCGCCGGCCGGCTGACCCCCCGGTGCTGTCGTCTGTTCCGATGCCACCTCGGGACCCGTGGGAACCACCTCCGACCTCGATCTGTGCTGATCCGACCGCTTCAGCCTAGTGGCCGGGGTCGGGGGCCTCCCTCAGGAAAGGACCCGTCGCCGGAAGTTCCGCAGCCCGATTCCGAGGAAGAGGGCGGCGAAACCGGTCAGCACCGGATAGATGACGTAGAGGTGCATGTGGTCGGCGTTGGTGAGTGCCGCCCGCATCCCCTCGTTCACGTAGATCAATGGATTGATGAGGACGATGATCTGCAGCCAGTGCCAGCCGTGGATCTCCACCGGGGCCAGCCGGGTCCACTGGTAGTACGTGCCGCCCAGAAAGGTGACCGGGAGGATGACGAAGCCGAACATCAGTCCGATGTTCCGGGGTTCGAAGGTGGTACCGAGCAGGAGCCCCAGCGACGACATCGCCACGCAGGCCAGCGGGACCATGGTGATGATGATCCACCAGTGGAGGTGGATCTGGGCCTCGACACCCTTGGCGTGCACCACCGAGGCGATCGGCAGCACCAGGGTCGCCGAGATGGCGCCCTGCACCGATCCGGACAGCACCTTGGCCATGGCCACCAGCCAGATCGGGCAGGGGGCCTGCACCCGGTCCTCGATCTCGCGGGTGAACCCGAACTCTTGGGCCATGGTCATGGCCACCGCCTGTACCCCTTGGAAGAGGATGGAGATCCCCACCACCCCAGGGACCAACACGGTGGCGAAGGCGCTCTCGGCCAAGGCCCCGTGCCCGCCACCCACGCCCTGCCCGATCTTCGGGAACACGTAGAGGAAGACGAAACACAGGAGGAAGGGCTGGACCAGGGTCCGGATGACGAACTCGACCAGGTGCTTCCTCAGTACCACCAGGTCGCGGAGGATGAGGGCCCCGAGGGCCACCCGGGAGGCCGCCAAGGCCGAGCGGGTGGGGTGCAGCTGGATGCTCCCACCCGGAATGACGGACTCGGTGGTGGCCATCAGTCTCGGAGCTCCTTGCCGGTGAGGTTGATGAAGACCGTCTCGAGGGTGGGCTCGGTCACCGACAGGTCGATGACCGGAAAGCCTCCAGCTTCCGCCGCCGACACCACCTGCGGCAGCAGGCGTTCCTGTCCGGTCACGTGGAGCTCCACGCCGCCCTCGATCGGTCGGGTATGGGTCACACCCGGAATCCGCTCGGTGAGTAGGCGGCCAAGGGCCTCCTGATCGCCACCGGCGGTGACGGTGACGATGGTGTCGGCTTCCACCTGGTGCTTCAGCTCGGCAGGCGACCCGAGCGCCAGAATCCGGCCGTGGTCCATGATGGCCAGCCGATGACACAGCTGGTCGGCCTCCTCCATGTAGTGGGTGGTGAGGAGGATGGTCTGGCCCTCGGTGTTCAGCTCCCGGAGGGTGTCCCACAGGGCCAGGCGGCTTTGCGGGTCCAGCCCAGCCGTCGGTTCGTCGAGGAAGAGCACGGCCGGGCGATGGAAGATGGCCCTCGCCACCATCAACCGCTGGGCCATGCCACCGGACAGGGCGTAGACGGACGCCTTCGACCACCGGGTGAGTTGGAACTGCTCGAGCAGCTGGTCCGACGTCCGACGGGAGTCGGCGGCGGAGATACCGAACAGCCGCCCGTGGAAGTAGAGGTTCTCCCACACCGTGAGCTGTCGGTCGAGCGTGTTCTGCTGGCTGACGATCCCCAGGATCTGCTTGGCCAGTGCCGGATGCCGCACCACGTCGATGCCCCCGACCCACGCCTGGCCGGCCGACGGGATCACCCGGGTCGTCAGCATGCCGGCAGTGGTGGTCTTGCCGGCACCGTTGGGGCCCAGTAACCCGAAGATCTCGCCAGGCCGGACCACCAGGTTCAGCTCATCGACCGCCCGGAAGTCGGTCCCCTCGTAGGTCTTCGTCAGCCCTACGGTGCGGATGATCCCACCGTCGACCTCGGCAGCGGCATCGGCGGCCTCGACGATGGCGGTCATCGGATGGTTGGGGTGGAGGGATGGGCGTGCACGGTGGTCATGATGGTTCGAAGTCGGTGGGAAGGGGTAGTGGCTTGCGACCGGCGAATCCCTCCTCGGCGAAGTGCCACCATCCGAGGTCCTCCTCGTCACGCTTCCAACACAGAAGGTAGACCACCCCGCCCTCGGTCACGGCCGGAAAGTCGAGCAGACCGGAGTCGGCATCGCGCAAGACGATCCCCTTGGCGTGGAACTCGGCCAGTGCGGTGGGCACATCCACCAGTTCGGACGGATCGGTGGCGTCCACGGTTTCAAGGGACGTCACCGAGCCGTGCCCGTTCATCCGGGCGACCGATGTCTGGTGCGCGCCCTTCCGAAGCGAGTCGATCAGCACCCGGAGGCGGGGCAGTTCCGCCCTTGCCTCTGCCTCAGTCCAGTAGCGCACGACCGCAGCCTAGGTCCGGCCGTCGCCAGCCCCCGGAGGTGCGCCGACTACTTCGGCGGCATCCGGATGCCGCCGTCGAGGCGGATGACCTCGGCATTGAGGTAGCTGTTGCTGGCGATGTGGTGCACCAGCTCGCCGAATTCGGCGGGATTGCCCAGGCGCTTGGGGAAGTTGACCGACTGGGCCAGGGCGTTGCGTGCATCATCGGGGAGCATGGCCAACAACGGGGTGTCGAACAGGCCCGGGGCGATGGCCAGCACCCGGATTCCCACCACCGCCAGGTCTCGGGCGGCCGGGAGCGTCATCCCCACGATGGCGCCCTTCGATGCGGAGTAGGCCAGCTGGCCGATCTGACCGTCGAAGGCGGCCACCGAGGCGGTGTTCACGATGACACCGCGCTCGCCGTTCTCCTGTGGCTCGACGGACGAGATGGCCGAGGCGGCCTTGGTCATCACGTTGAAGGTGCCGATGACGTTGAGCGTCTGGATGAACTGGAAGGGATCCAAATCGTGAGGGGAGCCGTCGCGGTTGATCACCCGTCCCACCCAGCCGGTGCCGGCACAGTTGACGGCAATGCGGAGGTTCCCGCCCTCGGCCGCCTGGTCGACTGCCCGCTGGCTGTCCTCGGGCAGTGTCACGTCACCCGCCACGTAGTTGGCCAGGTCCCCGATCTCGCCGGCGACCTCCTTGGCCCGGTCCTCGTTGCGGTCGAAGATGGTGACCCGCACCCCTTCGGCGGCGAGCTTGCGGGCGGTAGCCTCACCGAGGCCGGAGGCGCCACCCGTGACGATTGCTGAGCTTCCGTTGATGTTCATGCCCGTAGCGTAGGGGAGCCGGTTCCGGTCGCCCAAAGCGAGGCGCTGACCTGGGGATCCTCCGCTACTGGGCGGCGGCGGCCTCGGTGGCCAGGCGATCCACCAGATCGTTCATCGGGTGTCCCGAATGCCCCTTCACCCACTCGAAGGTGACCGGCCTCCCGCCCTCCAGGGCCAGGGCGAACAAGGACTCCCACAGGTCTCGGTTGGCCACCGGCTTGCCCTGCGAGTTCTTCCATCCTTTTCGGCGCCAACCGGCCCACCAGCGCTGGCGGAAGCAGTTGACGACGTAGGTCGAATCGCTCACCACGTGGACGGGCCCGTCGAGCACCCGAAGCGCCTCGATCACCGCATTGATCTCCATGCGTTGATTGGTGGTGTGGGGCTCGCCGCCACTGTCGGACCGTCCGTCCTCGGTCGCCCAGCCCCACCCCCCGGGTCCGGGATTCCCCAGGCATGACCCATCGGTGTAGACGGTGATCACCTCGACATCGTCCCCCGTGCCGTCCGACCAGAGGGGTGTGGAAGTCATGGCGACAGCATGCCTGCTGGCCGGGCGCACCGCGACCATCCCCTCCTCGTCCGCCTCCGGGGTGGCCCTCAGCCCATCCAGGCCTTTCGGTTGAGCGCCACCGGTGGAAGCATGGGGCCATGCTCTTCGATGGGGTCAGCCACCAGCTCCACGACAGCGATGCCGGGGAGACGGCCGAGTGGCTGGCCGCCTTCGACGACATCGTCGACTCGGAAGGACGGAACCGGGCTCGCTACCTCCTGATGCGACTACTGGAGCGAGCCGGCGAACACCACGTCGACTTTCCGGCCACCGTGTCCACGCCGTACGTCAACACCATCCCCACCGACGCCGAACCCGACTTCCCCGGCGATGAGTACCTCGAGCGCCGGATTCGCGCCTACATCCGGTGGAACGCCGCCATCATGGTGGTCCGGGCCAACGCCCGGTCCGAGGCGATCGGCGGGCACCTCTCCACCTACGCCAGCTCCGCCGCCTTGTACGAGGTGGGCTTCAACCACTTCTTTCGGGGCAAGGACGACACCGGGGTGGGCGACCAGGTCTTCTTTCAGGGACATGCCTCACCGGGGATCTACAGCCGGGCCTTCGTGGAGGGACGGCTCACCGAGGCGCAGCTCGACAACTTCCGATTCGAGGCCAGCGGCGACGGCCTGTCGTCCTATCCCCATCCCCGATTGATGCCCGACTTCTGGGAGTTCCCCACGGTGTCGATGGGCCTGGGACCCATCAACGCCATCGGTCAGGCCCACGTCAACCGGTACCTGGCCGCCCGGGGGCTGGCCGACACCTCGGCCGGCCGGGTGTGGTGCTTCGTGGGAGACGGGGAGTTCGACGAGCCGGAGACCATCGGATCGATCGGGATGGCCGGCCGGGAGCACCTCGACAACCTCACCTTCGTGGTCAACTGCAACCTCCAGCGGCTCGACGGACCGGTGCGTGGCAACGGCAAGGTGATCCAGGAGTTCGAGGCCCTGTTCAGAGGGGCGGGCTGGAACGTCATCAAGGTGATCTGGGGGCGCACCTGGGACGAGCTCCTGGCTCTCGACACCGACGGGGTGCTGCTGGCCAAGATGAACTCGACGGTGGACGGGGAGTTCCAGAAGTACGCCACCGAGTCGGGCGCCTACATCCGGGAGCACTTCTTCGGTCCCGATCCGCGCCTGGCCGCCATGGTGGCCGACCGCACCGACGAGGATCTCCAGTCACTGCCCCGGGGCGGCCACGACTACCGGAAGATCTATGCCGCCTATCTGGCGGCCACCGAGCACATCGGTGCCCCCACCGTCATCTTGGCCAAGACCGTCAAGGGGTGGACCCTGGGTCCGGAGATCGAGGCCCGCAACGCCACCCACCAGATCAAGAAGCTGACCCGGCCCCAGCTCCATACCCTCCGCCACCGGCTGTTCCTCGAGGAGGAGATCCCCGATGAAGCACTGGAGGCCGACCTCCCGCCGTACTACCTGCCCGATCCCGACTCGAAGGCGGCCCGCTACCTGGCCGACCGGCGGAGGCAGCTCGGCGGTCCCGTCCCCCGCCGGGTCCACCATCGCAATGTGGTGGAGCCGCCCGACCCCGCCGCCTTCGGAGACCTGTTGGGTGGATCGGGGAACCAGTCCGCCTCCACCACCATGGCCTTCGCCCGACTGCTCCGGAACCTGGTCCGCGACCCTGCCATCGGCCGTCGGGTGGTACCGATCGTCTCCGACGAGGCCCGGACCTTCGGTCTCGAATCCCTGATCGCCGAGGTCCAGATCTACGCACCCGAGGGGCAGCACTACACCCCGGTCGATGCCGGTTTGCCCCTGCACTACGCCGAAAGCCAGTCGGGTCAGGTGCTGGAGGAGGGGATTACCGAGGCTGGCGCCATGGCGGCCTTCACCGCCGCCGCCACCTCCTACGCCACCTGGGGTCAGCCCCTCATCCCCTGCTATCTCTTCTATTCGATGTTCGGATTCCAGCGGGTGGGCGATCTGCTCTGGGCGCTGGCCGATATGCGTGGGCGCGGGTTTCTCCTCGGCTGCACCGCCGGGCGGACCACGCTCAATGGTGAAGGGCTCCAACACCAGGACGGCCACTCGCTGCTGCTGGCCTCCACCGTCCCCAGCGTCGCCGCCTACGACCCGGCCTTCGCCTACGAGGTGGCGGTCATCGTGGAGGACGGGATCCGGCGGATGGTGGGGCCTGATGCCGAAGACCGCTACTGGTACCTGACCCTCTACAACGAGAACTATCCGATGCCCGCCCTTCCCGCCGACCCGGCCGACGCCGACCGGGTCCGCCAAGGGGTGATCGCCGGCATGTACCGCTACGCCCCGGGTGGCCTGGGAGTGACCGAGGGGGTGGCGGCGCCTCCCCAAGCCACCATCCTGTTTTCGGGGACCACCTGGCAGGCGGCCACCGAGGCCCGGGCAGAACTGGCCACGGTGTGGGGAGTGGATGCCGACACCTGGTCGGTGACCTCCTATAAGTCGATCAGGGAGGAAGCCCTCTCTGTCGAGCGGTGGAACCGCCTCCACCCCGGCGAGCCCCCCCGGACACCACTGGTGACGTCCTGGCTGGGCGATCACTCCGGCCCAGTGGTGGCGGTCACCGACTTCATCCGATCGGTGCCGGACCAGATCGCCCGGTTCGCCGGCCGGCCCTATACCTCACTGGGCACCGATGGCTTCGGGCGGTCCGACACCCGCGAGCGGCTCCGGCGTTTCTTCGAGATCGACGCCGCCCACATCGTGGTGGCGGTCCTCACCGGGCTGGTGGCCGATGGTCGGCTGGCACCCGACACCGTCCGCCAGGCCATCGCCCGGTACGGCATCGACACCGCAGTGGGCGACCCCTGGTCGGACTGATCCTCCGGCCAAGCCATCGGAGCGGCCGATGGTGACTGGCCGTACAATCCCCACCATGGCCAGCACCCACCTCTACCTGTCCGGCGATCCCGACGCCGACGCCCTCCTCGGCGACGACCCCCTGGCGCTTCTCATCGGCATGGTCCTCGACCAGCAGATCCCCTTGGAACGCGCTTTCAAGTCGCCCTACGACCTGAAGGAGCGGCTGGGCGGCAGGTTGGATGCCGAAGCCATCGCCGACATGGATCCCGAGGCATTGGCCACCGTCTTCGCCGCCAAACCAGCCCTCCATCGGTTCCCGGGCTCGATGGCCGGCCGAGTGCAGCAGGTCTGTCGGATCGTCACCGATGAGCACGGCGGTGACGCTGCCGCCATCTGGACCTCGGCCACCGACGGCAAGCAGTTGCTGTCCAACCTCAAGGTCCTCCCCGGCTTCGGCGTCCAGAAAGCCAAGATCTTCGCGGCGCTACTGGGCAAGCAGCTCGGTGTACGACCCACCGGCTGGCGGCAGGCCTGCGCACCGTTCGGCGACGCTCGGACCTACTTCTCCATCGCCGATATCGACTCCCCGGCAACGCTGGCCAAAGTGCGCCTCCACAAGCAGAAGATGAAAGCGGAGGCGAAAGCCAAGGCGCCAACCCCCCGTTGACCCCGGGCTCCGGTTGGGCGCTCGAGCAACGCCGCCTCTACCTCTGCACCCCGGATCGTCCGGACCTCCAGGAGTTCCTCGACGCCTGCCTGATCGGAGGGGTCGACGTGGTCCAGCTTCGAGACAAACAGCTCGACGATCAGTCACTGGTGTCGCGGGCTCGACTGGCCCGCCAGGTCTGCGCCCACCACCAGGTGCCGTTCCTCCTCAATGACCGACCCGATCTGGCCGTCGAGGCGGAGGCCGACGGCGTCCACGTCGGCCAGGACGACGATCCGCCTCCGGAGGCCCGGAGGGCGGTGGGACCGGGTGCGTTGGTGGGGCTGTCGACCCACGCACCGGCCGAGCTGGAGGCCGCCATCACCTCGGCCGCCCCGGTGGACTACGTGTCGGCGGGGCCGGTGGCCGAGACGCCGACCAAACCGGGGCGGCCGCCCACCGGCCTCGGGTACATCGGCGTGGCCGCCGACCGTTCACCCTGGCCGGTCTGGGTCACCGGAGGGGTGGCGCCGTCGACGGTGCCGGGCATGGTGGAGTCCGGTGCCCGTCACTTCGTGGTGGTGCGGTGGCTGACTGGTGCGGCCGACCCGCGGGGGGCCGCCCGTCAGCTACGCGACACCATCGAGGTCGAGCTCGACCGGTCCGACCCAGGCTGATCGCCGGGTCAACCGGCGGCGGACGATGGCGCAGCGGCCACGATTTTGGCCCCGGCCGGAAGCTTCACCGGCGGCGACGTTCCCACTTGGCTGATGCCCAGCACGCTGGATTGGGAAGGTGCGGAGACGGTGATCCGCGAAACGTACGGGCCGGTGACGGTGGCGGTGAAGTGGGCGGTCTGGCCATCCTGGGTGACCTCGAATGAGTAGGTATCCCCACTCCGGGTCACGTGGGTGGCCCGCTGGGCGTACGGGAGAAGGCCCTGCGCCGGATCGGAGGCCGACGCCGGCTGTCCGGTACCCTTCTGAATGGTCAGGCCACTGGGTCCACGGGTGACGGCCACCGTGGTGCTCTGGTACTCCGTGGTTCCGAAGACCCAGACGTAGGCCCGGCGTCCCTGGGACTCCACATGGCCGCCCAGTGTGTCGGGGGCGTGCCACACCAACGACAGGGTCTCGTTGCCGTCCTCACCGCCGGTCACCGTGGCCAGCTCGGTGTAGTTGGCGGCGTGCAGGGTGCTGGTGGCGGCGGTGTCCAGGGCCACCGGGGCATTCGACGCCATGATGCCCAGGGCGGCGCCGCCAGCGCCCACCACCGTCAACAGGGCGAGCGTCAGCCAGGGGACGAGTCGTTGTGCTCCACTCATTCCGGAGACGCTACGCCAGATCGGAGTCGGCGCGGATCACGCCCCACCGCACAGGATGACCTCGGAAGGACTCAGATGCCGATCCGCTGGGCCAGCAGCTCGCGGTGGTACGACGGGTCGCCGAGGAGTAGCTCGGAGGACTTGGCCCGCTTGAAGTAGAGGTGGGCGGGATGCTCCCAGGTGAAGCCGATCCCACCGTGGATCTGGATGGTCTCGGCAGCGGCGTGAAAGTACGCCTCCGAGCAGTAGGACTTGGCCAGACTGGCCACCACCGGCAGTTCGTCGGAGTCTTCGGCCGCCGCCCATCCGGCGTAGTAGGCCGCCGACTTGGCCGACTCCACCTCCAACAACATGTCGGCGCACTTGTGCTTGATGGCTTGGAAGCTGCCGATGGGCCGGCCGAACTGGATCCGGGTCTTGGCGTACTCCACCGAGCTGTCCAGGCACCGCTGGGCGCCGCCCACCTGCTCGGCGGCCAGGGCCACCGCCGCCAGGTCCAGGGTCTTCGAGAGGCCAGGCTCCGCCCCGCCGTCGGTCCCGATCAGCCACGCCGGGGTCCCGGCGAACTCCAGGCGGGCCTGCTTGCGGGTCTGGTCCATGGTGGCCAGTGGGGTCCGGGTGAGCCCCTCGGCATCCCCCTTCACCCCGAACAGGCTGATGCCGGCCTCGGTCCGGGCCGCCACCAGCACCAGGTCGGCCACGTGACCGTCGATGACGAACGACTTGTGACCCTGCAGGGACCACCCATCTCCCGACGGGGTAGCGGACAAGGTGATGGCGTCGGTATCCCACCGGCCGCTGTCCTCGGTGATGGCCAGGGTGGCAATCGTCTCGCCGGCAGCGATGCCCGGGAGTAGGTACTCCTTGGCCTTCTCGTCGCCGGAGGTCAACACGGCGTTGGCCCCCAGCGCCACGGTGGAGAAGAACGGGGCGCACAGCAGGGCGGCACCCATCTCCTCCAGTACCACGATGAGCTCCACATAGGAGAAGCCGGACCCGCCGTAGGCCTCGGGGATGGTGAGGGACTGCAGGCCCAACTGCTCGGCCATCTGCTTCCACACTGCCGGGTCGTAGCCCTCGGTGGTCTCCATCAGGCGCCGGACCTCGGTTTCAGGCGACTTGTCCTCGAGGAAGCGGTGGACCGATTTCCGGAGCTCGTCCTGCTCCTCACTGAAGGCGAAGTTCATATCGATCGATCCCCCTGGAGTGGCCCCCGGCGTGGAGGCAGCAATGTCCGTTGTCTACCAGAACCCACCCGGGCAGACCAACCGATGGGAGCCGCAGGCGGGCAGTATCCCGCCCCACCAGCGATACGCTGGTCCGGGCGGTCTTGACCATCCGGCCCGCCCGGCCCGCCCCCGGAGGAGGCCCCATGCCCGACACCCTCATCGACTACCAGGACGCCGCCGTCGAAGTCCACCGGGTGGTGGTCGGCCCCATGGACAACAACGTCTACATCGTCCGGTGCCGGCAGACCGGCGATGCGGTGCTCATCGATGCTGCCAACGAGCACGACCTCCTCCTCGATCTCTGCCGGTCGCTGGGGGTGCGCTCGGTGATCGAGACCCACGGGCACTGGGACCACATCCAAGCGGTGGAGGCGGTCCGCAACGCCGGCTTTGACGTCGGCGTCACCCAGGCCGACGCCGACATGCTCCCCTCCTACGACTCCATCCTCGAGGACGACGCCGTTCTTACGGTGGGGCGCCTTCGTATCGCCACCATCGCCACGCCCGGCCATACACCGGGCTCGATGTGCTTCGCGGTGGAGGGGACACCGCTGCTGTTCTCCGGTGACACCCTCTTCCCCGGAGGCCCGGGAAACACGTCGTTCGAGAATGCCGACTTCACCACCATCATCGAATCGATCGACACTCGGCTGTTCCGGCGTTTCGACCCCGAGACGCTGGTGCTGCCGGGGCACGGTGACGGCACCACTATCGGCGCCGAGTCGCCCAAGCTGACCGAGTGGGTCGACCGGGGCTGGTGAGCCGGCGCCGAAACCATCAGACGGCAGTCGAGGGTCGGCGGGGCTGTCGCACCACATCGATCTCCGGAGGCAGCCCGGAAATGGAGACGCCACCGGTCACCTGGTCACCGACCTCGATGGTGACCCTCGAGCCAGCCAATGGAATGCCCTCCACCTTCAGATAGCCGATTCCTTCCGGCAGATTGGGACATAGCCACGTCTTGCCGTAGGGGATCCAGGGGTCGAGACGGAGCAACGTCCGCAGGCAGAGCAGCGGCGACGCCGCCGACCAGGCTTGGGGAGAACACGAGGTCGGGTAGCCCACCGGCACACTCAGCTCACCCCGGTCCAGGCCGCTGAAGAGCTCGGGCAGGCGTCCTCCCTGGGCCACTGCGGCGTCCAGCAGCGCCAGAATCAACTGCTGGGCCGCTCCGTCGAACCCGTAGCGAGCCAAGCCGGCCGCCACGATGGCGGTGTCGTGGGGCCAGACCGAGCCGCAGTGGTAGCTGATGGGGTTGTACCCACCGTTGGCGGTGGACAGGGTTCGCACCCCCCACCCACTGAACATCTCGGGTGACACCAGCTTGGCCGCCACCTGATGCGCCTTGTCCTCGTCGACAATGCCGGTCCACAGGCAGTGACCGATGTTGGAGGTCAGCGAGTCGATGGGCCGCTTGTCGGCGTCGAGTCCGACGGCGAACCATTCCTGCTCCTCCAGCCAGAAGTCGCGATTGAAGGCGGTCTTGAGGGCGGTGGCCTTGGCCCGGAACCGGTCATAGGTGGCAGTGTCCCCGACCTCGAAGGCGAAATGCGCTCGGGCCAGATATGCCCCGTAGGTGTACGCCTGCACCTCACAGAGGGCGATCGGTGCCTCGGCCACCCGACCATCGGCGTAGCGAATGCCGTCCCAACTGTCCTTCCATCCCTGATTGGCCAGACCCCGGTCGGTAGCCCGGTGGTACTCCACGTACCCGTCCCCGTCAGCGTCGCCGAACTGCTCGATCCACTCGATGGCCCGTTCGGCATTCGGCAGCAGTTCGTCGACCAGTTCACGCGCCACCCCCCACCGCCGGAGCTCCCCGAGGAGCATGACGAACAGCGGCGTGGCGTCGGCGGTGCCGTAGTAGATACTTCCGCCCCCCAGGGACAGCGAGGCGGCGTCGCCGAACCGCATCTCGTGGAGGATGCGGCCGGGCTCCTCCTCATGCCGGGGATCGATCTCCTTCCCCTGGAATCGGGCCAGCGTCTGCAGGACCCCCAATGCCAGGTCCGGGTCGACCAGTAACGCCATCCAGGCGGTCAGGAGTGAGTCGCGTCCGAAGACGGTCATGAACCAAGGGGCCCCGGCCGCCACCACCACCCGCTCGGGGAAATCAGGGTCGAAGATCCGGAGCGCCCCCAGATCCTCGGCGCTCCGGGCCACCACCTGCTTGAGACCCGGATGGTCGGTCTCCACCAGGGGAACCCGGCGGCGCCAACTGGCCAGTCGCTCGGCCGGTTCCGACCGCTCCACTGGCTGTCCCCGACGGTATCGAGGTTCGATGACGGTGCCGTCGATGACCGGTGCCACCTCGATGGATGTGGTCCACTCCCCCCGGGCCGGGACAATCACCTCGAAGGTGGCCAGGTCGTGATCGAGCGCCACCGTCTCCTCAAACCGGATCTCCACGCCGCGGCTGACTCCGCCCCGCCGGTGGGTGAACCGCACGGTGGAGGCGGTGGAACCGTCGAGGTTCCCGTCCTCGACGCCGGTGCCCGCCCTTCCTTCCTTGACGGCGAACAGATCAGCGAAGTCAGCGCTGACGAATAGCTCCACCGAGCAGAGGGAGGCTTCGTCCCCGAAGTTCCGGATGGTGAGGTCCTCCCGCATCCCCTGTCCGACGTAGCGGGAGCGGAACACCATCAGGGTGGAGTCGGCCCGCCCGGCCGGAGGGAGACACCGGGATACGAACGTGGAGGAGAACGGATTGTCGGTGACCGCCGCCAACGGTTCGGTCCGCGCTCCGTTCACCAGTACTTCGAACCGGGAGAGGATCCGGGTGTCCCGTACGAACAGGCCCTGGGCTGCCCCCGGGGTGATATCCCCGGCCTGGCCGCTGATGGCGAAGGTCGACTCGTCGACCAGGGTGACGACGCCGTGGCTGTCGTCGAGCTGCGCCACCGGTCCGGCATAGGTCCAGGGCTCGGCCATCGGGTCACCGTACTGCCGGACGCCACCGCTCCGGTAATCGTCGCACGGTCGTCGAACCCGGTGGCGGGGCGTACCGTGGTGCATGGCGGGACCGGAGGAACCACTCGACGAGCACACCGTCGACCCCGACCCACTGGTCCAATTCGGCCGGTGGTTCGATGATGCCGTCGAGGTGTCGGAACAGGCCGAAGCCATGGCTCTGGCCACCGCCGGTGTGGACGGCCGACCGTCGGTCAGGATGGTGCTGCTGAAGGGTTGGGGAGCCGAAGGCTTCACCTTCTTCACCAACTACGACAGCCGGAAGGGCCACGATCTCACCGCCAACCCGGTGGCGTCGCTCCTCTTCTACTGGCAGCCCCTCGGGCGCCAGATCCGCATTGACGGCTCGGTGGCCACCACCAGTGACGACGAGTCGGACGCCTACTTCGCCACTCGTCCACTGGGGAGCCGGATCGGGGCCATCGCCTCCCACCAGGGCCAGACCATCGACAGTCGTGCCCAACTGCACACCCGGGCGGCCGACCTTCGAGCCACACTGGACGGTGAGGCGGTACCCCGGCCGCCGTGGTGGGGCGGCTTCCGGCTCCGACCAACCGCCTTCGAATTCTGGCAGCACGGCGCCGATCGACTCCACGACCGGGTGCGCTACCTGGCCGACCACCAGAGCTGGCGGATCGATCGGCTGCAGCCGTAGGTCGACTGCAGGTGGCCTGCCCGGCTACTCGCCGGGCGTCAGGCCGGCCTCGGCCGACCCGGTCGGTGCCAACAAGAGCGAGTCGAGCTCGGCGGCGGTGGCCTCGATCTCCTCTGGCTCGTAGTAGCTCCGGTTCAGGGTCAGTGTCAGTTGGCTCTGCACCAGGGCCAGCGCATCTTCGGCCGATGCCGCGGCGTCGTAGACCGAGAACAGACGGGCCTGCATGGCCTGGGCGGACACGTACCGGCTCCCTCGCTGCTGTGCCTCGACCGGCAACGCCCTCAGCGCGTCCCCTGGCGTGCCCCCGCCAACGGTCGACGGGAGGTCGACTGACTCCACTGCATCGTGGACGCTCTCGCTTACGGTGTTCTCGCTGGTCATGGCTGCATGCTCCTTTTCCGTCCCCTGCTCGCCCCCTACAACGCCGCGGAGGGCGATCCTCTTCCGCAGAGGAGCAGGTCTGCCATTCCTCCTACGCCGGTAGGAGAAATGAGCTGGGGAGGCTAGGCTCGGGACGTGCACGACGACCCAGCCCAGGCCCCCGCACCGCCCCTGCTGGAGATCGAGGACCTCCATGTGGCAGTGGAGGGAAGCCCGATCCTCAAGGGCGTGAACCTGACGGTGCAGGCCGGCCAGGTCCATGCGGTGATGGGACCTAATGGCTCGGGAAAGTCCACCCTGGCCAAGGTCCTGCTCGGCCACCCCAGCTACGAGGTCACCTCGGGCACCATCCGGTACAAGGGTGAGGACGTGACCAACTGGCCGACCGATGTGCGCGGCAAGGCCGGACTCTTCCTGGCCTTTCAGGAGCCAGAGGCCATCGAGGGTGTCCCGGTCATCCAGTTCCTCCGCCAGGCGCTGTCGGCCCGGCGGGGTATCGACCTGTCCGTGCTGGAAGTGCGCCTCCTGATGATGGAGTGGATGGAGAAGCTGGGTATGGATCCGGCCTTCGGCGAACGCCACCTCAACGACGGGTTCTCCGGTGGGGAGAAGAAGCGCAACGAGATCCTCCAGCTGGCCATGCTCGACCCGGAGATGGCCGTCCTCGATGAGACCGACTCCGGGCTCGACGTCGACGCCCTCCGGACGGTTGCCCGGGGGGTCCACACCGTCCGGGCGTCCCGCCCTCAACTCGGTGTGCTGGTCATCACCCACTACCAGCGGATGCTCGACGAGCTGGCGGCCGACCGGGTCCACTTGCTGATTGACGGCGCCGTGGCGGCCGAAGGTGGCCCCGAACTGGCCCTGGCCCTCGAGACGGAAGGCTACGACGCATGGCGGACCTGACCGATCCGGCCGACCACCTGGACGTGGGCGTCATCAAGAAGGACTTCCCCCTACTGACCCGGCAGGTGAACGGCCACCCCATCACCTATCTCGACTCGGCGGCGTCGGCCCAGCGCCCCCGCCAGGTGCTTGACGCCATGCACGAGTACGACGTCACCACCCACGCCAACGTGCACCGAGGCGTGTACAGCATCGCCGAGGAGGCCACTCGACGGT
>Ga0302196_10003044_pt1 | contig 15530 bp, 11 predicted proteins | sample II_Bog_N1_3_FD_198794 | JGI IMG/M metagenome (GOLD analysis project Ga0302196, IMG submission 198794) | Peat permafrost microbial communities from Stordalen Mire near Abisko, Sweden - II_Bog_N1_3 | ecosystem: Environmental > Terrestrial > Soil > Wetlands > Peat | place: Sweden: Abisko...
GATCCATGGTGAGGTCGGCACCCTCGGATCCGGCCACGATCCTGATGAACCCGTCGGCGCCCACGCCGAAGCGCCGGTCGCACAGGGAGCGGACCGCACCGGGGCCCAGGACGTGCCGGTCGTCCAGATCCACGAGCACCAGGAAGTCGTTGCCGGCACCCTGGTGCTTGGTCAGGTGCAGGGACATCTGGTGGGGATCGGAGGGAGTCATCTCGTGCTGGGTCATTCTCCCACCCCCTCGGAGGCCTCGGGGACCTTCCCCAGCGCGGCCACGATCGCACCCACCGGGTCGTCGCACCTGTCCAACCACACGATACGGGGATCGCGGCGGAACCACGCCCGCTGTCGTCGGGCGAAGGTGCGGGTCCGACCGATGGCCAGGGCCACGGCCCTGTCCAGGGGCAGTCCCTCGTCGATGTGGGCCAGCAGCTCGCGGTAGCCGAGCGCCTGGCGGGCGGTGCGGGACAGCCCACCGGGTCGGGCGGCCAGGCCCCGGACCTCCTCCAGCAGTCCCTGCTCCATGAGGTCCTCGAAGCGCTCGGCGATCCGGTCGTCGAGATCCTCGGGCCGTGGATCCCAGCCGACGAGGGTGACCCGGCTCGGGGGATACTGCTCGAGTCCGGGCCCGAAGGAGGAGAACGGGCGTCCCGAGCCCACGGTCACCTCGAGGGCACGCACCAGGCGCCGCTCGTTGGCCGGCTCGATCCGGCCAGCGGCCACCGGGTCCATCCCGGCCAGGCGCCGGTGCATCCCCTCGAGCACCTCGCGCCGGGCGGCGGTTCCTTCGTGTCCGGCCCGGTCGACCTCGGCGATGAGGCCGGCGGCCACCTCGGGGTAACGGCCCGGGAAGGCGAGGTCGTCCACCACCGAGCGCAGGTACAACCCCGTCCCCCCGACCAGCAGCGCGGCGCTTCCCCGTCCGGCGATGTCATGGAGGGCCTCCCGGGCGGCCCGCTGGAACTGCTGGACCGTGAACTCCTCGGAGGGGTCGACCAGGTCGACCAGGTGGTAGGGCACACGCGACCGCACCTCGGCGGTCGGCTTGGCCGTCCCGATGTTCATCCCGCGGTAGACGGCCATGGAGTCCACCGAGACCAGCTCCACGGGCGGGGGACGGCCGTCCCGTGGCCGGGCCGGCCCTTCGTTGAGTCGGACGGCCACATCGAGGGCGAGCGCGGACTTGCCTGAGGCGGTGGGCCCGACCAGCGCCACGACCGGCGGCTGCACCTCGCCCGGTGTCGGGGCCCGACGCCCCCGCCCCTCAGCCGCCGGCAACCGGGATGCGGGTCCGGTGCGAGGGCGGCGCCGTCACCTCGACGAGGACACCGGACAGGTGGTGCCGGGCGGCGTCGACGACCTCGACGGTGGCGTAGGAGCCCTCACGGGGTGGTCGGTCCCCGGCCGCTTCGAAGTGCACCAGCTTGTTCTGGCCGGTGCGTCCCGTGATGACCGACGGATTTCGCTTGGACGGACCCTCGACCAGCACTTCCTCCCGGCGGCCGATCCGCTGGCGGTGCCGGAGGAGGGCCGAGCGCTCCACCACGGTGCGGAGCCGCTCGAAGCGGTCGGCCACCACCTCGGGGGCCACGAACCGGTCGGTCATCGATGCTGCCCGGGTCCCGGGACGGGGCGAGAAGATGAAGGTGTAGGCACTGTCGTAGGACGCCTCGGCCGCCACCTCGAGGGTCCGTTCGAAGTCGTCCTCGGTCTCCCCCGGGAATCCCACGATGATGTCGGTCGTCACCGCCAGGTCGGGAATGGCCGTCCGGGCCGCGGCCAGCCGGGTGAGGTACCGCTCGGCCGTGTAGCCCCGGCGCATGGCGGCCAACACGACGTCGCTGCCGGACTGCAGCGGCAGGTGGAGATGGGCGCAGACCTCGTCCGTCTCGGCCATGGCGGCGATGGTCTCGGGACGGAGGTCCTTCGGGTGGGGACTGGTGAACCGCACCCGACGGATGCCATCGACGGCCCCGACGGCCCGGAGCAGGTCGGCGAAGAGTGGGCGGCGGCGGGTCAGGTCCCGACCGTAGGAGTTCACGTTCTGACCGAGCAGGCTGACCTCGGTGACGCCCCGGTCGGCCAGGGACCGGACTTCGTCCACCAGCTCGACGAAGGGACGGGACACCTCGCCACCCCGCACCGAGGGCACGATGCAGAAGGCGCACGAGTTGTCGCATCCCATCTGGATGGTGACCCAGGCGGCGTAGGGCAGGTCCCGGACCGCGTTGAGGGCGGCGACCTGCTGATCGGTTCCGGTGGGATCAGCCCCCGGAGGTGGACCGTCCAGGATCTCGACGACCGGCCCCGTCCGCGCCGCCTGCCGCAGCAGCTCGGGGGCCCGGCCCAGGTTGTGGGTGCCGAACACCACGTCGACGTGGGAGGCCCGCTGGCGGACCCGCTCCCCCTCCATCTGGGCCAGGCACCCGCCCACGGCGATCTGCATGTCCGGCCGACTCTCCCGCAGGGACTTGAGGTTCCCGAGGTGTCCGTAGAACTTGTTGTCGGCGTTCTCCCGGATGCAGCACGTGTTGAACACCACCAGGTCAGCGGCGTCCAGATCGGACGTGGCCACCATGCCGTCGGCCACCAGGACCCCGGCCAGGCGTTCGGAGTCATGCTCGTTCATCTGGCAGCCGAACGTCCGGATGTGAAACGTTCGGGGCGGGCCACCAGATGGGGCGGGGCCGGCCGGCTCAGGGACGGGCGCGGCGTCGGGGGTGATCACGGGTCCAGGATACGACCACCCGGCGGTGGGGCCGACCGACGCCCCGGACCGGGCCCGGTCACTCCTCGACGTTGAAATCGAACCGTTCGGCCGAACCCGTCCGGTCGAGGATCAGCCCGTGCATGTCCGCGTGGAGGATCATGACCTGACCGGGCACGTCAGCCTGCTCCAGGGCGGTGATGGCGGCAGCCTCGACAGCGTGGGCCTGGGTGCCGTTGGTGATGCCGAGCAGTGATGGCCCGGCCCCGGACCAGCACACGGCCAACGCCCCCCCGGCGGCCATCTCGGCCAGCAGTTTCGGGGCGGCCGGGAACAGCGGGCTGCGGTAGTCCTGGTGCAGTCGGTCCTCGGTGGCCTCGGGGATGAGGACACGGCTGTCGGCCAGACCGGCGATGAGCAGGGCCATCCGCGACAGGTTGAACGCTGCGCTGGCCCGGCTCACCTCGGTGGGGAGGGCCAGTCGGGCCCGTGCCGTGGACAGGGTGAGATCGGGCACGATGACCACGAAGGCCAGGCTCACGTCGAGGGGAAGCCGAACGGCCTGGACGCCCCCCTTCACGCGCGCTGCCGCCACCAGTCCCCCGACCATGGAGGCGGCGGCGTTGTCCGGATGCCCGTCCATCTGGGCCGCCACCGCCAGCGGGTCACTCGCCCCGGCAGCAGCGGCGGCGGCCACGGCCAGGGCGGCCGACGAGCCGAGGCCGCGGGCGATGGGAATCTGGGACCGGACGGTGATGGACAGCCGATCGGTGCCCGCCACGTCGATGGCCACCCGTGCCGCCAGATGGGAGGGGTCATCCGACAGTCCGGCACCCTCCCCCTCGGATCGCACGATCAGCTTGGAGGCCGGCTCCACCTCGACCTCGACGTACCGGTCGAGGGCGATGGCCAAGGTGTCGAAGCCCGGCCCGAGATTGGCCGACGACGCTGGGACTCGTGCACGCACAGGCACAACGTACTCCGAGAGGCTCCGCTCCGAGAGCCTTCGCCGGGGCGGCCCGACGGTGGCCATGACGGTCACGATCCCCAGGGCCACCCTCCTCGGGCCCGCGCCGTCGAGCTCAGCCGTGGACCAGACGCCACCACCACGACGGCTCGGGCACCGTGGCCCCCAGCTTCAGTGGCACCAACTCGGACTGGGACCCCAGGGTGAACAGGGCCGTACCCGCCCTGCTCCCGCGTGCTCCCCCGGCTGGAATCGGGTGCAGGGTGGTCGTCGCCGTCACCTGTTGGCCCGGCCATCCGAGCAGCGATGCGGATTGGGCCGCCACCACCGCCACCCGATGCTGGTGCCCTCCCCATTCGACCGTGGCCGTGCCCACCCCGGCGCCGGCCGTGGCCACCGGGACCTCTACCACCCCGGCCAGCGCCGCCCGGAGCAGTCCTTCGGCCACCGGTCGGGTGTACTTGAGGGGGTCCGGCACCTCGAGATCGTTGAGCGGAATGGTCGTCGTGGTGGGAGCGGGCCTCGGGGCGGTGGTCGTGGTGGTCGGCGGGGCGGGGGTGGTCGGCGCCGGGACGGCGCCGGGTGCCGGGGGGGCGGTGGTCGTGGTGGTCGTGGTGGGTGCGGGCCTCGGAGCGGTGGTCGTGGTGGTCGGCGGGACGATAGGCGGCGGGGTGGGCTGTCCCAGTACCGACTCGAGCACCAGCACGGAATGGTCCCCCACCACCTTGTCGGCGGCCAGGACCAGGCAGCCACCGGCTTCGGAGGTGTAGCCGGACTTGATGCCGATCACCCCGTTGCTCCCGATCTCACTCACGACGTTGGGGAGCGTGCCCACGCCGGGGAAGGTGATCGAGGACATGCCCACCACCTGGGCGAACGTAGGGTCGAGCATGCCCGCGGCGGCGACACGCAGGACATCGGAGGCCGTCGACTGGGAGCCGGGGTCGTAGCCGCTGGCGTCGACGTAATGGGAGGACGTGGCCCCGAGCGACGCCGCCAGGGTGTTCATCTTGACCACGAACGCCGGGATGCTGCCCGCGTCCCAGATGGCGAGGCTGTAGGCCATGTCGTTGGCCGACTGGGTAAGCATGGCCTCGAGCATCTGGAGCTCGGTGAGCACCTCACCGTTCCGGATGGGCACAGTCGACTGATCGTTGTGGAGCTCGTTGGCGTACTCGGCCGCGTCACCGGGGGTGATGGTGATCGCCGGCCCGGTGGTGCCGGCCGCCACCGGATGGTCTCGCAACACCACCAGGGCGTTGGTCATCTTGGTCAACGAGGCGATGGGTACCGGGGACTCCGGTCCGGACTGCGCCGTGTAGCCCAGAGCGGGAACGGCGATGGCACCCTGGCCCTTGGACGGCCAGGGCAGGGCCGGGTTGGCACCGGTGACCGTGGCGACCGTCGGGACACCGAGGTGGATGGTCGGTGCCGCCAGCCGGTGATTGATACGCCGGGCGCCGGCCCACGCTCCCGTGGCCAGGACCAGGGCCACCACCACGGCGATGGTCACCCACAACCACCGACGCCTCTTCCCCCGATGGTGCCGTCGTCTTGTCCTCGGCCCTCCTCCGTTCGCTGCGTTTGCCGCCTCCGCAGCGGTCGTCGCCGGGGCCGACGTCTCGGACGTCACCTCCGGCGGTGTCACCTCCGGCGGTGTCACTGCCGGCGGTGTCACTGCCGGAGGTGTCACTGCTGGCGGCGTCGCTGCTGGCGGCGTCACGGCCACCTCCGCGGTCATCGGGGGCAGCGTGATGGTGCCGGTGGCGTCGATGGGGGCCGTGATGTCCACGAGCTGGGCGGGCAGAAGGGGCACCGATCCGGCGGCGACACCGGCCGCGATGTCCAGAGCGCCGACCGGTGACGACGTGGCGGTCGGGGCTGACTCCGACGGCGGGGGGTTCGGTCCGGCGTCGGGTGCTGTCGGCGAGGGAGGCGTCGACTCTGGGGTGTCGCCGTCGGTCAGCGGGCGTCCAGTTCCTCGGGCGTCATGAGCACGGCACGCGCCTTGGAGCCCTCCGAGGGGCCGACGACGCCCCTGCGCTCCATCAGATCCATCAGGCGGCCAGCCCGGGCAAATCCGACCCTGAGCTTGCGCTGCAGCATGGAGGTGGAGCCCAACTGGGAGCGGACGACCAGCTCCATGGCCTGGTCGAGGAGCTCGTCGTCCCCGTCCTCGCCCCCGGCACGGGGTCCCTCGCTCCCGACAACCTCCTCGATGTCGGCCACGACCTCCATGGGGCGCTGGCGCTTCCAGTGGGAGGTCACCGCCCGCACTTCCTCCTCGCTGACCCAGGGTCCCTGCAGGCGCTGCGGATTCGACGACGATGCGGAGAGCAGGAGCATGTCCCCCTTGCCGATCAGGCGCTCGGCGCCGGGCTGGTCGAGGATGACCCGGCTATCGGCGAGGGACGACACCGAAAAGGCCATGCGGGACGGGATGTTGGCCTTGATCACACCGGTGATGACATCCACCGATGGACGCTGGGTGGCCAGAACCAGGTGGATGCCCACGGCTCTGGCCATCTGGGCGATCCGGCACACGGACTCCTCGACGTCACGAGCGGCCACCATCATCAGGTCGTTCAGCTCGTCCACCACGATCAGGATAAACGGGAGTCGGGCGAATCGGGCTTCGCCCTCCTCCTCATCGTCCGCCTCGTCGTCACTGCCCGTGCCCCGCATCCTCAGCCGGTAGGCCTCCTCGAACTCGAAGAGTTCACCGTCGTCGAAGGCGGCGTTGTAGCCGGTGATGTCCCGCATCCCCACCTCGGCCAGGAGGTCGTAGCGACGCTCCATCTCGGTGACGGCCCAGCTGAGCGCGTTGGCGGCCTTCTTCGGGTCCACCACCACCTGGGTCAGGAGATGGGGGAGGTCGTTGTACTGGCCCAGCTCGACCCGCTTCGGGTCGACCAGGATCAGACGCACCTGGTCGGGGGTGGCCCGCATGAGAATCGAGGTCAGCACGGAGTTGATGCACGACGACTTGCCCGAGCCGGTGGCCCCCGACACCAGCACGTGGGGCATCTCGGCCAGATTGACCATGACGGCGCGGCCGGCGATGTCCCGGCCCAAGGCCACCTCGAGGGGGTGCACGGCCCGATCGGCCTCCGGCGACGCCAGGATGTCCCCGAGGGCCACCAGTTGGCGGGTCCGGTTGGGCACCTCCACGCCGATGGCCGACTTCCCCGGAATCGGAGCCAGGATGCGGACGTCCGGTGAGGCCATGGCGTAGGCGATGTCCTTGGACAGGGACGTGACCCGGGCCACCTTGACCCCCTGCCCCAGTTCGAGCTCGTACCGGGTGACCGACGGTCCCACGGTCCGGCCCACCAACCTGGTGTCCACCCCGTGGGCGGCCAGGGCAGCCACGAGGGACCCGCCGGCGGCGTCCACGGCGCGCTCGTCCACCACCTGGGCCTTGGCCCGCTTGAGGAGGTTGGACGGTGGCAGATGCCAATCGCCCACCGAGGGGCCCAGCTTCATCTCGAGCTGGGTGCCGTTGAGCGAGCGGGAGGTCGGCACGGCCAGCGCCGGCTCGTCCTCGTCCTCTTCTTCTTCCTCCTCCTCTTCTTCCTCTTCCTCTTCCTCCTCGTCGTACTCCTCCTCGAGGTCCTCCTCGGGGTCCTCCTCCACGAGCAGATCCGAAGGCCCTACCCGGCGGCCGAACGGATCGGTGGGCTCGTCCTCGGAGAGGTCGTCCTCTTCCTCGTCGTCCTCATCGGTGGCGGTCCGCTCCTGCACGACCGCAGCCGTCCACCGGACCACTCCCACCATGCCGCCGGTGGCCGAGCGCACCGACACCCCGGTGAACAGGACCATGGCCACCACGGCCACCGCCACGAGCACGACCGTGGCCCCGAAGCCGCCCAGGGCCGATCGGAGGGGGTTGCCGATCAGTGCCCCCACCCAACCCCCGGCCGACGAGAGACGGTCGGTCGATGCCCCGAGGCGTGGGGACCCCCCTCCGAGGGACGCCAGCCCGGCCACGGCCAGCAGGGCCAGCGAGGCGCCGATGACGGCCCGGGCCGGTTCGGGGGTGGACCGGGTCTCGTCGTCACCGACCCGATAGCCGACGAGCAGGAGCAGCCCCATGGCGACGGCCACGAGGGGCACGAGGAAGCGCCCCCAGCCCAGCAGGTCCCCCATCCCCACCCGCCCCCAGTGACCGGCGGGCCCGAGGGAGTGAGATCCGCCGTAGAAGGCCACGGCGGCGAGGACACCGACGGTGACGAGCACCACGCCCCAGAGGTCGGTGGCATGACTGGCCACCACAGCCCCCATGGCCGACAGGACCCCGGGCTGCTCGGCGCGACCGCGGTGGGCAGGGCTCCGCCTATGCGATGTCGTGGACCTCGAGCGCGACCGGGCCGATGACGCGGACCTGGCTCTGGACCGCGATGCCCCGGATCGGCCCGCCGGACGCTTGGTGGCGGTCGTCACAGTGCGTAACAGCGTAGTCCCGCAGGGTCACCGTCACGGGGACACCAGGGGGTGGTCAGACGGTGACGATCACCGGGACGATCATGGGACGCTGCCGCGTCTTGTTGCCCACCAGCTGGCCCAGTGCCTTGCGGGCCACCCGGTTCAGCGTCTCGTGGTCGTGGCTCCCCGAGGTCAGGGCCTTCTCCAGGGCCCGGGTGACCTGGACCCGGGCCTCGTCCAGCAGCATCTCGGTGTCGTGGTCGTAGGCCCAGCCCCGGGTCACGATCTGGGGCGACCCGACCACCTCGCCCCGCTTGAGGTCGACGGTAGCCACGGCCATGACCACGCCCTCCTCGGCCAGGACCATCCGGTCCCGGAGGACCCCGTGGCCGATGTCGCCGACCGAGCTGCCGTCCACGAAGAGATAGCCGCCGGGCACGGTGCCGTCCCGGTGCAGGCCGGTGGCGTCGAGCCGTACGGCGTCGCCGTCCTCGCACAGCAGCACCCGGTCCCCCACGATGCCCATGGACTCGGCCACCCGGACCTGGTTGGCCATGTGCCGGTACTCCCCGTGCACCGGGATCAGGAACTCGGGCTCGGTCACCGACATGAGGGTGGCCAGTTCGCCCTGGCGGGCGTGGCCGCTGACGTGGACCGAGTCCACACCGGAGTGGATGACCTCCACGTTGAGGCGGTGGAGGCTGTCGATGACCCGGCCCACCGACCACTCGTTGCCGGGGATGGGATGGGCGCTGATGACGACCACGTCGTCGGCGCGGAGTTTGAAGAAGCGGTTCTCGCCCGTGGCCAGCTTGGACAGGGCCGACATGGGCTCACCCTGGGAGCCCGTCGAGATCACGCAGACCTGGCCGTCCTCCAGCCGGTCCACGTCCTCGACGTCGATCAGCGACGCGTCGGGGATATGGAGGAGGCCGAGCTTCCGGGCCAGGGCCACGTTCTTCTGCATGGAGCGTCCGAGCGTGGCCACCTTCCGGCCGCCGGCGATGGCGGCGTCGGCCACCTGCTGGACCCGGTGGATGTGGCTGGCGAAGCAGGTGACGATGAAGCGACGGTCGGGTCGGGCCAGGAAGACCTTGCGCAGGGTCTCCCCCACGGTGGACTCCGACGGGGTGAACCCGGGCTCCTCGGCGTTGGTGGAGTCAATGAGGAGCAGACGGATGCCCGGGTCGGAGGCCAGTGCCCCCATGCGGGCCAGGTCGGTCCGACGGCCGTCGACGGGATGGAGGTCGATCTTGAAGTCGCCGGAGTGGAGGATGATCCCCTGCGGCGTATGGAAGGCGGTGGCGAAGGCATGCGGCACCGAGTGGGTCACCGGGATGAACTCGACGTCACAGGGCCCGATCCGGCGTCGCTCCCCGTCCCCCACCGGGATGAACTGGGCGCGCTCGGTCATGCCCGCTTCGTCGACCCGGTTCCGGGCCAGGGCCAACGTCAGCTCGGAGCCGTAGACGGCGACGGGGAAGTCCCGTAGGAGGTAGGCCAGTCCACCGGTGTGGTCCTCGTGCCCGTGGGTCAGGATGACGGCATCGACCCGATCGGCGTTCTCCCGGAGGTAGGTGAAGTCCGGAAGCACCAGGTCCACCCCGGGCATGTCGGGATCGGGGAACATGATCCCGACGTCGAGGACCAGGATCCGACCGTCTACCTCGATGCAGGCGCAGTTGCGGCCGATCTCTCCCAGTCCCCCCAAGAAGACGACCCGCACTGCCGAAGCGTCACTCCCCCCGCCACGGCCGCCCCCTCCCGCACCTGCTCCGGACTGACGCTTGCGTGCCGGTCGCGTCGCCTGGGCGTTCGGCCCGTTGGCCGCCGACCCGCCCGAGGACGAGCTCGTAGCGTTGGTCTTCTTGCCCGGCTGCTTGGCCTGCGAGCGCGAGGCCTTCTTGGCCCCACCCGACGCTCGGGCGGACGATGCTGGCGCGCCGGCGCCTTCGGTGGCGCGGCGTTCTCCCTGACGGTTCACTGGTCGCTTCTCTCTGCCCATGCGGACGTACCCGTGTCGGTCTGACCGGCTTCCTCGGTCGACCTCCCCCGGTCAGACAACCGTCTGGTGCATCGGCTCATTCTGGTTCAGTCTCGACATCACGGCCTGGGCCCGGTCCTCCAGCGCCGTCGGGGCCGGGGCGTTGGGTAGTCGGCACTGACCGACGGCCAGGCCCAGGGACCGGCAGGCGGCCTTGGCCGGGACGGGATTGGGGTACTCATCGGAGGACTCGAACCGGTAGGACTCGGCCAGGTGCTGGTTGATCCGGATGGCGCCCTCCACATCGCCGGAGCGGTAGCAGCTGATCATCTCGCCGATCGGGCGGGCAGCCCAATGGGCGGCCACGCTGATGATGCCGGCTGCTCCGACGGAGGCGAAGGGAAGGGTGAGGGAGTCGTCCCCGCAGTAGACCTCGAATCCGTCCGGGCTCTCCGCCACCACCTCGGCAGCGGCGGCCACGTCCCCGGTGGCGTCCTTGACCCCCACGATGGTCGGCACGTCACGGGCCAGCTCCAAGGTGAGCTCGGCGCCGATTCTCCGGCCCGAGCGGATGGGGATGTCGTAGAGGAGAACCGGCAGGTCGCTGGCCTGGGCGATCGCCCGGAAGTGGGCCGACAGGCCGGCTGGCGACGGACGGTTGTAGTACGGGGTCACCGCCAGGATGCCGTCGACGCCGACGGCCTGGGCCTGCTCGGTCATGCGCACCGAGTGGGCGGTGTCATTGGTGCCGGTCGAGGCGATGACCGGCACGTCGACGGACCCGGCCACGGCACGGAAGAGGTCGATGCGCTCCTCGTCGGTGAGCACCGACCCCTCGCCGGTGGACCCGGCCAGCACCAGACCGTCGCTGCCCGAGGACACGAGGAACCGGGCCAGGGTCTCCGCCGTGTCCAGGTCGATCGACCCGTCGGCGTGGAAGGGGGTGACCATGGCGGTGATCACCGATCCGAATCGGGGCATCGATCCTCAGCCCCTCGGATGGGGACCGCTGGTCAAAGAAGGCATCACGAGACCGCAGGCTACCAGCACCCACCGGCCGGACCGGCGCAGCCACCGGGACCCGGAGCCCTGGGCCGCAGCCCCGACGGCAGCGGCAGAACGGTCGACGGAGCGCCCGGGGAAGGTCGATGGATCAGGCGTCGACCCGGTCCATGGGTGGGCCCGAGGCCATGGCATCGACCTCCTGGGCCGTGTCCACCCAGGACTCGAATTCGATGACTCCCAACTCGGTGAACTTGGTCCGCAGCCAGCCGTCGGCGGCATCGAGGAGGCCCAGCTTCTTGCAGTTGGGGACGATCTTGGAGAACAGGAGGGCCTGGAACTGGGCCCGTTCGGGGGCCTGCTGGACCAGGGGAACGACGGTCTTCGGATCGACGCCCATCCGATCCCACACCTCTTGCTGGAGGAACCGGTCGCGCATCCTCACGGCCGCCTCGAAGGCGAACTCCTGGCGCTCGCGCAGCTCGGCGGCGTTCAGGCCCTCGTAGTACTCCTGCAAGCTCAGCACCCCGAAGGCCACGTGGCGGGCCTCGTCGGCCATCACGTAGCGCAGCAGCTTCTTCAAGAGGGGGTCGGCGGTCAGGGCGTGCATGAGACCGAAGGCGGCGAGGGCCAGGCCCTCCACCATGATCTGCATGCCCAGGTAGGTGAGGTCCCAGCGAGAGTCGGCGATGATGTCATCGAGGAGCATCCGCAGGTGGGCGTTGACCGGGTAGTGGCCGGACAGCTTGTCGTCGAGGTACTTGGCGAACACCTCGACGTGGCGGGCCTCGTCCATCACCTGGGTCGAGGCGTAGTACTTGGCGTCGATCCACGGCACCGACTCCACGATCTTGGCCGTACAGATCAACGCGCCCTGCTCTCCGTGCAGGAACTGGGACAGCGTCCAGTTCTGGCCCTCCACACCGAACTGAATCCACTCCTTGTCGCCCCACTTCTCGACCGGTGTCCCGGTCAGGTCGAAGCCGGCCCCGAATCCGCCGGTGGCCTCGGCCTGCTCCACCACCAGCTTCTCCTGGTCGACATCGGTGTCCCAGGGCAGATCGGTCTCGCCGTTCCACTGGGCCCCCTTGGCCTTCTCGTAGAGCTTGTTGAGCTTGGGCCTGGTCCCCTTCTCGTAGTCCCACGTGAAGATGGAGTCGTAGTCCGAATGGACGACGTGCAGCCCATTGGCCTCCTCGACGCCTACGACCGAAAGAATGGCCTCGAAGTCGTCGATCTCGGCCCTTCCGATGATCTCCTCGGTGCTGCTCATCTCGGTGGTCATGGTCTGTCTCCCTTGGCATGCTCGATGTGCTGCGAATGATTGCTGTGCTGCGACTGATTGCTGTGCTGCGAATCATCACCGGCCGATGCCGGGCCCGAACCCACCTCGCCGCTGAACGGGGTGATCACGATGGGGGCGGGCGATGCGGACTCGTGGAGGGCCTCGATCCCCGGAATCATGAAGGTCGAGATGAGGCGCTCGGCGTCGACGGGATCGGTGAGGTCGGTACGCGGTGAGGGGGCGATGGCGTAGGACAGGACGATCCGGGTGGCCCACTCCGCCACCCGCTCCGCTTCCGCCGGGCTCATCCACCGGGCCAGGAAGGGTGCCGTGAAGTGGGACGCCGTGGTCAGCAGCCGGTCGGACTCGTCGAACGCCAGGTGGGCGAGGACCATCTCGGGCTCATGGGTGACCAGATAGGCCAGAGCAGCGTGGTTGCGGATCCGGGAGGATGCCTCGACGATGCCTCCGACCAGGGCTTCGGTCAACGTGGCCGCCGTTCCCAGCCGAACCCCGAGGGCAGAGAACAGCCGGGCCATCTCGGTGTCCACCACCGCGGACAGGATCTGGTCACGGCCACCGGGAAAGACCCGGTAGACGGTGGCACGCGACACGCCCGCCTCACGGGCGATGTCGTCCACGGTGGTCTTGACCGTTCCGTGCCTGGCCAGACAGGCCAAGGTGCCGTCGATGATCCGTACCCGGTGGGGCGACGTCTTGTCCACACCGTCCGCCGACGGCCCGACGCCATCATTCCCCTCGCTGTCGACTAGATGGAGCGCGGGGCCCGCTGTGTGCACACGTGAAACGTTAGGTCGATATTTGTCTCATTGTCAACGATGTTCCGGTCCGGCTCGGTCCGGCTCGGTCCGGATCGGCCGGGCTCAGGGTCCGGTCCCCCGCTGCGGCGGGGGCCCAGCCACCACTCCGGCCAGCAGCTCGGACTCCACCAGTCGGGTCACCTGGTCCGGATCGTCCAGATCCCAACGTCCCGGGGCCGACATGTACGAGACGACCATCCGGGCCAGGAAGTCCGCCGCCTCGTCGAGGTCCACTCCGGGGGCCAGGCCCCGCTGGACCAGGTAGGGCACGAGGAACGTGGCGATGCCCCGTCGGATGCGGATGCTCTCGAAGGTCAGGGCAGGAAGGAGCTTGTCCGGCTCGGTCTGCATGACCCGCTGCAGGACGTCGTGCTCGAGGATGGCGCGGTGGGCGAACATGATGCCCCGCTCCATCACCTGCTCGAGGCCGTCGGCGTCCTGCACGTGCTCGTAGAGCCGGGTGAAGAACTCCAACATGCCCCAGGACACGACGGCGTTGAGCAGCTCTTCGCGACCTCCCGGAAAGGCGCGGTAGACCGTGGCCCGGGACACCATGGCCTCCCTGGCCGCATCCTCGACCGTGGTCTTGGCCAGTCCCCGACGGGCCACGCACGCGTAGGTGGCCTCGACGATCCGCTGGCGGACGTCGTCCATCGGGGCGGCTGTGGCCTCAGAGCCCGAGCAGCGGCTCGAGCCCGAGCGTCAGACCCGGGCGCTCGGCCACCGATTCGACGGCCAGTACCACACCGTCCATGAACGACGAGCGGTCGTAGGAGTCGTGGCGGATGGTCAGGCTCTGTCCCGCTCCGCCGAGGATGACCTCCTGGTGGGCCACCAGACCGGCCAGGCGCACCGAATGGATGCGGATCCCGGCGGGGCCCGCGCCACCACGGCTGCCCTCCAGCACGGAGGTGACGGTGGGGTCGGGACGGAAGGCGCCCGGCCCGGTGCGGGCGGCAGCCATCCGCTCCGCCGTGACCAGGGCGGTGCCCGAAGGGGCGTCGAGCTTCCCGTCGTGGTGCAGCTCCACGATCTCGGCCCCGCTGAAGTAGGGGGCGGCCAGCTCGGCGAAGCGCATCATGAGGACGGCCCCGATGGCGAAGTTCGCCGCCACGATGCAGTTGGGTGCGCCCGACCCGGGGCCGGCAAAGCGACGGCGCAGGTCGTCATAGTCCTCCTCGGTGAACCCGGTGGTGCCCACCACCGCGTGGATCCCGGCCTCGGCGCAGTAGGCGAGGGTGAGACGGGCGGCGTCGATGCGGGTGAAGTCGACGACCACGTCGGCCCGGGCGACGGCCAGCTCCTCGAGGTCACCGGACATGGTCAGCGGGCCGGCGTCGGCGCCGATCACCGCACCCAGTTCGGCTCCGGCCAGCAGGGGGTCCACTGCGGCCACCAGGGCGAGGCCGGGACGACCGAGGACGGTCCGGCACACCTCCTGGCCCATCTTGCCCCCGGCTCCGACAACCCCGACTCGCATGTCGGCCACCCTACCGTCGTCACCAGGCGGACCCCAGGAGGGTGGGGCGGCTCGGGATCGGGGCGCCGTGCCCCTCGTGGTCAGCCCAGCCGGAGAGAGCGCGGATCGAAGTCGGACTCGTCGAACGGTCCCACCACCGACAGGGTCCGGGGGGCGGCCACCAGTTCGGCGGCGGCGTGATGGACCTCTTCCAGGGTGAGGGCGGCCACCCGACCCAGCACCTCGTCCACGGTCAGGACCTCGCCGTGGAGCAACAGGCCGGCACCGATCCGGCTCATGCGGGCTCCGGAGTCCTCACAGGCGAGCAGGGTCTCGGCCCGCAGGTTCCCCTTGGCGATGGCCAGCTCCCGCTCGGTGATGCCCTCCTCCCCCAGCCGGTCCAGCTCGGAGGAGACGATGTCCAATACCTCGGCCACGTGCTCGGGGGCCGTACCCATGCCCACGCTCACCGAACCGGCGTCGTGGTAGGCCACCCGCTCGGACCACACCGAGTAGGCCAGCCCGCGTCGCTCCCGGATCTCCTGGAACAGCCGGCTGGATAGTCCGCCACCCAGGACGTGGTTGACCACGGCCAGGGCGTAGCGCTGCGGGTCCAGGCGATCGACCGATCGGGACGCCAGTACCAGGTGGGTCTGCTCGGTGGCCCGGCGGGACACGGCCAACGGCTCGACCTTGTCGTCGGGAGTCCGACGAGCAGGGGTCACCCCGCCGCCGGTGCCGGTGAACCGGGCCTCAAGTCCGTCGGCCACCTCACGGTGGTCGAAGTCGCCGGCCACAGCCACCACCATGTTCCCGGGACGGTAGTGGAGGGCGAAGAACTCGGCGATTCGCTCGGCGGTCATGGCCGACACCGACTCCTGGG
>Ga0302196_10003048_pt1 | contig 15526 bp, 14 predicted proteins | sample II_Bog_N1_3_FD_198794 | JGI IMG/M metagenome (GOLD analysis project Ga0302196, IMG submission 198794) | Peat permafrost microbial communities from Stordalen Mire near Abisko, Sweden - II_Bog_N1_3 | ecosystem: Environmental > Terrestrial > Soil > Wetlands > Peat | place: Sweden: Abisko...
AGAGGATCGGGTCGCTGAAGCCGCCGAGGCCGAACACAGTCGCCGATTGACCGACCTCAGCCGGCGCCGGAGCGCGGAACCCTTTCGAATAGGTGCCACGCAGCGCGAGAATGCTGAGCGGCCGCCACTTGATCCCGATCTTAGGCGTCACGGAGTTGCCGTAGGTGTTGTACCAATCGTCGCGCACCGCCGCGTCGATCTCAAGGGAGTGGAACAGGGTGGCGTCCGCCTCAAGATATTCGGCCACGTCTTTCTGACTGCCCATGGCGTAGGTGCTGAAGGTGCCGCCGATGGTGCCAGCCAGAACCGGACCGGGTCCTGGGTTGTGGAGATCCTTGTCCACCGCGCTCACACCCGCCGCGACCGAGAGGCCTCCGCCCGGCAGCTTGAACAGTTCGCGGGTGGTGTCGACTTCAACATAACCGAGCTTGTCGGTCGCGATATTGTTGAATGTCGGCGCAATGGCCCCCAATACAGCGCCCGAGTTGCCGCCAAGCGGGTTATACAGGGGCTGTCCGGCGCCGTTGAGGGTGGTCAAGTCCGTGTACAGGGTATCAGTATTGACATAGTTGGAGAACGTCATGACGGATTCGACTTGGCTGTAGCCTAGCGAGAAGGTCGTGTCCCAACCGGCGATATCGCCGGTGACGTCCAAGGCGGCGCGATAGGTCTTGCTGTCAATGTCGATGGTCGGAAGGCCGAATTGCGCGATCACCCCCTCCAAGTAGGCGCCGGCCTGCGAGCCGCTGCCGAGATAGTTGGCCGGAAGGCCCAGGCTGGCCAGCGAGCCGACGCCGGGCACTGAGACGCCGCCGATCGGATTGGAGACGTTCCCGCCATAGGAAGCGCCCGAATAGCCCTGGAAGCCCTGATTGCCGAAGGGAACCGCGACGGCGGTCTGCTGACCCTTGCTGTCAAAATAGGACAGCTTGAGCTTGGCCTCCCATCCATCCCCGAAGTCCTTGGTGTAGCCGGCAAGGATGCTGATCACCCGCGTCGGCGAAAGCAGCCGCTGGGGCGAGGTGTAGGTGCATTTGCCGGCCGCCATCGCGGTGGTGTTGCAGCCCGATCCGAGGAACGTAAAGGTGCCGTCCGGATTGACGAGATAGGGCGTCAGGGTCTCGGGTTGGCCCGAATTGAACAGGTTCGGCGCGCCAGGGCGCAGATCTTGGCCACCAAGTCCCGTGAAATTGAGGCCGCCCCAAGGTTCATATTGGCGGTCCTTCAAAAGGATGGCGTCCTGGTCTTTATATTCAGCCGTAATAAATGCGTTATAGCCGTCGACACTGAGGTCGCCCTTGCCCATCGAGACGGCGAAATGTCGCGTGGTGCCGCCGCCATGTTCAGACGTGCCAGCGTCGGCCAAGGCCTCAAATCCGGTGATTTGCTTCTTCAAGATAACATTGACCACGCCAGCGATGGCGTCGGAGCCGTAGATGGCCGAGGCGCCGTCCTTCAGCACTTCGACCCGCTCAACGGCGCCCAATGGGATGCTTTGGACATCGGTGAACTGGCGCTCACCGTCGTCCGAAAAGGGATAGGGCGCCAGCCGGTGACCATCGACCAACACCAGCGTGGCGCCGACCGACAGGCCGCGCAGGGCGACACCCGCGGCGCCGCCAGCGAAGGCTTCGGAGTTGTTGGCGCTCAAGGTGCCGGCTCCGTTGGCGGTGACGTTCGTCAAGGCCTCGGTGAGGGAGATGTAGCCCGCATTCTGAATCTGCGTGGCGCTCAGCAGCTGGACCGGACTGGCGGTCTCCGTATTGACCCGTCGGATCTGGGTGCCGGTGACGACGATCTCGGGCGGCGCCGTTGTCGGAGGCGGCGTTGAGGACGTCGCGGTTTGGGCCAAGGCCGAGCCTCCGACGAGCGCCAAACTGGCCGTTCCGGCGATCATCGTGCCTGCGAGCAATCGGACTCGCATTGTATTCATTCTCATTATGCCCCCTCCAGGGATGCTGGGCGGAGCAATTAAGCTCCACCAAATAGATCATGGGTCCCGGAGCGCTTTCGGCTTCCGATTGAGGCGATGGTAAGGGCGTCCGATTTCTTCAGGTCAATCCGTCGCCATGGTGAAGCTGTCGATCATTAACCCATTGTAACTTGATCGTCACAGTATCAATATTGAGCAATTTCCTTCTACTGCCCCTGCGTCATTCCGGGCCATTTTTGGCATGGAATGCCCATCAATCGCCGAATTGGGCAATCAAAATGCTATCGACCTTTCAATGTCGCGCCAATTCTCTGCGATTTTTCGCCCGATATCTGACAAAACGTTGCACAAACGTCTCATCTTGGAGCGCGCCCTGCCCAAGTTTTGGGCGCATCGGTCCGGGGCCGAGCATCGGCGAGGCGGTCGTTGGTCGTGGGGGTTTTCGGGCTTGGCCGACGATGATCATCGAGGGCGCGCCAAGCTGCGGCCGATCGGTCGTTCGGTCGCCAGGCGGAGCGCGGCGGATGTCCGATCGGGCGCGAGGGCGTGTCGCCGGATCAGGATGAATCCGCTCGCGCGGGATCGCCCTGGGCTCGAGCGCCCAGCCCAAAAACGCGCCCGAACACGGTGGCCGGCGCCAAAGCCTCAGGGATACGGGCGAGCGTTCGTGGGGTCGTCACCGCGACAGGCGCTGCGAAGACGAGCAACCCGGCGCCGGCTCAGGCGTCAAACCATGGTGACGGGAGTCAGAGCCCGCCGATGGCTGACAGATAGAGGTCGATCAGGGCTTCTTCTTCCTGGCGCTTGGCCTTGTCCTGCTTGCGCAGGCGCACGACCTTGCGCAGCACCTTGACGTCGAAGCCATTGCCCTTGGCCTCCAGATAGACCTCCTTGAGGTCGCCGGCGATGGCGGCCTTGTCCTCTTCCAGCCGTTCGATCCGCTCGATGATGCTCTTCAGCTGGGTCTGGGCGGTGGTGTTGAGCACGTCGATGTTCGAGGCGTCGTCGGCCATGTGCGCGGTCTCTCGTGGTGGATGTCGGTGGGCGGCTCGGCCGCGAGCGGCGGACCCTAGAGGATTTTTCGCCGATGGGGAGGGGCGACGGTGGAAGAATCTTGGGCGCCGATTGGCGAGGGTGAGTTCAGAGCAAGCCGTGCGATCGCAGCAGGGGCGCAATCGCCGCCGGATCCTCGAACAGGTGGGTGTGGAAGCCCAGGCGGCGGGCGGCTTCGATATTGGCGGCGCTGTCGTCGATGAACAGCAGGGCCTCCGCCGGGTGGCCGAACCGCGCGATCGCCAGTTCGAAGATCGCCGCGTCCGGCTTGATCAGCCCGACATCGGCCGAGATGATCAACGGGTCGAGGTGGCGAAAAGCGGGATCCATGGCCACGATCACCGGCAGACTCTCGCGGGCCATATTGCTCAGGCCGAATTGGGGAACACCGCGCGCCGCCAGGGCCTCGATGGCGGCGATCGATTCGGCGATGGTTCCAGACAGCATCTCCGGCCAGCGGTCGCGCCAAGCGGCGATCCGGGGGGCATGGTGCGGGTGTTGCAGGCTCAAGGCCTCGACGCCGTCGCTCACCGACAGACCGCGGTCGAGCTCGGCGTTCCAGGCCATGGTGCAGACGCCTTGCAGGAAGGCGTCCATTTCGTCGGGATCGTCGAAGATCCTGCGGTAGAGCGTGCGCGGATCCCAGCGCACGATCACATTGCCAATGTCCCAGACCACGCCGGTGACTGGGGCGGTCGGCGCGGCGCGCATGGCCGCAGGCCCGGCCAGGATGCTCAGCCCTGTTTGGCTTTGAAGCGCGGGTCGGTCTTGTTGATGATATAGACGCGGCCCTTGCGGCGAACCAGCTTGCAGTCGCGGTGGCGCGTCTTCAGCGACTTCAGCGAGCTTCGAACCTTCATGACGTGTCTCGTTGCGGCGGAAGGCGCGCGCCAAAGCGCCCGGTTCCGGTTTGATCGGGAGGCGGGCGTATAGTCCGCCGGGGCCGCGGAGTCAATTGAGTGGTCGCCGCTTGCGCGCCTCGCCCCCGTACGAAATCCGTTTGCCGCCCTGGGCTGGGCCGCTACGTTGCGGCGATGGATCGTCGAGTCTTCCTGCTGCTTACCCTCGCCGGCGCCGCCGATCCGGCCCTGCTGCAACCGCCCGCCCTCGCGCCGACCAGCGGAGGCCAGACCTACGGCCCGCTGGATGCCCCGACGGTCGCCACCGATCAGGCCCTGTTCGAGGCCTGGCGGGCGGAGTTCATGGTCCGCGCCATCGCCCAGGGGCTGCCGGCCGAGGTGGTGACGCGCGAGTTCGACGCGCTGACCCCTGATCCGCGCGTCCTGGCCCTGCAGAACCATCAGCCCGAGTTCTCCAAGCCGGTGGGCGACTATGTTCGAGGCGTGGTCAGCGACGCGCGCGTCGCGCAGGGGCGGCAAAAGCTGGCGGGCCTGGCCTGGTTGCCTGATGTGGAGGCGCGGTTCGGGGTGGCGGCGGAGGTCTTGGTCGCGGTCTGGGCGGTGGAGACCAATTTCGGCGCGTTGCAGGGCGATTTTGACGTGTTGCGCTCGCTCGCCACCCTCGCCGCCCTGGGCGGGCGCCAGGAGTGGGCCGAGGGCCAGCTGATTGCGGTGTTGCAGATCATCGCCAGCGGCGAGGCGAACCGCCAGCAGATGCATGGCTCGTGGAGCGGCGCCCTGGGCCAGACCCAGTTCGAGCCGAGCCAGTACCTGTCGACCGCGGTCGATGGCGACGGCGACGGGCGGCGCGATCTGTGGAACTCCTCGGCCGACGCCCTGGCCTCGGCGGCCAATCTGCTGGCCAAGGCCGGCTGGCGGCGCGGTGAGCGCTGGCAGCGGGAGGTGCTGATTCCGGCCGGCTTTGACTACAGCTTGACCGAGGGCGCGCCGCAGCCGCTAGCCTTCTGGACCGGGCTTGGCGTGCGAAGCGCTGACGGAGAGTTGTGGAGCGCGGACGACCGGCTGGCGGGCGGCGTGCTTTTGTGCCCTTCCGGCGCGACCGGGCCGGCCTTTCTGGCCCTGCCCAACCATTTCGTGCTGCGGCAGTACAACAACTCCCTGGCCTACGCCCTGGCGGTGGGCCTGCTGGCCGACCGCATCGTCGGCCGACCGCCGCTGACCACGCCCTGGCCGGCGGAGACGCCATTGTCCCTGACCGACCGTTCCGCCGCCCAGGAGGCCTTGTTGCGGCTGGGCTTTGATCCGGGCGGGGTCGACGGCCTGGTCGGGGCCAAGACCCGCTCAGCCTTGCGCGCCTGGCAAAAACAGCAGGGCCTGCCCGCCGACGGCTACCTGTCGCCGACCATCGTCCAGCGCCTGACGACCCAGGCCGCCGCCGCGCCTGCGACCCGATAGCCCGGAACGCGAGCGCTCATCGCAAACCGGGCATTAAGCAATCCCGGTCATTGTCCGCGAGCATCGTTTCAGAGCCAGAAGGCCTACATGTTTCAGATCATCGGCATCGTCCTGCTGTTCGGCCTGGTCTTCGGCAGCTTCGTCATCTCCGGCGGCAAGATGGGGGTGATCCTCGAAGCGGCGCCGCATGAGCTGATGGCCATTCTCGGGGCCGCCATCGCGGCCTTCCTGATCTCCAACTCGATGACCACCATCAAGGCCACGGTCGGCGGGCTGAGCGGGGCGTTCAAGGGGCCCAAGTGGAAGGCGCAAGACTATAAGGACCTGTTGTCGCTGCTGTTCCTGCTGACCAAGACCATGAAGTCCAAGGGCGTCATCGCCCTGGAGAGCCACATCGAAAAGCCGAAGGAGAGCACGATCTTCTCGCGCTATCCCAAGCTGATGAAGGACCACTTCGCCATCGACTTCATCTGCGACACCCTGCGGATGATGACCATGAACCTGGAGGATCCGCACCAGGTCGAGGATGCGATGGAGAAGCAGCTGGAAAAGCACCACCACGAGGCGCTGGCCCCGTCGCACGCCTTCGCCAGCATCGCCGACGGCCTGCCCGCCCTGGGCATCGTCGCCGCGGTGCTGGGGGTGATCAAGACCATGGGCTCGATCACCGAGCCGCCGGAAGTGCTGGGGATGATGATCGGCGGCGCCCTGGTCGGCACCTTTCTGGGGGTGTTCCTGGCCTATGGCATGGTCGGTCCCTTGGCCGTGCGAATGAAGGAGGTCACCGACGAGGACGGCGCCTTCTATAAGATCATCCAGTCGGTGCTGGTGGCTCACCTGCACGGTAACGCCGCCCAGATCTCGGTCGAGATCGGCCGCGGCAGCGTACCGACCGCGTCCCAGCCCAGCTTCCTGGAGCTGGAAGAGACCCTCAGCACCATCCCCGCTGAGGGCTAAGCGACGGTTGGCGCGATCACCTGGGCGTTTCCGCCGCAATTTGAGCAAAATTCGACATCCTGATCACGGCCTCGTGAAGTTGGCGCTTGCCCTTCGCGCAGATGAAGGCATATTCCGTCACAGCGCACGTGGGCGCGCCTATCATCGATCGTTCATCCTGAACGAGCCCTGATTGGCGCGCTTGCGGTCCGGCGCGTTAACCTCCTAGAGGACCAGGGACAATGACCTCCGACATGCTTCGTAAGATCCTCGTCGCCGGCGCCGCCGTCGCCGCCCTTTCCGTTGGCGCTTGCCACAAGGCTCCCGCCACCGACGCCGCTTCGACTGAAGCCGCCTCTGACGCCGGCGCGATGGCGTCGGACAGCGGCATGGCCGCCTCGGCCGCCATGGCCGCGTCTTCGATGGCCGCCGATACGGCCGCTTCGAACGCCAAGTAAGATCAGCTTTTTGCTGTTCTGCGAAAGGCCGCCCCACGGGGCGGCCTTTTTTGCATTGTGGGGCATGTGCAGGGTCCCGCTCGCGGGCGCAAAAATTAGACGCTTCCACCCTGTTCCCCATCCTGAGCGCCTCCGAGGGCTACCGGCATGAGGCCAGGTGAACCAATCTCCCGCCCGGCTGACTCGGCTTCTCCGGTGATCTGGGACGCCGCCGGCTTGCCGCGTTCGCGGCTCTATGACGACGTCTATTTCTCCGCCGCCGACGGCCTGGAGGAGTCGCGCGCCGTCTTCCTGCAGGGTTGCGGCTTGCCGCAGGCCTGGGCGGGGCGGTCCCGGTTCGTGGTCGGCGAGCTGGGGTTCGGCTCGGGCCTGAACATCGTCGCCTTGCTCGACCTGTGGCGGCGAACGCGGCCGCCGGGCGCCCGGCTGAACATATTTTCGGTTGAGGCCCATCCGATGCCGGCCGCCGACGCGGCCAGGGTGCTTGGAAACTGGCCGCAGTTGGCCCCGGTCGCCGAGCCGTTGCTCGCCCAGTGGCCAGGCCGGGCGCGCGGCTTTCATCGCGTCGATCTGGCCGCTTTCGGGGCCTGTCTTGACCTTGCGGTGATGGACGCCGCCGAAGCGCTGGAGGCCTGGAGCGGCGCGGCGGACGCCTGGTTCCTCGATGGCTTTTCGCCGTCCGCCAATCCGGCCATGTGGAGCCCCGCCGTGCTGGGCGCGGTCGCCCGCCGCTCAGCGCCCGGCGCGCGGGCGGCGACCTTCACCGTGGCCGGCGCGGTGCGGCGCGAACTGGCGGCCCAGGGATTCGTCGTCGACAAGCGCCCAGGCTTTGGCCGCAAGCGCGAGCGGCTGGAGGCGGTGTGGCCGGGCGTCGCGCCAGCGCCTTCGCCGCGCCCGCGCGTGGTGATCATCGGCGCCGGGATCGCTGGCCTGTCCCTGGCCCGCGCCTTCGCGGTCGAGGGGATCCGGCCGCTGGTCATTGAGCAGGCTGGGCCCTGCGCGGGCGCTTCCGGCAATCCGGCAGGGCTGGTCATGCCCCGGCTGGACGCCGGCGGCGGGTCGGTGGCCCAGCTCTACGCCCAGGCCTTCGCAAGGGCGGCGGCGCTTTATCGCCGCACGCCGGACGCGGTGATCGCGACCGGCGCGGTCCAGCTTGAGGTCGGCCCCAAGGATCCCGATCGCTTTGATCGGATCGCCGCCGGCGACCTGTTCGAGCCGGGGGCGGTGGCGCGGCTATCGGCCGAGGCCTTGGGCGATCGCCGGGGTGAGGCCAGCGCGGCCGGGGGCTTGGCGTTCGACGACGCCCTGGTGGTCGAGCCGGCCGCCCTGGCCGAGGCCTGGCTGAGGGACGCCGATCAAACCGTGAGCCGTGTGGCGCGGTTGGCGTTCGAGCAGGGGCGGTGGCGGCTGTTCGACGATCATGGGCGGGTTATCGTCGAGGCTGCTATCGTCTGTCTGGCGAGCGGGCTGGCCAGCGCCGATCTGATCCCCGGCGCGCCGCTGAGCGCCGTGCGTGGCCAGGTCAGTATCGTGCGGGGCGGCGAATGGCCCTCTGCCCAGATCGGGGGCGGCTATCTGATCCCGACCCGCGACGGCGCCCTGTTCGGCGCCACCCACGACCGCGATGACACCGACACGGCGGTGCGGGCGGGCGATCACGAGCGCAACCTGGCCCTCATCGCGCCGCTAAGCCCTCGCTTCGCCGGCCGCGCGGCAGGCACGCCCATCGAGGGCCGGGCTGGAGTGCGGGCCGCCACGCCGGACTTTCTGCCCCTGGCCGGGCGGGCGGCCGGCGCGCCGTCGGGTCTGTTCATCCTCTCCGGCCTCGGCTCCCGCGGGCTGTGCGCGGCGCCGCTGCTGGCCGAGCATGTCGCCGCCCTGGCGCTTGGCGCGCCGTCGCCTCTGCCCGCCGCCCTGGCCCAGATCGTCGATCCGGCGCGCTTCGCCCGGCGCCTCGCGCGCAAGGGGCGCGTCGGGGCGACGAGCGATGAGGACTGAAGCCGGCGGCCCTTGAGGCTGACCCTCAGCCCGTGTCCTTTGTCCGCGTCTTGGCCGGGCTTGTCCCGGCCATCCATGCCGTGAATGAACGCCCAATACCTACAGCAGATGGTCGTTCGTTCACGGCATGGGTCGCCGCGACGAGCGCGGCGAGGACGCGGGGGAGGAGTCATTCACAAAGGTGGTTAGTATGAGGCCGCCGGCTCATGCTCCGATAACGGTTGTCGGCTATAGTGGCGCGATCAACCTCCACCGACAGAGTGCTCCGGTGACCCAGCCCACCGCCTTTGGACGCCGGTCCGCGTCGGCCGCCCCCGCCCTTCGGCCGTCGCCTGCGGTCGGCGTCGCACTCAGCCCTGAGGCCGAAGCCTTTGTCGCTGAACTCAAGGCGGCCCCGCCGCACCAGGCGGAAGACTTCGCCGCCTGGCGCCGGGCGAGCCGCGCGCAACGCTTGCTGATCTGGGGTCTGGGCGCGGTGCTGTTGGCGCCCGGACTGCTCTGTTTCCTGCTGCAGCTGCCGCGGGAAATCTCTGGGGGGCTGGAGCTCGCCGGCATGGCCGGCAATGTCTGGCTGCGCTACGACCGGCGGCGGCGGATCAAGGCCATCGCCGCCTGGGAGCAGCCGACCGCCTAGAGCGTTCGGCGGCTCGGTTGAACCGGCTGTCGGATGCTGCGAGCTCGGCCAGCTGCGGAGTCTCCCTCGTTTGCGCCGCACCTCCGTCATCTCACCCCCAACCCTGCCCTTCCCCCATCGAGGGGGAAGGGTTCTTTCATAACGATTTCAGAGATTTTGGCCCTTGTTTCGACGACGGTCATCGCAAAAAAGCCCTTCCCCCTCGATGGGGGAAGGGTTGGGATGGGGGTGCGCCAACGGCGCCGGGGTCAGGACCGGGTTGGACTCCGCGGCCATTGAGTCAAGTCAAGCGCCGTTTGCCCTAGCCTTCCTCCGCCCACGCCCTGATCAGCTGATGGGCGATCGCCAGCGGTTTCGGCGCCCAGACGCCCTCGATCTCGCCGCGCAGCAGGGCGCGGGTCTCGGCGCGGGTGAACCAGCGTACCGCCTCCAGCTCGGTCAGGTCGGGGTGGGCGTCGTCGCCGGCGACCTCGGCGAGCAGGCCGATCATTAGTGAGGTGGGATAGGGCCAGGGCTGGGTGGAATGGTAGCGAACGGCGGTCACGGTCAGGCCCGCCTCCTCGAAAACCTCGCGCGCGCAGGCCGCCTCGATGGTCTCGCCTGGCTCGAGAAAGCCGGCCAGAGCCGAGTGCATGCCCGCCGGCCACGCCGTCTGGCGACCCAACAGGCATCGCTCGCCAAAGGTCGGCAGCATGATCACCACCGGATCGGTGCGCGGGAAATGCTCGGAGCGGCAGGCCTCGCAGACCCGTTTCCAGCCGGCCTCGGCGACCTGGGTCGGCTGACCGCAGGCAGAGCAAAAGCCGTGGCGGCGGCGCCATTCGAACACCGCCCTGGCGGTGGCCGCGACGCCGGCCTCGCCGGCCGGCAGCAGAGGGGCCACGTCGCGCAGAACGGCGAATTGGCCCAGGCCTTCCAGCGGCCCTTCCGCGGGATCGGCGAGGCCCTCGAGGTCGACGGCGAACACCGCCGCGCCGTCCTGCAGGCCCAGAAACAGCCGACGCTCATCGCCGACAGCCAACTCATGCGCCAGCCGCGGCGCAAGCCAGGCCAGTTGGCTCTCGCCGGCGATCAGCGGCTTGCCGTTCCACAGGGCCAGGACCTTGGTTTGCGGCGCGTCGAACAGTGCCGCCAAGGCGGCGCGATCGCCGCGCAGGGCGCTGGCCCGGTCGAGGGCATTGTCGGCGAAGGTGTTGGTGATCACGCCCAGTGCCATGGCCGTCTCCATACCAAACCCATCAAACGCGCGCGAGGCTTGCGTCGTGCGCTCGCAGCCGCGATATAGGGGGCGGAGGCTGGCGACGGGTGAAGTCCTCGCCAACCTGGTCAGGTCCGGAAGGAAGCAGCCACAACGAGTTTCGCTTCAGGTCGCCGTCCAGCCTCCACCCTGACCTGAATATCCTCCCCTGCGAAGCGGGGGAGGGGGACCGCGAAGCGGTGGTGGGGGCCAACCGGCCCCTCAATCGCTGCGGAGAGGCCAGCTGGCCCCCTCCGTCACGGCGCATGCGCGCCGCGCCACCTCCCCCGCGCTTCGCGCATGGGAGGAGATTTTCGGGCCTGACGATTCCTGAGGCCCTGATGGACGACATCCTGCCCACCGATCTGATGGAGCCCGAGGCCCGCGACGACGCCACCGTCGACATGTTCGGCGCGCCGGCGCCCGCCCCGGCGCCGCTGGGCGGCGCGGCCTATCGGGTGCTGGCGCGCAAATACCGGCCACGCACCTTCGAGGACCTGATCGGCCAGGAGGCGATGGTGCGCACCCTTCGCAACGCCTTCGCCAGCGGCCGCATCGCCCACGCCTTCATGCTGACCGGGGTGCGCGGGGTCGGCAAGACCACCACCGCCCGCCTGCTGGCCCGGGCGCTGAACTATCAGAGCGAGACCGTGCACCAGCCGTCGCTGGATCTGGCGGTGGACGGGATCCACTGCGCCTCGATCATCGAGGGCCGGCATCTGGACGTGCTTGAACTCGACGCCGCCAGCCGCTCCAAGGTCGACGAGATGCGCGAGCTGCTGGACGGGGTGCGCTACGCCCCAATTCAGGCGCGCTATAAGGTCTATATCATCGACGAAGTGCACATGCTGTCGACGGCGGCGTTCAACGCCCTGCTCAAGACCCTGGAAGAACCGCCGCCGCACGCCAAGTTCATCTTCGCCACCACCGAGATCCGCAAGGTGCCGGTGACCATCCTGTCGCGCTGCCAGCGCTTCGATCTGCGCCGGGTCGAGCCTGAGGTGATCGTCCAGAACCTGGAGCAGATCGCCGCCGCCGAGGGGGCGATGATCGAGGCCGAGGGCCTGACCCTGATCGCCCGCGCGGCCGAGGGCAGCGTGCGCGACGCCCAGTCCCTGCTCGACCAGGCCATCGTCCAGGCTGACGCCGGCCAGGTGGTGGCCGCCGCGGTGGTGCGCGACATGCTGGGCCTGGCCGACCGCGCCCAGACCATCGCCCTGTTCGAGCAGGTGATGTCCGGCCGCACCGGCGAGGCGCTGGAGACCTTCCATACCCTCTATGGCTATGGCGCCGATCCGGGCGTGGTGGTGCTCGACCTGTTGGAACACGCCCACGCCGCCTCGGTGGCCAAGGCGCTGGGGCCGGACGCGCTCAGCCTGCCCAAGGAGCAGGCGGCGCGGCTGGCGGCGATCGGGGCGGGTGTGAGCGCCGGCACGCTGGCGCGGATGTGGCAGCTGCTGCTCAAGGCCCACGAGGATACGCGCCGCGCCCCCGACCCCAAGGCGGCGGTGGACATGGCCCTCATCCGCCTTTGCTACGCCTCCGACCTGCCGGGGCCGGAGGAGGCGCTGAAGGCCCTGCGCGATGGCGCGCCCGGTGAGGGCGGCGGCGGCCATGGCGGCGGATCTCCGAGCAGCGGGGGCGGCGGCCTGACCGCGACCGCGCGGATGACCGCGCCGGCGCCGCGCGAGGCGGTCAAGCTGGAGAGCTTCGCCGACGTGGTGGCCCTGATCGACGCGCGCCGCGACATCTCTTTGAAGCTCGACGTCGAGCGGTATGTGCGTCCGATCAGCTTCCGGCCTGGGGCCATCACCTATGAGCCGGCGCCCGGCGCGCCCTCCAGCCTGGCTCAGCGGCTGGTGGCGCGGCTGAAGGAATGGACCGGCCAGCCCTGGCTGGTCGCCGCCGAGGGCGGCGGCGGGGCCGAGAGCGCCTGGGAGAAGGAAAAGCGCGAGGAACGCGAGGACAAGGCCCAGATTGAGGCTGACCCCTTCGTTCGTAGCGTGATGCAGGCTTTCCCTGGGGCCGAGATTATCGGCGTGCGCCGCGCGCCCTTGGTCGAGGCCGCCCCAGTAGAGGACGGCGACGCCGTCGAAGACGAGGAGTAGAGACGATGAAGGATCTCGGCGCGCTGATGAAGCAGGCCCAGGCCATGCAGGAGAAGCTGCAGGAGGCGCAGGCGCGGCTGGCCGAGACCAAGGTCGAGGGCGCGTCCGGCGGCGGCATGGTCAAGCTAACCCTGAAGGGCACGGGCGAGCTGGTGGGCGTGACCATCGACGATGACCTGCTGCGCCCCGGCGAGGGCGAGCTGATCGCCGACCTGCTGGTCGCCGCCCACGCCGACGCCAAGTCCAAACTCGACGCCGCCCAGGCCGACACCATGAAAGCCGTCGCCGGGCCTCTGGCGGGGTTGCCCGGGTTTCCGAAGTTCTGATGGCCGGTGGGGTGGCCGATCAAAAGCAACCCTTCCCCCTCGATGGGGGAAGGGCAGGGTTGGGGGTGAACCCTCGGAGTCTCGGCGAAGAACTCCAAAGACGTCGACGTCCCTTTATGCGGCGCGTTCAGCGGCGGTGGGCGCACCCCCATCCCAACCCTTCCCCCATCGAGGGGGAAGGGCTCTCCTTGACGTCTGGCCGCTGACATGGCCGCCTCCGCCGGACCTGAGATCGAGCGGCTGATCGCGCTCCTGGCCAAGCTGCCGGGGCTCGGGCCCCGTTCGGCCCGCCGCTCCGCGCTCGCCTTGCTCAAGCGCCGCGACGCGCTCTTGCGCCCGCTCGCCCAGGCCATGGCCGAGGCGGCGGAGCGGGTGATGGTCTGTTCCGTCTGCGGATCGCTCGACACCCGCGACCCCTGCGCCATCTGCGGCGACCAAGGCCGTGACGGCGGGCTGATCTGCGTGGTCGAGGAGGTCGGCGGCCTCTGGGCGCTGGAGCGGGGCGGCTCCTATCGCGGGCGCTATCATGTGCTGGGCGGCCTGCTCTCGGCGCTGGACGGGCGCGGCCCGGAAGCGCTGCGGGTGCACGAACTGATCGCCCGCGCCGGGGCCGGCGAGGTCACCGAGGTGATCCTGGCCCTGCCAGCGACGGTCGATGGCCAGACCACCGCCCACTACCTGGCCGAACGCCTGGCCGCCACCGGCGTGCCGGTCACCAGCCTGGCGCGGGGCGTGCCGGTGGGCGGGGAGTTGGACTGGTTGGATGATGGGACCATCGCGCAGGCGCTGAGGGCGAGGCGGCCGGCTTAGCGAGCGTTGAATTCGGGCAGGAATGGTCTGATAAGTCCGCTCATCCTCGAAAACGAGGATGCACGGGCAAATTGGAGCTGAGGCAGGACTATGACCCAGGCCCAACTGAACGGCTTCTTCCGCCCCGACTACGTTGGCGCCGAGCGGGTGATGATGCGAATCGGTGAGCCGGTGGCCGACGCCATGCCCTGGGGCGCCGCGCCCTTGACCGAGATCGCCGACGCCCGGCCGTTGCAGGCGCAGGCGGCGAGCGTGGCGGCCTTCTTCGCCGAGCACGGGTTTGCGCTGCTGGGTCACCCTAGCGCGGTGACCGACTGGACCACCGACCCGGCCGGCGCCGACACGACAAGCCAGGCGCACCGCCTCTATCTGCCGGAGGTCGAGGCGCTGATCCGCGAGCGGCTGCTGCCCGGCCAGGCGTTGCAGACCTGGCAGAGGGCCGGGCTGGTGCGGCGCGGACCGGGCGCGGCCAACGGCTACGCCCCGGCCGTGCACCAGGATTTCGGCCTGTCCGCCGATGACTACGCCCACAATGTGGTCGCCTTCGCCTCGGAGGAGGCCGCCGCCCGCTGGCGCGAACGTTATGATCGTGACGACGTCGAGGGCTTCATGGTCATCGATTTCTGGCGGCCGATCGGCATGGGCGAGCCCCTGCGGCATATGCCGTTGGCGGTGTGCGATCCGGCGTCTGTCGATCCCGCCGACGTGGTCGAGAGCGGCCTGTTGGATTTCGCCCCCACCGGCCGCCCGACCCGGCAGGTCTCGCTGCGTTACAACCCGACCCAGCGGTGGTTCTACTATCCGGGGATGACCGTAGACGAGGTGCTGGCCTTCAAGATCTTCCACTGCCAGAAAGCCGGCGCCCGCCCATCCTTACGCACCTGCTTCCACTCCGCCTTCGCCGACCCCACGACGCCGGCCGACGCCGAGCCGCGCAAGAGCTGCGAGCATCGGGCAGGGGTGTTTTTGTTGCGGGGGTGAGGGGGCGTCGTAGCGTTGCTGATCCGAGTTTGGAGCTGCACAGACAAGCAAGAATCGATACGCATAAGAGGGGGCGCAGGCTCAGGAGTGGGCCGTCCGATTTTGTCGTAGCTGCGACCGAGACAGGTTGCTGGTATGGCTGAGTTCAGGCAGGGGTCGTGATGCGGGAGCGCGAATTTCGTAGATATCTAGGACCTCGTTTAGGTGCGCGTTCGGTCGATAGTTATATCGCATATTGTCGAAGGTTCGAAGGAGAGCTTGGACGCAATCTCGACACTTGCGACATAAGTGACGTCGCACTTTCTAGCCTAGCTCGCGAGTTCGGGCTGCGGGGTATAAACTCGAATAGCCTCAGGAACTGTTTGAGCGCGGTTCGTAGTTACCGTAACTTTCGATCAAGCGGGCAGGATCATTTTCAACCGTATGGCCCTTCCTCAAATGGCGCCTCTTTCCCAGTCCGTCGCGTGCGGAAAGCGCCGCCACGCCAGTCCCCTACAGGGGGCGAAGTTCTATCCAACGCAACTGCCGAATTTGGAATAGATCTTGTGGCGTTGGTGGCTCGCTGCACAGTCTGGGCGAACCCAATCGTTGTCGCCGATGTAATGCGCGATGACGCAGCCGCAGCTTGGTTTCCCCGCTTTCGGCGGTTCCGGCCGGGGGAAACGCGCGGCGCTGTTGTTGACGGTGTTCGGTTGGATGACAACTCTTACGCCAGCCAGGCTATCAAGCTCGCTTGT
>Ga0302196_10003055_pt1 | contig 15518 bp, 15 predicted proteins | sample II_Bog_N1_3_FD_198794 | JGI IMG/M metagenome (GOLD analysis project Ga0302196, IMG submission 198794) | Peat permafrost microbial communities from Stordalen Mire near Abisko, Sweden - II_Bog_N1_3 | ecosystem: Environmental > Terrestrial > Soil > Wetlands > Peat | place: Sweden: Abisko...
CGCCGGCCTGATCGCGGATCTCACCTGGTGATCGCCCTGGCGCCGCCCTTGTCATTGATGTTCCAAGGCAGGGATGTTCCAAGTCAGGCAAGAGCATCGACGTCCGCTCAGGGTCGAGGCTGCGTAAAAACTCGATGCGGCGATTCTTCGCCGCGACGATGTTCCTTGACATACCAAAACCGTGGATCACACACGGGCGTTCGGTCCGCGTAGCGCTGACCGCGTGCGGGGCTCAAGTGTCAGTTCTAACCGCTAGCCCAGGACCAGCAGCACGACCGCGCCGGCGCCGATCGAGGCGATGCCGGCGAGGCGCGCGGCGGTGACGCGCTCCTTGAGGAAGACGATAGCGATGGCCACGCCGAACAGGATGGAGATCTCCCGCAAGGCCGCCAACCGGGGCGTCGCGCCCAGCCGAAACGCCCACATCGCCAAGCCATAGGTGACGATGGACAAGGCCCCCGCCGTCAGGCCCAGAGGCCATTGGGCGCGGGCGGCCAGAAGGAACACCGGACCGCGCCAGGTCGCGAACAGCAGGCCGATGCCGCCGCCGACCAGCAGGAACTCCCAGACGATATAGCTGGGTGCGGAGGGCGCGGCGCGCACGCCTTGCGCGTCGATCACCGTATAGGTCGCGATGCTGACGCCGGTGGCGATCGCCCAGGCCAGGGCGCGGCGCTCCACGTGGCGGCCCAGGCCCACGGTCATCACGCCGAGCGAAACCAGGGCGACGCCGGCGATGACCGGCAGACTGATCGGCTCATGGAAGGCCAGCACGGCCAGCGTCGCGGCCAGGGCCGGGGCCACGCCGCGCGCGATCGGATAGGCCACGGTCATGTCGGCGCTCTCGAACGCCTTGATCAGGCAGAACAGATAGACCAGATGCGTCGCCATCGAGCCGAACAACCAGCCCCAAGCGTGCGACGGCAAGGGCAGCAGGAAGGCGGCGGGGAACACCAGCACGGCGGAAAAGCCGTCGATTAGCCCCGACTAGCCATCTTGTCGCCGCCCGACTTGAAGATGGCGTTGACCACCGCATGCGCCGCCCCAGAGACCAGGATCATCAGGCTGGCGGTCTGGGCGAGGGTCATGGGCGCCGACATTGGCCCGGCGATATCGGCCCCGCAACATCGACGTTGTCAATGCGCGCCGGGCGCGGCATCGTCGGCCAAGCTATTCACCGAGCCGGGACCCGGTCATGACCTCGCGATATGACGCGTTGAAATTTGGAGCCAGTCGAGATCCGCGCGCGACCTATTTCGACGGCGTCGCGCAGGAGCTGATGGCCGAACGCGCCGCCGCGCTAGGCCGGGCTGGCCGGGCCGTCGAGGACGCGCTGGCCCGGCTCAATGACGGCGCCGAACCGGCCGACCGCGAGGCGCTGCTAAAAGCCGCCGCCACGGCCGTCTGGACCTTCTTCGTTCAGCGCGAAGCCTGCGGGTTCCGCGACCAGAAGGGCGTCATCGCCCACTACGCCATCCCTAAGGCGGTGCTGGCCCGGCTCGGCGCGCGGTAGACCGCGACCGACATGACCGACGCTCCGCCGGGACCCTTGGAAGCCCCTCTTCCCGCTGGCGTCCGGTCGCGGTTTGTCGAAGCGGTCAACGGCCTGCGGATGCATGTGCTGGAGGCCGGGTTCGAAACCCGGGGGCGGCCCGCGCTCCTGTTGCTGCATGGGTTTCCCGAATTGGCCTATTCCTGGCGCAAGGTGATGCCGGCCCTGGCGGCGGCCGGCTTTCACGTCATCGCGCCGGATCAGCGCGGCTATGCCCGCACCACGGGCTGGGATGGCGCCTATGACGGCGACCTGGCTTCGTTCCGGCTGTTCAACCTGGTCCAGGACGCCATGGACCTGGTCTCCGCCCTCGGCCACGACAAGGTCGCGGCGGTGATCGGACACGATTTCGGCTCGCCGGTTGCGGCGCACTGCGCGCTGATCCGGCCGGATGTGTTCAGCTCGGTGGTGATGATGAGCGCGCCGTTCACCGGAGCGCCGGCCCCGGACGCGAAACTCCCGGCGGTCGACATTCATGCCGACCTGGCTCGGCTGTCGCCGCCGCGAAAGCTGTACCAGTGGTACTATTCGACCCGCCGGGCCGATGGCGACATGCTGGGCGCGGCCCAGGGCGTCCACGATTTCCTGCGCGCCTACTACCATTTCAAGAGCGCCGATTGGCCGGGAAACCGGCCGCATCCTCTGGCCACCTGGAGCGCTGACGAACTGGCTAAGCTGCCGGACTATTATGTGATGCCGTTGGGCCAAGGAATGGCCGAGGCCGTGGCGCCCTACATGCCGTCCCCCGCCCAGATCGCGGCCTGCCGGTGGCTGCCGGACGATGAGCTGGCCGTCTATAGCCGCGAGTTCGCGCGAACCGGGTTCCAGGGCGGACTGCAATGGTATCGATGCGGGACCGGCGGCCTCAATGCGCGGGATCTGCGGCTGTTCGCCGGCCGCAAGATCGATGTCCGGGCGATGTTCATCGCCGGCGCCAGCGATTGGGGCGTCTATCAGGCGCCCGGCGCGTTCGAGGCGCTAGGCCTGAGGGTTTGCAGCCGCTTCCAGGGCTCGCACCTGATCGAAGGCGCGGGGCACTGGGTGCAGCAGGAGCAGCCGGACAGCGTGGTTGAACTGTTGCTGGCGTTCTTGAAGGGGTGAGCACCCACCTCCCTTCATCGCCCCAACCGCTCCACCAACGACTCCGCGAAACTCGACAACGTGTCGTCCCGCGCGCCCATCACCACGATCCGGTCGCCGGGCCTGGCCAGTTCGATCAATCGGTCGCCGCAGGCCGTGCGGTCGGGAAACGCGAAGGCCTGACGCCCTCCGGTTTGAACGTCCTGGGCGATGTCGCGGCTGGTGACCGAGCGATCGGTGGTGCCGCCGAAATAGGCTGGGTCGGGCATCAGCAGGACGTCGTCCTCGGCCAGCCCGCCGACGAAAGCCTCGACGAAGGCCTGACGCATCAGCCTCAGCGGCCCGAAGCCGTGCGGCTGGAACAAGATCAGCAGGCGTCCGGGAAAGCCGTGCAGCGTCGTCAGGGTCGCGCCGATCTTGTCGGGGTTGTGGGCGAAGTCGTCGATCACGGTCACGCCGCCCGCCTCGCCGACCCATTCTAGCCGGCGGCGAATGCCGCTGAAGCCCGACAGCGCCGTCGCGGCTTCGCTCAGGCCGACCCCGGCGGCCAGAGCCGCGCCCAGGGCGGCCAGGGCGTTGGCGACGTTGTGGGCGCCCGGCACGCGCAGGTGAACCGCCGCGGTCTCGCCGGCCCGGCGCTCGACGACCTCGAAATCGATGCCGGCCGGCGCCGGCCGCAAGTTTCGGCCCAGCAGATCGGCGTCGGGGTCGGTCAGGCTATAGGTCAGCGTCCGCCCCGCCGCGCCGCCGCGCGCCAGCACCGCGGTTTCCGCGTTGTCCAGGTTCAGCACCGCCGTCCGGGCCTTGGCGACGAAGTCGGCGAACAGGCCGCGCAGTTCGTCCAGCGGCTTGTGGTCCCAGGCGATGTTGTTGACCACGGCGATGGTTGGCGTGAAGCGCGCGATCGAGCCGTCGCTCTCATCCACCTCGCTGACGAACGGGCCGCCATGGCCGACCAGGGCGCTGGCGAAGGGGGTTTGCGCCGTCACGAAATTCTTCATCACGGCGCCGTTGACGATGGTCGGATCGCGCCCCGCGGCGTGCAATATCCAGCCGATCATGCCGGTGGTGGTGGACTTGCCGCTGGTGCCCGCGACGCCGATGCAGACCGGCGCGGCGTTGAACAGGCTGGCGAGCAGTTCGGCGCGGGTGATGATGCGCGCGCCCACCCGGCGGGCGGCCTGGATGTCCGGCACGCTCTCCTCGATCGCCGCCGAGACCACCACGGTCTGATCCGCGCCGGCGATCCCGCTCCCGTCCTGGGGGTGCAGCGCCACGCCGCTGGCGCGCAGGAAGTCGAACTTGGACGCGGTGCGGCCCTGATCCAGCGCGCGGTCCGATCCGGCCACTTGTCCGCCACCGGCTTGGACGATCATGGCCAGGGGCAACATGCCACTGCCGCCGACGCCGCAGAAGAAGTAGGCTCTATCGTGATCCATCGCGAGACGATATAAGACTCGCTCGATACTAGCAAGTCATTGGAAGTTATGGGGAATCTATGACTTTGGGCGAGCTTCGGATCGGAGTCGTGGCGCCCGGCTCACGAATCGATCCCAGCGTCGAGCAACGGGTGAAGGCCTTGGCCGCCGTCCTCTATCCCGGCCGCGCGCCGCAAATCCACGTCCATCCTCAGTGTTTCCTCTCCCACGGCCACTTCGCCGGCGACGACAGCGCGCGCGCGGCCGCCTTTGTCGAAGTGGCCAATGATCCGATGATCGACGCCCTGTGGTTCGCGCGCGGCGGCTACGGGTCCTGCCGGCTGGCCGAGGCGGTGCTGCCCCGGCTGACCGAGGTCGCGCGGCGCAAAACCTATCTCGGCTATAGCGACGCGGGCAGCCTGCTGGCGGCGCTGTTCGGCCAGGGATTTCGTCATGTGACGCACGGGCCGATGCCGATCGACATTGAACGCGAGGGCGGCGACCAGGCCGTCGGTCGGGCGCTGGCCTGGCTGATCGACCGTGCGCCGGCGAGCCTCGAGCCCAGCCTCTCGCCGCGCGCGCCCGCCGTGGCTTTCAACTTGACCATCCTCAGCCAACTGCTCGGAACGCCGTTCCAGCCGGATCTGGCCGGCCGCGTGCTGATGCTCGAGGAAGTGTCGGAATATATGTACGCCATCGATCGTTACATGTTTCATCTGACTAGCAATCCCGGCATCCGCCAGGTCGCGGGCATCCGGCTGGGCCGCTGTTCGGCCATCCCGCCGAACGAACCGGACTTCGGCCAGTCGGAGGAGGAGGTCGTGCGCTATTGGTGCGCGCGGTCGGGCATCGCCTATCTGGGTCGCGCGGATATTGGCCACGATGTGGACAACAAGATCGTGCCGTTCAGCTAGGGCCAACGGCCCTTGAACTTAGCGCGAGGTTGCTTCCAAAATCCTCATCCTGAGGCGCCCGCAAAGCGGGCCTCGAAGGACGCAATCACGGCGCCGCCGCAACGTCCTTCGAGGCTCTCCGCTTCGCTACGAGCACCTCAGGATGAGGACCCAAGAGTCAATTTCAATGGCCGATGGTATAAGCCGCCGGCGCTCCAATCGAGGATCATCGTCATGGACTTGGAACTGACCGGCAAGCGGGCGTTGATCACCGGCGGCAGCCGCGGGATCGGCTTGGCCATCGCGCGGCAATTGGCGCTGGAAGGCGCGCGGGTCGCCCTGGCCGCGCGGGACCCGGCCGCGCTGGCGGCGGCCGCGACCGCCTTGTCGGCCGAAACCGGCGCCGAGGTGTTCCGTTTCCAGGTCGACACCGGCGACGACGCTTCGGTGAAAGCTTTGATCGGCGGCGCTGTTGCGGCGATGGGCGGGCTGGACATCCTGGTCAACGCCGCGGCCAAGCCCGGCGGTCAGGCGCCGCCGCCCAAGCTGGCGGAAATCACCGACGAGCTCTTCTGGCAGGACGTCAATATCAAGGTCATGGGCTATCTGCGCTGCGCCCGCGAGGCGGCGCCGCACATGATCGCCCAGGGCTGGGGCCGGATCATCAATGTCAGCGGACTGGCCGCGCGCCAGACCGGCTCGACCATCGGTTCGATCCGTAATGTCTCCGTCGCCGCCCTAACCAAGTCGCTGGCCGATGAGCTTGGCGCGCACGGGATCAACGTGACCGTGATCCATCCGGGCCTGACTCGCACGGAAAAGACCGCGCCGCTGATCGCCGCCCGCGCCGCCGCGTCGGGGGTCGCGCCCGAGGAGGTGGAAAAGCGCATGGCCGCCAATATCGTCATCGGCCGGATCGTCGACGCCGAGGAGATCGGCTATATCGCCGCCTTTCTGGCCTCGCCCAAGAGCGTCGCGATCACTGGCGACGCCGTCGCCGCCGGCGGCGGGGCCAGGGGCGCGATCCACTACTAGAACCGGCCGGGCTAGGCTTGGCCGGGAGAGGGCTCAGTGGACCAGGCAGTCGCCGCCGCGGGCCTTAAGGGCGGTGCAGAAGGCCAGCGCCTGGGCGCCGCGAAACGGGCCGACCAGGGCGCGGACCAGGGTTTTGCCGTGGCCGACCGACTCGGTCTTAACACTGCGGCCGGTGGTCTGCACCGGCAGCAGTTTCTGGATCGCGCGCCATCGCCGGTTGGCCGCCGCGACATTTGTGAAAGCGCCGAACTGAACCCAGTGCTCGGGACCCGTCACCCCACTGAGCGCCCGCACGGCAGCGGCCGCTGGCGGCTGGGTCGTCTCAGCCGACAAGGCCGGCTGATTGGTGAACGGCCGGCGGTAGCCGCCATCGCAAGCCGCCTTGGCCAGGTCCATCAGATAGAGGCCCGGATTGGCGACCAGCCAGTCGGCCGCCGGGACGGCCCGGCCCGCCACGCCCTGCAGGCTGTTGCCGGAATAGACCACCACATTGCTGGCCGTCGCCTGGTTCGCGGCGCAATCGAAGGCGACGGTCGCGGTGGCGGACCGGCCGCCCAGGCGGTCCTCCATGGCGGGGCTGGTCACCTCTTCGCGGATGCGTCGCCAGACCAATCCGGCCTCCGGCGGCGGGTCCGGCGACAGAAAGGCGAACACATAACCCGGCCCCACCAGCACCACCGACGACAGCGGAAGGTCGGTCTGGCCGGCTAGCCACCGGCCGACATTGGCGGCGCCCGGCGCCCGCGGAAAAGCCGGGGTCTCGGGCGCCGCGTGCGCCGACAGCGCAAACGCGGCCATCAAGACGCCGGCTGCACACGCGCCAAACCTGTTCGCCATGACAATCCCCGAATCCTAGCGGAGCGGTAGCATCGAACCCCGTTCCGGCGCCATGTTGAGTTCGGTGATTCACCGAGCAGGATGAGGAAAAGTGCAAAGCGGTTTTCCGCCCGCATCCTGCTCTAAACCTTTAGAATCTGGGCTTCGGGGTTTGCTGATGGGACCATTCGCGCGCTATCCGAGCCTGGCCGGCCGTGGGGTTTTCATCACCGGCGGCGCGACGGGCATCGGCGCGGCCCTGGTCGCCGCCTTTCACGGGCAAGGCGGCCAGGTCGCGTTCATCGACCGCGACGGGGCCGCGGGCCGCGCTCTGGCCGACCGGCTGCCTGGCGTCCGGTTTGAGGCGGTGGATGTTCGCGATACGGACGCCCTGGAGGCGGCGATCCGGGTGGCCGAAGCCTCGATCGGTCCCATCCGTACACTGATCAACAATGTGGCCGACGATACGCGGCACGTGGCGTTGGAGACCGACGCCGCCGGCTGGCGCGCGCGTCTGGCGGTCAATCTGGACCCGACCTTTGTGGCCGCGACGGCGGCTCAGCCTGGCATGGCCGCGGCTGGCGGCGGATCGATCATCAACCTGTCCTCGATCAACGCGCTCTTGGGACCGGCCGGCATGGCGGCCTATATCGCGGCCAAGTCGGCGATCCTCGGCCTGACCAAGGCCTTGGCGCGCGAGTGGGGGCCTTCGCACATCCGGGTCAACGCCATCTCGCCCGGCTGGGTGGTGACCGAGCGTCAGCTTGAGTTGTGGCTAACGCCCCAGGCCGAGGCGGACTGGGCCAAACAGACGGCGCTGCCGGGACGGCTCATGCCTGAAGACATCGCCCGCCTGGCGCTGTTCCTCGCGGCCGACGACAGCGCCATGATCACGGGCCAGAACTACGTGATCGACGCGGGGCGGACGTGAAAGGTGCGTGCTTCGACACGGCCGCAAGGGCGGCCTACTCAGCATGACGAGGTTTGTTGGAATTCCATCCTAGTCGTCCTGCTGAGTAGCGCCCGCTTGGGCGCGTGTCGAAGCACGCACCGACCCCGCTACGCCGCCAGTCGGATCAACATCTTCCCGGTATTCAACCCCTTGAACAGGCCGATCAGACCCTCCGGCGCGCGCTCGATCCCGTTCAGGACGGTCTCCTGGTACTTGATCCGCCCGTCCTTCAGCCAGCCGGTCATGTCCGAGACGAAGGCCGCGTTCAGATGGCCGAAATCGCTGGCCACGAAGCCTTGGATGTCGACCCGGCGATAGATGATGTTGGAGAGGCCGCTGACCGCTTCGCCGCCGCCGTTATAGGTCGAGATCATGCCGCAGACCGGGATCCGGCCATGGACGTTCATGCGCAGCAGCGCCGCGTCCAGATGCGCGCCGCCGACGTTCTCGAAATAGACGTCGATCCCCTTGGGCGTCACCGCCGCCAGGGCCGGCCCGATCGGGTCGGTGTTGTAGTTGATCACCGCGTCCAGGCCGATCTCGTCCTTCAGCCAGGCCTTCTTGTCGTCCGAGCCGGTCGAGCCGACCACGTAGCAGCCCTTGATCTTGGCGATCTGGGCCACGACCGAACCCACGGCGCCGGCAGCGGTGGAGACGAACACCTGCTCGCCGTCCTTCAGCTTGCCGACCTCCAGCAGGCCGCCATAGGCGGTGATCCCGGTGCCGCCCAGGGCGTGCATATAGACGCTCAGGGACAGGTCGGGGTCGACGTTCAGCACCTGCAGCCCGCGCCCGTCCGAGGTGAAATATTCGACGAACCCGGCGCCGTGACGGACCAGATCGCCTTCCTTGAACTTCGGATTGCGCGATTGCAGCACCCGGCCGAGGCCGCCGCCCTGCATGGTGGCGTTGAGCGGCTGGTCGGCGCCCAGGCGCGGCCGCATATAGGGGTCGACCGAGAGGATCAGGTTCTGGACTTGAACCTGGCCTTCGTCGGCGTCGGGCGTCGTGGCCTCAACAATGGCGAAGTCGCTCTCGACCGGCAGGCCCTTGGGCCGGGCGACCAGGTGAATTTCTCTTCCGGAAACAGGCATGCGTTCTCCCCTTTGTTTTGATGGATGGATTTAGCGCCGTCAGGCGGCTTGGGCGATGGCCCGGTGCGCCTCGGCGGTGATTTCGAACGAGCGCAGCCTGGCCTGGTGGTCGAAAATCTGGGCTGTGACGATCAGTTCGTCCGCGCCGGTGCGCGCGGCGAATTCCTGTAAACCGCGCCGCACCGTTTCGGGCGAGCCGATTACCGCACAGCTCAGGGCCTGATCCAGCATGGCCTTGTGTTCGGGATGCAGCAGGCTGTCCATACCCTCGACCGGCGGGGGCAGGGGCCCGGGCCGGCCGGTGCGCAGATTGACGAAGGCCTGCTGCAGCGAGCTGAACAGGAACCGCGCCTCGTCATCCGTATCGGCGGCGAAGACATTCAGCGCCAGCATCACGTGAGGCGCGGACAGGTGGTCCGAAGGCTGGAAACGAGCGCGATAGATGGCCACGGCACGCTCCATCTCGGCCGGCGCGAAATGAGACGCGAACGAGAACGGCAGGCCGAGCGCCGCGGCCAACTGAGCGCCGTAGAGGCTCGAGCCCAGGATCCAGACCGGCACGTCCAGGCCCGCGCCCGGCACCGCGCGGACCATCTGTCCGGGCTGTGCGGCTTTAAAATAGCTCATCAGCTCGATCACATCCTGGGGGAAGGCGTCGATGTCGCCGGTCAGGGTGCGGCGCAGGGCGCGGGCGGTGACCTGGTCGGTTCCGGGCGCGCGGCCGACGCCCAGGTCGATCCGGCCAGGGTGCAGGGCGGCCAGGGTGCCGAACTGTTCGGCCACCATCAGCGGCGCGTGATTGGGCAGCATGATCCCGCCCGCGCCGACGCGGATGGTCGAGGTGCCCGCGGCCACGTGGCCGATCACCACGGCGGTCGCGGCGCTGGCGACGCCCTGCATGTTGTGGTGCTCGGCCAGCCAGAAGCGCCGATAGCCCAGCCGCTCGACATGGCGGGCCAGATCGAGGCTGTTCTGCAGCGATTGCGAGGCGTCGCCGCCCTGAACGATCGGTGAAAGGTCGAGGACGGAGAGTGGGCTCATCGGGTCTATATAGGCGCGCGCGGCCCCATGCGAAGAGCGCAAAGAACCCACAGAGCGCGATAGCTTTAAGTGGCGGCCGGTTAAAGCGGCCATCGCGCTCTAACGTAAAAGTTTAGAGCCTTTTTCCAGCGCTTCGGATGAAGCCACCCGAAGCTAAAAGGCTCTAGGCAGTCCGCATGCGACATTTGCGCCGATCCGTGTTAAGGATTGGCGTTCCGCACGAAAGATCGCGCCGGCCCCCGGGGGCGGACGGCCTCGGTCGCGGACCCCGCCCCAGTCCGGGGCCGGTTGCATCGCTTGCCCAAGGATTGGAGCTGCTATGGTCGAAGAAGGTTTTGTCCAGATGTACACCCGCGACTTCGCGGCGCTGGCGGCCAAGGCCGAGGCGGGCCTGGAGATCGAGGCGGCGCTGAACAAGCGCATCAATGAAACCCGCGCTCACGCCACGCTGATGGATGCGCGCAAGGGCGAGGGCCATCTGGCCGCCGTGGCCGAGCGGCTGAAGCTGGAATCCCGCCGCACCTCGGTGCGTGAAATGCGGGTCGGCGCCGATCCGGACGCGACCCTGGCCCGCCGCGAAGCCTTTTTGCTGCGCGTGGCCGCCTTGCTCGACGCCCAGCAGGCCGAGGCCGGACCGCTCAGCATCGCCGTGCGGCCCTAAAACCTACTTAGCACGGCACGCTCTCTAGCACGGCAGGCTCCCTAGCAGGGGACTCTGGCCCGCTCGATCACATAGCGGCCGATCTCCGGATCCCAGACGCGCGCGCGGCTATAACAGAAGCCGTAACCGTAGCCCGGGCCGTCGTCATAGGCGGGCGCGCCGTAATAGTCGTCGTAGTAGCCATAGCCTGGGCCGCCATAGTAGCCGCCGTAACCGCCATAATAGCCGCCCAGCGCGGCGCCGATCGCCAAACCGCCGATCAGTGCGCCGCCGTAATAACCGCGGCCTCGGTATCCTCCGCCGCGGTATCCGCCGCCACGATAGCCGCCGCCTCCATGGAAACCGCCGCCGCCGCGCGAGCCGCTATGTCCGCCGCCGCCGTGCGAGGCGGCCAAGGCGGGCGCGGCGGCCGTGAGGACCGCTCCGGAAAAGGTCAGGGCCGCCATCGCGGCCGTCAGTGTCTTGCGCATGGGAAACTCCAACGTCGCCTGCTGTTCGGCGCCGCGCCGCGTACCGGCGGTTGCACCGTCAGGGCCGGCGTCCACATCCGCACGCTATGCGGCGCGGCATGAACCGGACCTGAACGTCGTTAACGTGTGGGAGGGGTGGTGGTTCACCCAATCCTCCTCATCCTGAGGCGCCCGCGAAGCGGGCCTCGAAGGACGTAGCGGCGGTTGGGAAGGCAGGTCCTTCGAGGCTCGCCAAGGGGCGAGCGCCTCAGGATGAGGAATAGGGGTTAGACGTCCTCCGCTCAGTCGAGCGCCGTCTTCGCCCGACCGCCCACCCCGACCACCTTCGAAAAGTCCGCCTTGGCCAGCCGCGGCCCGCCTGCGCCCGACAGCAGCGCGTCGATATGCGACTTCTCAGCCCGGAAGGCGGCCAGTTCGCGGCCTTCCAGCACTGTGCCCGAGGGGGCGTTGGCGCCCTTGGGATTGATCTTCACGCCGCCCTTGATGACCTCGTAATGCAGGTGCGGGCCGGTCGACTCGCCGGTCGAGCCCGAATAAGCGATCACCTGGCCCTGATGCACGTGCGCGCCGGGCCTTACAGCCCACCCCGATAAATGCCCATAGGCCGTCTCCCACCCGCCGGAGTGGCGCAGCTTCATCCAGCGCCCATAGCCGCCGGCCCAGCGGGCTTCTTCCACCACGCCGTCGCCGGCCGCGAACACCGGCGTGCCGACCGGAACGCCGAAATCGATGCCCTGGTGCATGCGGGTATAGCCCAGCAGCGGATGCATCCGCATGCCGAAGCCCGAGGTGACCCGCGCCCCGTCGACCGGGGTGCGCAGCAAAAAGCCTTTGATGTTCTTGCCCAGGGCGTCGAAATATTGCGCCTCGCCGCCGCCGGCGGGCTGGAAGCGATAGAACTGGGTCACCTGACCCTTGGCCCCGATCTCGGCATAGAGTAGGTCGCCGGTTTCGATCGTGCGGCCGGACTCGGTGACCTTGCGGTCGAACACCATGCGAAACTTGTCGCCCAGATGGATGTCGCGGCTGAAGTCCAGCTTGTGGGAAAACAGCTTGACCACCTGGGCGGTCAGGCTCGGCGTGGCGCCGGCGGCCTCGGCGGACTCATACAGCGATCCCTGCATCGCGCCCTGGGCCACGGTGGTGTCGTCGCGGACTTTTTCGTCCATCTCGCGCAGCCGTAGCGCGCCGTCGAAGGTGCGCGACAGAGTGATCGCCTTAGCCGGGCCGGTCCGCATGGACAGCCCCAGCAGCCGCACGGGTCCCCGGCGATCGCGCGGCTGGGCGACGGCGGCGTCGAACGCCATGCCGGCCTTGATATTGACGGTGTCGAACACCTTGCCCAGCACCCCGACCACCTGACGCGCGTCGGCCGGCGCGACGCCGACCCGGCGCACGGCGGCCTCGAAGGTTTCGCCCTTTTGCACCTTGACCGGAATGTCCACCGGCGCGGCAAAGCCCGGCTGGGCCGCGGACTGGGTGAAGGCTTCGCTCTGCAAGGCCGCCAGTGTCGCGCGGTCCAGTGGGCGCGCGGCTACGGAATGTTGGCCGTGCGGCGTCGTCGCCAGCCGCCAACCGAGCGTCAGGAAGACCAGACCGGCGACCCCGACCAACAGGCGCGGCGCCAGCCTGAATGTCGGCCTGCGCGGATCGAACTGTTGCACACGTTCCCCTTTGGGTTGCTCTAAGCCATTGGCGGTGTTGGATATTGCGCTTCGAGCGCGGGCCGCTACGGCCCTGGTTCACAGACAGGGAACATGCCGTGAGCCGCCAATGATCCGCAAGTATTTTCAGCCGACGTGGTTAATTTGTCACGGGCCCGGGGGTGCGGGGCTTTCAAAACGCGCCCCAGGTTTCGTTCGCTTTCGGATAAGCGCCCAAGGGCGAACATTGACCCTGAACGGATCGTCGGAGTGGCAGCATCTTGGCGAAGAGACGCGTCTGCCGGCGCTGCGGCCTAACCAGCTGCCTACGTCGGCACTCTGGGCTTTGCCTCAATATCAACTTGATGGGGACGAACTGACACTCGCCGGCCCCCACCGAGCTATACCTTCTCGAATGAACGCAGAGAAATTGACTACGTTTCCGCCAAACATTCCGGGAGAAAGATCAGGTAGTTTCCCCGCCTTTGTTTCGCCTCGCCGAATGAATCGGATGAACCCGCCACGCCCCCGAAATCCGCCGGAATCAGTGACGGCGATGTCCACAATGTCCGACCAAGGGTAGAAATGTTCCTTGCTGATTATAGTCTTACGAATGCCGGTTTCGTCCACATCTAATTTCACCGTAAATAATGGTAATAGGGATAATAATGCCAGCAAGGCGCTACCGACGGCAATAAATATAAACTCCATATGTGTTACCGGGTTTACGTAGCTTCGTCCAAATCGAACGCCGTGTGCCCCAGCTAACGACTCTAGATAATATCTTCCGACAAAGATTATCCAGATGATGAAAATCAGTACGGGAGACAGGCCGTGCTTCTTGGTCACATGAATTGGAAAGTAGGAGAATTCGTTGTTCAAATAGATACCCCAAGTGATTGGTGAAGCGCTTCGACCCGAAATCTAACAGGCGTTCCCACGAGGATGGGGCCTGAGACCATAACACAGACCCTACCGCTTCAACGCCGAAGCGGATGGGATTGACTGAGTGTCGCCAACGTCGACTTCGCGGCGAGGACGCGTTGGCTGCAAACTACCCTACGCAGAAGTTCAGAACGTCCGGTTCTCGGTTGAACGACGAACGCCCCAATCAAGGCGTCGCCCCGCCTGCGCAGGAGCGATTTGAAAATTGAACCACAGGGGTCTTCACCCGCCTCACTCCCCAACCCCCACGACTTGACTTTCCACAACCAATCGACGATACGCCCCTCGCGCTCCATTTGATTATGGCTCGCTATCCGGCGCTCCAGCCGCGTGAAGGGACCCCTCGGGTCTCAGCTTGTCGAGCGCCTACGAAGCTCCATCATACGATCGCCCAGGTCACGCGGGGCGTTTGCCCGATCCCCGCGCCCACCGCGGCCGCCTGACGTGCGGCCGCGCTCTCGGCGCAATTTGAAAGACTGTGACGACTTGACTCAATTCATCGACCTTGGCCTGGCCAAGCCCCTGCTCAAGGCTCTGGAAGCCGAGGGCTATACGACGCCCACCCCGATCCAGGCCCAGGCCATCCCCAGCGTCATGCTGGGCCGCGACCTTCTGGGCATCGCCCAGACCGGCACCGGCAAGACCGCCGCCTTCGCCCTGCCGATCCTTCACCGCCTGGCGGAAGACCGCAAACCCGCCCCGCGCCGCGGCGCGCGCTGCGTGGTGCTGTCGCCGACCCGCGAACTGGCCAGCCAGATCGCCGAAAGCTTCCGCACCTACGGCGCCCACATGGGCATGACCGTCACGGTGGTGTTCGGCGGCGCCAAATACGGCCCGCAGATCAAGGCCCTGGCCACTGGCGTCGACATCCTGGTCGCCACGCCCGGCCGGCTGATCGACCACCTGGGCGAGCGCACCGCCGACCTGTCCTCCACCGAGATCCTGGTGCTGGACGAAGCCGACCAGATGCTGGACCTGGGCTTCCTGCAGCCGATCCGCCGGATCGTCTCGGGCATGAGCCGCAAGCGCCAGAACCTGTTCTTCTCGGCCACCATGCCCACCGAAATCGGCAAGCTGGCCGGCGAACTGCTGGTCAATCCGGTGCAGGTCTCCGTCGCCCCCGCCGCGACCACGGTCGAGCGCGTCGAGCAACAGCTGCTGTTCATCGAGGCGCCGCGCAAGCGCGCCCTGCTGGCCGAACTGTTCGCCGATCCGGCGATGGCGCGGGCCCTGGTTTTCACCCGCACCAAGCGCGGCGCCGACCGCGTGCAGAAGTATCTTGAGGTCGCCGGTATCGTCTCCGCCGCAATCCACGGCGACAAGACCCAGAGCCAACGCGAACGCGCCCTGGCGGCCTTCAAGGGCGGCAAGGTCCGCGCCCTGATCGCCACCGACATCGCCGCGCGCGGCATCGACGTGGACGGGGTCACGCACGTCATCCAATACGAACTGCCGCAGACCCCGGAAGCCTATGTCCACCGGATCGGCCGCACCGCGCGCGCCGGCGCGGCGGGCATCGCCATCAGCTTCTGCGCCGATGACGAACGCAGCCTGCTGCGGGACATCCAGAAGGTCACCCGCCAGACCCTGCCGACCTTCGACCGCCGCAACGACAAGCGGCTGGGCGAGATCACCGCGGCGACCGTCTCCGGCCCCGCGGCCGAACAGTCCCTGCCGGCGGCCAAGCCGCGCGGCGGCGCACCCGGCCAACACCGCTCGGCCAAGCCGCACAACCACCGCCCGCAAAGCCACGCCGGCAAGCCCTCCGGCGAAGGCCGCGCCCGCCAGGGCTCGGGCCGCTCCGGCAAGCCGAACACGGCGGCCAAACCGGCCAACTGGAGCCCGCTGAAGGCTTAAGTCCAACCCCTTCTCCCCTTGCGGGAGAAGGAGGGGCCCGCCGCGAAGCGGGGGGAGGATG
>Ga0302196_10003066_pt1 | contig 15500 bp, 14 predicted proteins | sample II_Bog_N1_3_FD_198794 | JGI IMG/M metagenome (GOLD analysis project Ga0302196, IMG submission 198794) | Peat permafrost microbial communities from Stordalen Mire near Abisko, Sweden - II_Bog_N1_3 | ecosystem: Environmental > Terrestrial > Soil > Wetlands > Peat | place: Sweden: Abisko...
AACCTCCGTGCATGTGATCGCCGGAGGCCCGCAACGACGGCTGCACAAAGGTTATGGCGGCAGTCTCAAAGCAACAGGTGGGTTCAACCCTTTCCGCGGGCCCGGAAGCGGCCTGCACCGCTGCACTGTCATGCTATCGAAGCAGCCGCTCGCCCGTCAACCACCGCCGGTCGCCGTCTCAAACGCAAGTTCTCGCTCGAGTCGCCGAAGAATCGAACTGCCGGTATTTGCGGACCGTCTGCTTCCGGCGCCTCGCCCCACTCACTTAAATGCGCCCATGGGCGCGAAGCGTTCGCCGCGGCTCAACAGACGCACGACCGGTTCCCGCCCAACCGTCACTTCTCCCGCGGATTTCAGCGCCGCGCGAAAATGCGCCAAACGCTTCAATGCAAAAGCGGCGATTGACGCCAGTCCTTTTGCGTTTGGGGCGCCTTACGCCAGCAGTCCGGCGCGTTTTGGCGCCAGCGGATTGTCGGTCAGCGCGGCGAGGTCGGGCGCGTCGAGGCGCGGCGCGCCGGTCAATGCCGCCCACAAAGCCTCGATCTTGGCTGGCGCGACGCCGTCGGCGATGACGACGAGCCGGCTCGCCCGCTCGCCGTCCGGCCAGGCGGCGAGGACGCGCGGGGCGTGGAAGACATGTTGCGCGCCATGGATCAGCAGCGGCCGATCAGGATTGTCGGCGAGGCCGATGAGGCCCTTGACCCGCAGCAAGCGCGGCCCGAGCAGTTCGCTGAGCAGGTCGAGGAAACGTCCGAGCGCCGGCGGCTGGATCAGCGTCTCGCTGACGAAGACGTGGCTGCGCACCGTCGCGGAATGGGCGATCGGCGGCGCGTCGTCGAGACGGCGCAAGGCCAGCGGCTCGGCCAGGAGCGCCTCCGCGTCGAGTTCGCCCGCCGCGACGTCGAGGATCGGCGCGACCGGATTGAGCGCGCGTAGCGCCGCGCGCAATGCGACGAGCCGAGCGGAGCGTTTGTCGGCAGGGACGAGATCGCTCTTGGCGAGGCCAATGCGGTCGGCGAGCGCCGCCTGCCGTTGCGCTTCGCCATGCGCGGCGAGCGTCGCCTCGCCGTTGACCGCGTCGATGAGCGTCGTCACGCCGGCGACGCGGAAGCGCGCCGCCAGCCGCGGGTCGGCGGCGAGGGCGAACAGGACCGGCGCCGGATCGGCGAGGCCGGTCGTCTCGAGGATGACGCGGGCGAACGGCGCGATCGTCCCCGCGTCGCGCCGGTCGATCAGATCGTTGAGCCGGTCGACCAGGTCGCCGCGCAGCGTGCAGCACAGGCAGCCGGAATTGAGCGAAATGATCTCGCCCTCGACCGCCTCGAACAGCAGATGGTCGAGGCCGATCTCGCCCCATTCGTTGACGATCACCAGCGTCTCGGCGAGCGCCGCGCTTTTCAGCAGGCGGTTGATCAGGCTCGTCTTGCCGGCGCCGAGAAAGCCGGTGACGACATGCAGCGGGATCGGTTCGTGCGCGTTCATGGCTCGACCGCCACCAGTTTGCCGAGGAAGACCGGCGGCCCGGACGGCTTGCCGTCGGGCGAGCCGCCTTCGGGCTCGACCGTCACCGCGTAGGTCGCGTCCTCAACGACGGCGCGATCGTAGCCGGCGAGGCGCGCGCCGCGCGTCACGGCGGCGGCGTCGATGATTCCGAGCGAACGCGGCGCGCCGAGCGTCGGCTCGATGATCCACAGCTCGTACGACTTGCCCGCCTGCAGCGGCGCCGCGACAGGGCGCACCGACAGCTCGCCCTTGGCGAGATTTATCGTGGCGACAAAGGCCGGCGAATCGCCGCTCTTCTGCAGGATCGCGACGAATTCTTTGGGCGCGACGACGCGCGTCGCTTCGCGGGCGACGAAGCCGATCGCCAGCGCCGCTGCGATCCCCGTCGCGCCGATCGCCGCGGCGCGCCAGAGCGCCAGGCGCCTTTGCAGCGTCGCGACTCCGTCAGGGTCGGGCCGCGCCGCGGCGGCGCGGATGCGCGCCTCGATCGCCGGCAGGAAGTCGTCGGGCGGCGCGATCGGGGCCGTCGCTTCAGCGAGCGGCGAAAGGCGCGCCTCCCAGGCGCGGATCGCCGCGTCGAGCTCCGGCTCGCGCAGCCGCCGCGCGGCCAGCGACGCTCGCTCGCCCGCTTCGAGCGTGCCGAGGGCGAACTCGGCGGCGGCGAAATCGTCGTCCGACGCGAGGGTCATGACTCCAGACATTCCCGCAATTGCATCAGGCTGCGGCGCAGCCAGGTCTTGATCGTCGCCGTTGGCGCGCCGAACCGTCGCGCCAGCGCGTCGCGGCTGAAGCCGCGGTAATAGGCAAGCAGCACGGCTTCGCGCTTGTCGGCCTCGAGATTGCCGAGGCAGGCAAGCAGTGCGGCGAGCCGCTCCGAGCGCGCCCGACCCGCCAACGGATCGACCGTCTCGGCGGCGGGCTCAAACCCTTCCGGCATCTCCTCGAGCGACTTGGGGCGGACGCGCCGCACTTCGTCAAGCGCGCGATTGCGGGCGATGGTCGCCATCCAGCCGAGCGGCGATCCCTTGGCGGGGTCGAATTCGCCGGCCTTTTGCCAGATCCGCACATAAGCCTCCTGCAGCGCCTCGCCGCTGGCGTCGCCGCGCGTCAGAATGCGCGCGACCACGCCGTAGAGAATCGCATGGGTCGAGCGATAGAGCGTCGCGAAGGCTGCCGGATCGTGCGCCGCGACGCGCCCGAGCAGCGCGGCGAGATCGTCGCTTGCGGCCTTGGCCTCCATCGCGGCGGACGCTTCTTCTACGGTGGACATCGCACAAATCTAGGACGCGCTCGCCTTGGAAGCAAAACGGGCGTCCCGTGGGACGCCCGCACGCCGCTCGATCGTGAGCCCGCGACCGGTCCTCAGCCTGGGATCAGCACCTTGTTGATGACGTGGATGACGCCGTTCGACTGCAGCACGTCGGCGATGGTGATGCGCGCGACGTCGCCCTTGGCGTCGGTCACCGTCAGCGCTGACTTGCCCATGCGTGTGAAGGTGAGGTCTTCGCCCTGCACGGTCTTGAGCGTCAGCTTGCCGCCCATTTCGTCGATCTTGCCGGCGATGTCGGCTGCCGTCATGTGGCCGGGCACCACGTGATAGGTGAGGATCGCCGTCAGCTTGTCCTTGTTCTCCGGCTTGAGCAGCGTTTCGACCGTGCCCTTGGGCAGCGCGGCGAAGGCTTCGTTGGTCGGGGCGAAGACGGTGAACGGGCCGGCGCTCTCGAGCGTGTCGACCAGGCCGGCGGCCTTCACCGCGGCGACCAGGGTGGTGTGGTCCTTCGAGTTGACGGCGTTCTCGACGATGTTCTTGGTCGGATACATCGGCGCGCCGCCGACCATCACGGTCATGTCGGCGTAGACCGGGGCGATCGCCAGCGGGGCGGCGATGGCGAGGCCGGCGGCGAGTGCGATCGCGCGGAGCGAGATCTTGGGAAGCGAGATCTTGGAATGCATGTTGGTCTCCGTCTCCTTGGGCCCGAAGGCCTCCATTGTTCGTCCCTTCGAACGGGACGCAGGGGATACGGGCCGCCCACGCCGAGGTTTCAGCGCCGGTGAAAAAACCTTGGCCGCCGTCGGGCGTGAAACTTTCTCGAGTGCGCGCCGTAGAGACCCTTGCGCGCACGGACGCGCCGGAGACCCGATCATGTCTGCTGCCGAGCGCCTCCTCCGCCCCGCCGCCCGGCGGGTCGTCCTGCGCCATTCCGCGCTGACGCGGATCTGTCACTGGATCAACGCCATCTGCTTCTTCGCGCTGCTGATGAGCGGGTTGCAGATCTTTAACGCCCATCCGGCGCTGAACTTCGGCCAGACGACGGATTTCACCAAACCGCTGCTGTCGCTCGCGCCGAACGGGTTCCCCGCATGGGCGACGTTGCCCGAGGTGCAGGACCTCGCCGTCGGTCGGCGCTGGCACTTCTTCTTCGCCTGGGCGCTGGTCGTCAACGGCGCGGTCTATCTCGGCGACCTGTTGCTGCGCGGCCGCATTCGCCGCCTGTGGCCGAGCGCAAGCGATCTGAAGAGCATCCCGCGCGCGATCATGGAACACGCGCGACTGCGTTTTCCCAAGGGCGACGAGTCGCTGCGCTACAATGTGCTGCAAAAGCTCGCCTATCTCGGCGCGATCGCCGCCTTTCCGCTGCTGATCCTCGCCGGCCTGACGATGTCGCCGGCGATGGACTCGGCCTTTCCCTGGCTCGTCGATCTCTTCGGCGGCCGACAGTCGGCGCGCGCCGTCCATTTCCTGCTGGCGAGCTTCCTTGTGGCGTTCGTCGTCGTCCATCTGGCGATGGTCGTGCTGTCGGGGCCCGTCAACAACATCGTGTCGATGATCACCGGCCGTTACCGTATCGAGGAGGAAGGCCATGAAGCGTGAGACGAAGCTCACCCGCCGCGAGACGCTGCTGAAGCTGATCGCCGGCGGCGGCGCGCTGTCGCTTGCCGGCTGCGGCCTCGACGCGCGCTCGCCCGCCGCGCTCGCGGTGCTGGAAACAGCCGAGGCGCTGACGCGCACGGTGCAGCGCGCGCTGCTAGCGCCGCGCCAGGCGCTGGCGCGCGAATATCGGCCGGAGGACATTTCCTCTTACTTCCGTCCCAACGGCTCGACCGCGCCGGACGATCCCAACTACCAGGACGCGCTCGCCGCGAACTTCGCCGACTGGCGGCTCGAGGTCGGCGGCCTGGTCGAGAACGAGCTGAAGCTGTCGCTCGCCGACCTGCGCGCGCTGCCGTCGCGGACACAGATCACCCGCCACGATTGCGTCGAAGGCTGGAGCTGCATCGCCGAGTGGAAAGGCGCGCGGCTCGCCAGCGTGCTCGCGGCGGCGCGGCCAAAGCCCGCGGCGCGCTTCATCGCCCTCTATTGCGCCGACACGCTCGAACAGTCGCTCGACGGCGACGGCCAATATTACGAGACGATCGATCTCGTCGACGCCGCGCATCCGCAGACGATCCTCGCCTACGAGATGAACGGCGCGCCCCTGCCGGTCGAGCACGGCGCGCCGCTCAGGCTCCGGGTCGAGCGCCAGCTCGGCTACAAGATGGCGAAATACGTCATGCGCATCGAGGCGATCGACAGCTTCGCCGCCCTCGGCCGCGGCCGCGGCGGGTTCTGGGAAGATCGCGGCTACGAGTGGTACGCCGGAATCTAGCTTCGCCGCGGTTTGCTTGACGCTCCAGGACCCGCCTGCTAATCATGCGGAAAGGCGCGTGAGCTAAAAATATGAAATATATCAAAGCGTTGCGACTTGAGGCGACGAATCGGGTGGCGGAGCGCCGCGCGCCATGACGATCCGCCTCCACGCCGGCGACCTGCCGGCCGATCACAATCTCGGTCCCATCGTCGCGATCGACACCGAAACGCTCGGCCTTGAAGTCGGTCGCGACCGGCTGTGCCTGGTGCAACTGTCGCGTGGCGACGGTTCGGCCGACCTTGTCCAGGTCGCGCCGGGACAGAAGCGCGCGCCCCATCTCGAAAAGCTGCTCGCCGATCCGAAAGTTTTGAAGCTCTTCCATTTCGGCCGCTTCGACATCGCGATGCTGTGCCACGCCTTCGGCGCGACGGCTGCGCCGGTCTATTGCACCAAGATCGCCTCGAAGCTCGCGCGCACCTACACCGACCGTCACGGCCTCAAGGACCTGACGCGCGAACTGCTCGGCGTCGAGATCTCCAAGCAGCAGCAGTCTTCCGACTGGGGCGCGGAGAGCCTGAGCGAAGCGCAGCTCACTTACGCCGCCTCCGACGTGCTGCATCTCCACGCGCTGCGCGAGAAGCTCGACGCGATGCTGAAGCGCGAAGGACGCGACCATCTCGCGCGCGCCGCCTTCGCCTATCTGCCGGAGCGGGCGCGGCTGGACGTCGCCGGCTTCGCGGCGATTGACATCTTCGCCCATTCTTCGCCCTGAGCGGCGAGCCTCGCCTCGCCCCTCATCCTGAGCCGCCTGCGTCAGCAGGCGAGTCGAAGGATGGGCGGCGAGCGCTTTAGAGCACGAAGCGACCAAGTCGAACCGCCTGCGTCGTCATCGCTTCGCTGTCGCCCGCGATGACGATTGGAACCGCATCGCTCTAAAGACAAGTCGCGCTAACGCTCCGGCGGCAGTGGTCGCGAACGGCCGTTCTCGTCGATGGCGACGAAGGTGAAATGGGCGTCGGTGACCTTCTCGCGCTCGTGGGTGTGGAAGCGCTGCGCCCAGGCCTCGACGTGGATCTTCATCGAGGTGCGGCCGACGCGATCGAGGCTGGTGTAGACGCACAGCACGTCGCCGACCTTGACCGGGCGGATGAAGGTCATCGCGTCGACCGCGATCGTCGCCACCCGCCCCCGCGCGCGCTCGGAGGCGGCGATGCCGCAGGCAAGGTCCATCTGGCTCAACACCCAGCCGCCGAAGATGTCGCCGTTGGCGTTGGTGTCGGACGGCATGGCGACGAGGCGAACGGTCAGTTCGCCGTGCGGCTGGTCGGAATCGATCACGTGAGGTTCCTCGTTTTGCAGGAGTTTGGCCGCGCCGTCGGCGCCAATCAAGGGGAAGCCGGACAGTCGAAGGGCAGGAAGGTCGTCGACATGCCCTCATTGACGACTCGGATCGCGAAGACGTCGACGAGTTCGCGGTCCTTCGCCGTGCGTGGGCAAACCTTGTCGAGACTCTCGCAGCCCGAATGGATGAACGCGGCGCCGCCGTTGAGGAATTCCGGGCTGTGGCCAGGGAGGCCGTAGCGGCGCAGGGCCTCGTTCCAGTCGCGCTCGTAGCGGAAGCATTTTTCCTCGCTCCAGCTCCGCTTCGCCAGCGCGTCGTCGGCGACAACGCCGGCGGCGCAAGCCACAGCGAACACGACGACGAGCCCGCGGCGCGGGCGCATCATAACCGCCCGCCCGACACGACGCGCTCGATTCCAGCAAGATCGCGATGCGTCGCCAGATCGCCGAGCCCCGCAGCTCGGGCGATCGAGATCACCTCCGCAGCTTGATCGAAGCCGACTTCGAGAAAGAACCGGCCCGCCGGCGCGAGCAGCCGGGCGATTTGCGGCGCCAGCGCGCGGTACGCGTCGAGTCCGTCCGCGCCGCCGTCGAGCGCCAGGCGCGGATCGTGGTCCCTGACCTCGCGCGCCAGCCCGGCGATCTCGCCGCTGGGGATGTAAGGCGGATTGGCGACGATCAGGTCGAACGCGCCGTCGAGGCCCGTGGCCCAGTCGCCGACGCGGATCTCGGCTCGCACGAGGAGGCCGAGAGACTCGAGATTGGCGCGCGCCTGCGCCGCCGCGCCGGGGCTGAGATCGACCCCTAGTCCCCGCGCGGCCGGGAATTCGATCAGCAGCGCCGCGAGCAGCGCGCCCGAGCCGACGCCGAAATCGACAACGCGCAAAGCCTCGCCGCGGCGCGCGGCGAAAGCGGCGAGCGCCGCTTCGACGATCGTTTCCGTTTCCGGCCGCGGATCGAGCGCCTCGGGCGAGAGGGCGAACGTCAGCCCCCAGAATTCGCGCCGGCCGACGATGCGCGACAGCGGCTCGCCGGCGGCGCGCCGGGCCGCGTAGCCTCGGACGTCGGCGGCGGCCGCGCCGAGCGGCGCGTCAGGTTCGGCGATCAGGTCGGTCGGCTCGATGCCGGCGGCGCGCAGGACCAAGGCCGCTTCGCGCGCGGGCGCGTCGAGGACGGCGGCAAACGCTTCGGCGAGGGCGGCGAGCGCCGCCGTCCGGCTTGTCGTCGGCCCGATCGACGTCAGACCAACTGTCCGTGGCAATGCTTGAACTTCTTGCCCGAACCGCAAGGGCAGGGCTCGTTGCGGCCGATCTTGCCCCAGGTCGCCGGATCGTTGGGGTCGCGCTCGGCGACGCCGGCGAAGCCTGTCGCCGTCGCCGTGGCGGCGACCGCGACGCCTGAGAACGGGTTGCCGTCGAGCGGCTCGCCGAGCGTGCCGAGCGGCGCCTCGTTGTCGCCGTCGCTCGGGTCGAGATGCTGGAACTGCATCGGCGGCGGCGGCTCCGGCGTCGGGGCCTGAAATCGAACTTCGATCCGCATCATCTGCGCGGTGACCGCCTCGTGCCACTGCACGATCAGCTTCTGGAACAGCTCGAACGCTTCCGATTTGTATTCGTTGAGCGGGTCGCGCTGCGCCATGCCGCGCCAGCCGATGACCTGGCGCAGGTGATCGAGGGTGACGAGGTGCTCGCGCCACAGGTGGTCGAGCGACTGCAGGATCACCTGCTTCTCGACGTAGCGCATCGCCTCGGGCGTGTTGCGTTCGACGCGCTCGGCGTAGGCGTCGTCGGCGGCCTTGAGCAGCCGCTCGGTCATTTCCTCGCCGCCGATGCCCTCTTCCTTCGCCCAGTCGTCGACCGGAAGGTCGAGGTTGAGCTTGGCGGCGACTTCTTCCTTGAGGCCGGCGACGTCCCAGGCTTCCGGATAGGCGTCGGGTGGGATGTGGTGGGTGACGACGTCGTCGACGATGTCGGCGCGCATGTCGGCGATGGTCGGCTCGAGCGACTCCTGCGCCATCATCTTGCGCCGGTCCTCGAAGATGACCTTGCGCTGGTCGTTCATCACGTTGTCGAACTTGAGGATGTTCTTGCGGATGTCGAAGTTGCGCGCTTCGACCTTCTGCTGCGCCTTCTCCAGCGCCTTGTTGATCCACGGGTGGACGATCGCTTCGTCTTCCTTCAGGCCCAGCCGCTTCAGCATCGCATCCATGCGCTCGGAGCCGAAGATGCGCATCAGGTCGTCCTGCAGCGACAGGTAGAACTTGGAGCGGCCGGGGTCGCCCTGGCGGCCCGAGCGGCCCCGCAGCTGGTTGTCGATGCGGCGGCTCTCGTGCCGCTCGGTGCCCATGATGTAGAGGCCGCCGGCCGCGATCGCCTTCTGCTTGAAGGCCTCGACCTCGGCGCGGATCGCCGCTTCCCTTGCGTCGCGCTCCTCCTGCGAGACTTCCGCGGCGAACTCCTGCTTGACGCGCATCTCGACGTTGCCGCCGAGCTGAATGTCGGTGCCGCGGCCGGCCATGTTGGTGGCGATGGTGATGGCGCCGGGGACGCCGGCTTCGGCGACGATGAACGCTTCCTGCTCGTGGTGGCGGGCGTTGAGAACGGCAAAGTTCTTCGACGGCTTGCCGATCCGCGCCGCCGCGTAGAGCGCGGTCATCGCGTTGGCGCCGGTGAAGTCGATCTTCTTGTAACCGCGGCGTTCGAGCACTTCGGCCAGGTGCTCCGACTTCTCGATCGAAGTCGTGCCGACCAGCATCGGCTGCATCTTGGCGTTGGCTTCCTCGATCTCGCGCACCACCGCGCGCAGCTTCTCCTCGTTGGTGCGATAGACCTCGTCGTCCTCGTCGAGGCGGTCGACCGGGCGGTGGGTCGGAATTTCGACGACGACCAGCTTGTAGATCTCGGCGAACTCGTCGGCCTCGGTGGCGGCGGTGCCGGTCATGCCGGCGAGTTTCTTGTAAAGGCGGAAATAGTTCTGGAAGGTGATCGAGGCCAGGGTGACGTTTTCCGGCTGGACTGTGACGTGCTCCTTCGCCTCCAGCGCCTGGTGCAGGCCTTCCGAATAGCGGCGGCCGGGCATCATGCGGCCGGTGAATTCGTCGACGATCACGACTTCGTTATTGCGGACGATGTAGTCCTTGTCGAGCTGGAACAGCTTGTGGGCGCGCAACGCCTGATTGACGTGATGCACCAGAGTGGCGTTGGCGGCCTCGTAGAGGAAGCCTTCCTTCATCACGCCGGCGCCGCGCAGCAACGCCTCGACGTGCTCGTTGCCGGCTTCGGTCAGGCTCACCGTGCGCTGCTTCTCGTCGATGTCGTAGTCTTCGCGCGCCAGGCTCGGGATCAGCGCGTCGACGCTGACGTAGAGGCCGGAGCGGTCTTCCGACGGACCGGAGATGATCAGCGGCGTGCGCGCCTCGTCGACCAGGATCGAGTCGACTTCGTCGACGATGGCGTAGGCATGGCCGCGCTGCACCATCTGCGACATGTCGTATTTCATGTTGTCGCGCAGATAGTCGAAGCCGAATTCGTTGTTGGTGCCGTAGGTGATGTCGGAAGCGTAGGCCAGGCGGCGCTGTTCGTCGTCGAGGCCGTTGACGATGACGCCGACGGTCATGCCGAGGAACGTGTAGATCTGCCCCATCCACTCGGAGTCGCGGCGGGCGAGGTAGTCGTTGACGGTGACGACATGCACGCCCTGGCCGGCGAGCGCATTGAGATAGACGGCCAGCGTCGCCACCAGCGTCTTGCCTTCGCCGGTGCGCATCTCGGCGATCGAGCCCTCGTGCAGCACCATGCCGCCGATCAACTGGACGTCGAAATGGCGCTGCTTGAGCGTGCGCTTGGCCGCCTCGCGCACCACCGCGAAGGCTGGGGCGAGGAGGTCGTCGACGGTCTGGCCGCCGGCGAGCTCGGCGCGGAACGCGTCGGTCTTGGCGCGCAACTGCTCGTCGGTCAACGCCGCGAATTCGGGCTCGAGCGCGTTGATTTCGGCGATCTTCGGCCGGTAGCCCTTCAGCCGCCGGTCGTTGGCGGAGCCGAACATTCGTTTGAGAACCGTGTCGAGCATCTTCGACCTTTCAGAGCGCGCCAACTTCCGCGCCGTCCCTTGCGGCCGCTTCGCCGGCCGGCTCCGCCTCGCGCCTGAAGCCGTCGGGCGAACGAAGCGGCGGCGACGACAAAAGCGCGGAAACGGACGGCTTGGCGTCCTTTTCCGCGCCGGGGGCAGATCGGCCGCTGAAATAGGCGCCCCGGCCAACCTTGTCAATGCGCGGCGTTTGGAGATGCGTCCGAAAGGCGGCGGGATTACGTCAATATTGAAATCTCGCCGCGCCCGTGTGTAGACTTATGGTTTCGATCGGCGGCCACGCAAGCCTTCGGCAGCGAGGTTCGCTGGACCGGGGAGTGCGCCATGAACCGCTTTCTCGCTCTGTTTCTCGACAAGCTGATCCGTCGCGGCCATCTGGAGGTCGAATCCAGCAACGGCGCGACGCGAACCTTCGGCGACGGCTCCGGGCCGCCGATCGCCATCCGCTTCGCCGATCGCGCCGCCGAGTTCAAATTGATCCTCAATCCCGAGTTGGCGCTCGGCGAATTGTTCATGGACGGCCGGCTGCAGATCAAGCAGGGCGACCTCTACGATTTTCTCGCGCTCGGCGCGTCCAATCTCGTCGACTTCACCGGCATGAGTTGGGTGAAGACGCTCGAGGGTGCGCGGGTGCTCTTTCGCCGTTTGTATCAGCGCAACGGACGCCGACGGGCGCGGCGCAACATCGCCCGTCACTATGACCTCGACCGGCGGCTCTACCGTCTGTTCCTCGATTCCGACATGCAATATTCCTGCGCCTATTTCGAGCGCGAGGGCCAGACGCTCGAGGAGGCCCAGCTCGCCAAGAAGCGGCACATCGCGGCCAAGATGCTGGTCGACGAGCGCCATTCTGTGCTCGACATCGGCTGCGGCTTCGGCGGCATGGCGCTCTATCTGGCGCAGATCGCCGGCGCGCGCGCGACCGGCGTGACTCTGTCGAGCGAGCAGCACGACGTCGCTTCGAGCCGCGCCGCCGAGGCCGGCCTCGGCGACCGTGTCGAGTTCCGCCTGCAGGACTATCGCGATGTCCGGGAGCGCTTCGACCGCATCGTCTCGGTCGGCATGTTCGAGCACGTCGGGGTCGCCCATTTCGACGAGTTCTTCTCCAAGTCGCGCGACCTGCTCAAGGACGACGGTGTGATGACGCTGCACGCAATCGGCCGCTCCGAGCCGCCCGGCGCCACCAATCCGTGGATCCAGAAGTACATCTTCCCCGGCGGCTACATTCCGGCTCTGTCCGAGGTGTCGGCGTCGATCGAGCGCTGCGGGCTCTTTGTCACCGACATCGAGATTCTGCGCCTGCACTACGCCGACACGCTGAAGGCGTGGCGCGAGCGGTTCCTCGCCAACATCGACGAAGTCAGGGCGATGTACGACGACCGCTTCTGCCGGCTGTGGGAATACTATCTCGCCGCCTCGGAAGTCGCCTTCCGCGTCTACGGCCACATGGTCTTCCAGTTCCAGATCGCCAAGCGCCAGGACGCCGTGCCGCGCACGCGGGACTACGTCGGCGAACGCGAGGCGCAACTGCGCAAGCGCGAAAGCCAGCGGGGCGCGATCTGGCGGGTGGCGAGCTGAGGGGCGGGGGTCGCGCCTGGTCGGCGCTGGCGCGCCCCTCTTCCGGCCGACGTCGGGGTGAGGGGACTTCAGAACAGCGACAGCTGCCGCGGCGCGCCCGTTTCGGCCGGCGCCGGCGCGCGGAACAGGTCGCTGCGCAGCGCGAGTGGGCTCTCGCGATAGCCTAGACGCTTGGCGGCGATCTCGAAGCGGCGGCCGATCATCCAGGCGTAAGGGCCCGAGCCCGCCATGCGACGGCCCCATTGCGACTCGTAATCCTTGCCGCCGTGCATTGACTGCGTCAGCGTGATCGCGCGCTTGAGCTTGTCGGGGAAGTTCACTGCGAGCCATTCGCGGAAGCTCTCGCGCAGCTCGAGCGGCAGGCGCAGCGCGACATAGCCCGCCTCGCGTGCGCCGGCGGCATAAGCGCGCGTCAGGATCGTCTCGATCTCGCCGTCGTTGACCGCCGGGATGATCGGCGCCGCCATCACGCCGACCGGCACGCCGGCCGCGGCAAGCTTCTCGATCGCCTCGAGCCGCCGCTCGGGGGTTGGGGCGCGCGGCTCCATCCGGCGCGCCAGCCCGCGATCGACCGTCGTCACCGAGACGAACACCTTGACCAGGCCGTCGGCCGCCATCGACGTCAGCAGGTCGAGGTCGCGCAGCACGAGGTTCGATTTGGTGACGATGCCGACCGGATGGCGCGCCTTGGCCAGCACCTCCAGCACCGAGCGGGTGACGCGGTACTGGCGCTCGATCGGCTGATAGGCGTCGGTGTTGGCGCCGAGCGCGATCACCTTCGGCCGGTATTTCGGGTTCGCGAGTTCGCGCTCGAGCAGCGCCGCCGCGCCGTCCTTGACGAACAGCCGGCTCTCGAAGTCGAGCCCGGCCGAGAGGCCCTGATAGGCGTGGGTCGGCCGTGCGTAGCAATAGAAGCAGCCGTGTTCGCAGCCGCGATAGGGGTTGATCGACTGGTCGAACGAGATGTCGGGCGAATCGTTGCGCGTGATGATCGTGCGCGGCCGCTCGACCGTGACCTCGGTCTTGAGCGGCTCGGGCGCCTCGTCCGCCGCCCAGCCGTCGTCGATCGTCTCGCGCTGGAAGACTTCCAGCCGCCCGCTCGGGTTGGACGCCGCCCCACGGCCGCGGCGGCGGTCGGAATCGACCAGCCGGTCGCCGAACCGGACGCCAAGCTGGCGCGCCACGGTCACGCGCTGAGAATCGTCGATCAGCTTCGAAGCCTGGGCCGCCATCGTCGCCTCGGGCAGGAACATATCATGAACATGTATCTAAGGCGTCGGGTTGGCGGCGTCAAGGGCCGCGCCGCTTCATGTGCGATGCCGGACCCTCTATCGTGCGGCCCGTCGCCGCTCCGAAGGGGGACCGATGCGTTCCAGCCAGGTCATCCACGTCGTCTCTTGCCACGCCGAGGGGGAGGTCGGCGACGTGATCGTCGGTGGGGTTGCGCCGCCACCCGGTGCAACTTTGTGGGAGCAGTCGCGCTTCATCGCCCGCGACGGACATTTGCGCGAATTCCTGCTCAACGAGCCGCGCGGCGGCGTCTTCCGGCACGTCAACCTGCTGGTGCCGGCCAAGGACGCCCGCGCCGTCATGGGCTTCATCATCATGGAGCCGGAGGATACGCCGCCAATGTCGGGTTCGAACGCGATCTGCGTCGCGACCGTTCTGCTCGATAGCGGCATCGTCGCGATGGAGGAGCCGCAGACGCGGATGACGCTCGAGGCGCCGGGCGGCGTGATCGAGATCGTCGCCGATTGTCGCGACGGCAAGGCGCAACGCATCCATGTCGAAAACGTGCCGTCCTTCGCCGCGCGGCTCGATGCGCCGCTGGAAGTCGAAGGCCTTGGAACATTGAGCGTCGACGTCGCTTATGGCGGCGACAGCTTCGTCATCGTCGACGCCGCCGCGCTCGGCTTTTCCATTCGCCCTGACGAGGCGCGCGACGTCGCCGAGGCTGGGGTCAAGATTGTCGCCGCGGCCGACGCCCAACTCGGCTTCTCCCATCCGCTCAACCCGGAATGGGACCACATCTCGTTCTGCCAGTTCGCCGGTCCGCTGACCCGCGACGGCTCGACGCTGACCGGCGCCAACGCCGTGATGGTGCGGCCGGGCAAGATCGACCGCTCGCCGACCGGCACCGGCTGCAGCGCGCGCATGGCGACGCTCAATGCGCGCGGATTGATGAAGCCCGGCGAGCTCTACCGCGCCCGCTCGATCATCGGCTCGGAGTTCCTGTGCAGCATCGCGCGCGAAATTGTGATCGCCGACAAGCCGGCGATCGTGCCCGTGATTTCCGGCCGGGCCTGGATCACCGGAACCCACCAGCACCTCGTGGATCCCGACGATCCCTGGCCGCGCGGCTACCGCCTCGCCGACACCTGGCCGCGCCTGTGATGGAGCGGCCGATTGTTTCGCGATTGCTGGCGAAACGACGTCCCCCGCCTTAAATGTCCAGCATGCGCCGCGCGCGCGATACGCGCCGCCGCGGCGCGCCGTTTCAAGGAGACGTCCGCAATGACCACGACTGCATCCGACGCGCCGGTCTGGTTCGTCACCGGCTGTTCGACCGGGTTGGGCCGCGAATTCGCCCGCGCCGCTCTGGCGCACGGCTTCCGCCTCGTCGCCACCGCCCGCGATCCGCAGTCGATCGCCGACCTCGTCAAGGGCAAGGAAGGCCAGGCGATCGCGCTGAAGCTCGACGTCGCCGATCCCGACGCGATCGCCGCCGCGGTTCATGAGGCCGAGCGCGCCTTCGGCCGCATCGACGTGCTGATCAACAACGCCGGCTATGGCTACATGGCGGCGGTCGAGGAGGGCGAAGACGCGGCGATCCGCGCCCAGTTCGAGACCAATGTCTTCGGCCTGGCGGCGTTGACCCGCGCCGTCCTGCCGGGCATGCGCGCGCGCCGCAGCGGCGGGATCGTCAACATCTCCTCGGTCGGCGGCCTGCGCGGCTCGCCGGCCGGCGGCTATTATTGCGCCACCAAGCACGCGGTGAACGGCCTGTCGGAATCGCTGGCGCTGGAAGTCGAGCCGCTCGGCATCCGCGTGATGATCGTCGAGCCTGGTCCGTTCCGCACCGATTGGGGCGGCCGATCGCTGCAGCACGGGCCGACGGGCATCGCCGATTACGAGGCGACGGCCCACAAGCGCGGCCGCGAGATCGCCGGCTACAGCGGCACGCAGGCGGGCGATCCGGCGCGCGCCGCCGAAGCGGTGATCGTAGCGCTGCTCTCGCCCAATCCGCCGCGCCATCTCGTGCTCGGCCGCTTCGGACTCGACATCGCGCGGGCGAAGTTCAAGGACATGCTGCGCGAACTCGACGCCTGGGAGAAAGTGAGCCTCGGCGCCGATTTCCCCGTC
>Ga0302196_10003073_pt1 | contig 15487 bp, 15 predicted proteins | sample II_Bog_N1_3_FD_198794 | JGI IMG/M metagenome (GOLD analysis project Ga0302196, IMG submission 198794) | Peat permafrost microbial communities from Stordalen Mire near Abisko, Sweden - II_Bog_N1_3 | ecosystem: Environmental > Terrestrial > Soil > Wetlands > Peat | place: Sweden: Abisko...
TCCTCGGCCAACCCCTACGCCAACGGCCAGAAGATCAATATCAACGGCGGCGGCTGAGACAGGCCGGCGGTTAAGACACTGGTGACCGAATTGGCCACAACTCCGCCGGATGCGGACGTCTCCAAGCCCCTTCGACCATGGCGCGGCCCTTCGGGTGCCGCCGGCGCACGACCACAAGGGTTGGCGCATGTTGATGATCTGGCTGGGCGCCGCCGGTCGGCCCGCTGACCTCGCCGGCACGGTTGAAGTGACCACCCCCGTGGGCGCCGCGGTCGCCGCCCCAGGCGATTGGATCGTGCTGTCCGCCAGGGGCGCCTACCATGTGACGCGCTCGCCCTAGCGTCTTCGGTCTATCCCAGCAAAGTTGCCGGCCAGGCAGTTGATCCGGGTCAAGGTCGCGCTGTCCCCGATGGGGCACCGTCGGCTTCTCGATTTCGGACAGCGCCGGGGAATGGCATGAAACTTCTGCTTGGGCTGACTCTCGGCCTTACCGCCGCGAGCCTGCTCGCGGCCGATTCGCCCGCCTCGCTGCCGTTGGAGCGCGGCGTCTACGTCGAGGCTGATTCGCCGTGCGCCGGCGCCGAATCCTCGACCCGCAGCTGGTTCGGCGGCGGCTATGTCATCCAGGCCCCACACGCCCACTGCGATCTCAAGAGCGCCACCCAGTCGGACCCGGCGAACTATGAGGTGACCCTGCAGTGCTATGAAAACGGCGATCCCTCACTGCCCTACACCGTGGTGGACAAGGTGAAGGTCGTCGGTCCCCGGGAATATGAACTTCAAAACCAGTTCGGCCGCTTCCACGCCCGCTGGTGCCGTAGCTGACCGGAGGCGGGCGGCGCCGTCTCCTAAGGGCGCGGGGCCTCATCGGCGGGCGGCGCATCCGGCAACGGCCGGTCGTCGTCGGCGCCTAGCAGGATGCGCGCCGCGTCGCCGGCCGGATCGTCGTACTGGCCGCTCTGCACCGTCCACAGAAACGCGCCGAGCCCGATCAGGGCCAGCATCAGCGAGGCCGGGGCCAGGAAAAGCAGGATGGTCATGAGCGCGCCGCCCAGGTCATGCGAAGCGCGTTCAGCATCACCACGAGCGACGAGCCGGACATGGCGAGGGCCGCCAGCAGCGGATTGACCAGACCCAGCATGGCGGCCGGGGCGGCGACGGCGTTGTAGAGGGCCGAGAAACCGAAATTCTCCAACGCCCGCCGGCGGGCGGCGCGGGCGACATCGATGGCGTCGACCACCGCCATCAGTCCGTCGCCCTCGAACACCAGATCGGCGGCGTTCTGGCTGGCCTCGACCGCCGCGCCGGGGGCCATCGAAGCGTGCGCCCTGGCCAGCGCCGCCGCGTCGTTGAAGCCGTCACCGACCATCAGCGTCTTCAGGTCCCTCGCCTTCATCCCGTCGATGGCCGCGGCCTTCTCCTGAGGGGTCAGTCCGGCACGCCACCGCTCGATGCCGCAGGCCGCCGCGACGCGCGACACCGGCGCCGCCATGTCGCCGGACAGCACCTCGACCGAGAGTCCGCGCGCCTTCAGGGCGGCGATGGTGCGGGCCGCGTCGGCGCGCAGAGTGTCGGCGAAAGCGAAGCGGACCGGAGGGCGGCCGTCGATGGCGAACCACAGCTCGGTCTCGTGACTGGCCCTGGCGTCCGCCCCGACAAACTCGGCCCGGCCGAGCCGCGCCGGTCGCCCGTCGATGACGCCCTCGACGCCCAGGCCAGCCGTCTCGTGCGCCTCAGCCGCGACCGGCCCGGGGCCGGCTTCCCGCGCCAGCGCCTGGGCGAGAGGATGCCGCGAGGCTCGCGCCAGCGGGGCCGCAAGCGCCAGGGCTTGCGCGTCGCCGTCGATCAGGCGCGGCCGCCCTTCGGTGAGCACGCCGGTCTTGTCGAACACCACGTGGTTAACCTCGGCCAAACGCTCCAGCGCCGCGCCGGATTTCACCAGCACGCCCTTGCGGAACAGCCGTCCGGAGGCGGCGATCTGGACGGCCGGAACCGCCAGACCGAGGGCGCAAGGGCAGGTGATGATCAGCACGGCCGCGGCCCGCAGCAGCGCCTCTCTGGGTCCTAGGCCGAGCAGCCAGCCGCCGAGGAAGGTGGCCAGCGCCAGGGTGTGAACCACCGGCACATAGATCGCCGCCGCCCGGTCGGCCAGCCGCACATAGGCCGATTTCGACTGGGCGCCGGCTTCCATCAGCCGCAGGATCCCGGCCAGGGTGGAGTCTTCCGAGCGGGCGGTGACCCGCATCACCAGGCGGCCGCCGAGGTTGAGGGCGCCGGCGTGCAGGGCCGAACCAGGCGCTACCGGCCACAGGGCCGTCTCGCCGGTGATCAGCGCGTTGTCGAGTTCCGAGACGCCGGCTTCGACCACACCGTCCACCGGCGCCCGCTCGCCGGGCGGCACGGCCAGCCGGTCGCCGACGGCGACTTCGCCGACCGGGGTCCCGTGCTCGACGCCGTGGCCGTCGATCCGCCGGGCGATCCGCGCCTGCATCGCCAGCAGGTCGCGCGCCGCGCTTTGGGCCTTGGCGCGCAGCTGGTGGTCCAGCCAGCGCCCGATCAAGAGCAGGAAGATCAGCGAGATCGCCGCGTCGAAATAGGCGTGCGGTCCACCGAGGAAGGTCTCGGAGAAGCTGACCGCCAGGGTCAGGAGGACGCCGATGGTGATCGGCACGTCCATATTGGCTTTGCCGCGCTTCAGCGACGCCCAGGCCGACTGGAAGAACACCTGGCCGGCGAACAGGGCGCAGGGCGTGGCGACGATGGCCGACAGCCAGTACATCACCGTGCGGGTACTGGCGTCGAGTTCCTGGCCGAACAGTCCGGCCCACACCGGCACCGAGAACATCATCACATTGCCGACCCCGAAGCCGGCGACACCCAGCGCAACCGTCAGTCGGCGCCCCTCGCGGTCCTGCACGGCGCTGGCCGCCTCGGGGTCGTAGAGGCCGGCGCCGTATCCGACGGCTTCCACGGCTTGGATCACCGCATTGGGATCGCCGGAGGCCGCCTTGAAGGTCACCGACAGCTTGCCGCTGGTCAGGTTCAGCCGCGCTGCCGCGACCCCAGGCGCGGCGGCCGCGGCCTTCTCTACTTTCGAAAGGCAGGCGGCGCAGCGGGCGCCACGCACCAACAACTCCAGCCGCCCGTGGCCCTCCGCGGTGGCTGCGACGAACCGGGAAAGGTCGGCGTCGAGGACGCTCATGGACCGATCAGCCGTCGCTCGGCGTCGAACCGGCGCCCCCTGGCGTCGTAGGCGGTGACCTTGACGTCCCAGGCGCCCGAGATCGGCGCGGTGGCGGCGTCATAGACGCCCGGCGCGGTCTCGCGAAAGGCCAGCACGCGTTTGCCGGTCTCGGTGGCCGGCCGTCCGAGCGAAGCCTGGAAACGAAGGCCCATCACAGGTCTTGCGCCCGGCCCGACCGCGGTGATCCGCACAACCGACGCGCCCTCGAGCCCGGCGGTCATCCGCCAGCCCAGCTTCGCCTGCGCCTCCTTGCGGCCGATCGTCGAGTCGTAAGCAAGTCCATCCTCGTACGGATTATCAGCGACTTCGCCCGGATAGGTCTTGTAGGCCCCGACGATCATCACCGTGTTGACGGCGATGTCGACGCCGAAGAAGACCACGAACATGGCCAGTACGTGCCAGCCGGTCAGGCGGAAGCGGGTGGGGTTGGATGCGAGGCTCATGAGGCTGCTGCGTCCGCTGAGAGGAAGGTCGATTGCGCCTGGGCGGTGACCTTGCCGGCCTTGAGGCTGAAGGTGACCGGCAGGCTGCGCTGAGTGAGCGAGGCGGATGGCGCGGCGACCAACAGGCGAACCGCCTGCACCTGGTTGGGGTCGACGCTGACCACGATGCCGCCGGTGGTCAGCGGCGCCCCGGGCGTCTTCAGGGTCGCGCCGGGCAGGCCGGTGAGGTCGATGTGAAAATCCCGACGCTCGAAGCTGCGGTTGGCGATCTTCAGGGTGTATCCGTCGCGCACCGAGCCGTCGTGCAACCGCACGAAGGTCGGGTTGCGATCACGCAGCACGTCGAACACCACTTCGCTACGGGTCGACAGGCCCCAGAGCATCAGCGCCGACACAATCGCCAGCGCCGAGCCGTAGTAGATCGTGCGGGCGCGGACGAACTTGTATTCCGGCTTCTGCCCGCAGGCGTGAGCCGCCACGGCGGCGTCGGTGTCGTAGCCGATCAGGCCGGTCGGGCGGTCGACCCGAACCATGATCTCGTCGCAGGCGTCGACGCACAGCCCGCAATTGATGCACTCCAGCTGCGAGCCGTTGCGGATGTCGATCCCCATGGGGCAGACGACCACGCACTGCTCGCAGTCGACGCAGTCGCCGCGGCCCTCCCAGGACTGGCTCTTCTTGTGGGCGCCGCGCGGTTCGCCGCGATCCTTGCGGTAGGTGACCTGCAGCGAGTGATCGTCCAGCATGGCCCCCTGGATGCGCGGCCATGGGCATAGGTAGGTGCACACCTGCTCTCGCATGGTCCCGGCCAGAGAATAGGTGGTGAAGGTGAGGATCGCCGCGGAGACGTAGGCGGTCATCGGCGCCTGGCCGATCCAGAAATTCCGCCACAGCGTCGGCGCATCGTGGAAATAGAAGATCCAGGCGCCGCCGGTGGCCAGGGCGATGCCCAGCCACACCGCATGCTTGCCGCCCTTGCGCCAGAGCTTATCCAGCGACCAGGGCGCGGCGTCCAGCCTCATGCGGGCGTTTCGGTCGCCCTCGAACAGCCGTTCGACGGCGATGTAGAGGTCGGTCCACACGGTCTGCGGGCAGGTGTAGCCACACCAGAGCCGTCCGAAGAGCGCGGTGACCAGGAACAGCGCCAGGGCGGCCATCACCAGCAGGCCGGTGATGAAATACACCTCCTGCGGCCACAGTTGGATGAAGAAGAAGTAGAACCGGCGGCCGGTGAAATCGACCAGCACCGCCTGCTGTGGCGCCGCGCCCGGCCGCGCCCAGCGGATCCAGGGAACGATGTAGTAGACCGCCAGGGTGGCGATCAGCATCGCCCACTTCACCGTCCGCCAGCGGCCATGCGCCAGCTTCGGGTAGATCGGCGTGCGAGGCTTGTAGAGACCGCCGTCCCAGCTGGCTTTCTTGCGCGTTGCTGCGCCCACCGAGATCGGCCCCTGGCCGCTCCCGGTGGGCGGCGTCGACTTGCGCTGAATGACCACGGTCACGGGCGACGAATCCTATGAGTCTCAGGAGCCGCCGGCGTTGACGTGGATATAGACTGCCAGCGCCTTGATGGTGTTCGCATCGAAACGATGGCCCCAGGCCGGCATGACGCCGCCGTGGCCGTTCCAGATCTGGTCGTGGATCGAGGCGCGGTCCGATCCGTACAGCCAGTCACTGTCGGTCAGGTTCGGCGCGCCGACCATCTGGTTGCCCGCGCCCGTCGGCCCGTGACAGACCGCGCAGTTGGCGGCGAACACGGGAGCGGCCCTGGCCACACTCGCGGCGTTGGCCGGCCGATGCGAGAGGCTAACCACATATTCGGTCAGGTCGTCGATCTGGGCGGCCGGCAGGATTGAATCCTTGCCGAAGCCGGGCATCTGCGAGATTCGCGCCTGCGGGTCGCCGGAGCGGACGCCGTAGGTGATGGTCCGCTGGATATCCTCCAGCGAGCCGCCCCAGAGCCAGACGTCGTCGCGCAGGTTGGGGTAGCCTTTGCCGCCGGCGCCGCCGGCGCCATGGCAAACGGCGCAGTTGTCGCCGAAGATCGATTGTCCGACCGCCAGCGCATAGCTCTGCATCGCCGGATCCTTCTCGATCTGCTCCAGCGAGGCGTTGGTCAGCCGCGCGGCCTGCGCGCCGCGCTGGACCTGCAGGGCCGCGAGGTCGTTGGCGACATCGACCCGGTTGGAACGATGCAGAATCCCCGGGGTGTAGGTGTGCAGGCCCGGCCAGGATGGCATCAGCACCCAATAGACCACCGCGATGGCGATGCAGGCGTAGAACAGGATCAGCCACCAGCGGGGCAGGGGGGTGTCCAGTTCCTTGATGCCGTCCCACTCATGGCCGGTGGTCTCGGTGCCGGTGTGGGCGTCGGTTTCACGCTCGGTCATGGCTATTCCTCCGCGTCCAGAGGCGCGCGGGCGGCCTTGTCGAACTCGGCTTTCTTGGAGGGCAGGCAGGCGTAGATGAGGACGGCCAGGAAGATCGCGGCGAAGTAGACCGTGCCGCCCTGCTGGACCAACCGGGAGAGGGTTTCGTAGGTCATCGTCTCACCGCTGATTGTCTGGGGCGTCGGCGTGGTAGGTGGAGAAGTCCACCGTCGTGCCGAGCATCTGGAGATAGGCGATCAGGGCGTCCATTTCGGTGATCCGGTCCGGGTCGCCGGCGAAGTCGCGGATGACCACCTTGTCGCCGTAGCGCTTGTGCAGCGCCGTGCCGCCGGAGAGCGGATCATCCTGCGTGCGCAGGTCCGCCTCGGCGTTGTCGATCATGTCCTTGCTGTAGGGCACGCCCAACGTCGCCTGGGCCTCGAGCTTCTGCTTGATGTCGTGGAAGTCGAGGTTGGTCTCGGCCAGGAACTTGTAGGGCGGCATCACCGATTCCGGCACCACCGAGCGGGGATCGATCAGGTGGTCGCGGTGCCAGCCGTCGGAGTATTTGCCGCCGACCCGGGCGAGGTCGGGTCCTTGGCGCTCGGAGCCCCACTGGAACGGGTGGTCGTACATGCTCTCGGCCGCCAGGCTGTAGTGGCCGTAGCGTTCGACCTCATCCTTCAGGGAGCGGATCATCTGCGAGTGGCAGAGATAGCAGCCCTCGCGGATGTAGATGTCGCGCCCCTCAAGCTCGAGGGGCGTGTAGGGCCGGATGCCCTGCACCGGCTCGATGGTGTTCTGGATGTAGAACAGCGGCACCACCTCGACCAGGCCGCCGATGGCGACGACGATGACGATGCCGATCAGCAGCAGCAGCGAATGCCGTTCGAACTTGGCGTGAGACGCCCAGAGGGATTTCTTGGCCATCGGACTACTCCGCCGCCATTGCTGCGAAGGCGGGCGCGGGCAGCTGTGCGGCGGGGACCGCCTGCACGACGCTTGGCATACGGATGGTCCGCCAGACGTTGTAGATCATGATGAAGAGCCCCGAGAGGTACATGGTCCCGCCCACCAGCCGGACCACGTTCTCGACGTGTCGGGCGGCGACGGTTTCGGCGAAGCTGTAGGCCAGGAAGCCCTGCGGTGTGTATTCGCGCCACATCAGGCCTTCCATGATCCCGGCGACCCACATCGCGGTGATGTAGAGAACGATGCCGGTGGTCGCGATCCAGAAGTGCCACTCGACCAGATTGTTCGAGTACAGCTTGTCCTTCTTCCACAGCCACGGAACCATGCAGTAGACCGCGCCGAAGGTGACGAAGCCGACCCAGCCGAGCGCGCCGGAGTGCACGTGGCCGATGGTCCAGTCGGTGTAGTGGCTGAGCGCGTTGACCGACGGGATCGACATCACCGGGCCCTCGAAGGTCGCCATGCCGTAGAAGGCCAGGCTGACCACCAGCATGCGGATCACCGGGTCGGTGCGCAGCTTGTCCCAGGCCCCCGAGAGGGTCATCAGGCCGTTGATCATCCCGCCCCAGGACGGCATCCACAGCATGATCGAGAAGGTGGTGCCGAGCGTCTGGGTCCACTGCGGCAGCGCCGTGTAGAGCAGGTGGTGCGGGCCGGCCCAGATGTAGATGAAGATCAGCGCCCAGAAGTGAACGATGCTCAGGCGGTACGAATAGACCGGCCGCTCGGCGCGCTTGGGGATGAAGTAGTACATCATCCCGAGGAAGCCGGCGGTGAGGAAGAATCCGACCGCGTTGTGGCCGTACCACCACTGCACCAGGGCGCTCTGCACGCCCGCCCACACCGAGTAGCTGCGATGGTTCAGCAGGCTGACCGGCAGGGCCAGGTTGTTGACGATGTGCAGGATGGCGATGGTGACGATGAAGGCCAGGTAGAACCAGTTGGCCACATAGATATGCGGCTCCTTGCGCTTCCAGAGCGTGCCCAGGAATACGATCAGATAGGCGACCCAGACGATCGCCAGCCACAGGTCGCAGACCCATTCCGGCTCGGCATATTCCTGGCTCTGGGTGATGCCCACCAGGTAGCCGAGGCCGGCCAGCACGATGAACAGGTTGTAGCCCCAGAACACGAACCAGGGGGTCACGCCGCCGAACAGGCGCGCGCGGCAGGTGCGCTGGACCACGTAGAACGAGGTCGAGATCAGCGCGTTGCCGCCGAAGGCGAAGATCACCGCCGACGTGTGCAGCGGCCTCAGGCGGCCGAAGTTGAGCGGCCCGAAATCCGGCAGGTAGAATATCCGCGGGAACGACAGCTGCGAGGCGATGACCACCCCCACCAGCATGCCCGCCGCGCCCCAGAACAGGGTGGCGATGACGCCGGCCCGGATGACGCCGTCCATGTATTTGTCGGGCTCGGGCCGGAAATTGCCGTTCACGATCGCCATCGTCAGGGCGAAGCCGCCCAGGACGAAGCCGGCCATGAAGATGTAGCCCTGAAACTGGAACAGAGGGTCGTGCGACAGCGCGGTAGCCAGCGTCGCCACCAGCGCGCCCACGACGCAGACGATCAGATAAACCGCGGCGTCGACCGGCGTCTGCCGTTCGGCCCCCAAGATTGCCGCCATGGTTCTGGAACCTCTTCCAATGAAGTGGCTCCCCATCGCCCGGTTGCGGCGGCGATACCTTGATCTGCATCAAGGCCGGCGGTTAGTCTCCAGGCTACCTCCAACCCTCAGCCGTGCGCGAACGCCGGCCGAAAGGAGAGTCCGCCATGGCGAACGCGGTTGCATCGTTAAGCAGGCCGCAGGTGCGGATCGGCGCGGCCAGCCTGCTGACCTCGCTCGGGCTCGGGGCCTACGCAATGATGAGCCATCTGGGGCAGGCGGCTTGGGCGAGCGCCTATGGACCGATCTGCGGCCACGCTGCCGGCCAACCGCACTGTGCGGCCTGCTACGCGGCTCTGGCGACGGCCGGGCTGGGCGCGGGACTGCTGCTTACGCGGCGCGCGAGCCGGACGGCCTGACTCCAGGCGACTCGATGGCGTAGGCGGCGCTGGCGACGGTGCGCAACAGCGCCTCCGACGAGATCGGCTTGGTCAGATGCCCGTCGGCGCCGGCGGCGGCAGATTCTCGGATGTGTTCGGGCATGGCGTTGGCGGTCAGCGAATAGATCGGCGTGCGCGCCTTGCCCGCGCCGGCTTCCTGCTCGCGGATAGCCCGGGTAGCGGTCAGGCCGTCCATCACCGGCATCTGCATGTCCATCAGGATCAGGTCGAAGTCTCCCGCCGACCAGGCCTCGACCGCCTCGGCGCCGTTCTCCACGCAGGTGAGCTTTACCCCCGCGGCGCCTAGAATCAGCTCGACCACCCGGCGATTGGTCGGGTGATCCTCGGCCAGCAACACGTGCAGGCGGCTGAGATCGGCGGCCGGGGCGGCATCGGGCCGGCGCACGTCGTGCTCCCTGTCAGCCTGGGCGGCGCGCGGTAGCGTCAAGTCAAACGTGAAGGTCGAGCCGTGGCCGGGGATTGAAGTCGCCGCCAGCACGCCGCCCATCGCCTCGGCCAGGGAGCGGGAGATCGCCAGCCCCAGGCCGGTGCCGCCGTACCGGCGGGTGATCGATCCGTCGGCCTGCTCGAAACGTTCGAACAGCCGCTGACCGACCTCGGCGTCGAAGCCGATGCCGGTGTCGGCGACCGACAGCGAAATAGCAGCCCCACCATCGTCGGTCGGTCGGGCGCCCAGGCGGATGGTCACCGCGCCGCTGGCGGTGAACTTGACGGCGTTGGAGACCAGGTTGGAGAGCACCTGGCGGATGCGCGGGGCGTCGCCGCTGAACCTGCCGGCCGCCGCCGGCGCGCTCTCGACGGTCAGCTTCAGCCCCTTGGCCTGGGCCGACGGCTCGAACAGGGCGGCAACGTCGCGCACCGACTGGGTGAGGTCGAAGTCTTCCGATTTCAGCTCCAGCCGGCCGGACTCGATCCGGGCCAGGTCGAGCACGTCCGACAGCAGACTCTCCAGCGTCTCGGCCGAGCTGGTGATCAGGCCGACCATCTCGCGCTGGCCGTCGCTGAGCTCGGAGGCGCCGAGCGCACTGGCCACGCCCATCACGCCGTTCAGCGGCGTGCGGATCTCGTGGCTCATGTTGGCCAGGAACTCGCTCTTTGCCCGGTTGGCGGCCTCGGCGGCGTCCCGAGCGCGTTGCAGGTTCAGCTCCCCGCGCTTGGCCTGATCGATGTTGCGCATGACGTTGACGACCCGGACCACCCTGCCCTGCTCGTCGCGGACCGCCTCGCTGGCGCACTGCACCCAGATATGCGGCCCATCGCGCTGCATGATCCGGCAGACGACCCGGAACGACTCGCCGTCGTCCAGGTGCCGCCGCCACGCCGCCTCGACCTGCGGCCGGTCGTGAGGGTGGACGCCGAAGAAGATCCGGTCGGTGAGGTCCTCGTAGGTCTGCGGTTCTGCGTCGGCCACCGGCAGCGGACCGGCTTCGCTGACCGACTTCTGCTCGAGGTCGACCTCCCACATGCGCAGCTCGCCGATGTCCAACGCCAGTTTCAGGCGCTTCTCGGACTCCTCGGCCCGCTGCAGCGCCTCGACCAGCTCGGTGATCTCGACGCTCATGCTGAGGATGCCGCCGATCTCGCCGCTCGCCTCCAGCCAGGGCGTGTATTCGTAGCGCAGCCACGGCCGACGGCCCGTGGGAAGGGTCAGCTGCGCTTCCCGCTTCAGGGTCTCGCCGGCCAGCACCCGGTGATGGATGTCCGAGACGTAGGAGCCTTCGAACAGGCCGTTGATCGAGCGACCGATCACATCGACGTCCAGCATGCCGCGCTCCTCGCGCCAGCGCTGGCTCACCTGCATGATCTTCAGGTCGCGGTCGGTCATCGACACCGCAAACGGGGCGTTCCGGACGACCGAAGCCGCTGTCGCCCGGGCTGCCGCCGCATCCGCCTCCGCCAGGGTCCTGGCCTGCATCGCCCGGTGACGCTCGACGTCATCGGCGATCAGGCCGGCCAGGTCCATCAGCCGCGCCGCCTTGACCTCGTCGCGCGGCCGCGGCTCGGCCCCGACCACCGACAGCACCCCCAGCAGCGACCCGTCCGCCAGCCGGATCGGTGCGCCGGCATAGAAGCGATAGTCCTTCACATCGTCGCCGATATGGGCAGGGTCGATGCGCGGATCGCGGGTCCAGTCCTCGAGCCAAAGTGCGCCGTCGTAGGCCTCCACCAGCGGCCCGATGGGATTGTGCTGCACGGTGCGGCCGCTGGAGCGCCAGACATGGCCGGGGCGACGGATCGCCACCTCGCCGCCGACGCCGTCCAGCATGGCCACCGCCACCCGCACGATCCGCTTGAAACCGTCGCGCAGGGCCTCCAGGTCGAGGTCCCCCACTGCCGTCTCGTCGCTGAGCTCCTCAGCTCCCGTCGCCATCGCGCCCCTCGGAACATCGTTCGTTGAGCGCACTATCGCGGCGGCGAGTTAACGTTAAATGGCGAGCCGGCGGAGCCTCACATGGCCGAGCCTCATATGCCGGGGTCGCCGCCATGCTGGATCATCACCTGGGCGATGGCCTTGGATCGCCGCATCTGTTCGCGGTCGCCCGGATCGAGCCGCGTCTCGGCGGCGATCATCAGCAGGCCGCCGTCCGGCGTGCGCTCGGTCTGCATTCCCGGCGGGATCGCAACCTGCCCGGCCCGCTCGGCGCAGAGGTAGGAGAGCCAGGGCAACTGGTACTGGGAGTAGGGAAACGACGGGTCGTTGGAGGCCGCAGCTGGATCGTCGCCCCACACGCAACAGCTGACATTTGCCCAGGCCGGCGCCCACACCGAGATCAAAGCGTCCAGGACCGAGCGGTAGAGTGAATAGGTGACCACGACGAGGTCGGGCGGACGGTAGGCCGTGCCGATCTCGAACTGGCAGTAGTTGCGCCATGCTGAACCGGCGCGGACAAAGACTGTCGCCGAGCGGTTGCTGGCGCTTCGATAGGGGCGATAGAGATTCGACGCCCAAATCCCGAAACCGGACTGCGGGTCCGGTTCCCCAAAGTCGTCCCGGCTCATATGGGCTTCGACGAAAGCGGTGAAATGCGGGCGGAGGGCCGCGATCGATACGCCTCTTGGGGCGTTGTGCTCGTCGAAATAGCCCCAGGTCCGGAGCAGGGGGTCGATCGCCGTGAGTGCGTCGAGCGTCCGCAGGAATTTCGCGCCGATGTCGGACGGCTGCTCGGCGCGGTCAGGCCAGGCGCCAGAGATGTCGTAGAGGAGGGCGGATCGGACCGTTCCAAAGTCCTCGGTCATTTTCTGCTCCCGGTGAACGGCAAGACAACGACCTGGATCTTCTCGCGGCCAACATCCCGCCTCGCAAACAGAAGGCGCGCATCATCGGCGGCCCTTGTGTCCGCGAAATACCACCGAAGGGGCCGAGCGCCTGCCGCCTGGACCTGCCTCAAGCTTTGATCAAGCAGGCCGGTCAAAATGTTCGTCAGGAAGTTCGACTTCTCCGCCTTAATCAAAATGTCGGTGTACGTTGGACCCTTAGCCTCGATCATTGTTCCAGTGCTGTGCTCGCAGTCGTCAAACACAACGTCTTTCCCTCCGGCCGATGGATTTGCGAGGGCGATGCCCATCCCGCTCGGGGTGGGCGCTTCGGGGTTGACCGTTAGCTTGACTAGGTCTTCGTACGCCCTGCCGACGCTGCCTGGGCCCTGCCCGAATTTGTCGGGAACTGGCAGCGGGCACAGCCGCGGCTCTTCCGGGCGAGTTCTTGACGGCGCTACGGCTGCCAGGTCGACCGCGACGCTGCCGTTGGGCAGGACCCGTCCAACAACGCGGCCCTGCGCGTCGCGCAATACGCCATATTCCTTCTGCTGAATAACCGTCTGTTCGCCGTTGCTCTCGTCGACCACCATCCAATGGGTTTCGTCCGCCTGGCGGATGAGGCGCAGCCCGGGGTGTCCGGGAACGTCAATGGTCTGCTGGGCGCCGCCGGCCTTCGATGGGAAAAAGAGGACGCCGAGAAACGTCGCGACCGGTGGAAGCCGAGCGGCCATCGTTACCAAACGTGCCGCCGCATTTTGTGTCAGCGCGTGCAGCAACTGTTTGCCGACGTTTGCCCACTGTCCGCTGATGCGTCCGTTCCCAGCTGGAACCCGAGGCTGGGTGCCGTCGGTGTCCCGCCGAGCGAACTCGGGTGCGGCAGCCGCCAAATGCATTGCTCGCAAGATCGTCTCCGGCTCGGCGCCGGCCGCCAGAAGCTGATCGGCCATGAATAGCCGCCGCGCCGCCGACCTGCCGCCGTCCAGCCGCCCAAGTCCGGTCAGCGCCAGGTGAACCTCAGCCAAAGAGCGGTCGCCCCGGTCCCACCGCTGGACCGCACATCGGATGTGGTCGAACACGCTTGGCCCAATTTGTCGGTCATAGGCTGCGGTGAGTAGCGCCAGAGCCCTTGGTTCGGCGTCCCTAATTGAACGGTTGCGAGCCTGGTCCAACGCCGGGATCAGGACTGTGCCGGCGCCTAGGATGAGTCCGTCGCTGCAGAAAGTCAGGCCGAGTTCGATCGGTGTGCGTTCCGAGCGGTCGACCCAAGCCTTCTCCAGAACCTCGTAGAGCAAGCCCTCACCCCACATCGTTGCGTCACTCAAGGTACCGATGAATCGGGTCTCGGTCAAGAACAAAAGAAGAACAAATCATTGCCCGAATCCGAGCCCGCTTGCGTCGGAGCGTCGCTTTCGGCGAAAAGCTGAGACCTTGCGCAAGCGACGCCGACCGTCGGCGGTCGCGGGCCGGGAACCTGGGGGTTCAGGTCGATCAGTACCGACATCCCGGCCGGAACTCGGAGCCGCTCCTGAGCCGCACCGCGATCCTGTTCGAGCCTGCGAGCGGCGTCCGGGCGTGGCTGAGCGCGCCGGCGAACGCGCTGCTGGTGCTGATCCTCGGGTCGGCGGCGCTGCGAGTGGCCTTTGCGTCGGTGATCGGGCTGGGTGTCGACGAGAGCTACATGGTCGTCGGCGCGCGCAGCCTGCAGCTGAGCTATTTCGACCATCCGCCGATCGCCTGGTGGCTGACCTGGGGCGCGGCTCACCTTGGCGCGGGCGAGGCCGACGTGGCGGTGCGCGCGCCGTTTGTGTTGCTGTTCGCCGTCAGCACCTGGCTGATGTACCGGCTGGGCGAGACGCTGTTCTCGCCCAGGGCCGGACTGTGGGCCGCGGTGGCCCTCAACCTGTCGCCGGTGTTCGGGGTGACTACCGGCAGCTGGGTGCTGCCCGACGGTCCGCTGGACTGCGCGCTGCTGGCGGCGATGCTCTGCCTGACCCGGGCGCTCGCCTCGTCCGGCTGGCGCTGGTGGATCGGCGTCGGCGTCTGCGCGGGCCTGGCGCTGCTGTCCAAATACACCGCCGTGCTCTCCGTCGCCGGGGTCGGTGTCTATCTGCTGACCCAGGGCGGTGACCGCCGATCGCTGGCGCGCTGGCAGCCGTACGCGGCGGCGCTGATCGCCGCGGCGATGTTCGCCCCGGTGCTGGTCTGGAACGCCGAACACCATTGGGTGTCGTTCGCCTTCCAGGGCGGGCGCGCCGAGAGCCTCGGTTTCCACCCGCTGGCGCCCCTTGTCGCCCTCGGCGGCGAGGCGCTGTTCGTGGGCCCGTGGATCTGGGGGCCGCTGGTCTACTGCCTCATCGCCGCCCTCCGGCGAGGGCCATCGAGCCGGGGCGAATGGCTGCTCAGCTGCGCGGGCCTCGCGCCGATCGCCGGCTTTTGCCTGGTGGCGCTCTGGTCCAACGACCAGGTGCTGTTTCACTGGGCCGCGCCCGGCTACCTGATGCTGTTCCCGCTGCTGGGATCGCTGATCTCCCGGAACCTGGAAAGCGGCGAGCGGCTGACGCGGCCGTGGCTGGTCGGCTCGGCGGCGGCGGTGATTGTCATGGCGACCCTGGTCTCCACCGAGGTGCGCTGGAACTGGTTTCCGGCCTTCGGCACGCAGTTCGCGGCTGGCAAGGACCCGGCCCTCGACGCGGTCGACTGGACCTCGGTCAGGGCGGACATGACGGCCCAGCTCCGCGCGCATCCGACCGCCGTGGCGGTAGCCGCCACCGGCTGGCGGGACGCGGGCAAGCTGGCCTATGCCTTGGGTCCCGACACCCCGGTGATCTGCCTCGGCGACGATCCGCGGGAATTCGCCCTGCTCCACGATACCGGCGCGTATGCGGGCCAGGACGTCCTGATCCTCTCCCCCGACGGCACGTTGGACAGCGTCCGAGGTGAGTTCGGCGGCCGGTTCGACAGCATCGACCAATTGCCGCCGCTGACGCTCATCCGCGGCGGGCGCACAGCGATGCTGATGGGCCTCTTCCTCGGCCACCACCTGCGGCCGCGGTGATGGGCTGGAGTGGCTCTGGTGCCGCCTGGGTGACTCGAACACCCGACCTACGCATTACGAACGCTTAAGTTCGGTGATT
>Ga0302196_10003075_pt1 | contig 15478 bp, 9 predicted proteins | sample II_Bog_N1_3_FD_198794 | JGI IMG/M metagenome (GOLD analysis project Ga0302196, IMG submission 198794) | Peat permafrost microbial communities from Stordalen Mire near Abisko, Sweden - II_Bog_N1_3 | ecosystem: Environmental > Terrestrial > Soil > Wetlands > Peat | place: Sweden: Abisko, Stordalen...
GGCCACCCTCACGGGCAGCGAACCGGCCGGCCAATCGGTGGCCGCCATCTGCGGCGACGAGATCAAACCGACCGTGCTGGAGCTCGGCGGCAGCGACCCCTTCATCGTGATGCCGTCCGTGGACCTCGACGAGGCCGTCAAGACCGCGGTCACCGGCCGGGTGCAGAACAACGGCCAGTCCTGCATCGCCGCGAAGCGGTTCATTGTGCACACCGATATTTACGACGCCTTCGTCGACAAGTTCGTCGAGCAGATGCAGGCGCTGAAGGTCGGCGATCCGACCGACCCCGACACCGACGTGGGTCCGCTGGCCACCGAGTCGGGCCGCGATGAAATCGCGAAGCAGGTCGACGACGCCGTCGCGGCGGGCGCAAAGATCCAGTGCGGCGGCAAGACTCCCGACCGGCCGGGGTGGTTCTACCCGCCGACGGTGGTCACCGACATCACCAAGGACATGGCGCTCTACACCGAAGAGGTCTTCGGGCCGGTCGCCTCGATGTACCGAGCCTCGAGCATCGATGAGGCCATCGAGATCGCCAACGCCACCACCTTCGGGCTCGGGTCCAACGCCTGGACCAACGACGAGGCCGAGCAGCAGCGCTTCATCGACGACATCGAGGCGGGCCAGGTGTTCATCAACGGGATGACGGTGTCCTACCCGGAATTAGGGTTCGGCGGCATCAAGCGTTCCGGCTACGGCCGCGAGCTTGCCGGCCTCGGGATTCGCGCGTTCTGCAACGCCAAGACCGTCTGGGTCGGGTAGCGATTCTCCCGGCGAGCAGACGCGAAAGCGCCCGACACGCCGGGAAATACGGAGCTTTTGTGTCTGCTCGGCCTACCTAGGGGCGCATTTCGTACGCGCCGTTGAGCGGGAGGACGTGTTCCTTCCAGACCCGGTCGTAGCGCGCCGGGTCGTGCGCCGGACGCCGGATCATCCGCATCGCGAAGCGGGCCTGCTCGTCCGTCGTCGAGGGCTTGTCGTTCAGCTCGACGGCATAAACGTTGAAATCCCGGACCAGCAGACCAAAGATCTCGTCGATCAGGGTCTCATCGACGGCTGACAGCGGTGCCTCCTCCAGGATCAGCTGGGCGTAGGGCACCAAAGCGAAGAGCTGGCCCACGCCGAAGGCGAAGTCGACGTCCTTCTGCTGGGCCGCATCGGGAGTCGCGGACGCCAACATCTCGGCGAGCACGTCGATCTGCTCGCGCAGCAGCGCGACGTTGGGAAGGTGGGCGAAGCCCGCGAACGACGCGCGCCAATCGTGGAACCGCACCTTGCCCAGTCCGCCGGTCGGTCCCTGGGCGAACAGGAATGCGTCGTCGGCGGCGTCGTCGCGGCGCGGGATCAGTGGCAGCGCGGCATCGGGGGCGAACAGGTAATTGGGCATGAACTTGCCCAGCAGTCCGATGTTGATGTGCACAGTGCCCTCCAGCCGGGGCAGCAGCCCGATCTCGCGGGTCATGGCCTCAAAGATGGTGTCCTTTTCCACGCCCTTGGCGGCGATGACATCCCACAGGGCGGTGATGACGCGCTCGCCTTCGCCGGTGACTTTGGCTTTGACGAGCGGGCTGTACAGCAGGTAGCGCCGGTCGTCGGCCGACGCGCTGCGCATGTAGTCCGACGCGCGGGTGGCGACCAGCTTCATCGCGATCAGCCGCGCGTAGGCATCGGTGAGCAGGCGCCGCACGTGGCTGAAGTCGGTCACGACGGTGCCGTACAGGTGACGGTTGGCCGCGTGGGTGATGGCTTCGTAGAAGGCGTGGGTGCACATACCGATCGCGCCCCAGCCCAGGTTGTATTTGCAGACGTTGACCGTGTTGAGCGCGGCATGGAAGGCCCCGAGGCCCCGGTGCAAGATGTCGGCCTCGGTGACCGGGTAGTCATGGAGCGCGTAGTTGGCGACGTAGTTCTGCGAGTTCACCACGTTCTTTTTCAGCTCGTACCGGTCGTGCTGGGAGTCGGCGACGAAGAACACGTACTCGTCCGTCTCGGCGATCTTGCCGAAGGTGGAGACCATCCGGGCAGCGTTAGCGTTGCCGATGTAGTACTTCTCGCCGCTAGCGACCCAGCCGTGTTCCGACGGCGTCAGGATCATGTCGGTCTGGTAGACATCGGCGCCGTGGGACTGCTCGGAGAGCCCGAAGGCGAACACCTCACCCTGCTCCAGCTGAGCGGCCGCCTTGCGCTTCGCGTCCTCGTTGTCACTCATCCAGATCGGACCCAGACCGAGAGCGGTCACCTGGAAGGGGTACCAGTAGTTCAGCCCGTAGAAGCCCACGATCTCGGCGAACTCGCTGATCCGGTAGGTGTCCCAGCGGCAGTCGGACCCGCCGTACTCGGCCGGCGTCAGCAGCGAGGCAAAGATGCGCTCTCGCCCGACGTGATTAAGGAAGTCCGAATACCACCTGCGCTCGTGGTCGTCAGACTTCAATCGGGCCTTGCCCCTGGACTCGAAGAACTCCACCGTCGCGGCCATGATCTCCGCGGAGCGACTGTCTGGATATTTGCGCTGCAGGCGGTTGGGATTGAGCAACATGAGGGGACGGTACTGCAAACGCCTCTGTCGGTGAACCGCCTTGGCGACTTAGCATCAGCTTCGTGTCAGAACTAAGCACCGCTCGCGGACATATCGATACCGCCGAGCTTGGGGTCACGCTCATGCACGAGCACGTATTCATCATGACCACCGAGATCGCGCAGAACTATCCGGAAGCCTGGGGCGACGAGGAACAGCGGGTCGCCGACGCCATCACCCGGCTCAATGAACTCAAGGCCCGCGGCGTGGACACCATCGTCGACCTCACGGTGATCGGGCTGGGGCGCTACATACCGCGCATCGCCCGCGTCGCGGCCGCCACGGAGCTCAATATCGTTGTCGCGACTGGGCTTTACACCTACAACGACATACCGTTCCGGTTCCATTACGAGGGCCCGGGCGCACAGCTGGGCGGCCCGGAGATCATGACCGACATGTTCGTCCGCGACATCGAGCAGGGCATCGCCGACACCGGCATCAAGGCGGGCATCCTCAAGTGCGCCACCGACGAGCCCGGCATCACCCCGGGCGTCGAGCGGGTGCTGCGTGCCGTCGCCCAGGCGCACAAGCGCACCGGGGTGCCGATCTCCACCCACACCCACGCGGAGTCTCGCCGCGGCCTCGAACAGCAGCGCATCTTCGAAGAAGAGGGCGTCGACCTGAGCCGGGTGGTCATCGGGCACTCGGGTGACAGCACCGACGTCGGTTACCTCGAAGAGCTCATCGCCGCCGGCTCCTATCTCGGGATGGACCGGTTCGGCATCGACGTGATCCTGCCGTTCGAGGACCGGGTGAACACGGTGGCAAAAATGTGTGAGCGCGGGCACGCCGACAAGATGGTGCTCTCGCACGACGCCAGCTGCTATTTCGACGCGCTACCCGAGGAACTGGTCCCGGTGGTGACGCCGAATTGGCACTATCTGCACATCCACAACGACGTGATTCCCGCCTTGAAGGAGCGCGGCGTGACCGACGCGCAACTGCACACCATGCTGGTCGACAACCCGCGCCGCATCTTCGAGCGCCGAGGCAGCTACGAGTGACCGGGCGTAATCCGGTCCCGCCGATCGGCACCCAGCTTTCGGCGCTGGCCGCGCTCGCGCCCGACGAGCCGGCGGTGAGCTGCGACGGGCGCACCATCACCCGCGGCGAACTCGACTCCTCGACGAATCGGCTGGCCCGTGCGTATGCCGAGCGCGGCGTCGGCGTCGGCGACTACGTGACCATCGTGTTGCCCAACTCCGTCGAATGGGTGCAGGCAGCGGTGGCCTGCTGGAAACTGGGCGCAGTGCCCCAGCCACTATCTGCGCGCCTGCCGGCCGCAGAACTGGCGGGCCTGCTGGACTTGAGGCCGCCCGCCCTGCTGGTGGGGCGAGAGCACCCACAAATACCAAGCGTGCCCACGGGTTTCATTCCCGATCCGACCCTGTCTGACGCGGCGTTGCCGGAAGCGGTGTCGCCGGCCTGGAAAGCAATGGGATCGGGCGGCAGCACGGGCCGCCCGAAGCTCATCGAAGCCGGCGGCGACGCCCGGATACCGGCCGCCATCGGCTATCCACTCGGCGCGCAAGAAGGCGACACCAGCTTGATACCGATCCCGCTGAGCCACAACACCGGCTTCACCACGGCCACGATCGCGTTGCTGATGCGCCACCATCTGGTGCTGATGAGCCGGTTCGAGCCAGCCGAATTTCTACGGTTGATCACCGATTACCGGGTCACCTTCCTGACGACGGTGCCAACGATCATGCAGCGGGCGCTGCCCGTGTATCACGCCGACCCGGACTCGTTTGACCTGTCCTCGATCCGACGGTTCTGGCACATGGGAGCGCCCTGCCCGCCGGCTGTCAAGCAAGGATGGCTCGACCTGCTGCGCCCGGAAGTGATATGGGAGCTGTACGGCGGCACCGAATTACAGGCCCTGACCTTTATCTCCGGTGACCAGTGGCTGACCCACCGCGGCTCGGTCGGCGTGGTGGTCGCCGGCGAGATGAAGGTGCTCGACGACGACGGCAACCAGTGCGCACCCGGTCAGGTCGGCGAGGTCTACATGCGCCCGAGCCCCGGCAGCGCGCCGACCTACCGCTACGTCGGCGCCACGGCGAAATCCCGTGACGGCTGGGACTCGCTGGGCGACCTCGGCTACTTCGACGCCGACGGGTTCCTGTACCTATCGGACCGCCGTGTCGACATGTTCACCGTGGGCGGGCGCAACGTCTACCCCGCCGAGATCGAGGGCGCGCTGTCGGCGCACCCGGAAGTTCTGTCGTGTCTGGTTGTCGGCGTCCCCGATCCGAACTCGGGTGACCTTGGTCAGGTGCCGTACGCCCTCGTGCACACGGCCGATGGGTCCGCTTTGGACGCCACGGCTGTGCAGGAGTTTCTGCGCGAATGCATCTCGGCCTACAAAGTGCCGCCCACCTTGGAATTCATTGAAATCGTGCACACTCCCCTGCGCGACGATGCCGGCAAAGCCCGGCGCTCGGCCGTGCGCGACGAGATCATGGCGCGATTGCGTCAGCCTCAAGGTCAGTGATGGGACTTTCGGTCGGCTGCCTGCGCTTCTCCCAGCGCCGCAACGCTTCCCGGCACGGCGACTCAACCAGGGCGTAACTGACGGCGGCGATCGCGAAACCGAAGATCAGCGTCAGCACCAACACCGTCGGCATCCGGCCGGTGAACGGGAAGGTCCCGATCACCGGGAACACCATCGCCAGTGCGGCCAGGTGCCACACGAACAGGCCATAGGACCAACGCCCCAGGGTCACCATGACGGTGGTGCCCAGCAGCCGGTGTGGGGTGTCGGGCCGGTCCAGCACCAGCGGCGCGACCAGCGCGAACGCCACCAGCGAGCCCGCCGCCGTCTTCACCGCGAACTGCGTGGCCGTGCCCGGAACCAGCCCCTCCGGACCTGCCAGCGGCGACGCCGCCAGCAAGAAGGCCAACACCGCCACAGCACCCATCAGCACGCGGTGGCGGGCCAACCGGTGCGGCAACCCGACCGGGCAATAGACCCATTCCGCCAGCAACATGCCCGCCGCGAACCAGGAGAAAAACGCCGGCGGCCAGTTCAGCGGGTTGATTCCCGAGCCGGAATACCCAGACTGCCAAGGGGCCCAGCCCCAGGCCCAGCTCAGAGCCGCCAAGGCCGCGATCGCCGGCACCCGAGCGCCGACGGGGATGCGGCGGGCCAGCAACGCCAGGATCGGCAACGCCAGGTAAAAGCTGACCTCGACCGAAAGGCTCCACATTTGGGTCAGGCCGCCGGTCAGGGTGAGCGGCACATAGATCTGGGTGAGCGTCAGGTTCGCCAACCATACGGTCAGGCTGGCGTGATCCGAGTCGGGCAGCAGGGACAGAATCACCACGACCGCTACCAGATAGGCCGGCATGATGCGGACAACCCTCGAGCGCAGATAGTGGCCCGTGCTTGGGCGCACACCTAGACCCCTCGCCGCCGCGGCGTGGCCGCGCCACAACAGAAACCCCGACAGGGCAAAAAACACCGCCACGGCCAGATCGAACCGGCCGAACAGCCGCCCGGTGACACCGCTGGAGTGCCCGGTCTGGAACGCAACATGGGTAATGACCACGCCGACGGCCGCGCATGCGCGCATCCCCTCCACGGCGGGCAAGAAGCTGCGGATCCCGCCCACCGGCCGCCCATCGGTCACGATCACAGTCTGCCTCTGGTCGGGTGAAGGGAGAATCGGGTACACCCGGATGACTGGGGCAAACAGGCGCTGGGTTCATCCGCTTGGGCCTTAGATTCTGCTGTTAGGGTCGAACGGGTTCGCCTCGCTGCTTGGTCGGGCCGGAGCGGGTCGCGGCCGACAAGTCCAGGAAACCACCGGGCACCACTAGGAGGGCACAGCAACGTGAACCGAGCAGTCATGTTGCGGTTTGCCGCATGCGGAGTCATTGGGCTCGGGGCCGCCCTGTTGATCGCCGCGCTGCTGCTGTCGACCTACACCAGCAGCCGGATCACCAAGATCCCACTCAACATCGACACCACGTTGATCAGCGACGGAAACGGAACCGCCCTAGATCCGGCCTCGTTGTCCGCCGACCACTTCGCCATCAACCAAGACGTGCCGGTGGTTTCTCAGCAGCAGATCAGCGTCGAGTCGCCCGCCAACTCCGACGTGGTCACGCTGCAGGTCGGCTCCACGCTGCGGCGCACCAATAAGCAAAAAGACGCCGGCCTGCTGCTGGCGATCGTCGACACCGTCACCCTCAACCGCAAAACGGCGGTGGCCGTTTCGGACGACACCCGCACGGGTGGTGCGATCCAAAAGCCGCGCACAATCACCGACGAGAACCCGCCCACCAACAGCGCGCTGCGTCACGAGGGGCTGTCCTACCGGTTCCCGTTGCACACCGAGAAGAAGACGTACGCCTATTTCGATCCGATCGCACAGAAGGCGTTTCCCGCCAATTACGAGGGCCAGCAAGACGTCAACGGGTTGAGCACGTACCGCTTCACCCAGAACATCGGTTACAGCGCCGACGGCAAGCTGGAGAATCCCGTCAAATACCCGTCGCTGTACGCCGGAAATGAGGACGGCAAAGTCACCGCTTCGGCGGCGATGTGGAACTTGCCGCCGGGTGGCGATCCGAACGAGCAGATCACCATGACCCGCTATTACGCGGTGCAACGAACCTTCTGGGTGGATCCGGTGTCGGGCACCATCGTCAAAGAAACCGAGCACGCGAACCACTACTTCGCCCGTGACCAGCTCAAGCCCGAGGCGACACTTGCCGACTACAAGGTCACTTCCACCGAAGACACCGTCCAATCGCAGGTCAACGCGGCCCGCGATGAGCGGGACCGGCTGTCGCTGTGGTCGCGGGTGCTGCCGATCACCTTCACCGCGGTCGGCCTGATCGCGCTGATCGGCGGTGGCGCGCTTGCCGCGTTCAGCCTGCGCACCGAGAGCGCACTGACCGACCCCGGCCTGGATCGGGGCGACGAGGAAAACGTGGATCACGACAGACCCGCGGTACGGGTGCCCGGCGCTGAGGCGGAGACCGAGAAGTTGCCCGCGCACCGGCCCGGTGCGCACAAGGATCCGAGCGGAACCGATCCCCCCGCGCCAGCGGGCGAGCCGCCGGATTCGGGGCCCGCTGACCCGCCCCCCGCAGTTCCCGACCCATCCGAACGGACCTAAACGCGGCTGGGCCGAGGGTGACTGAGGTACGCGTCCGGCTCCTGCACTGGTCCCAGCCGGCGTATGCGCTGCTACTCGCGCTACTGATAGTCGCGCCGCTACTGCAGCCGGGGTACCTGTTGCTGCGCGACGTGGTCTCAACGCCGCGATCGTATTTATCCGATACCGCCCTGGGATTGACGTCGGCGCCGCGCGCGACGCCGCAGGATTTCGCGGTAGTACTGGCCTCGCAGCTGATCGACGGCGGCATCGTGGTGAAGTCGCTGCTCGTCCTAGGCCTGTGGCTGGCGGGGTGGGGTGCGGCCCGACTGGTCGCGACGGCACTCCCGTCCGCCGGCGTGGGCGGCCAGTTCGTCGCGATCACCCTGGCGCTCTGGAATCCCTACGTCGCTGAACGACTCCTGCAGGGCCACTGGAGCCTGCTGGTCGGCTACGGCTGCCTGCCCTGGGTTGCGGCGGCAATGCTGACGCTGCGGGCCGGCGACGCGCCTGGATGGTCCGGGTTGTTCGGCATGGCCTTTTGGATCGCGTTGGCGGGGTTGACCCCGACGGGGCTGATGCTCGCCGCAACGGTGGCGCTGGTCTGCGTCGCCGCACCCGGTGCTGGCCTTTCGCGCTGGCTTTGTGCCGCAACAGCATTGGGCGCGGCATCGGTGGCGGCGCTGCCCTGGTTGACGGCATCGGTGGCGGGCTCCTCGTTGACGAGCAACCCGGCGCCCGGGGTTAACGCGTTCGCGCCGCGCGCCGAACCCGGTCTGGGCACGCTCGGTAGCCTGGCCAGCCTCGGCGGGATCTGGAACGGCGACGCCGTACCCGCCTCGCGGACAACACTTTTCGCGGTATTGTCCGCCGCCGTGCTGCTGGGTGTGGTGGCGGCCGGCCTGCCGACGGCGGTGCGCCGTCCGGCAGTGCTGCCGCTGCTGGGGCTGGCGGCCGTGTCGGTGCTGATACCGGCGGCGCTGGCTACCGCCCCCGGCCTACACGTGCTGGGTGCGGTGGTTGACGCCGTGCCCGGCCTCGGCGTGCTGCGCGACGGGCAGAAGTGGGTGGCGCTGGCCATGCCGGGATACGCGCTGGCCGCAGCGAGCGCGGTGCTGACGCTGCGGCATTGGCTGCGCCCGGCGATCACGGCGCTAGTTTGCTGCCTGGCGCTGCTGTTGGCTCTCCCCGACCTGGCTTGGGGCGTCTGGGGCAAGGTCGAGCCGGTGCGCTACCCACCCGGGTGGGCTGCGGTAGCGGCGGCAATCAACGATCAACCGGCGGCCGTCGCGGTTCTGCCCGCCGGCACCATGCGACGCTTCTCCTGGTCGGGCTCGGCGCCAGTACTCGATCCGCTGCCGCGCTGGGTGCGTCCCGACGTCTTCACCACCGGTGACCTGATTATTTCCGGGGTCAGCATCCCCGGGGAGGGCAACCGGGCCCGCGCGGTGCAGGCATTACTGCTGGGCGGGCCGGATCCGTCGGCCTTGGCCCCAGCCGGTGTGGGCTGGCTGGTCGTCGAATCGGACAGTGCCGGTGACATGGGTGCGGCCGCACGCACCCTGGACGCGATGACGCCGGTCTATCGCGACAAGGAGTTCGCCCTCTATCGGGTCGGTGGCCAGACCGTCGGCGCCAGCCCTGACAGCCGGCGGGCGACGATGCTGGCACATCTGGCGTGGCTGGCAATGCTGATCGTGGGCGCCGCCGGCGCTGTGCTCAGCAGAGCCCGCCGAGCGGCCGGGTCTAGACCGGGCTGCTGACTAAGCCGCTGACTAACTCGCCGGCTTGCACCGCTTCCAACACGGTGCGCACCGCGTCGGCGGTTTGCGCCCAGGAGAACTCGCCGCTGCGCGTCTGGGCCTTGACGCCGAGTTGATCGCGCAGGACCCGATCGCACAGCAGCTGCTCGAGGCGATCCACCAGCTCGGCGCGACTGTCCACCAATATCCCGGTCACGCCGTCGACGATCGAGTCGGAAAGCCCGCCGGAAGATCGATAACCGATGGTGGGCACCGCATGCTGCGCCGCCTCGACGACAGCCAGCCCCCATCCTTCTTTGCGCGACGGCAGCACGTGCACCCACGAGCGTTGCAGCACTTGGTGTTTGGTCACGTCGTCGACGTGGCCGTGGAAGGTTACCGCGCCGGAAACGCCGAGCCGATCCGCGTGATCGACGAGGCGCTGTCGCCACCATCCGCCGCCGACGATGTCCACGTGCAGACCCGGTATCCGCGGCCGCAGCTGCGCGAGTGTTTCCAGTGCATCTTCGATCTGTTTGTGCGGGACCAGCCGCGACAACACGACCACCCGCGGCGTGGCCGACCGCGAGCCGGACAACGATTGCGGCGGCGCCTCGTCAAGACCATTGCGCACCAACGCGATCCGCTCGTTGCCCACTCCGAGAGCGACCAGATCGCGGGCCGACGGCAGCGACACCGTGACGTACTGATTGCGCCGGTTCAGCCGGGGCGACACCGTCGATTCGATAAACCAGCCGAGCCGACCGAGTATCGGCCCGGCCACCGGCCACTGCTCACGATGGCAGTGGTGCACCAGCAGCAGCACCCGCCGGCCGTACACCAACCGGGCCAGAAACGGCAGGCCGTTTTGCGTGTCGACGACGACATCGGGCCGCACCCCCCGCAGCGGTCCTAGCCCGAAGCGCGCTGCGGCCATCGCCAGCAACGCCCATACGTACACCGAGTAGCGGCCGCCGGAACGATGCACCTGCACCCCGTCGACGACCTCACGTCGCGGCGCACCCGGATAGCGGGCGGTGCGTAGCGTGACGGCGATGCCCGATGCGGCCAGCTGCGCACCGACGCGCTGCAGGTAGGTTTCACTGCCGCCGCCCTGCGGGTGCCCGGTGTCGCGCCAGCACAGCAGCAGGACGGAGCGCAGGCCAGACATCAACCGCCAGCCTAACCGTCGTCACCGTAGGGTGGTCCGGTGTGGCCGGCAAGGACCTCTTCGCGCGGCGGGCAACGCTTACCCGCTCGCTGCGGTTGCTGTCCGAATTCCGCTACGAACAGCCGGATCCTGCACGGTTCTACGGCACACTGGCGGCCGACACCGTAGCGATGGTCAGCGATCTGTGGGTGGCCACCAACGGCGAGCTGCCGATCGGTCGGACGCTGCTGGACGTCGGCGGGGGCCCTGGATACTTCGCGGGGGCATTCGCCGACGCCGGGGTCCGCTACATCGGCGTCGAACCGGACCCGCGCGAGATGCACGCGGCCGCCCCAGCTCTCGCGGCCAACAAGATAGAGGGCACGTTCGTCCGAGCCTCGGGCATGGCGCTGCCGTTCGCCGACGATTCGGTGGACATCTGCTTGTCGTCCAATGTCGCCGAACACGTGCCACGGCCGTGGCAGCTCGGCACCGAGATGCTGCGGGTGACGAAACCGGGCGGCCTGGTGGTGCTGTCCTACACCGTCTGGCTGGGCCCGTTCGGTGGGCACGAGATGGGTCTGACCCACTACCTGGGCGGCGCTCGCGCGGCGGCGCGGTATGCCCGCAAACACGGTCACCCGGCCAAAAACAACTACGGGTCGTCGTTGTTCGCGGTGTCCGCCGCCGAAGGCCTGACCTGGGCCGCCAGTACCGGGGCGGCGATAGCCGCATTTCCGCGCTACCACCCTCGATGGGCGTGGTGGTTGACGTCGGTGCCGGTGCTGCGCGAGTTCCTGGTGAGCAATCTCGTGCTGGTGCTCCAACCGCACTAATAGAACATGTTCTAATTTGCTTTCGGCTTCGGTAGTCTGGCGCTAAGACCGCCGGCGACGACGCAGTGCGGAGCGATCAGGAGGAGCGGCGCAGGTGACCGACGTTAAGACCGAACACGACAAGAAGACCGAGTACGACAAGCTTTTCATCGGCGGAAAATGGATTGAACCGTCCACCTCTGAGGTCATCGAGGTGCACAATCCGGCCACCGGCGAGTACGTCGGCAAGGTGCCGCTGGCAGCAGCCGCCGACGTCGACGCCGCGGTTGCCGCGGCCCGCGCGGCGTTCGACAGCGGCCCCTGGCCCACGACGGCGCCGAAGGACCGCGCGGCCCTCCTCGCCAAGGTCGTCGAGCTGATGGAGGAGCGCAAGGAACTGCTCAGCGCGCTGCTCGCCGCCGAGACCGGGCAGCCGGCGATGACCGTCGAGACCATGCACTGGATGGGGTCAATGGGGGCGATGAACTTCTTCGCCGGTCCCGCTGTCGAGCAGGTCAAGTGGCGCGAGATCCGCAACGGCTCCTACGGGCAGACCATCGTGCACCGCGAGCCGATCGGCGTGGTGGGCGCGATCGTGGCGTGGAACGTGCCGCTGTTCCTCGCGGTCAACAAGCTGGGCCCCGCGCTGCTCGCCGGCTGCACCGTGGTGCTCAAGCCGGCCGCCGAAACTCCTTTGACCACAAACGCTTTGGCGGAGATCTTTGCCGATGCCGGCCTGCCCGAAGGCGTGCTGTCCGTGGTGCCGGGCGGGATCGAAACCGGCCAGGCACTGACCGCCAACCCCGACGTCGACCTGTTCACCTTCACCGGCAGCTCGGCCGTCGGCAAGGAGATCGGCAAGCGCGCCGCCGACCTGCTCAAGCCGTGCACCCTCGAACTCGGCGGCAAATCGGCGGCCATCATCCTCGAGGATGTCGACCTGGCCTCCGCGGTTCCGATGCTGGTGTTTTCCGGGATCATGAACACCGGGCAGGCCTGCGTGGGTCAGACCCGCATCCTGGCGCCACGCTCGCGGTACGACGAAATCGTCGACGCGGTAAGCGCTTTCGTGCAGGCGCTGCCGGTGGGGCCGCCGTCAGACCCCGGCGCCCAGATCGGGTCTCTGATCTCGGAGAAGCAGCGCGCCCGGGTCGAGGGCTACATCGCCAAGGGCGTCGCGGAGGGTGCGCGGCTGGTGTGCGGCGGCGGCCGTCCCGAAGGCCTGGACAACGGGTTCTTCGTGCAGCCAACGGTGTTCGCTGACGTCGACAACAAGATGACGATCGCCCAGGAGGAGATCTTCGGGCCGGTGCTCGCCATCATCCCGTTCGACACCGAAGAGGACGCGATCAAGATCGCGAACGATTCGGCGTACGGACTGGCCGGCAGCGTATGGACCACCAACGTCCCCCGCGGCATCGAGATCTCGGAACAGATCCGCACCGGGACGTACGCGATCAACTGGTATGCCTTCGACCCCGGGGCCCCGTTCGGCGGTTACAAGAACTCCGGCATTGGCCGGGAGAACGGGCCGGAGGGTGTCGAGCACTTCACTCAGCAGAAGAGCGTGCTGATGCCGATGGGCTACACGATCGACTAGCTCGTCCGAGCTGACGTAAAAGCCCCCAAAAGTGTTCTTTTGGGGGCTTTTACGTTTTGTCGGCCAACGCTGACGGGGTGGGTGCGGGGATTTGCCGAATGAACGATTGCGGCAAGGATCGCGCACCCGAGAATATGGCGGTATTGGCGCCTGGTACGTGCTGCTTGTTTCGGTTGTGGTTTGCGTTGCGCGTGAGGTCGGGCCCGCACCATATCCGGGGATTCGATGTTGCTGGAATTCTTTCTAACTGCTGAATTCTGTATTGGGGCAGGTTACGATCCGCGGCATAGGGGTGACGCCGTTTCGGGCGGCGGAGAGCGAGACGGTGATGTCATTCGTGGTGACGTCCCCCGATGCGTTGGTGTCGGCGTCTGCGGGTGTGGGGCGTATCGGTTCGGCGTTGAGTGCAGCGCACGCGGTGGCATCGTCGGCGACGACGTCGGTGGCGGCGGCGGCTGGTGATGAGGTGTCGGCGGCGATTGCGAAGTTATTTGGCACGTTCGGTCACGATTTTCAGTCGGTGAGCGCGCAGGCCGCGTTGTTTCATGGCGAGTTTGTGCAGGCGCTGAACGGCGCCTCGGGGTCGTACGCGGCCGCGGAGGCCGCCAACAGTGCGCCGTTGCAGGCAGCCGCCCAGGATTTGCGGGGGTTGGCGGCGTTTTCGCCGGTGAAGGATTTGACGGGTCGCCCGTTATTCGGCAATGGCGCTAATGGTGCGTCGGGCACGGGGCAGGCCGGCGGTAACGGTGGCTGGTTGTTCGGTAATGGCGGCAGTGGTGGGTCGGGTGCTGATGGTGGCAATGGTGGGGCGGGTGGGTCGGCGTTCCTGTTCGGCAGCGGCGGTGCGGGCGGGGCGGGTGGCACGGCGAGTTCGGCGGGCGGGGTGGGGGGTCACGGCGGCGCGGGTGGCGCTAACGGGTTGATCGCTGGCGGTAACGGTGGGGCCGGGGGTGCTGGCGGGGTCGGCGCTAACGGCGGGGCCGGTGGCGCCGGTGGCGCGAACCGGTCGATCTTCGGTACGGGTGGGGCCGGCGGCAGTGGCGGGGCGGGCATGGCCGGTGCCGACGGCGGGGTCGGCGCGGCCGGGGCCGCTGGCGGCACCGGTGGCCGCGGGGGGACTGGTGGGGCCAATCAAGCGTTGGCGGGTGGGGCCGGCGGGGCGGGCGGGCTCGGCGGTGCCGGCGGCACCGGGGGGGCCGGCGGTACGGGCAGCAGCGGTGCGGACCTCGCTGGTGGGGCCGGCAGCACTGGTGGTGATGGCGGTGGCTCGGGGGCGGGTGGGGCCGGGGGTGGTTCGGTAGGGCTGTTCGGGCGGTCCGGGGTGGCCGGGCATGCGGGGGTGGCCGGTAGTGGTGGGGCCGGTGGACAGGGCGGCGCGGGTGCCACCGATGCGGGCGGTGACGGGTTGACTGGCGGTGCCGGCGGGTCCGGCGGTGTGGGTGGTTCCGCGGCCGCCGGCGGTATCAACGGCGCGGGCGGGCTCGGCGGTAAAGGTGGGGCCGGCGGGCAGGGTGCGGCCGGCGCGAGCACGGCCCTCGATGGCGGCGCGGGTGGGACGGGCGGTGCCGGTGGCACCGGCGGGGCAGCCGGTAGTGGCGCGGGTGCTGCGGGCGCGGTGGGCGGTGGCGGTACCGCCGGTGCCGGGGGTGGCGGCGGCGCGGGTTTCAGCGCTGCGGGCGGTAGCGGTGAGGCCGGCAGTAGCGGTGGTGAAGGCGGTGGCGGCGGCCAGGGCGGTAGTGCTGGCGGTGCGACCGGTGTCAGCGGCAGCGGCGGGGCCGGCGGGGCCGGCGGTCAAGGCGGCAACGGCGCCACCGGCGGCAACGGCGAGGTCGGTGGCCTCAACGGCGGTGCCGGGGGTGACGGCGCCGACGGTGGCAGCGGCGGCGCGGCCGGCGCGGTCGGTACCGGTGGCACGGTCGGCAATGGCGGGGCGGCCGGCGGTGGTGGTAACGGCGGCAATGGCGTGGCTGCTGCGGCCGATTCCGGCCTGGCCGGTGGTAGCGGTGGTGCAGGCGGCGACGGCGGCCAAGGCGGCAGCGCCGGCGGCGCGACCGGCACCGCGGGTGTTAGCGGTGACGGCGGCGTCGGCGGTCACGGCGGCGCCGGCGGCAGCGTGCAGGGCGGCGCGCCGGCCGGTTCTGGGGCTGGCGGGGCCGGTGGCGCGGGCGGCACCGGTGGTGCTGCGGCCACCGTGGGCGACGGTGCGACGGTGGGTGCCGGAGGCGACGCTGGTGCCGGTGGGGCCGGCGGTGCCGGCGTTGACGCCGCGGTCGGTAGCGGTGACGCCGGCGGTGTCGGTGGTGTGGGTGGTGGCGGCGGCCAGGGTGGGAGTGCTGGCGGCGCGACCGGGATCAGCGGCAACGGCGGGGCAGGTGGTGTCGGCGGCAGTGGCGGCAACGGCGCCACCGGCGGCACCGGCGAGGTCGGTGGCCTCAACGGCGGTGCCGGGGGTGACGGCGCCGACGGTGGCAGCGGCGGCGCGGC